>Ga0209656_10000459_pt1 | contig 26972 bp, 17 predicted proteins | sample BogFormECP12_OM2_FD_188239 | JGI IMG/M metagenome (GOLD analysis project Ga0209656, IMG submission 188239) | Bog forest soil microbial communities from Calvert Island, British Columbia, Canada - ECP12_OM2 (SPAdes) (version 2) | ecosystem: Environmental > Aquatic > Freshwater > Wetlands > Bog ...
GGCCGTGAAAACCCTCAGCGCCGATGGTACTGCCGCTCAAGCGGCGGAAGAGTAGGTCGCCGCCAGGCCCGCATCCCCACAACTCTCTCCCCCTCCCCTCTCGCCCCGCCGATCGACTCGTCGAGGCAGCGAAACTGCCCGACATCCAAGACTTGCACCGCTGGCGCATTGTGCTGTTGCAGCAGCATTTGCCGTTGCGCGCGAAATTTAGATTGGTTAATCTCGCATTGTTAACGTCCGCGAGACGGACGCTTTACTGCGGCGGGACCGAGTCGGTCTCGTCAAGGGCGGCGTCGACGTCGAGCAGGACATCATGGGAGGATCGCTATGAGCCGCTTTGCGTCTGGTGTGCTATCGGCTGTTTTGCTCACCGTCGCGCTATTTAGCTCCAGCCCGGTCTCGGCAGCGACCAGCTGTTCGGGTCTGATGAACCTGACGTTGCCCGATGCAGTGATCACCACGGCCCGGTCGGTCATTGGTGGGTCATTCAACACACCACCGGGCTGCACCATGGGTGCTCCGGGCTGCACCACGAATACCGGGCTCCCCCCGTTCTGCCGCGTGGCCGGCACGGCGACGCCGACGAAAGATTCGGTTATCAATTTCGAGGTCTGGATACCGGCGGATGCCAGCTTCAACGGCAAGTATGAACAGCTGGGATGCGGCGGGTTCTGCGGCAGCATTGGTTACAGTGGTCTCGCCAATGCGATCAAGCGCGGCTACGCCAGTGCCGCGACCGACGATGGCAGTCAGGCGGGAGGGCAAGCGACCTTTGCTCTGGGACACCCGGAGAAGATCATCGATTTTGGCTATCGGGCGCTCAAAGAGACGACCGACAACTCCAAGGCCATCATCAGGGCGTTCACCGGCGACAGGCCCCGCCGTTCTTATTTCAACGGCTGCTCGGATGGCGGTCGCGAGGCATTGATGGAGGCGCAGCGCTTCCCGGACGACTTCGACGGCATCATCGCAGGATCGCCGGCCAACTTCTGGACGCATCTTCTCGTGGGAACTATTTGGAACGAGCAGGCGCTTCTCGATGACCCGTCGAGCTACATCCCACCAAGCCTTCTACCGGTGCTGAGTAAGGCGGCGCTCGCCCAATGTGCCGGCCAGGATGGCGGTGTGAAGACGGATTTGTTCTTGAACGATCCGCGGGATTGTCACTTTGATCCGGCCTCCGTGCAATGCGTAGCGGGGCAGGATCCCACCACGTGTTTATCCGCGGCACAGGTCACGGCGGCTCGGAAGATTTATCGCGGTCCTCACAACCCACGGACGGGTGAGCTGATCTTCCCCGGCTACGAGCCAGGCAGCGAGGCCAATGCCGCCAATTGGCCTGCCTGGATCGTTGGCGCATCCCGAGCGGCCGACTTGTCCAACAGTCTGGCGCAGGGCCAAGCACTTCAGGACTTCTTCGGAAACGGGTACTTCGCAGACTTTGTGTTTCAGTCGCCGAGTTTTGATTTCCGCACTCTCAATTTCACCAGCGATGTCGACTTCAACGATGACGAGTTAGCAGGCATCCTCAACTCGACCAATCCGGACCTCAGGCCCTTCAAGGCGCATGGCGCCAAAATGATTCACTATGTAGGATGGGCCGATTCGGCGATCGCGCCGATCAACAGCGTCAATTATTACAACGAGGTAACGGCCGCGCTGTCGAGCAAGGCTCGTCGCGATGATGACGGCGGCGCGCTGGAAGAAATCCAGGAATTCTACCGTCTTTTCATGGTTCCGGGGATGGCGCACTGCGGCGGCGGAGACGGTCCAAACGCCTTTGGGAACGGGGTCAGTAACGGTCCGGTCGTCGATGCCGACCACGACCTCTTGAAAGCTCTCGAGCGCTGGGTAGAGCAGGGAGTTGCTCCCGAGAAGATCATTGCTACACACTATGCAAAAAACAATCCCCCAAGTGGCGTTCAGTTCCAGCGCCCATTGTGCCCCTTTCCACAGGTCGCTCGATACACGGTCGGCGACACGACGAATGCCGACAGCTTCAGATGCGTCACGGACGAGCGCGACAACGATCCGCGGGACCAGAGCTTCAACTAACCATGCCCGTGGGACTGGGCGCATGCCAGACCCGCAATCCCCCGCTCTCTCCTCGACGACTCAGCGCACCGGCCGCGGCAACCGCCGATACGGCAGATAGACCGGGCTCCACATCTTGCGCGCGATCAGGCCATCGAGTTCTTCGTCGCCGAAGGGCTCACACTGCCCTTCCGTCCGAGCCTGGCGGGCAACCGCTTTGGCGACGGCGAACGCGGCCTCGCGCAGCTGCGCCACCGGGGGCAGCAGAGATGCCTGCGCATCCCGCGCGGCGGGTGAGACGTCGGCGAGAACCTTGGCGGCGGCCACAAACATGCCATCGGTCACGCGCCTGGCTCTTACTGCCAGAACGCCGAGGCCAATGCCTGGAAAGACATAGGCATTGTTCGTCTGGTCGACGACGAACGATCGTCCGTCGCGCAAAACAGGCGAGAACGGGCTCCCCGTGCCGATCACGGCACGCCCCTCGGTCCATGCCACCAGATCTTGCGGCGTCGCCTCGGAACGGGAGGTCGGGTTCGAGAGCGGGAAGATGATCGGGCGCTCCACCGCCGATGCCATTTTGCGGATTATGTCTTCACTGAAGATGCCGGGCTGACCGGACACCCCGATCAGCACGGTAGGCTTGGCGTTGGCTACGACGTCGGCCAGTCCGATCGCATCGGAACGCTCGCGAGGCCAAGCCGCCACGGCGGCTGGAGACTGTGCGAACGGCAGTTGAAAATCGAGGACACCCGGCATGCTAGCGAGGAGCAGACCGTCCCGGTCGATGGCATAGAAGCGGCGGTGCGCTTCGGCTTCGGGCAGGCCGGCATCGACCATGACCCGCAGCAGCAAACTTGCGATGCCGCAGCCCGCCGAACCCGCACCGACAATCGCGATCCGCTGTTCGCCAAGCGGCTGACGGGTCACCATGACCGCGGCGAGCAAGGTGCCGGCCGCAACGGCTGCCGTGCCCTGGATATCGTCATTGAAGGTGCAGAGCCGGTCGCGGTAGCGCTGCAGCATGCGTCCGGCATTGGCCCGAGCGAAGTCCTCCCATTGCAGCAGCACATGGGGCCACCGTTGCAGGACCGCATTCACGAAGGTTTCGACGAAATCGTCGTAATCCTGGCCGCGCATCCGCTCGTGCCGCCATCCGATATAGACCGGGTCGGCGAGGCGCTCCTTGTTGTCGGTCCCGACATCGAGCAGGACCGGCAAAGTGGTGGATGGATGGAGGCCGGCGCAGGCGGTATAAAGCGACAGTTTGCCGATCGGGATTCCCATGCCGTCGGCGCCCTGGTCCCCGAGACCGAGGATGCGTTCGCCATCGCTGACGACAATAGCCTCCACCTTGTCGAAGCGGGGGTGCGCCAGGATTTCCTTGATCCGATCGCGTTGCGGCCAGCTCAGAAACAAACCGCGGGGATAATGCCAATAATGGCTGAAGGTCTGGCATCCCTCGCCGACCGTCGGGGTGTAGACGAGCGGGAGCATTTCCTCGAGGTTTTGGGTCAGCACTGCGTAAAAGAGTGTCTCGTTCGCATCCTGCAATCCTCTCAGAAAAACATAGCGATCGAGATCACGGGCGAGCCGCCGCATTGCCTGGAGACGCCGCGCCGACTGCACTTCCAATGTTCCGACATGAGGCGGCAGCAGACCGTGGAGCGCGAAGGCGGTCCGCTCTTCATCGGTAAAGGCTGTCCCTTTGTTCAGCATCGGGTTGGTGAGCAGCGCCGTCCCTTCGAGCTCGGTCTCGACTATATGCGCTTGCGCGCTCGACGCCTCACTGGTCATGCGGTACGACTCCCATTCAATGCCTCAGATTAGTCTGCTCCAGCTCGATCACCTCGTCGCCTGCCCGTTGATGATCGCCTCCAGCATGGAAAGGCTGAAACCTTCGGCCGGCTCACGCTCGCGAATTCGATGGGTTGTCGGGTCCACGCGCTCAGTCGAGCATGATCCGCACGCCGGTGGCGCCGTTCAGCAGACGTTTCAGATGAAAGCTTACCAGCTGGTCGTCGCCACGCAGACCGAGCAAAGCCGCAAATGCCGGCATAGCAGTGAAGTCTCCCGCTTCGAGCTTACCGAAGGCGTCGAGGTAGGCCCGGGTCGCCGGAGCCTCATAATCTTCCGGGGAGAGCGGCTCGAAGGCCCGCAAGGGTTCGCTGCGCCCGCGCAGCAGCAGCTCGCCGACCGGCCTGCCCGTGAAACCAGGGACGCGTGCCGCCACACTCTCGCCGACGCAGATGCGGGTCCCGAGCTGCTTGTTCGCCGCTTCGAGCCGCGCCGCTGTATTTACCGTGTCGCCATAGGCGGTGTAGTCGAAATAGCGGCCCCCGCCAAAGTTTCCGACGATTGCCGGGCCGGCATTGAGGCCGAGGCGGGTCGCACCGAGGACAACCCCTTTTTCTTCCCAGCGCTTGACGAAGGATTGCGAGCAGACGTCGAGCTCCAGCGCGCAGGCGACCGCGCGGGAGGCATGGTCCGGCTGTTCGGCCGGCGCCCCGAACAGCACGTGCAGCGCGTCGCCGACGATCTTCACGACGGTTCCGCCATGCGCGAACACGATATCGGTCATCTCGCCGAGATAATCGTTGAGCAGAGGTGCGATGACCTCCGGTTCAAGGGTTTCGACGAGCGTCGTAAACCCGGCCATGTCGGTGAACAGCGAAGTGATCTCGCGTCGCTGTCCACCGAGATCGACCGCCGCGGGATCGCTCGCCAGCCGCTCGGCCAGATTGGGGGAGAAATACCGCGACAAGAGGGCATGTGCCCTTTCCGCGGTAATCTGCCGGCGCCGGGCCTCCCGCAGCGTTTCGATATGGCGCAATGTCTTGTTGATTGTGGTTTCGAGGTCGACGAAATCGATCGGCTTGGTCAGAAAATCGAAGGCTCCGCGGTTCATCGCGGTGCGGATGTTGGCCATGTCGCCATAGGCCGACACGATGACCGTGGAGAGCGGGTCATCGCCCTCTTGGATTTTTTGCAAAAGGGTCAGCCCGTCCATACGCGGCATGTTGATGTCGCTCACCACCATGTCGATACTGCCGCGGTCGCCCAGCATTTCGAGTGCTTCAGCGCCATCGCGGGCGAACAGAAACCTGATTTGGCCGTCCCTGATCTGGTGGCGAAACTTCTGCTGGACGAGGGTTTCGAGGTCGGGCTCGTCATCGACCACCAGGATCGTCGAGGTCATGCCTCCCCCTCGCTCCTTGACCACAAAATCGAGCGGCGCCGCGACAATACCCTCTCCGCCGCGGCCAGTAAGCTCTTTCCGCCATCCTGTCATCGCCTCGACTGCCAAAGTCGTCGGAAAGGTCATGATACCAGACGGTGTGGCGACAAGGAGGCCTGGATCGGCGGCGCAGAGGAGTTTGGTTGTCGCCGGCAACGTAAGCAGCATGGGAATGTTCTATCTTTCAGATGTAAAATTCCCGCAACCACCGCCGTGAATAACCCGAAAAATTCTTTCGGTATCGGCGGCATCGCGCCTCAAGGGGAACTCGATAGTGACCGCCTCGCCCTACATTCTGGCGATCGACCAGGGCACCACCAGCACCCGAGCGATCCTGTTCGACGCGGCCGGACGGGCGCGTAGCACTGCGCAGATTGAACTCACCCAGCATTATCCGCGGCCGGGCTGGGTCGAGCACGACCCGGAGGAGATCTGGCGGAGCGTCGTCTCGACGTGCCGCGAAGCGGCCGCCGCCGCGGACGGCCCGATCGCCGCGATCGGCATTACCAACCAGCGCGAAACGACGGTGTTGTGGGAGCGCGCGACCGGGGAGCCGGTCCATAACGCGATCGTCTGGCAGGACCGCCGGACCGCTGGACTCTGCGAGCGCTGGCGCAGGGAAGGTCTCGGCGAAACCGTCGCGCAGCGCACCGGGCTGGTCGTCGACCCGTATTTTTCCGCCCCAAAGATCGGCTGGCTGCTCGGCAATCTGCCGGGCTTGCGCGAGCGCACCCGGGCGGGCGAGATCGCCTTCGGCACGATCGACAGCTATTTGCTTTGGCGGCTTTCGGGCGGCCGGCGCCACGCGACGGATGTCACGAACGCGTCCCGCACGATGCTGTTCGACATCCGGCGCCTCGCCTGGGACGCCGACCTCCTCGAAGCCTTCGGAATCCCGCCGGCGGTTTTGCCCGAGGTGCTGGATACCGATGCGGATTTCGGCGCGATGACGCCGGAGCTCCTCGGCGCTGCAATCCCGATCGCCGGGATCGCCGGCGACCAGCAGGCGGCGCTGATCGGCCAGGCCTGCTTCCGCCCGGGCATGGTCAAATCGACATACGGCACCGGGGCGTTCGCGCTGCTCAACACCGGGCATGAGCCGGCGATCTCGCGCCACCGGCTGCTGACGACGATCGCCTACCGGCTCGGTGGCGCGACCGCCTATGCTCTCGAGGGCAGCATCTTTGTCGCCGGAGCCGCGGTCAAATGGCTCCGCGACCGCCTCGGCGCGGTCGGGACAGCGGCGGAGGCGGAGCGGCTCGCTGCGCGCGCCGACCCTCAGCAGCGGCTCTATCTCGTGCCCGGCTTTGCCGGGCTCGGGGCTCCCTATTGGTCGCCACAGGCGCGCGGAGCGCTGATCGGGCTGACGGCGGAGTGCGGTCTCCCGGAGATCGCCCGCGCGACGCTCGAGGCCGTGGGCTACCAGACGCGCGATCTTGTCGAAGCGATGATGGCCGATGCCGGGATCGGCGTGGCGGACCTGCGCGTCGATGGCGGCATGGCGGCAAGCGATTGGACAATGCAGTTCATCGCCGACATCCTGCCGGCGATCGTCGAGCGGCCGGCTTCGGTCGAGACCACCGCATGGGGCGCCGCTTATGTCGCGGGCCTCGCTCGCGGCCTCTATCCCGAGCCCGAGGCGATGGTCGCCGGATGGCAACCCGAGCGCCGCTTTGCGCCAGCGATGCCCGCAGACGAGCGCGAGGAGCGCTACACCGGCTGGCGGCGCGCCGTCGCCGGCGTGCTGGCGAGCGTGTCATGAACCTTCTCTCCCCGCTGCCGGATGCGCGCCCGACCGAACAGGTTCAAACATTGTTGACCCGACCCGGTTTGCGCGTTGAGCGAATCGTCTCGCTGGGGCAGGCGAGCCCGCCGGGGTTCTGGTACGACCAGGCGGAAGGCGAAGGCGTGCTGTTGCTCGCCGGTGCCGCAACGTTGCGCTTTGCCGACGAGCCCGAGGCGCGCCTGCTACGTCCCGGCGACTGGCTCGACATCGACCCGCATCGGCGTCACCGCGTCGACTGGACCGACCCGAATACGCCGACCGTGTGGCTCGCGGTGTTCTATAGGTAAAGCACCCATCCGCTCCGCCACTTCGGAAAGATCTGTCGGAAATCTTTACGTACCTTGACCGACACTTTGCGCTCGCAATCGTATCTCAACACTTGATTTTCCCACGCGGGCCTCGTCCGAAGCGGCAGAAGGGCACGTCGGCAAAATTTACACTCAGAATTGGCGGAGATTGCTCCTCAGCCCTAACTCACTGAAAAACCCGCACAAAAAGCGGCGGTCAAGAATGGCACAAGTTTTGCTTTCATATTACTCAACGCACGCCACCGGGTGTGAGGCCCTCTAAGAAGGAGGTCAAATTGAGAAGATTCGTACTGTGCCTAGCCGGCGCGGCCGCTTCGGTGGCCTTTGTAGCGGCGACGCAGCCCGCGAATGCGCTTGTTGGTCCCAATGGGTCCTTCGGTTTCGTTGCAACGGGGACGATTACGGTCGACACCGGTGACATCACCCTGGCGACCGCATCAAAGACCTTACCCTCCCCACTGACCATAAACACCATCCTGGGTACTTATCTCGGCAACCCGAACAATTTAGGCCTGACCCTCGGGCAGACCGTCACCCTCACCCCGAGTACCAATATCGTTGTCCCCCCGGGGACCGGGGTGGTCGTTCCTGTGAACGAGGTCTTGAGCGGGCATACCGCGGCGGGCGCGGGCGGTACTCTGACCTTCACATTTACGTCGGGGCGTACCAACACCCGGGTCGCCACTGGAGCAGGGCAGGCTGGGTCCTTCGCGGAGCAGTTCCTCGGGACCCTGAGCGGCGACACGACCGGCACCTTCACCCTGGGTATTTCGACGGATTTCTCTGAGTCCTGCACCCAGGCGTCGCTGGGCTCGGTAATCAACTGTTCTGACACGGTGAGCATCCCGAGTACTGTGACATTCACGCCGGAGCCGGCATCGTTGGCCCTTCTCGGCGCGGGGCTGGCGGGACTAGGCCTCTTCCGGGCCCGGCGCCGCAAGACCACTTAACGGAAACACGACGGACGCATGTCAAACGGCGCCTGCGGGCGCCGTTTGAACATGGGTTGGGGACCACAACAGAGAGCGAACTGACTATAAAGAAATCCGACGGAGGGCCCGCGGTGGAGGGCCTAAGCCGTCGCGGCGCGTTCCGACGCAACGACCAGCAATGGGCTCAGATGCCGCGCATAGCGGCGCCAGCACCCGAGCGAATGTCGGTAGAGCGGGTTGACGCACCTGCCAAGCGCTGGCGGTGAGAGCCGCCCGTCCCTACGATGAAAATCGAGACAGGCCGGTTCCCCGTCGAGGCCCCGGAACCCGATCAGACGGCGGCTCTCGCTCTCCAGATCCGAGAACACCTCCTCATAAACCATCACCAGAATCGCGACGGGAGCACCCCACCCAATCGGCGGTCAGCCGGTCGATCGCCAACGCCGATGCCGGTTGGGACGTCGCAGTGAAGGGTCCCCTGGCGGACCGCGATTTACTTGATCGGGCGTCCGAGCCTCTCTGCGGCAAACGCCATCAGCACCGGTTCCGGTTAGATCTTGCCGCCCAGACCAATCCGGCGCCGAGATCGGGCGAGACGACGCGGTTGTTGATGAAATCGAGCTTGCTTCAAGAAGATCGACTACCAAGCAGCGGTCGAAGGTGAAACCGAAAAGGCCGGGCGGCCGCCGCGCCGTCCAAGTCGCCCGTATTTGCGTGTAGGCGGCCTCGGCAACCGCGCGATATCGAAGAGCAGCATGGTCCCCCCGCTTCCGGCGAGCCTTTGCTGCAGTGCGGCGAGCGGATCCGGCTCCGCCAACCGCAGAGCAAGGGCCGCGCAGGTCTCCAGCGAGGTCATGATCGGCTCGGCCAAACTCCTGAAGCCGGGATCTTAACCAGTCGTCGGAATTTCTTACGGTAGCGGCATCCGGTGGGTTGTCCCTAATGCATTGATATAGAGGGATTCCTAGACCAATATTGTCCTGGCGTCGGCTAAAAGATGTCGAAAAACTTTACACCGAGCGCGGCGCGCTCCCTTCGGCAAAGCGATAGCTTATTGTTAAACCATGTATTCTGCTCCGACTCGATTAGTGGCACGGCACTTGCAGCTCCTTAAGCCGAGGACGCCACAAAACCGCTGCACGCAATAGGAGCTGAACCATGCGGCTACGCAACACACTACTCTTCGGTACCTCGGTTCTCGCATTCGGCCTATATGCAGCAAGCGCCAATGCGGACGCGGTGTCGGGGACACTTTTTTTCACGACTTTCAGCGCCCAGACGATTAATGGGATGACCGATTCTGTCTGGAAGGTCCCCTTCACCTTCACCGGCACCACGTTTTCGGCCCCCGTTGGCTCGATTGTGGGTATCGCGAATACGAACGCTGCCGCGGACGGGATCACTTTCTTGCCGGACGGTAACTTGGCTGTCGGCGGGCGAACGAGCCTCAACGCCGTCGAAGTGAACCCCGGCGGTGGAATCGTCAATAACGTCTCGGCCGGAACCGGATCTTATGAGGTGGTGCTTAACAAACTCACCCCTGCCGGCAGCACGATACTCTACAATATGTGGAACGGCCCTACCATGGGAGGGGCCAACCCGTTTTCGGCCCTGACCTTGACCGCGGGCGGCGCGCTGGGGGCGGCGGGGGTGAACTACACCGTCACCTGTAACGGCGCTGGATGCTCCACTGATATCCGCGGTCTCGTGTGGGATCCCCATAACAGTACATATTATTACGGCACCGCCGGCGACGGCCTGACAAACGGGGACTTCGGGACGGCCGTCATCAATGACGCGGCTCATACGATTGTTCTCACACCTTTCGCAGGACATATCGGCAACACGGCGGCGCATGGCGTTACCTTCGATCCCCTTACCAACGACATCATCACCTCGAGCGCGACGGCAATCGACCAGTTCAACGAGGCCGGCACCCTAGTTTCAACCATCAGCTTCACCGGCACTCAGTTTGACGCGGTCGGCACAGACGGCAAGGGCCATCTCTTCGCCGCCTCCAATTTCGGGCAACTGGGATTCATCGACTACGATGCGACCGGGCTCATTGGAGCCGCCGCGAATTTCAGCGCAGACCCGTTTTTGGCCAACACGCTCGACGATATCGCTCAGCTGATCACCCCGCCGCCGCAAACGCCCGAGCCGGCGTCTTTGGCGCTGCTCGGCACCGCACTTGTGGGGATGGGCCTCGTTCGTCGTCGTCGCCGCCCGATGGCGTAAAGAAAATTGAGATCTCTGAGATCGTGGCGGCGCCCAACGGCGCCGCCAGCATTTTATCGAGCCGCCGCTTTTAGCCTAGCGGAAACGCGACCCTTCTTTGATCGGGCGCTCGGGCAGAGAGCGAGTTCATTGTAAAGAAATCCGACGGTGGGCATCCGATGGAATCGCTACGCCGTCGTCGCGCTCTCCGACAACACGTCGAGCAATGGGCTCAGGTACCGCGCATAGCGGCGCCAGCGCCCGACCGAGCGCCCGTAGAGCGGTTGACGCACCTGCCAGGCACTGGCGGTCAGGACCGGCCGTTCCGTGCGATGAAAATCGAGACAGGCCGGCTCCCAGCCGAGGCCCAGGAACTCGATCAGACGTCGGCTCTCGCCCTCCAGATCCGAGATCAGCTCCTCGTAATCGATCACCAGGATCTCGAGTGGGAGCACCCGCAAACAATGAGTGGCCAGCCGGTCGATCTCCAACGCCCTGACCCCACAATCCACCAAATCGTAGGCGTAAAGGTGCCCTTCGGTGAAACGGTGGAAATAGCAGGACAGACATAGGTCGCGCAGATCGCGCTGGCACAAGACTATCCGCGCCGAAGGGAACAGCGCCGCGATTAGCCACAGAAAGAAAATGTTGTCCGGCATCTTGTCGACGACGCGAACCGCTCCGCTCCCGAGCGCTTGCAAATACGCCACATGCCCGTCGGCGAGCTGCCGGGCAAAGGCCGGGTCCCATCTCTCGACCGGGAGGCCCGGATTGTGCGCCGAGAGCGTCTCGCAAATTCCGCCGAGTTCGCGCAGCTCGCCACCGCCGAACACGCGCGAATGGCTGGCGGCGATCTGCTCGACGAGGCTCGTACCGGAGCGCGGCATACCGACGATGAAGACCGGTGCTTCCGACGGGTTGCCCCAGGATGCGGCGGTCGAAAAGAACGAAGGCGTGGCCGGTTTGATCAGATCGTCCACCTGGCATTGCAACGCCCCGATGTCGAAGTGTTCACCGGCCTCCACCCGCTCCTGCCGGTAAAGGACATTGGCTTGGGCAAAATAGGGAAACGCCTCGTCGCTGCACTCGGCATTGTCCAGCAGCATGCCGAGGGCGAAGCCTGCGGAAATCCGATCCGAAACCGAGCGATCGCGGCTTGCGAGCACCGCTTCGAGGCGCCACAGCTGCGCCTCGTCCGCGGCGCGCTGGCCGGTCACCGCGAGGCTGCGATAAACCTCAGGCCGATCCGGATCGAGATCGAGGGCGCGGCGGAAGCAGGATAGGGCTTCCTCGAACCTGCCGGAGCTGCGCAACACAGTGCCGAGCTCGTGCCACGCCACGATGTAATCCGGGGCGAGCGCTAAGGCCCGACGAAGACCGGCTTCGCTCCCCGGCAGGTCCTTACTTAGATAAAGGGTTGTGCCGAACGCAAAATGTGTCGTCGGATCGTCCGGGTCCAGCGCGATCGCCCGTCGAAGGCAGGCTACTGCCTCATCGTAACGGCCGAGCTTGGCGAGCACCCAGCCGAGATCACGATGGGTTTCTGCCCGGTCAGGCGCGAGGTTGAGGGCCCGGCGGAGCAAAGGCTCGGCTTCGGCGAACCGCTCGAGGCCCATCAGAGCGGCGGCGTGGTTGACGTGTGCCCCGAAAAACTCCGGGATCAGCGCAACGGCGTGTTCGGCGCTCGCCAGACCGGCCGCGAATTCCTCCTGCCGATTGAGCGCCGCGGCAAGGTTGTTGTGCGCCATGCCGTAATCGGGTTTGAGAGCTATTGCCCGACGGTAGCTCGCAACCGCTTCCACCAGCCTGCCGGCTTCGCGCAAGGCGTTGCCATAGTTCAAATGCGCATCCGGGAGCTCCGGCAACTCTGGCAACGCGCGCTCGATCAACCGGAGCGCCTGCCCGACTTCCCCGCACTGATAGGCCACCACCCCGAGAAGGTGCAGCGCGTTGGCGTCATCCGGGTCCTTTTGCAGCGCTTTCTTGTAAAGGGCCTCCGCCCGGCGCAGCCGTCCGGCCTGATGATGGGCAAATCCGGCGCGTATGGTGCGCAACCGGCCCGCTCGCTGTCGCGTCTTTCGGTGCTCTTCTTCCGATGCCACGCGCGCCATCCGCTACTTAAGATTGCTCGGCCTGTGTTGTGTGCGGTCTTCAAAACGGGCCGACACGCCCCTCACCAGGGCTGATGCCGTGACCAGCGGCAATCCTGCCAGCTGCTAGCGCTCAGGTCGGGTTTGCCGAGGTCCTCCGATGTCAGGCGTCGTGTCCGACTCAGTCGTCGTCGGCTTTGGTACCGTGACAAGACCGACGCCGACGGGATTACGCTTCTGGATGCGCGGCAGCATTTTGACCGACAGATAATCCGGAGAAAACATCATAAGATCCTCGATCGCGCTGCTCTGGGGCGCGAGAGGCAAGCGGCCCGCAACATATTTGTTCGAAGTCATTGTCGCTTGCAGATTTGTAATCTTGATGCCGTGGCCGGCGAAGGTCTCGGGACCCGCAAGCGCGGCAGGCTCGCTGGCGTCGATCAATACGACAGACTGACCGGCCGGCGGCTGTGACTCATCCCCTGACGCGCCAGCTCCAGGATCGCCCTGTTGATCCCCCCCCAAAGAACTCGAAGTCTTGTCGGTTACGGTACAGGTAAATCCCGAAGTCGTGCTGTTACTGGGCGCCGTCGCGGTGCATGGTAGAGCAGACGCGGCGCTCGATAAAGCCGCCGCGGCAGCTATTCCGAACGCCGCAGATTGTGCTCGCATCGCCTCCTCCTTGAAGATGTTCTTGGCCGGGCGGTGCCTCGTACTGATTTGAGTAACACGATAATGTCGATTGGTCAATATCGGCGGAACGTTTCGTTTATTTGCCCACAGCATCGGGGCCGGGGACACGGGCGGCAATCGCCGCGACATCGGTAAAGAGCTGCGCGACGGCTTCCCTCCCGAGGCCCCGGGTCACAAATATCAGCCGAGAACGTCGGTCGCCGTCCGGCCAGTCCTCGAGCTCGACCGGCGGGTGCGCGACATGCTGCACGAAGTGGACGACGACCGGACCGCGACACTCTTCGATTGCGACAAGGCCCTTGACGCGCAGGAGATCAGGTCCGCGCAGCGCCGTCAGCACCGCCATCGTTTGTTTAAAGCCCGCCCAGCACAGCGGTTTTTCGAAGATCAGCGCAAAGCTGCATAGCCCGTGGGTATGTTCGACCCCGCCGAGGTCGAAGCGGCGCTGCGGCGTGGGTGGCTCGGCGAGCAGGAAAGACGGGTCGATCTCGCCATCGACGGCGATGCCGACCGGCGCAGCGTTCAGCAAGCCGAGGAGTTCGATCAGATGCCCGGTTGTCGGCGCGTCGGCCATATCGCTTTTGGTGACGACGATGCGGTCGGCGAGGGCCACCTGCTTCTTCGCCTCGGGCATCCGCGCGATATTGCCTACGCCATTGACGGTGTCGACGACCGAAATCAGGGCCTGCAGATGGAACTCGCGGCCGAGGCCGCGGTCGGTGGCAAAGGTCTGCAGTATCGGACCCGGATCGGCGAGCCCCGAGGTCTCAATCACGACCCGCTCGAAACTCGGGATCGCGCCCCGCGCCCGATCAGCGAACAGGCCCCGCAATGTCTCCTGCAAATCGGTGCGGACATTGCAGCACAGGCAGCCATTGCCGAGCAGCACCGTGACATCGCTGCTCGACCGCAAGAGCGCATTGTCGATGCCGACCTCACCATACTCGTTGACTATGACCGCGGTGTTGGCCCCTTCGGGCTTGTCGAGCAGCGCGCGGATCAAGGTCGTCTTCCCCGAACCCAAAAAGCCGGTGACTGCGATGACTGGCAGCCGCGGGCCGCGCGCCCGCCGCTGCCGCCGGCCGAACAGCAGCGCGTCCTTGCCGCCGAACAGCCCCTCCGGCCCGGCTTCAGAAGTCCATTTCGAGGGTATAGAGACCTCCGACATGACGATCGACGGTGTACACAACCTGGCGCTCGTCGACAAAGACATCGTTGATCTGGATCGCCCCGCTCGGCGCGCGCTCCGGGGCGGCGGGCACGAAATAGCCGATTTCGGCCGGCTGGTACGGGTTGGACGTGTCATAGGCGCGCAACCCACCGTTAAAAAACGTCGCCAACACGACGCGATCGGATTTCCACGCATTCGGCTTCGGCAGGTTCTCGTAAAGATTGTGCGCGCCATAGCGGGCGCCATGCCGCATGTAATGATCGAGCGGCGGTAGCGGGCAGGTCGCAATCGGCACCGGGTTGGATTCGGTCCGCCCGTCGACGATCCATACGAGCTTGGGCCAGTCGGCGCCCTCAGTCCGCACACATTCGTCGCTGACGATGAGCAGGTTGCGGTCGAAGAACGGGACGACGGTGTGGGTGAACCCGTGATAGGGCGGGTGATAGTCCCAGCGCGATATCATCTTCGGCCGGCTCTTGTCCGAGATGTCGAGAATGACCATTCCCCCGTCGATATAGCCGAGATAGGCGCGGTCGGGGCGCTCGGGGTAGACATTGGTGTTGTGCGGACGAAAGCCGGTGTCGGCGCCTTCCGGGTGGCGCGCCGGCGGCGGCTCGGTGTCGCCTTGCCGCGTGCCGGGCAGCCACCAGCGGCCGACCTCTGCCGGTTTCGACGGCTTCTTGACGTCGATGATCCGATAGAACTGATCGTCCCGCGGGTGGGTCGGCGTGAAATCCGGCGCGCCGGAGCTCATGTGAATATATTCGCCGTCGGCAAACCACAGCTGATGCACGCCGCGCGAATTCGGCCCGGAGCAATCAAAAAAGGTGATCGACCGCGGGTTCTCCGGCACCGAGATGTCGAACAGCTCGAACCCGGCGGGCTGGAGGCCCTGCTGTGTCGTCTGGTAGGCGACCGCCAAGATGTCACCGACCGTCTCCAGCGAGTTCGAGCGCATGTGGGATTGCGGCAGATCGGCCCGTGCAACGATCTTTGGGGCGCGCGGATCGCTGACATCGACGGCGGTGAAATTTTTCGGTGCGCTTTCGTGAGCGAGCCACAGGATACGGCGCCCATCCTTGGCGATCTGGATCGACATGCCCTCGCCAATGCCGCCGAACCCGTCAAGCTCATGATGTGCGAGCTGCCGAAAATTCCAAATCGCCGTCTCGGTCATCTGTCCGTTCCTCTCTCGGTTGCAACTCCCGCCGCGGTCGCGATCGGATCACTCTCGGCCGGCCACCGTCAAGTACGCGCGTCTCGATCCGGCATCAGCGCGCTTCGCAAATCGAGGTCGCGGCATGACCGGCTACTTCGGATAGGGAGGCGGTCATCAGCCGGTTGCGGCGGGCAGCTGCCGCAGCTGGGCCTTCAACCGATCGAAATCGACCGGCTTGGTGAGGAACTCGGCGGCGCCGAGCTCGCCGGCGCGACGGCGGCGCTCATCGTCGCCATAGGCGGTCACCATCATCACCGGCAGACCGGGAAACCGCTCTTTTATCTCGCCCAGCAATTGGAGGCCGTCCATGCCCGGCATGTTGATGTCCGACAGGATGACGATCACACCGGGCTCGATCCCGCCGCTCAGCAGCTGCAACGCCTCCTCGCCCGAGGCGGCGAAGTGCATCACATAAGTGCCCTGCCGGGCCTCCCGGCGAAAGCGCTGGCGGAACAGCTCGGCGACATCGGGCTCGTCATCGACGACCACGATGCTGGCGCTCATGCCGCGGCTCCTGTTGTTGTCGCCTGGCGCGTGCGCGGCAGGCGTATCGTGAACTCGGTGAACTCGCCGACCCGGCTGTCCACCTCGATCGTGCCGCTATGCTGCTGGGTGACGATGTCGTAGCTGATCGACAGGCCGAGGCCGGTGCCTTCCCCCGTTGGCTTGGTGGTAAAGAACGGCTGAAACAGCTTTTCTTTGATCTCGGCCGCAATGCCGCTGCCGTTGTCGCGCACGCGGATTTCGACGGCCTCGCCGAAATCGTGCGTCGTCACCTTCAGCGTCGGCCGGAAGTCCGGCTCGGCGCCGTCGCGCTGGCGCTTGGTGGCGGCGTAGAAGCCGTTGCCGAACAGGTTGAGGAGCACCCGCGTCACATCCTGAGGCACCAGTTCGATCGGGGCGAGCGCCGCGCCGAGATCGCGTTCCAAGGTGATGTTGAAGCTCTGGTCCTGGGCGCGAGCGCCGTGATAGGCGAGGTTGAGGGCCTCTTCGACCAGGCCATTGAGATCGACATCCCGGCGCTCGCCGCTCCCGCCGCGCGAATGTTCCAGCATGCTCTTGACGATGCCGTCGGCGCGCCGCCCGTGCTCGGCGATCTTTTCGAGATTGCCGGTCAGCATCCCGACAAGCTCGTCGATACCGGCGCGCTTATCCTCGTCGAGCGTCGCCAATGCCGGCGCGGCAGTCTCCTTCAGCTCGTCCAACAATTCGACCGAGAGGGCGGCGAAGTTGTTGACGAAGTTGAGCGGGTTCTTGATCTCGTGCGCGATGCCGGCGGTCAGCTGACCCAGCGAGGCCATCTTCTCGGCCTGGATCAGCCTTGCCTGAGCCGCCTTCAGTTCCTGGTATGCGGCCTCGATCGTGCGGCTGGCCTCTTCCGCCGCGTCCCGTGCCGCGCGGATCTCGGCCTCGCTGCGTTTGCGCTCGGTGATGTCGGAGTAAATCAGCACAAATGCGCCGCCGGGCACCGGGTTGTGGCGGACCTCGAGCACTCGGCCGTCAGGCCTAACGCGCTCGACTGTCGTGTGACGTGCGGCGTTGTCGGTGTAGCGGCGGATCTCTTCCTCTGGGTCGGCCCCGCCAAACTCGCCGTGTTCGGCGAGATAGCGGATGTATTCGGCATAGGTCCGCGGCTCGGCGAAAAACCAGTCCGGGAGATCGAGGATTTCCTGGAAGTTGCGGTTCCACGCCGCCAACCGCAGCGCTTCGTCAAACATAGCCACGCCGTCACCCATATTGTCGAAGGTGACGCGCAATTCGGCCTGGCGCTGGCGGATTTCGTCGAGCAGCCGCGCATTCTCGATGGCAATTACCGCTTGCGCGGCGAAATTCTCCAGCAGTGCGATCTGCTTGTCCGAAAACGGCCGCACCTCGCGGCGGTATATGGTGAAGCCACCGAGCATGACGTTATCTTTGCGAAGCGGCACGGCAAGGTAGGTGCGGGTCCCCGCGAAGTCGACCAACACCCGCCGGGTCGGATTGCCCCGCCGGTAACCCTCGTCGTCCGCGGCATCAGTGATGTGCACGATGCGCTCACCACGCACTAGGCGTCCCATTCCGGTTTCCGGACCGAGATGCAGCGACCCGCGCATCAAATCGGCAACGGCCGCCGGAATGCCGCGTATCGCGACTGCGTGATGCATATCCTCGCCATCATAGACCGAAAGAATGCCGAACGCGGCCTCGCACAGGTGGAGCGCCTTGTCGAGCATCGCATCGAATACCGGCGACAAATCGCCGGGCGAGCTGTTGATGACCTGCAACACCTCGGCGGTCGCGGTCTGCTGGTCGAGCGCCTCGGAGAGCTCGGCGGTGCGCTCCTCGACCTTTTGTTCGAGTTCGGCATAGGATTTCTGCAGATCCGCCGCCATGTGGTTGAACTGTTCGGCTAAGCCTTCCAATTCGTCGCCAGTATGGATCTCAATGCGCCGGTCGAGCTCGCCGGCACCGATCCGCGCCGCGCCGGCCTGCAAGCTCCGGATCGGGCCGGTCATGCGGCGGGCAAGAACGAGCGCGACCAGCCCGGCCCCCACGAGGCCCAATATCAGTACCGAACCGGTGCGCCACGCTGCCCCGTAGAGCGGCGCGAAAGCCTCCGCGAGCGGCACCTCAACGAAGACGAGCCAGCCGAGCGGCGAAATCGCAGCATGCGCGGTCAAGACTGACCAGCCGGCCATGTTTTTGGCGACCGTCGCAGCGCCGGGTGCCGCTTGCACTCCCTGCGATGCGGCGAGTGCCGCCGCCACTTGCGGCAATTTCGACAGATCCGTGTCGCGCAGGACGAGACTGATATCGGGGTGGGCGATCAGCCGGCCGTGCTCATCGACGACGTAGGCATAGCCGCCTTGGCCGATCTTTAAGGCGTTGATCACATCCCAGATCAGTTTCAGATTGATCTCGGCGACGGTGACCCCCGCGTTTTTACCGGCGCGGGTTATCGCCAAGGTCATGTAGGGTTCCGATTCCTTGCGAAAATACACCGGGCTGAAGCAGACACCGTGCGCTTTTGCCTGGGTGAAGGCGGGCGCGAACGAGAAATCCTCTTCACTGCCAACCGAATCCATGGCCAGGCGTGAAACCTTGAGCTGTTCTTTACCTGCACCGTCGAGTTGGGACAACTCGGTGATCGCCGGCACCTGGCGCAACAGGCGGAAATAGTCAGAGCGCCGCTGATCGAGCGGCGCCGCCACCCATTGTGCGTGGGTCGTCCAGCCGATTTGGCGCTCGATCTCTTCGACGAACTCTCCGATGCGCTGTGCCGCTGCCGCCGCTTTTTCCTGCTGCACGCGGACTAGAGCTTCCTTGTTTTCCTGGTAAGAAAACCAAAAATCGGAAACGCTGTTGATCAGCAACGCGATCCCGACCAGCGTTATGAGCAGCAACGCGTATTTGCGGACGAGCCGGCCGCGCGGCGGCGCGGCGGCCCGCGGCACCGAGGGCGGCGCGGTATCTTCAAGCCCGCTCATCCGCTCACCTCAATCGCGCCCTGCCATAATTGACCGCCCGATTGTATCGCCGGACCGGCGCTGCGTATGCCGGCCTCACTCGATCACTCCTCGGCGCCGCCGAGGACCGTTTGCGGCAAGGTTAGGCCGAGCGCCGCGGCGGATTTCAGATTTACGAATGTGCTGCATGATTCCCTTGCTGGAACCGGCAAGCGCACGGCGATCGACGAGCGGCAAACTGTTATGAACAAGGATAAACTACCTGCGGTAGCGCGCAAGAAGGTGAGAGCCGCCTTCGATGGTGGATGGATCGCCTCGGGCTGAGGGGCGATACTGCGGGCCCCAAGCAGGGCGGCGTTTCCGCGTCGCCCATCGGCTCGCACGGATAATTCCCCCGCGACAGCTGACGCGCTCGTCGCGCCAGGCGGGATGTTCGCTTTGCCAGCGATCGCCGTCACGAATAGGACGGGCTGTGTAGCGTCTCTAAATTGGCCGTACTTTGCGGCAACTTCCTTGCGGAGGACACCGCCTTGTTCCATCACACCGGGGCCTGTGGCTTTGACGGGTCCCGGCGTTCCGGCGCGAAGACTAGAATCATGCTTTTGCCGGCGCGGCTCAGAAATTTTCCAGGCTCAATACTTCGCTGTCGTAATCGTACGCGAAAATCTCGGCGTGGCGGCCCCAGTTGATCACGGTGTCGAGCACCCGCTCCGCCTCTTCTTCCGACAGGTGGTCTTCGAGCTCGCGCAGAAACCGCGCTGCCGGGGCACGGTGGCCGGGCCGCTCGTCGAGGACGCGACGTATGTGGGCGGCCAGCGGCACGTGCTTCAGCAGCGCCTCGGCAAAGATTTGCTTGCGGGCCAGCATATCCGCCTCGGCGTACGCCCGGCCGAGGGCCGTCAGCTCGATGTCGCCGCTGCTGACATGGGCGAAGCCGAACAGCTGCAATGTCTCGATCAAAGGGAACAGCTCGTCCATGACGAGGTTTTCCTCGTCGGCGAGGTGGGGCAGATCGGCGCGGCCATGGTACGGCGCCTCCGTCAAATTCTCGATCAAACCCGAGAGCTGCTGGACCGAGGCATCGGGCAGGCGAAAGCCGATACCGATAGGTTCGGCTTTTGCCCCACGCCGCCCGTCGCGCCCGGGCTCGGTCGTCAGGAGTGTGTAGACCTGGTCGACGATCTGGCGAAAACCGGCGCTCTCGGAGGAGCGCGGGCGGGGTAGCGAGATCGGGATTTGCGCGCGGATGCGTCCGGGGTCGCTGCTGAAGATCAGGATACGGTCGGCGATTTCGACCGCTTCCTCGATGTTGTGCGAAACAATCACCATCCCCTTGGTGGGGATGCGGCGATCATCCCACAAATCGAGGAGATCGCCGCGCAGAGTTTCGGCAGTCAAAACGTCGAGCGATGAGAAGGGCTCGTCGAGCAGCAGAATGTCGGGATCGACGACGAGCGCGCGGGCAAAACCGACGCGCTGCCGCATGCCGCCGGACAGCTCCTTCGGATACGCATTCTCAAACCCGTCGAGCCCGATCAGATCGATCGCGCTGACCGCCCGCCGGCGCCGCTCGGCTCCGGAGATGCCCAAAGCTTCCAGCCCGAGCTCGACATTGCCGAGCACCGTCAGCCACGGGAATAGCGCATAGCTTTGGAAGACCATTGCAATGCCGCGAACCGGCTGGGTGACGTTGATGCCGCGATATTCGACGAGACCCTCGTTTGGCGGCACGAGCCCCGCGAGAACCCGCAAAAAGGTCGACTTGCCGGACCCCGATTTGCCGAGGATCGCAACGATCTCGCCGTCGCGCAGGGTGAAGTCGATGTGGTCGAGTACCAGCCGCCCGTGGTGGTCGGGGGTGCGATAGGTCTTCGAGACGGCTTCGGTGCGCAGCAGCGGGTCGTTCATCAGAGGTTCCGGGTGAGAGAACATCAATCGAGGCGCAAGCGTTCGGCGGCGAGATCATAGAGCCGCCGCCAAAGCAGCCGGTTGAAGGCAAGGACATAGAGGCAGAGAACGGCGATGCCGAGCGCGATGCGGGCGCTATCGCCCTCGGCGGTGGTGCGGGCGATATAGGCGCCGATCCCGGTTGCGGTCAGCGTCGTGTCGCCCCATTGGACGACTTCGGAGACGATGCTCGCATTCCATGATCCGCCGGCAGCGGTGACCGCCCCTGTGACATAGGCCGGGAAAATCGCCGGTAGGATCACGCGCCGCCACCACAACGAGCGTCTGACGCCGAGATTTTGTGCCGCGCGTTGCAATTCCAGCGGCAAGGCCGTGGTGCCGACGATGACGTTGAACAGGATATACCACTGCGTCCCGAGGATCATCAGCGGGCTGAGCCAGATCTCCGGGTTCAGCGCAAACCGCAGGATCAACACCACCGCTGCCGGGAAGAACAGGTTCGCCGGAAAGGCGGCGAGGAACTGCACGACCGGCTGAACACGATCGGCCACGTGCGGGCGCAGCCCGATCGCCACCCCGATCGGAACCCAGATCAGCGAAGCCACGGCTATCAGGATCAGCACACGCGCGGCGGTCGCCAGACCGAGGAGAAACACCCACCCGATCTCAGCGAGGTCGACCGTCTCCCGGATGAAGGCGATGATCCAGACGGCCGCTGCCGCGGCTAGCCCCAACAGGGCGATGTCGAACAACCGGTCGAGCTCGGGCCGTGGCCGCCGCTCGACCAGCGACCGGCGCCTCCGGGCGAGCGCGGCGAGCGCGGCGTCGATCATTCGGTTGAGTTCGAGCACTCCCGCCTGGACCAGGTCGAAGAGCCGGGCGCGCTGCAGCACGACAAAAAACCACGGGCGGATATTGTCTTCATCGGCCGAAGCATCGGCCCGGAATTTGCGCGACCAGGCGAGGAGCGGACGAAACAGCAGCTGATCGTAGAGCAGAATGACGACGAACATGATCAGCACCGCGTAACCGATCGCGGCGAGGTTGCTCTGGTTGATCGCGGTCGCAATGTAGGACCCGATGCCGGGGAGCATGATCGTTTGGCCGGCGACGGTGATGGCTTCCGAGGCAACGACAAAGAACCAGCCGCCCGAGACCGACATCATCATGTTCCAGACGAGCGACGGGATGGCGTGCGGTACCTCGAGCCGCCAAAACCGCTTCCACGGCGACAGATGGTACATCCGTGCGGCCTCGATCAGCTCGGCCGGCACTGTGCGCAGCGACTGGTAGACGCTGAAGGTCATGTTCCAGGCCTGCGAGGTGAATATCGCGAAGATTGCCGCGCATTCGACGCCGAGCAGCCGGCCGGGGAAGAGAGCGATGAATCCGGTCACGGTGATCGACAGAAAGCCGAGGATCGGCACGGATTGCAGGATGTCGAGGACCGGGATCAGGATCTTTTCGCCCTGCCGGCTCTTGGCCGCGATGGCGGCATAGACGAGGCTGAAGACCAGTGAGGCGACGAGCGCGCAGACCATGCGCAGCACTGTGCGAAGCGCGTATTCCGGCAGCCGCCAGGGGTCGAGGCTGATCGACAGGGCCTCGCCGACGTGATAACGCGCGCTCATCGCCATCCCGCCCCAGGCAATCAGCGCGATCGCCCCGAGCACCATCGGCAGCGCGACGAGATCCCACAAATTGGGGCGCAGCCGGGACGGCCAGGCGATCAGGGGCAGGCCCCAGCGCTGTTCCATGCTCCCCCTTGCCGATGATCGCCGTCGCGGCGGCGGAGCCTACCAGTAATCCAAGCCCGTCGCGTTGGCTAAACGTTGGTTGGTGAAAGACCGAGACGGGGTCGCTTGCCGCAAACTCGCCGCGATTCTTGCTTCGCGCGGCCAAACTCCTGACAATGATGTCCTTGCATCAATGTGACGGGGACAGCCGTGGATATCGGCGAGAGGCGCCAAGCAAACATCCTGGTGTTGGCTCCGGTCGGGCGCATCGACAATCTCACGAGCACGGAGTTTCAGGCGCGGCTGCTCGCCGCCGTCACCTCGAGTGCCGCCGATGTCGTCATCGACTTCTCCGGGGTCGAGTACATTTCGAGCGCCGGCCTGCGTGCGTTGATGAATGCTTCGCGCCAGAAACCGAAAGAGCGGCGGCTCGCCGTGGCGCGTCTCAACGCTGTGGTGCATGAGATCTTCACGATCAGCCGGTTCTCCCATCTCGTTCCGATCTTCGCGACGGTAGAGGAGGCGAGCGCTGCCTGGGAGGCACCGGCGCAGCCCCAGCCAGCCGCACCGCGCGCCGACGCGAAGGGAGACCCGGCGGCATCATTGCGCGTGCGCTTCTGGGGCACCCGCGGCTCGCTGCCGGCGCCGCTGCGGGAGCTTGCGGTGCGCGGCAAGATCCGCGATGCGCTGCTCACCGCGCGCGGCCGGACGCTCGACACGCCGGAGGCGATCGACGCCTTTATCGACCACGCGCTGCCCTTTTCGGTACGCGGCACCTTCGGCGGCAACACGAGCTGCGTCGAAATCCTCACCGGCGGCGATGAATACGTGCTCTGTGATCTCGGCACGGGTGTGCGCGAATTCGGCAACCGGGTGCTTCGGGAGCACGGCCCGACCCGCAAGCACACCTTTAATATTTTTTTGTCGCACCCGCACTGGGACCACATCATGGGGTTCCCGTTATTTGCCCCCGCTTATATTCCCGGCAATCGGATTTGCGTATACGGCTGCCACGGCGGGCTGCGCGAGGCGCTGCGCACCCAGCATTCGGCGCCTTGGTTTCCGGTCGATTTTCACTCGCTTGGCGCGAGCATCGAGTTCATCTCCTTGGAGCCCGGCCACACCTACGAGGTAGCCGGTCTTTCCGTCACCTCGATAAAACAATTTCACACGGGAGATTCCTATGGTTACCGCTTCTCCCGAGGCGGCAAGTCGATCGTCTACTCTACCGACTGCGAGCACAAGTATTCCCGCCTCGACGAGACTTACCCGTTCGTCGACTTCTACCGGAACGCCGACCTGCTGATCTTCGATGCAATGTACTCCCTCGGTGATTCGGTCTCGGTCAAGGAGGATTGGGGCCATTCGAGCAACGTCATCGCGGTCGAGCTGGCGCAGGCGGCGCAGGTCAAGCGGCTCGCGCTGTATCATCACGAACCGGTCTTGGACGACCGGATGATCGAGGTCGTCCTCGCCGACACCATACGGTTCGAGTGGATCAGCCGGCGGGGCGGCAAGGTCGAGGTGATCTCGGCCTATGACGGCCTCGAGCTGACGGTCTGATCTGCCACCCCGCCGTGCGGTGGGGCATTTCCCTATTGCGTGGCCCGGGTCGCACCGTCGCTCTGGGGGTCGTCGCGGTTGCCGTCTTGCTGCGCGCGCTCGACATTGGGATCGTCGCGGAATCCCGCCTTCGTGTTTTCGATCTCGAGCAGCGGCTCTGGCCGCGCTTCGGCGACCCGGCGCGGGTCGCGATCGTTGCCATCGACGAAAAGAGCCTCGCCCAATACGGGCAGTGGCCCTGGCCACGAACCCTGGTGACCACACTCGTGCGCCGAATTGCCGAGGGGCGTCCGCGCGTGCTCGGCATCGATATCCTCTTCGCCGAGCGGGACCGGCTCTCGCCACCGGAGATCGCGCGGGAGCTACCTGGCCTCCCCCGTCTCTTGGCGGAGGGGCTGGCTCAGCTGCCTGCGAGCGAGGCCGACCTCGCCGAGGCGATGCGCGCGGTTCCGACGGTCCTCGCGCTCGCCCCGGGCCGCGAGGACAGGGGGCCTTTCTCAGACCAGCTGCATCTCTCCTCGATCCGTCAGGTGGGCGGCGATCCGAGCCCCTTTTTGGTGAGCTACAAATCGCTGCTTCAGAGCCTGCCGGAGCTGGGCGGCGCGGCACAAGGAGCCGGTGCCATTGCGGCGGAGCCGGATGATGACGGCATCGTGCGGCGCGCCGCACTCGCTGTCAGCCATCGGGGAACGATCATTCCGAGCTTTGCGCTCGAAGTCCTGCGCATCGGTGCCGGGGAACGCTCGGTTGTAATCGACACCGGCCGGTTCGGAATCGACGACATCAGGATCGGAGGCGTCACTATTCCCACCGACTCGCAGGGGCGCGCGATCCTGCACTTCTCACCGCGGCTCGCGCGATACATCCCCGCGGTCGATGTTCTCGATCCGGCCTTCGATCCCGCCGAGCTGCAGTCAAAGATCGTGTTGCTCGGGGTCGCCGGCCTCGGTATCGCCGATCTGCAGCAGACGCCGCTGGGCCTGGTTCAGGGGGTCGACGTTCACGCTCAGCTGATCGAATCGATGCTGCTCGGGGCCCTGCTCCACCGCCCTCCCTATCTCGACTGGATCGAGCTTGCGGTGGCGCTCGGCGTCGGGCTCGCAGCAATCTGGCTGCTGCGCTACGACCAGCCGGTGCGCGCGACCACCATCGCCCTTGCCACCATCGCCGGTCTCATCGGGTTTGAACTTGCGTCGTTCCGGTTGGACGGTCTGCTGTTCGACGGCACCTATACAACGGCGACCTTGCTCGCCGCATTCGGTGTCATGTCGGTCGGCAATCAGCGCGCCACCGAGGCGGCTCGCGCGCTCTTGCGGAGGAGCTTCGAACACTATCTCCCACCCGACCTGATCGCCGAGATGCTGGCATCCGGAACCACGCCGAAACTCGGGGGCGAGCGGCGGGAGATCTCGGTTCTGTTTACCGATGTCGCTGAATTTACAACACTGTCCGAGTCCATGGAGCCGGAATTTCTCGCGACTATCGTCAACGACTATTTCGACGGCGTATGCGCAGCGATTTTTGAGCAGGGCGGCATGGTGAATGAGTTCATCGGCGACGCAGTGCTCGCATTTTTCGGCGTACCCCATGAGCAGGCGGACCACGCCGACCGGGCGGTCGAGGCGGCATTGGGGGTCGACGCGTTCGCCTGTCGCTTCAGCGCGGAGCAGAAGGCGCGTGGCATCGATTTTGGGCACACCCGAATAGGTGTTCATACCGGCACTGCCATGGTCGGCAATGTGGGGACCCGCTCGCGGCTCAAATATTCTGCTCTTGGCGACATGTTGAACACGGGATCACGGCTCGAGGGATTGAACAAGACCATCGGCACAAGGATCTGCGTCTCCGGGGACATAGTGAGAAAAGATCAGGGACACTGTTTCCGTCCGATCGGATCCTTCGTCGTTAAAGGCCGACACGTGGCGACTGAGGTTTTCGAACCGGTGGATCCGGAGAATCAGGATGCCGAGCGAATTGACCGCTATGTAGTCGCTTTTCGAGCTTTGGAGGCAGGAATAAGCGAGGCCGCCGAACAGTTCGCCGCATTACACCGCGAACACCCAGAGGATCCTTGCACGACGTTCCATTGCCAGCGCCTCGCGGCTGGGGAATCAGGCACGCTAATCGTCATGTCGGAGAAATGAGCCGCCTTCGCTTCCGGATGGCGTCGTTAGGAGCGGCGTCTTTTTGCATTGCACTGGCAGCCGCGGAGGTCGAGACTGAGCGCCAGCGTCAGTGCGGGGCAAATTGCCCCGCCGTGTGTGAGAGGGATGATGTCCCTTCCGGGATGCGCCGCCTCCACCAGACGGTGGACCGCCCGTGACATCCGCTGCGCGGTGGGGGATTCCCCTGTTCCGAAACTCCGGCCGTGCCGTCGGTCTCGGCGTGGTGGCGGCTGCTGTGATGCTGCGCGCCCTCGACTTCGGCATCGTCCCGGAATCCAGGCTGCGCGTCTTCGACCTCGAAGAGCGGCTCTGGCCCCGTGCCAGCGACTCGGCACGGGTCGTGATCGTCGACATCGACGAAAAGAGCTTGGCGCAATACGGGCAATGGCCATGGCCGCGAACGCTGGTAGCCAAATTGGTGCGCCGCATTGCCGAAGGGCAGCCGAGGGTTCTCGGCATCGACATC
>Ga0209656_10000462_pt1 | contig 26844 bp, 16 predicted proteins | sample BogFormECP12_OM2_FD_188239 | JGI IMG/M metagenome (GOLD analysis project Ga0209656, IMG submission 188239) | Bog forest soil microbial communities from Calvert Island, British Columbia, Canada - ECP12_OM2 (SPAdes) (version 2) | ecosystem: Environmental > Aquatic > Freshwater > Wetlands > Bog ...
CCGTCTCCCCAGGGAGCCCCGTGGAAGTAGCCGCGCTGGTCGTCGCCATGCCATGGACCGCCGGGTCCGTGGTCGCCGGGGCCGCCCGGTCCGCCGGGTCCGTGGTCGCCGGGGCCGCCGGGTCCGTGGTCGCCGGGGCCGCCCGGGCCGCCGGGTCCGCGGGGTCCGGGCCCGCCCGGCCCGCCGGGTGCGGGTCCTCCGGGACCGCCCGGTCCATGGTCCCCGGGGTCGAGCGGTGCGGGCGCGCCGTGGCTAACCGCGGGCGCGCCGTGGGCGCCGCCGGGACCGGGTCCAGGAGCGGCGCTGGCCGCACCGGCACCCACCCCCAACGCGGCCGCCCCAAGGGCGCCGGCGATGGTAGCTCCGGCCATCAGTTGCTTCAGTTTCATTGTCCTTCACCTGCTTACTTGTATTTTCAGCGGACGGTTGCCCCCCAACGCTTCGAACGCTAGGTAGCTTGGCTATGAATCAGCTACGAGAAACCTCTGCAAAGCTTTTGCTCGTTTGATCGCCGTAGATCGCCCTGGGCTTTTGCGCGTGGGATGTGGCCTGCGTCACAGCTGTGCTGTCGCCGCTGGTTACGCACGAAACGAATGAAGCTCCCAGTCAGTGAGCGTGGCAATAACTGCTGCGACGTGGTGGTTCATACTGGGTGCAACACTTGAGCGCTTCAGGTGGATCCTTCTCACGAGGTGGCAGCGATGACGAGGTTGGACTCCGTCGAGCGGGCGGTCGCCGACATCGCCGCCGGCAAGGCTGTCGTCGTCATCGACGATGAAGACCGGGAAAACGAGGGAGACCTCATCTTTGCCGCCGAGAAGGCCACCCCGGAGTTGGTGGCGTTCATGGTGCGCTACACCTCGGGATACTTGTGCGTGCCCTTGGCCGGTGCGATCTGCGACCGGCTGGGCCTGTTGCCGATGTACGCGGTCAATCAGGACAAGCACGGCACCGCCTATACCGTTACCGTCGATGCGAAAAATGGTGTAGGAACCGGAATTTCGGCTTCCGACCGGGCAACGACGATGCGGTTGCTGGCCGATCCGGGCAGTGTCGCCGACGATTTCACCCGGCCCGGGCACGTGGTTCCGTTGCGCGCCAAGGACGGTGGCGTATTGCGCCGCCCCGGCCACACTGAGGCTGCTGTCGACCTGGCCCGGATGGCGGGATTGTGGCCCGCGGGCGCAATCTGCGAGATCGTCAGCCAGAAGGACGAAGGCGCGATGGCGCAGACCGACGAACTGCGGGTCTTTGCCGACGAACACGGTCTGGCGCTGATCGCCATCGCCGACTTGATCGAGTATCGGCGCAAGCACGAGAAGCACATTCAGCGCATCGCCGAAGCCCGAATCCCCACTCGGCACGGTGAATTCCGTGCGGTCGGCTACAGCAGCATCTACGAGGACGTCGAGCACGTGGCGCTGGTCCGCGGTGAGATCGCAGGACCGAACTACGACGGCGACGACGTGCTGGTCCGAGTGCACTCGGAGTGCCTGACCGGAGACGTGTTCGGTTCACGCCGCTGCGACTGCGGGCCGCAGCTGGACGCTGCGATGGCGATGGTCGCGCGTGAGGGCCGGGGCGTGGTGCTCTACATGCGCGGCCACGAGGGCCGGGGCATCGGCCTGATGCACAAGCTGCAGGCCTATCAGCTGCAGGACGCCGGCGACGACACCGTCGACGCCAACCTCAAGCTCGGATTGCCTGCTGACGCAAGGGATTACGGCACGGGCGCGCAGATCCTGGTCGACCTCGGCGTCCGTTCTATGCGGCTGCTGACGAACAATCCGGCTAAACGGGTGGGGCTGGACGGGTACGGACTGCACATCATCGAGCGGGTGCCGCTGCCGGTGCGGGCCAACGCGGAGAACATCCGATACCTGATGACCAAGCGTGACCGGATGGGCCACGACCTGGCGGGCCTTGACGACTACGACGAATCCATTCATCTGCATGGCGAATTCGGCGGCGCCCTATGAGCGGAGGCGCCGGTGTGCCGGATATGCCGGCACACGACGCGTCCGCAGTGCGGCTGGCGATCGTGGCCAGCACCTGGCACACCGAAATCTGTGACTCGCTGCTGGCCGGTGCCCGCAAGGTGGCCGACGACTGGGGCGTGAAAGACCCGACAGTGGTCCGCGTTCTCGGCGCGATCGAGATTCCGGTGGTGGCCCAGGCATTGACCCGCGGCCACGACGCCGTCGTCGCATTGGGCGTCGTGATCCGCGGGGCCACACCGCATTTCGACTACGTCTGCGACGCGGTCACGCAGGGACTGACGCGGGTCTCGCTGGACGAATCCACACCGGTGGCCAACGGCGTGCTGACCACCAACACCGAAGAGCAGGCGCGCGATCGGGCCGGGCTGCCGACATCGGCGGAGGACAAGGGTGCCCAGGCCACGGCCGCGGCCCTGAGCACCGCGCTGACCCTGCGCGACCTGCACGGAAAGCCGTGATCGTCAAACCGAACCGGGACAGCTGGGATGTGCAAGTTCGTCCCCACCTGACGCCATACTTCGCCTACGCGGCGGCATTCGTGATCGTCGCAGCGCACATCGCCGTCGGCATGCTGCTCAAGATCAAGTCCAGTGGCGTGATCTTCCAAACCGCCGACCAGGTGGCGATGGCGGGGCTGGGCTTCGTGCTCGCCGGGCTGGTGCTGCTGTTCGCGCGACCCCGGCTGCGCGTCGGGGCCGCGGGGCTATCGGTACGCAACGTGCTCGGGGAGCGGCTGGTGCCGTGGTCGGACGTGGTCGGTGTGTCGTTTCCGGCCGGCGCGCGCTGGGCGCGGATCGATCTGCCCGACGACGAGTACATCCCGCTGATGGCGATCCAGGCCGTCGACAAGGACCGCGCCGTAGCAGCCATGGACACCGTCCGGGAATTGCTGACGCGATATCGATCTCCAGGCGAGCAACAGTGAAAATCCCGACGGGTGCGATAAGCGCCAGCAGCTGCGGTGATCGCACGTAGTCTGCTGACGTGCGGTTGTCGTGGCCGTTGATCGGCCGCTCGGAGGAGACGGGAGCTATCGAAGCCGCCATCTCGGCTTCGGATGCTTCCGGGATCGTTGTCTACGGTGCGGCGGGTGTGGGCAAGAGCCGGCTCGCGCGTGAGGCCCTGTCTGCAGCTGAGTCGCAGGGATGCGAATGCCGGTGGGCGACCGGCACATCTTCGGCGCGGGCGATTCCGCTCGGTGCTTTCACCGCTTGGACGCCGTCGGGTGTCACCGATAGCGTTCAGTTGCTGCGGGGGGTCATCGAGTCGCTGACGGCCGCATCTTCGGGCGCCACGGTGGTGGTGTGTGTCGACGACGCGCATTTGCTCGACGATTTGTCCATATTCGTTGTGCACCAGATCGTTCAGCGCGGCGCGGCGAAAGTGATTCTCACCATTCGCGACGGTGAACCGATCGCCGCCGCGGTGCAAGAGATATGGACGGTTGGCCAATTCGACCGGCTCGACCTTCAGCCACTGTCGCTCGATGAAACCACCACGCTGCTGTCGGCAACCTTAGATGGACCGGTGGATCCAGGTGCCGCTCAGCGGCTGTGGAAGCTAACACGCGGCAACGTTTTGTATCTGCGCAACATCGTGGAGCAGGAGGTCGCTGACGGCCGAATCGTGCAAAGGCACGGGTACTGGCGCTGGCTCGGTGAGCCCGTCATGCCGCCCGGCCTGGTTGAGCTGATCGAATCCCGCATCGGAGCCCTGCCGGCGCCGGTTGGCGATGTAATCGACGCGCTGGCTGTGGGGGAGCCGATCGAACTGGCGGCGCTGCGGCGCATCGCTGATCCGGCGGCGGTCGAGGAGGCCGACACCGGTGCCCTCATCACGCTCGAACCCGTAGTTGGCGGCGTGGAGGTGCGGGTGGCGCATCCGCTCTATGGTGAGGTACGCCGCAGGCGCGCTGCACCAACCCGGCTACGACGGTTGCGCGGACTGGTCGCCAACGAACTCGCCGCGGCCGATGACCGCGACGATATCCAGGTCGTGGTGCGCCGCGCCACGTTGAGTCTCGACTCCGACCTCACACCCGACGCCGACCTACTCGTTAGGGCAGCCCACGGCGCCGTCTGGCTGGCGGATCTGCCCCTCGCCGATCGACTTGCAGAAGCGGCGGTCCGCGCAGGAGCGGGACCGGAACCGAACTTTGTCCGTGCGCATGCACTTTCGTGGCTGGGTCGCGGCGAGGAGGCCGACGCGGTGCTCACTGAGATTCCCACCAGCGAGTTGACCGACGTCGACCACGCCAGATTCGCGTTCCTGCGGGCCAGCAACATGCTGTGGGCACTAGGTGACCCCCCGCGCGCGAAAGAAATCATCGACGAGGCGTCGCGCACCACATCACCGCAGGCCCGCAGCTATATCGACGCCTTCCTCACGGTGTACCGGTTTGCGACGGACCAACCGGATGCGGCGATCCAAGCGTCGAAAAAGCTCGCGCTGGACGAACTGCCGGCCGTCGTTGGTCCCGAGATAGCTTGGGTGCTGGCTGCCATAGCCGCGGACGCGGGACGCACCACCGAGGCCGTGGCCGTCGCAGAGGCGGGCTACACCGTTGCGACGCGCTCGTTTGACGCTCCGCACATGAGGTTCAACATCGCTGACGCACACGTCAGCGCGCTGCTGCTGGCTGGCCGGATTGCAGACGCCCTTGATGTGGCCGAGCGAGTGCGCCGGCAGGCAGCAGACCTTCCGGGGGCGGCTCAATTACTCGGTGCTGCCGTGGCGGGTCAGGCCGCCCTTGGTGCCGGACGCCTTCATTCCGCGGGTGCGTTGCTCGAAGAGGCAGCAGTAGGACTGTCCGCCACCCATGCTTCGGGCTGGGGGTACCGCTACCACGTGCCGCGCGCGACTGCGCTGGCCATGTGTGGTGCAACTGTGGAGGCAGCCGCCGCGGTTGCCGCGCTCGACAAGCTGCGACGTCCTTTCCGGTTGCTGGACTATGAGCTCAGCCTGGCCCGGGCGTGGGTGGCCGCGGGCCAGGGCGCGGTCAGTGAGGCGATTGCCGTCTTGTTGTCGGCGGCCCAAAGGGCCGCCGCTAAGGGGCAATTCGCAGCGGAAGTGATGTGTCTGCAGACCGCCACACAGTTCGGAGACCGTTCGGGCGCACCTCGGTTGCGTGAGCTCGAGGGGATCGTCGAGGGACCCCGCGTCGGCGTGGCCGCGCGGTTCTCGGCCGCCCTGAGTGACGGCGACGCCGCTGAATTGGCCGCGGTGTCAGAAGAATTCGAGCGCATGGGCGACCTCGTTGCCGCCGTCGATGCCGCCGCCCAAGCCGCCCTGGTGTATCGTCGCGAAGGCCTGCGGGGGTCGGCGCTGGGATGCGCGGCACGCGCAGACGCCCTGGCGGAACAATGCGGCGCGAGTACTCCCGCACTTCGTCAGGCAAGCGAACCCGCGCCGTTGACCGATCGCGAACGAGAGATCGTGATGCTGATCGGGGAGGGGTTGTCCAACCGGGCACTCGCCGAGCGCCTGACTCTTTCCGTACGCACCGTCGAAAGCCACATCTACCGGGCCATGTTAAAGACCGGAACCACGAGGCGCGACGAACTCGCCGCCCTGATACCCGGCCACAGGGCGCAAACAGAGTGAACATCGCCCTCTGACGGCGTGCGCTCGGCGCTGGCGATGATTTCAGTATCGCCATACTGAGTCGGCACCAAGAAAACACATGCATGCTGCTCAGATGGCCGATGAACTCAGCCAACGCGAGCGGGCGCTGCGGCGGCTGCCGTTACCGTATTCGCTGGCATTGAGGCTGCGCGACGCCGACATCTCCGCCGACGTGATCTGCCAGTACGTCCACGTCGAGCAGGGCGCCCTGGATGGCCTCTACCGCATCGCCGAAGCGAAACTTCTTGCGGCGCAAAACGCAACAGACGATCGCTACCACTAGTGCCAGTGAGGCCGTCGAACGCATCATGTTGGGGTCGCGGGGTCGGCGATATCGGCGCCGCCACCTGTCCAATCGCGGACGACTCAGCCCGCCTTCGCCTGGGCGGGCAATAAGCCGGCGCCCATGACCGCGACTCGGTCGTACCGCGCCGAAACCGAGCGAATTGCAGTAGTGCGCTACTGCGCTCGTCGCACCGCACTTGAATGACGATTCCTATCGCGGCGGGGGGGCACCCGGACGCCGTTGGCCATCGTTGCGCGAGGACACAGATAGAGGAACGACGACCGCCCTGCTACCCCGCCACAGGGCGCGAACAGAGTGACATCGCTCTGACGGCGTGCGCGCGGCGCCGGTGAATAATTTCAGTATCGCGCTACTGAGTCGGCGCGTCAGGCAGACACGCGAACTGATCTATGCAGCCTGACCCCCGGAAGTACCGATGGGACACGCTGCACGCCGCGGGATTGCTGCGACAGTTCGGCGCGGGGAAGACCATCACACGGTCATCGTCAACCCCGATGACGCCTTCATCGTCATCCTGGGTGACGCGCAACAACCCGGCTGACCTTGTCGGTGCGCACCGTCGATAGCCACATCAACCGAGCCATGTCAAAGGCAGGCACCACCAGCCGTACGAACTCACCGCGCTGATTCCCCGCCACGGGACGCGCACAGATTCGCCCTGAGGGCCGCGGCCCAGTAGTGCCGGCCGAAACCAGGCGACATTTGCAGTAGTTAACTACTGACTCCACTCCGGCCAAGGCGATCGAGGATTTCGAGGTAGGCGAGCCGCCGAGCTCGCACCATCGAGAGGCTCGATAGCGATGACCGCCTCACACGAACCGATCGCGATTCTCGGGTTGGGTTGCCGATACCCGGGCGGGGCGACGTCACCGGAGGACCTATGGCGGTCCTTGATAGACGAAGTCGATGCGACGGCAGAATTTCCCACCGACCGGGGATGGAACCTTGACGCCCTGTTGGGACCGGACCCCGACGCGCCAGGGGCCACCTACGTGCGCGCGGGGTCCTTCATTGACAACTGCGGTGATTTCGACGCGGCGTTCTTCGGCATCAGTCCGCATGAGGCGCAGGCAATGGACCCGCAACAGCGGCTCCTGCTGGAGGTAGCTTGGGAGGCCCTGGAGCGGGCCGGTATCAATCCGGTATCACTGCACGGCAGCGATACCGGGGTCTTCATCGGCGCGGCACCCCAGGAGTATGGCCCACGCCTCTACGAAGACACGGACGGATTTGCCGGCCACCTGACAACGGGTACCGCCATCTGCGTCGCGTCCGGCCGGGTGGCCTACACGCTCGGACTGCAGGGGCCAGCGGTAACGGTCGACACCGCGTGCTCGTCGTCGCTGGTTTCTTTGCACCTGGCCGTGCGATCGTTGCGGTCCGGCGAGTGTGACCTGGCGCTGGCAGGCGGGGTGTCCGTCGTTTGCTCACCCAGCATCTTTATTGGTTTCGGTCAACAGCATGCGCTCGCTGCCGACGGCCGATGCAAACCGTTCGCCGCGGCGGCGGACGGGTTCGGTGTTGCCGAGGGCGTCGGAGTACTCGTCCTGGCTCGCTTGTCACTCGCTCGCGCACGCGGTCACCCGGTGCTGGCGCTCATCCGCGGCAGCGCCCTCGGACAGGACGGTTCCTCCCAATCGCTGTCCACACCCAGCGGTCCAGCGCAGCAGAGGGTGATTCGGAGAGCCCTGTCGGACGCGGATCTGAACGCGTCTGACATCGACGTCGTCGAGGCGCACGGCACCGGCACGGTGGTCGGCGACCCTATTGAAGCGGTCGTATTGCAGGCAACATACGGGAAAGACCATTCGTCGTCGCATCCAGTACTGGTCGGCTCGATCAAGTCGAACATCGGCCACTCGCAATACGCCGCCGGTGTCGCAGGAGTGATCAAGACCGTGCAGTCGATCCGGAACGGGGTGGTGCCGGCGACCTTCCATCTGGATTCGCTCACACCACAGATGGATTGGTCGGCCGGGACGGTCGACGTGGTCAATCGCGCGCGGCCATGGCCCGATCAACCCGGCCGACCGCGTCGTGCCGGGGTCTCCGCGTTCGGCATCAGCGGAACGAACGCCCACGTGATACTCGAGCAGGCGCCGACGTCGTCCCCGGCCGAAGCTCCGACTCCACCACCTCTGCCGGTAACGCCATGGGTGTTGTCCGCAAAGTCCGCCTCCGCGCTGGCTGAGCAGGCCGCGCGCCTACACCTGTTCGTGGAACAGCACCCAGAGGTCGATCAGACCGATGTCGCATACTCATTGGTCGCCGGCCGGGCGACGTTCGACCACCGTGCCGTGGTGTTCGGAGCCCACCGTAACGAGCTGTTGAACGGGTTGTCCGCAGTCGCGTCCGGCGCGCCCGCACCCAATGTGGAAACTGGAAGAGCCTGCGCGACGCCGGGAACCGTTTTCGTCTTTCCCGGGCAAGGATCGCAGTGGACGGGCATGGCCACCGAGCTCATGGATACCGCGCCGGCATTTGCCGACGAGATGCGCCGCTGTGCCACCGCATTCGCCGAGTTCGCCGACTGGTCGCTGATCGATGCCGTCCGCGGCGGGCCCGGTTGCCCGTCCCTCGACCGGGTAGACGTGGCGCAACCCGTCCTGTTCGCGGTGATGGTATCGGTCGCCGCGCAATGGAACCGGTACAAAACCGACTCACCGGTGAGCCGAAGGAGCACACCATGAACACGGCCGACATTCGCGCGATGGTCACCGCCGGGGTTTCATCGAGCGCCGGCACTGGGGCGATCTCCCTCGCCCCGACAGCCGACGTCGCCCCAGGCTCCAGTGGCACCGGCACCGACCACCACACCCAGGCGGGCGGCGCACTCACCGAGGCTGTCACACCGCCGCGCCGCCCACGCGCCATCTCGCCCGTCGCGGCGCAGACTATCCCAACACCGCCCCGGCATCCGACCATCCGGCACACGATCTTCCGGATGACGTTAGAGCCTGATGTAGAGGCGATCGCGGCCCTGGACAGAGCTGGTGCGATTTTCGCCCGGCGCGACGAGATCGAGCTCCAACTGGAGGACTTGGCTCGGATCAGGACGCCGGAACGGGGCAGGTTTGCCGACCGTAGCGATGTCGTGGCGGGGATCGTCGGTGATACGCCACTTGACCATTTCGGCGCATGGGTCTACTACCCCTGGTCAGGCCACCTTGTGCACATTCTGGATGAGCAGGAATTCGTCGAAGTCCGTACCGCGGCCAACCGCAACAAGATCACCCCGCAGGAACAGGAGCGGCTGGCGGGCAAGACTGTTGGCGTACTCGGGTTGTCGGTGGGCAACTCGATCGCGCTGACCATGGCTCTGGAACGATCATTCGGCACGATCAAGGTAGCCGATTTCGATGAGCTGGACATGTCGAACTTGAACCGGTTACGGGCGAGCCTTGGTGATCTCGGTGTCAACAAGGCCGAGCTCGCCGCCCGACAGATCGCGGAACTGGACCCGTACCTGACAGTCATGGTGTACGGGAACGGTGTTGATAACCTCAACATCGACAGGTTCTTCGATGACGCCCCCGCGCTCGACGTTCTCATCGAGGAATGCGACACGCCCTATGTCAAGATCCTGGCGCGCGAACATGCCAAGTCCCGCGGGATTCCAGTGGTCGCCGAGGCCAGCGATCGGGGGCTGCTCGAGATTGAGCGCTTCGACCGGGAGCCGACCCGACGGCTGCTGGGCGGTCTACTCGACGAGCTGACCACGGAGATGTTGGCAGACGCGGACCCTGACAGCCGGGCGGCCGCGATGGCGACGATGATCGGCCTTGACACCATCTCCGACCGTGCTGCGATGTCGGCGATCGAGTTGGACACCACGCTCACGACGTGGCCGCAGCTGGCCGCAGAGGTGAATCACGGTGGCGCCTTGGTGGCCACCGCCGTCCGGGCGATTTTCCTGGGCCACGACGTGCCGTCCGGCCGACGGCATGTGGATATTCCTTTCGGTATCGGCATGACGCCGCACCCGGCCGCGCTGCCGGCATTCCAGCCGCCCAGTCTTGCAGCGGTGGCCGATTTGACGTTGTTGCCCAAGGACATTCGTGAAATTCTTGAACTGGCGATGCGGGCGCCGTCGGGTGGGAATACTCAGCCGTGGCGATTCGTGGTGACTGGCAGGTCAATTGATGTTCTCTTTGTGCCGGAGATGTTCGCTACGCCACCGCTGTTCGAGTGCAAGGGCACCGCGAGTGCGGTGACGTTGGGTGCGGTCACCGAAAGCATCGTCGTGGCCGCGCGTGCCCGTGGCCTGTCGGTGATCGTCGAGTATGACCCGCAGGGGGCCGACAGCCTCGTCTACACGAGGGTCACCGTCGGGGAGGCCGGAGCCGCGGCCAGCATGCAGGAACGTGTGCTTGGTGATGCGCTGCGCACGCGGTGCAGCCAGCGGACCCGCGAGCACGGGCGTGCGCTCACCGATGACGAGCGCACCCTATTGCGGGGCGCTACAGTTGATTTCGGTGCGACCGTCTGGCTCGGCGAGGACGAGAAGTCCAAAAAGATCTTCGGCGAGGGCGTCGCGGTGGCCAACCGGTTCCGAGTGCTGATCGAAGAGATGAACAAGGAGACGTTCAGCGAATTCTACTTCCGGGAGGAGCAACCCGAGCGTCGCGACGGTATCCCGTTGGAGACCTTGGGTTTGACGTTGCCGGAGCGGTCGATGATGAGGTTGTTGCGCCGCCCCGAAGTAGCACGGTTTCTGCGCGAGCGTGGCGAAGCGCAGGCATTGCTGCAATACGGCCTTGATTGGGTCATGGGCGCCTCAGCGATCGGGGCGATCACCGTGGCGGGCGAGGCGCGCCATGAGTACGTGGAGGCGGGTCGGGCGTTCCTGCGACTGTGGCTGGCGGCATCCTCGGTAGGCGTCGGGGTGCATCCGTTGACGGCCTTGCTGTTCGAGTCCGAGATGCTCGGTCTCCCGGAAGGGGACATTTTCACTGACCAGGAGCGCGCGCTCCTGCGGACTTATATGGCCGAGCTGCGGAATTCGCTGCTGGGGGGCAGTGACGAGCCGTTGGCGATGACGTTCCGGATTGTCGCAGGTCCCGCGCTGCCCCGCCTGGAGCGTGCGCCCCGCAGACTCCTGAGCCAGCATCTCACGATAGTGGGTGAGCGCGCATGACCGAGACGATGGTGCGCCTTGAGAGGACCGCTGATATTGATGTTCGTTTCGCAGCACCCGACGACGCCGACAAGATCGCCGAACTCTATAACCGGGTGTATGACGGGCGGTATCCGATTCTGGATTGCGTTGACCCACAGCGGATCCGACATCTACTGGCCAGCGGTGAACACATCTGGGTGATTGGCCTCGACAATGGCGTCGTGGTCGGCTCGGGCGTTTTGCAAGCGGAACAGCCCAACTCGGCCTACGAGATGGGGCGGGCCGTTGTACTGCGCCAATACTGCAGCCGTGGCCACTTTCAAAGGATATCCGGTCACATGTGGATGGCTGCCAGGGACCGCATGGGCTGTGACCTGATCTATGGCTACGCCCGATCGGAACGCTCTCGAATGTTGTTCAGCCACGTCTCCGATCAGCACGGCTTACCCGTAGCGTGGGTCGGCACCGATGGTGGAATGCATCCGAACGGCGAAATGCGCGAGGAGCATCTGATCGGGCTGACGTTCTTCCCGCAACGCAATACCGTGCGAGTCGTACCGCCGCATCCATTCCTGGACCCGGACACCCCGTTGGCCAAGCACATCGCCAGGCTGAGTGTGGTGTCCGTCCAAGGTGCGTACCCCTGCGCGATCGCCGCTGGGTGGGGAGCGGAATTCACCCACGTGAGTCCCTACGGGCGAGTGTCGTATTCGCTGTTCAGGCCCAGTCGTGCGGCGATCGTCACCGGCGTGACGGCCGATACCGCCGACGATGTGCGCCGCGCGCTGTGGGATGTCATCGACAGAGCAAACCGGCCTGGTTGGCCGGCGCGGATCCTGCACATGACGGTGCACCTGCTGGCCGATAAGACCGAGGTGATCGCCAGCCTATGTGACCGGGGCCGTGACGGCGCGGGGCGCAGGTTCACGGTAAATGGCTACCTGCCCGCCTGGTACAAGGACGGCGACGCCAGATACGACTGCGTTGTTCTGACGACCAGGGTCGATGACCTGCCGCGGAATCTGCTCGGCGCTGAGAAAACTGCCGACGAGATCTACCGAAGTCTACCCGCCAACCTTCGCTGAACCGCACGGAATACGAAGCACCACTGAGGATCTGGAGCAATGGATACCGCCGGGACATGGGAAATGAGGGGAGGTGGGCTGCAGTGTTGACGAGAGTGGCCCGGTTCACCACCGGGGCGCCACGGGCGGTGATCGCGGTGGCACTGCTGATCATGACGGTGTTCGGGGCCGTCGGTGCGGGCGTGGAATCGCATCTGAAGTTCGGTGGGTTTCTCACATCCGATGCCGAGTCGGCGTATGCAGGCCAATTCCTCGACGAACATTTCCCCTCGGGGAATCCCAACCTCGTCATAGTGGTTCACGCCGACGGCGGTGTCGACGGCGAGGCGGCGCGCGCCGCCGGGCGCAAAGTACTCGACGCGCTGAATCGACACCAGGAAGTTGCCGGTGTGCAGTCGTACTGGACGCCCGTCAGCCCGGCCGGCGCCTCGGCCCTGCGTAGCAAGGACGGGACGAGGGCCCTCATCCTGGGTAACATCCGTGGTGACGACACCGCCGCCCAGATCGCCGCGGGTGTCATCGAGGACGAACTGAACGGCACCGACGACAACGGCGTCACAGTGCATGCGGGTGGTCTCCAGGTGTCGTTCTCCGACATCTACAACCAAGTCAGGGATGACACGACTCGCGCGGAATCGATCGCGATCCCGGTATCGATGCTGCTGCTGGTCTTGGTGTTCGGCAGCCTCGTCGCGGCTTCGTTACCGCTGGCCATCGGCTTGTTCGCGATGGCGGCAGCACTCGGCATCCTGCGGGCGCTGACCCTGTTCACCGACATTTCTATCTATGCGATGAACATCATCAGCATGCTCGGTCTCGCCCTGGGCATCGACTACGGCCTGCTCGTCGTCAGCCGCTATCGCGAAGAACTTGGGCATGGTCTCGATACCAGGGTGGCGGTGGTGCGGACGGTCCAGACCGCTGGCCGTACGGTCGTGTTCTCGGCGTTGACCGTTGCATTATCGCTGGCCGCCCTGGCGGTCTTCCCGCAATACTTCTTGCACTCGTTCGCCTACGCCGGGGTCGCGGTGGTCATCGCGGCGGCCGCAGCAGCGATCGTCATCCTGCCCGCGTGCCTGATGTTGCTCGGCGAGCGGATCAACGCGCTCGATCTTCGAGTTCCGTTGTGGCGCCTCGTCGGTCGCGCTCGGAGCGATCCTGTGCTACCGGCGGAGAGCTGGTGGTATCGGGTGGTGACCGTCATTATGAAGCAGGCGGCCCCGGTTGCTGTCGTGATAACGGCAGTCCTGTTGCTGCTCGGATTGCCTTTCTTGTCAGCACGATTCAGTTACCCCGATGATCGGACCTTGCCCTCATCGGCGTCGGCTCGAATCGTGGGCGACACGCTGCGCACGGACTTCGACGCCGGAATTTCCTCCGGTCCGGTGATCGCGGTGCCCGGATACCACGGGAGCCAACAAGACATCGGTGCCTACGCCGCCGAATTGTCTCGGACCGCAGGTATTGCCGCGGTAGCCTCGAGCGACGGCAGCTACGTCAACGGTGCCAGGGTGTTTGCCCCACCGCCAGGTATGGCGGGCCCGGCCGGGACTTACCTGTCAGTCCGCACCAATGTCGATCCCTACTCCATGGCAGGCGAGGATCTGTTGGCGGCGTTGCGTGCGGTGCCCCCGCCCGCGCCGGTGCAATTCGGCGGGAACACCGCGATCAATCAGGACTCGATGAGGGCCATGGGCGACCGGCTGCCGTTGGCGGGAGCCGTGATAGTCCTGACGAGCCTGATGGTGTTGTTCTTATTCACCGGGAGCGTGGTGCTGCCGCTGAAAGCGTTACTGCTCAACGTTTTGTCGCTGACGGCGAGTTTTGGCGCGCTGGCGTGGGTCTTTCAAGACGGTCACTTCGCCGCAGCGCTCGGATTCACCGCTACCGGCAGTCTCAACCCGGCGATGCCGATCCTCATGTTCTGCCTAGCCTTCGGCATGTCCATGGACTACGAAGTGTTTCTGCTGGCCCGGATTCGGGAGGAGTGGCTCGCGTCCGATCACACACCCGCGGCGAATACTCACGCAGTGGCGATGGGAATCGCCACGACCGGGCGGATTTACACAGCGGCCGCCGGCTTAATGGCTTTGGTTATCGGGGCGATGGCCACATCACAAGTGTCGTTCATGGTCATGTTCGGCATCGGTTTGTCGCTAGCCGTGATCGTTGACGCTGTCGTGATTCGGACCGCGCTGGCACCGGCATTGATGCAGCTGATGAGCACGTTCAACTGGTGGGCACCGAAGCCCTTGACTGGCCAGTGGAGCGTGCCGGATCACAGAGGAGGACTCCCATGGCCGCCACCGTCTCGCCCACCTACCTCAGCCAACTACCCCTACCGCCGCGCAATCCGTTGTCCACCTTCACAATATTGAGGGCGGCCCGGGAACTGCATACTTTCCAAGAGACCCTGCGCGACGCTGGCGGCTCGATCACGCGCTTTAAGCTGGCCCCGACGTGGTTGATGCCGGAGTGGGTGCTCGTCGCGTCGCCGCAAGCCGCGCACGATATCCTCGGCCGTACCGGTGACGGTACCGATCGCAACACGAGTCACGACGAAATGGCCCGCCTGTTCGGAGCGGGCCTGTTCACGCTCCACCACACCCACTGGTTACCTCGCCGCCGAACCCTGCAACCCATCTTCACCAAACCGAGTGTGCGCGCCTTCGGCGGCCACATGGCGCAAGCCGCCGACACAATCGCCGCCGGTTGGGGCCGAGACAACGAAATCGACCTGGATAGGGAATGCCGTCGCCTCACGATGCGAGTGCTCGGCCGCTCGGTCCTAGGCATCGACCTCGACGAGCGTGCCGACGAGATCGCCGAACCCCTGCGGACCGCAATTGGCTACGTGACAGCGCGGGTTACGAAGCCGCTCAACGTGCCGTACTGGCTGCCGACCCCGGCCCGGCGACGAGCTCGCGCCTCAGTCGCGACCCTGCGTCGGGTGGCCAACGAAATCCTGCGAGCCTGCCGCGAGGACCCGACCCGAGACGCCCCGCTGGTGCGGGCGCTGATCACTGCCACCGACCCGGCCACCGGACGGTCGCTGACCGACGAGGAGATCTGCAACGAACTCATCTCTTTCATGCTGGCCGGCCACGACACCACCGCAACGATGCTGACCTACGCGCTGTGGGCACTCGGCCACCACCCCGACATGCAGGACAAGGTCCGCCGCGAAGCCACTGGTCTCGGCGACCGTGAACTCACCCCCAATGATGTGTCCCACCTGCGTTACACCGTCCAGGTGCTACACGAAGCGCTACGGCTGTGTCCTCCCGGCGCGGCGCATCCCCGACTGGTCAGCCGCGATATCGACGTCGCCGGATTCCGCGTGAAAGCGGGCACGGCGTGCTGCGTGAGTGTCTACGCGATGCATCGTGACCCCACGCTGTGGGACCGGCCGCTGGAATTCAACCCTGACCGGTTCACCGCGGAGAACGCCAAGACCCGCGACCGTTGGCAGTTCATTCCCTTCGGAGCCGGACCGCGCACCTGCATTGGCGACCACTTCGCCATGCTGGAGGCCACACTCGCGCTGGCTACAATCATCCGGCGGGCCGAAATCCGTTCCCTGGATGACGATTTCCCGATGGCGTTTCCGTTCACCCTGGTCGCCGCCGCCCCGATCCGCGTGCACGTTAACTCTCCTGCGGGTACGCGCAAGCCGGATGAAATCGCGCCGGACCGTGTGTGACGTATGGCTGAATCAGTTTGGCTAAGCTAGGGTTTCACCGCGGCGTTACCGATTGTCAGGCGTCGGGTCTACGTAGTCGGCGAGGTAGGTCACCGTCAATTCTGGTGTCGCGCCGAAGGCGGCGCCCACGAGTTTGGGGTCCATTGTGCTGACCAGGTCGGCCAGTCGGGTACCGCGGATCTGCGGAGGCGGTAGCCGCAATCGTGCACCAGGGCCAGGATGCAGCCTCGGAGGTGTTGACCTTGACGCACGACGCCGGCCTCGAGCAGGTGAACAGCGCAGCTGTGTCGGAATGTGTGGGCCGTGCGCGCAGAATATCGACGTCTGTGGCGTCGGCGATAGGGCGGCCGTGCGTACAGGCGGGGCGCGGTCTGGGTGCTATCGCGGACAGGTGCGCCTGGTGTCGCCCTTGCCGTGCAGGAGCACGAGTAGGGTGCGCACTGAGGTCGGGGGAACTCTCTTACTGCTTTCCGTTTAGAACGGTTTTGCGGTGAAACCCCACCGCAGCAGTGCGGCATAGCGCCTCGCCCTACCTGGGAGATGCTGAGGTCGGGAGTCGGGCTTGGCAGCGGTGTCCTTTTTGCCTGGTAGCCAATGGGCCTGAACGTATGCCAATGGCCTCGCCATGCCGGAACTCATGTTGTCAAGCCCGGCGGCGGAAAGTTCTGCGGACAACTCGTCGTAGGTGAATCCGGCGGCCTCGCTGGCAATTCCATCTTTGCGGAGAACGGGCGGCATCAACGGGGCGACGCAGGAAATCATCGCCGACGCCGTTGACGGGTTCTTGAGCCGCTGGAAATCGAAGATCCAGACAGCCGCGCCGGAATTTTGCTGGAGCGCAGCAATCTGTTGCAAGGCAGCTCGCAGCACATCGAAGTTGGGAAGCTGATGCAACGTCCACACACACGAGATTGCGTCGAAAACTCCTGTCGCCAACCGGTCGGGCAGTGCAGTGATGTCCGCCGCCACGAGTTCGACCCGGTCTGCGAGACCCTCCTCGTCGAATAACCCGTGCGCAGTGGCGAGCATGTTCGGTGCCAGGTCAACCGCAGTGGCTGTCACATCCGTCCGGCGACGCAGCACAGCGCTCAGAGCGCGCCCCGATCCCACTCCGAGGTCGAGCAAATGCGCATTCGCTGGCAACAGGGCATCAAGCGCGCGCGCGCTGAAGTCGTATACCGCCTGCTGCGAGGGATTCGAGACGCCGCCATCGTGGAATTGAGCGACCGACTCGGGGTGATCCATCACCATGGGTTCAGGCACCCGTTGCCGCCCCGGGGGGTGGCGCCACTCCTTCGCGACAATGAGCGGCATCCGCCACGGCGGCCGAGTCATAGTGGCCCGCTCGCGCAGCAATGCAGGAATCGAAATATCGGTGTGGGGCATGCTTGGCGACCTCTTCGCGTTTTCTCTATGTGGCTCAAGACGGTTAGACACCCGCGGTCCTTCACCGATGTCCTTGCAAAACGCCGTCACCGGAATGGCGTCACGGTCCACGAGGGGATCGTTGCTCCCGTGGGGCGTGGCGAGGTCAGTAGTGCACCACTGCAATCTCGCCGGTCCTTGGCGCAGTACTACTTAGATGCGTCTTAGCTGCCGCTTCTTGATGTCAGTAAAGGCGCGCATGGCCCGCGGGGCCGTCGCGAAGGGATGAGAATCGGTGCGTGGTCGGCCCGGGTGAGGTCGGAGTTTCTGGTACGGGGAGTCGGAAGTAAAGACCGAGCTCGGATCGCGGTCGGCACCGCGAATTCTTTCTTTGGAGGGCCAAAGCATTCGCGGAATCGTCGAATTCGACAGTGCTCCGGACCCTCACATCGCCTTCGCCCAGGCGATGTGTCCTTCGAAGCCAAGCGATTCCGCCATCGCACGGTAGCGACTCACCAAGTCCCGGTAGGCAACATCGTCGCGGCGGGCCCGGGCCAGCAGCGCGCGCAGTCGCAGCAGCCAGATGTCGCGTATCACCAGACCCTCTTCGGCTGGCGCGGTCGCTAACCGCTCGATCGCGGCCTCGGCTTCGGCCACGTCACCGTCGGTCCCGCGATCCAGCATTGTCTCCACCAGAACGCCGGTCGTGGGAATGGCCAGGCCCAGCAGCTTTCCCTCGCGGAACGCATGGTCGACGGCGGCGCGCATGAGCGGGATGGCCTCATCGCGATCTCCACGCCGAGCCCTCTCCCGCGCCGAGTACACCTCGACGATCGGTACATCGTTTAAGGCCTGTCCCGAGCGTAGGCACATCTCGCTGACCTCGGCCAGCAGCTTGTGTCCGCGACCACGCTCGGCGGCCGTGTGGCGGTGCACCAGCGCAACGCCCAGTGCTCCCCGGGCTTGGGCCAATGCGAAGTCATCACCGGATCGTTCGGCATTCTGTAGGGCATCCTCGCTCTCGCGCACCGCCCGATCGTCGGGCCTGAGCACGCCGTACGGTATCCCCGGGAGGTAGTTCCATGCGACAACATTCGCGAAGGACCCAGGGTCGGCCATGCGGGCCATGGCCAGGCCGTGCCGCAGGTCGTCTGGCCATCCGGGACGACCCAGGCAATACCGGGCAAAAGCCCGCATCGTGAAGGCGAGCGCTAACGGAGACCCGATAATGAAGTTGCCTTTAGACGGGTCACCGTCAGCCAGGTCGATAACCCGCTGTGACCAGCGCAGCACGTCACTCACCTCGGCGCTTTCGATCTTGGCGTAGATCGGTATGAAGGACAGCCCCACCGTCAGGGTCGGATCGCCGATCGACTCGGTGAGGGTCCAGGTTTCCGACGCCAGCTGCGACGCCTCACGCGTCCGGCCCTGAAACGCGTGATCGATCACCAGCCCCGCCATGGCGATGGCCAGCGACGCCTTGTCCCCGGCGGCGGTGCACAACTCCCGCAGTTCATCAAACCGGTCCCCGGCAACGTTTTCATGGACTCGCCAGGCGATCCCGCACAACATGGTGCGCGGGGCGATGCGCATGGCTGTTCGGTTGGGGTCATCGGCGGGCAGTGCGTCGGCGATCCTTCTGGCACGCTCCCAACCCAGGCGCGCGGCGTTGATGTCGCGGTTGGTCGCCCAGGTTGCCGCCCGCATGTGCCAGCCATAGGCGGCATGCAAATCACCGGCGGCCTCCAGGTGTTCGGCAATCAAGGCAGCATTTTCCTCGGCCGCTGCCGGGTCACGTGATTCGATTGCGGCCGCGATGCGCCGGTGCAACTCGGCGCGATCCGATTTGAGCTGTGATTCGTAGGCCACCGCGCGGATCAGCGGGTGGCGGAAGGCGTAATCGGCGGTTGGGGTGAACCGCACCTGATCGATCAGCTCCGCGCCCAGCGGCTCGTCGACCACCGCATCGATGCCCAACGCGGCAAGGAGCTCCGCCCCGAAGCGGGCTCCGATCACCGACGCCGCGTGCAGCGTCCGCTTGGCCGCGGTGCTCAGCCGGTCGATGCGCGCCTCGATGGCCGCCTGCACCGTGGCCGGCACGCTCACCTCGGCGACATCGACCTGGCGCACGTAGCCACCATGCTCACCGGCCAGCACCCCGCGCTGGGCCAACTCGCGCACCATCTCCTCGGCGAAAAATGGGTTCCCGGCGGCCCGCTCGGCGAGGGTCGCCGCCAGCTCGCCGACCGAGGGATCCGACCCCAGCAGCTCACCGATCAGCGCCGCGCTGTCCGAATCACCCAGTGCGGCAAGCGCGATCGTCTGCGCGCCGTGCACCCGCGTCAACGCTCCCTGATACTCGGGGCGGGCGGTGATCAGCACCATCGACGGGGTTTGCGGAATGACGGTGAGGAAGTCGGCCAGCATCGACTCGCTGACCGCATCGATCCACTGGGCATCCTCGATGATGAACAGCGCCGGTTCGCTGCGCGCCAGCGACGCGGCGTTGATCAGTGCGGTCAACCGGCGCCGCCGCGCATCCGGATCGATCTGGGGCGGCGGCACATCGGGGTCGGCGATCCCGAGCAAATCATCGAGCAGCAGCAAATCCTGCGGGTCGGCATCCGGGACCTGTTCCCGCACCCGGGCGCGGGCGGCTTCGCCGTCGAGGTCAGCCACACCGGTGCCCGCGCGCAGCAGCTGGGCCACCACACGGAAGGGAACGTCACCGGCGTGGGATTCGCAGAAAGCCCAAAACACCTCGACGCCGCGACCGGCCGCCAAGGCCGCCGTCTCGCGGGCCGTCCGGCTCTTGCCGATGCCCGGCGGCCCCACCACACCCACCACACCACCGTGGCCACCGATCGTGCGGTCCACCAAGGCGTCGAGGGTCGCCATCTCCCAGCGGCGACCGACCAGGCTCGCCTCGGTGCGCCCGACCAGCCCATCCCGCGGGCCGATCCCCATCAGCCGGCGCGCGGAAACCGGTTCGTCGGCCCCCTTGATGCGCACCCACTCCGGGTCACCCAGCATCACGATGTGCTCGACCAGCCGCGCGGTGGACTCCGACAGCATCACCCCGCCCGGGGGCGCCACCGACTCCATCCGCTGGGCAAACCCGACCGTCTCGCCGGTCGCGGCGTATCCCAGCGACCCCGAACCGATCTCCCCGGCAATCACCCGACCCGAATTCAGGCCCACCCGCAACCGCAGCGCCACACCATCGCGGCGGGCCACCTCGCCCGCCAACCGGTTGGCCTCCTCCTGGATGGCCAGCGCGGCCGAGCACGCCCGAAAAGCATGATCCTCCAACGCAACCGGGGCCCCGAACAGCGCCATCACCCCGTCGCCGGTGTACTCCACGCTCCCACCGCCGTACCGCTGCACCACCGCCGCCGAGCGCTCCACCAACTCGGTCATGATCTCGCGCAACCGCTCGATGTCCACGGCGGCCGCGATGTCCATCGAGCGCACCACATCGGCGAACAGCACCGTCACCTGCTTGTACTCCGCGGTGTCACCAGACGGCGCAGTCGGGGCACCGCACGCGTCACAGAACCTGGCGTTATTCCGCAGGCGGGTGCCGCATGAGCCGCACGCCACGCCCGCCGTCATCCGAGTACCACCGATCTACGGGCCCCTGCTACCCCAACTGCCTAGAGTAGGCGTTCGCCAGCTTGTGACGGGAAAAACGGCAAGCTACCTTCACACTCGCGGCGTCGGTTCGCCGGACTAGCCTTACAAACGTGCCTGACCCCGCGACTTACCGCCCCGCGCCCGGGTCCATCCCGGTCGAGCCCGGCGTCTACCGATTCCGGGACCAGCACGGACGGGTGATCTACGTCGGCAAGGCCAAGAGCCTGCGCAGCCGGCTGACCTCCTACTTCGCTGACGTCGCGAGCCTGCACCCGCGGACTCGGCAGATGGTGACCACCGCCGCCAAGGTCGAGTGGACGGTGGTCAATACCGAGGTCGAGGCGCTTCAGTTGGAATACAACTGGATCAAGGAGTTCGACCCGCGGTTCAACGTCCGCTACCGCGACGACAAGTCCTACCCGGTGCTGGCGGTCACCCTCAACGAGGAATTCCCGCGGTTGATGGTCTATCGCGGCCCGCGCCGAAAAGGTGTGCGCTACTTCGGGCCGTATTCGCACGCTTGGGCCATTCGTGAGACGTTAGATCTGCTCACCCGCGTCTTTCCTGCGCGCACCTGTTCGGCGGGAGTATTTAAGCGGCACAACCAAATCGACCGGCCATGCCTGCTTGGCTACATCGACAAGTGCTCGGCGCCGTGCATCGGGAGGGTCAGCGCCGAGCAGCATCGCCAGATCGTGCTTGACTTCTGCGACTTTCTGTCCGGCAAGACGGACCGGTATGCCCGCAACCTGGAGCAGCAGATGAATGCTGCGGCCGAGCAGCTCGATTTCGAGCGAGCGGCGCGGCTGCGTGATGATCTCTCGGCGTTGAAGCGGGCCCTGGAGAAGCAGGCCGTGGTGCTCGGCGACGGCACCGATGCCGATGTGGTGGCATTCGCCGACGACGAACTGGAAGCGGCCGTCCAGGTGTTCCATGTCCGCGGCGGGCGGGTTCGCGGCCAGCGTGGCTGGATCGTCGAAAAACCCGGTGATCCCGGCGATTCCGACGAGGCGCAGTTGGTCGAGCAGTTCTTGACTCAGTTCTATGGCGATCAGGCCGAACTCGACGGCGCCGCCGACGAGTCCGCCAACCCAGTGCCGCGTGAAGTCCTGGTGCCCTGCCTACCACCCAACGCCGACGAGTTGACCACCTGGCTGTCTGGTCTGCGCGGTTCGCGGGTAACACTGCGGGTACCGCGCCGCGGCGACAAGAAGGCACTGGCCGAAACCGTGCAGCGCAATGCCAAAGAGGCGCTGCAGCAGCACAAACTCAAGCGGGCCGGCGACTTCACCGCCAGATCTGCTGCGCTGCAGAACATTCAGGAGGCGCTGGGCCTGGCCGACGCGCCGTTACGGATCGAATGTGTGGACATCAGCCACGTCCAGGGCACCGACGTGGTGGGCTCGCTGGTGGTGTTCGAGGACGGGCTGCCGCGCAAGTCCGACTACCGCCACTTCGCGATCCGGGAAGCCGCGGGCCACGGTCGCTCCGACGACATAGCGTCGATCGCCGAGGTGACTCGGCGCCGGTTCATGCGGCACCTGCAAGACCAAGAGGATCCGAAAGTCTTGTCGCCCGAGGGGAAGTCGCGTCGGTTCGCCTATCCGCCCAACCTGTATGTCGTCGACGGCGGCGCTCCGCAGGTCAACGCCGCCAGCGCCGTCCTCGACGAATTGGGCATCACTGACGTTGCGGTGATCGGCCTGGCCAAGCGTCTGGAGGAGGTGTGGGTGCCCGCCGAGCCCGACCCGATCATCTTGCCGCGCAACAGCGAGGGTCTGTACCTGCTGCAGCGAGTGCGCGACGAGGCGCACCGCTTTGCCATCAACTACCACCGCAGCAAGCGGTCCAAGCGGATGACGTCCTCAGCGTTGGATGCGGTGCCTGGCTTGGGCGAGCATCGTCGCAAGGCGCTGGTGGCCCATTTCGGGTCGCTGGCCCGCCTTAGGGAGGCCACGGTCGACGAGATCACCTCTGTTCCCGGCATCGGGGTGGCGACGGCGACCGCGGTGCTCGACGCGCTGCGAGGTGCCGCCACCGGATCGAACGGGTCGGCCGAGGAGACGGTCGCCGAGCGGGCATCGGGATGACGGGACAGGGTATGGACGGGGTAGATCAGGCCGGGTCGGTGGGCAACACCGTGCCCGGGGGGGAACCCGATAACCATGGTGGCGCAATGGAATCCGGTATCGATGTGGTTCTAGTCACCGGCTTGTCCGGCGCCGGACGCGGCACCGCGGCCAAGGTGCTCGAGGATCTCGGCTGGTATGTGGCCGACAACCTGCCGCCGCAGCTGATCACCCGGATGGTGGACTTCGGGATGGATGCCGGATCCCGGATCACCCAGCTGGCCGTCGTCATGGACGTCCGCTCCCGCGGCTTCACCGGTGACCTGGATTGGGTGCGCAACGACCTGGCCACCCGCAATATCACCCCGCGCGTGTTATTCATGGAGGCCTCCGATGACATGCTGGTGCGCCGTTACGAGCAGAATCGCCGCAGCCATCCGCTACAGGGAGAGCAGACATTGGCCGAAGGCATTGCCGCTGAGCGCGACATGCTGGCCCCGGTTCGCGCGACTGCCGACCTGATCATCGACACCTCGACACTGTCGGTGCGCGAACTGAGGGAAAGCATCGAACGGGCCTTCGGCGGCGAGACCGTCGCAAACACCAGCGTCACCGTGGAGTCCTTCGGCTTCAAGTACGGTCTGCCGATGGACGCCGACATGGTGATGGACGTGCGATTCCTGCCCAATCCGCACTGGGTCGACGAGCTACGACCGCACACCGGCCAACATCCGGCGGTCCGTGACTACGTGCTCGGCCAGACTGGCGCGGCGGAGTTCCTGGAGACATACCATCGACTGCTAACCCTGATTGTCGACGGCTACCGCAGGGAGGGGAAGCGCTACATGACCGTCGCGATCGGCTGTACCGGCGGCAAGCACCGCAGCGTGGCCATCGCCGAGGCGTTGGCGCGGCTGCTGGAGCCGAACAACCAGTTGTCGGTGCGGGTACTGCACCGGGATCTGGATCGCGAATGAGCCTTGAAAAAAACCGCAGCATTGTCGCGTTGGGCGGCGGACACGGTTTATATGCGACGCTGTCGGCGGCCCGGCGCCTCACCCCGCACGTAACGGCCGTCGTCACGGTCTCAGACGACGGCGGCTCGTCGGGCCGGCTGCGCAGCGAACTTGACGTGGTGCCACCGGGTGATCTGCGAATGGCGTTGGCGGCGTTGGCATCCGACAGTCCACACGGCCGACTGTGGGCCACAATTCTGCAGCACAGGTTCGGCGGCAGTGGCGCGCTGGCCGGACACCCAATCGGCAATTTGTTGCTCGCCGGCCTCAACGAACTGCTGACCGATCCGGTCGCCGCGCTCGACGAAATCGGCCGGGTCCTCGGTGTGCGCGGCCGGGTGCTGCCGATGTGCCCGATCGCGCTGCAGATCGAGGCCGATGTCTCCGGCTTGGAAGCCGACCCGCGGATGTTCCGCTTGATTCGCGGGCAGGTGGCCATCGCGACCACGCCGGGAAAGGTTCGCCGCGTGCGGCTGTTGCCCGGCAACCCCCCGGCCACCCGACAAGCCGTCGACGCGATCATGTCCGCCGATCTGGTGGTGTTGGGACCCGGATCGTGGTTCACCAGCGTGATCCCGCATGTGCTGGTGCCCGAACTGGCCGCGGCGCTGCAGGCGACCCCGGCCCGCCGGGCGCTGGTGCTCAACTTGGTGGCCGAGCCGGGGGAGACGGCTGGCTTCTCCGCGGAGCGTCACCTGCATGTACTCGCCCAGCACGCGCCGGAGTTCACCGTCCACGACGTGATCATCGACGCCGAACGGGTGCCCAGTGAGCGGGAGCGCGAGCAGCTGCGACGAACCGCAACCCTGCTTCATGCGCAAGTTCAATTCGCAGATGTCGCCAGGTCTGGTACACCTTTACATGACCCGGGCAAGTTGGCCGCGGCGCTGGATGGGGTGAGCGTACGCGACATCGGTCCGCCGCCGCCTTCGGCTAAGGCGACTGACGCGATGCCGGTGGAAAAGGAACGTCAACAGACCGGCGTTGATGGACCGGGTCGTAACGGACCGAGGGGTGACGACGCGTGGCGATGACGGCCGAAGTCAAAGACGAGTTGAGCCGCCTGGTGGTGAGTTCGGTGAGCGCAAGGCGCGCCGAGGTGACCTCCCTGCTGCGATTCGCCGGAGGGCTGCACATCGTGAGCGGCCGCGTGGTCGTCGAAGCCGAGGTCGATTTGGGTAACATCGCGCGACGGCTGCGCAAGGACATCTTCGACTTGTACGGCTACAACGCCGTCGTGCATGTGTTGTCGGCCAGCGGAATCCGCAAGTCGACGCGCTACGTGTTGCGGGTCGCCAACGACGGCGAGGCGCTGGCTCGCCAGACCGGTCTGCTCGACTTGCGCGGGCGGCCCGTGCGGGGGTTACCCGCGCAGGTCGTCGGCGGCAGCATCGCCGACGCCGAAGCGGCTTGGCGGGGAGCCTTCTTGGCGCACGGGTCGCTGACCGAGCCCGGGCGCTCGTCGGCGCTGGAGGTCAGCTGTCCGGGTCCCGAAGCAGCGTTGGCCCTGGTAGGGGCCGCACGTCGGCTCGGGATCAGCGCCAAAGCGCGTGAGGTGCGCGGCGCCGACCGGGTGGTGGTGCGTGACGGTGAGGCGATCGGGGCGTTGCTGACCCGGATGGGCGCTCAGGACACCCGGTTGGTCTGGGAGGAGCGACGGATGCGCCGCGAGGTCCGGGCAACGGCCAACCGGCTGGCGAATTTCGACGACGCCAATCTGCGGCGCTCGGCTCGCGCTGCGGTGGCGGCTGCCGCCCGCGTCGAGCGTGCGCTGGAAATCCTCGGTGAGGGTGTGCCCGACCATCTTGCCGCGGCCGGCAAGTTGCGCATCGAGCACCGGCAGGCCTCCTTGGAGGAGTTGGGCCGGCTGGCCGACCCTCCGATGACGAAAGATGCTGTGGCCGGCCGTATTCGGCGATTGCTGTCGATGGCCGACCGCAAGGCAAAGGTCGAAGGCATCCCGGACACCGAATCCGCCGTAACCCCGGACCTGTTGGAAGACGCCTGACACTGGATCGCGGATCGGAACAGTTCGTTCGCGAGAGAAGTTCGATTTCCTGGACGCCAAAATGGGTCGGCGGTTTGGCGTCCATTCGGTGGCCCGTACCGGGCGATGGCCGCCTGAGAGGCACTGAGCGAAAATTAACGTTGAATTCGCAAATTTTTTTGAGAGCAACCGCGAGCCCTAAATTGTCGGAAATATGCAGGCCAGGGCGATTTCTAGACGGTTAGGCGCCGTTCGGCGTGCGTTGAATTTCGACAGGACGCCGATAGCTCTAGCGGGGACCCTTCCTGAGAACTAGATTAGAAAATGCCATTACCCGGCAGTAACAAAATTGCCACTGGTTTGGGGGCGGTGGTCATGGGAGGACGAATCATGGTGAACATCATCGCTATTGGTCGGATCGGCATTCTGGGCGTGGGCCTTGGCATCGGGGCCGCGTTGGCCTCTACGCCGGGGATTGCGGCGGCCGATCCGACGCCCGATCCCAACATTTACGGCGCGATCGACGCCTCGGTGTTGCAAGACGCTTTGCCAGCGGCCGATTCGAATATCGCTATCTCCATCGACGGGTTCTCGTTGTTGCACGAGGGCACCGCATCGGCCACCTCGAGTTCGGGGGACTTTGCGATCGCCGTCGGCAATCACGCCACCGCCACCGCCACCGACGGCTTCGGCAACTACGCGAGCGCCTCCGGCACTGACGCCACCGCCACCGCCACCGACGGCAACTTCGACTTCGCCTCGGCCAACTCCGTGTTCAGCACTACCGGCGGCACCGCCACGGCCGAAGACGGCAACTTCGACGTGGCCCAAGAAGGCGGCCTGAACGGTGTGGCGACGGCTGGCAATGGTTCCTTCGATAGCGCTTACGCCCTTACTGGTGCCTCCGGCACCGCTGTTGCTCAGTTCGGCAGC
>Ga0209656_10000463_pt1 | contig 26838 bp, 32 predicted proteins | sample BogFormECP12_OM2_FD_188239 | JGI IMG/M metagenome (GOLD analysis project Ga0209656, IMG submission 188239) | Bog forest soil microbial communities from Calvert Island, British Columbia, Canada - ECP12_OM2 (SPAdes) (version 2) | ecosystem: Environmental > Aquatic > Freshwater > Wetlands > Bog ...
AAGCACAAACCACGAACAAATCGGAGATTTCTTTCGATACTTCGCGGTTCTGCACAACAAGAGAATCCGCCGGTGGCCGTTGGCGACATATTCATCCGCAAAACTGCTAACTCCGACAGGCTGCTAGTGTCCCGATTCCGAAGTTCGCCGAACTTCGGAATCGGAGTGGGACACTAGAAAATCAAAGTGTTGAGTGGCCTGCTTATCCCGGAAGTTCGCGAGCGAACTTCCGGGGCAGGACACTACGCCTCGCCGACGCACTCCAGCATGGCCGCGGTCAGCGCGTCCGCCGGCGTCTTGCCGCCCCACAGCACCAGCTGGAAGGCGGGGAAGAACCGCTCGCACTCGGTGATCGCAATATCCACCATGTCCTCGAGGCTCTCGGCCGACGCGCCCGGGGCGCCGCGCAGCAGCACCGCGTGGCGGAACAGCGGCATGCCGTCGTCGCTGTCCATGCCGAAATGCCCGATCCACAGCCTCTCATTGGCCAGCGCCAGCAGCTCGTACAGCGCGCTGCGGCGGTTGGCCGGCACCTTCAGGTCGAACGAGCAGGTGAAATGCATCGCGCTGATCTCGTGCGACCAGCTGAAATAGAGGCCGTAGTCGCACCATTTGCCGGGCGCCTCGGCGGCCATCTCGTCGGTGTTGCGGCGGTCGAACGCCCATTCGTTGGCGGTGGCGATCTGCTCCATGATGTCGAGGGGGTTGCTGGCGCGGTCCTGAAGCATGCTCAGAGAAGTCATGCCGGGTCTCCCAAGTGGAGGAAGGCCGAAGCCGGTGGCGCCGGACACGGCCGAGATATTGGGGCTGTCAGCCCGGGGCCACCGCGATTCCTAGCCTACGCATCCGTTTGCGCGCGCCGCAAGCACGCCGGATGGGTGAGCCGGCCGTGATTACCCCTGGGTTGCTGCCGGATTGCTTCCCTGCAATTGCGATTCCAGCGCGGCGACACGGGCCTCGAGGGCCGCGATCCGCGCCGTGGCTGCCTCCTGCTCGCTGCGGGCGAGGGCGGCCATTTCCTGCACCGCCTCGAGGTCCTCGCGCTTGACGAGGTCGAGCTTGCGCAGCGCCTCGTCGGCCGCCGAGCGCATCACCGCCTCGGCCTCCCCGCGCAGCCCGGCGAGGGCGGACATCGCCCCGCCGGCCACGCCGGCGAGGTCGTCGAAGAAGCGGGGGCGGTCGGACATCGGCGTCTCCTGTTCGGGCAGCAGGCCCGGCCCGGCGCAGGTCGACGCGGCCGGACGATCCTGTATATGGCTGCGCGCATGATCCTCGTCACGGGCGGTGCCGGATTCATCGGCTCGTTCATCCAGGCCGAACTTGCAGCCCGCGGATATCAGACCGTCGTCATCGACCGGCTGGGCGAGGGCGACAAGTGGCGCAACCTTGCCAAGCACCCGCCGGACCGGCTGCTGCCGCCCGCGGAGCTGGACGGTTTTCTCGCCGAGACGCCGCCCATCGAGGCGGTGCTCCACCTCGGCGCGATCAGCGACACCACGGCCAGGGACGGCGATCTCGCCTGGGCGACGAATGTCGAGCTGTCGCGCAAGCTGTGGCACTGGTGTGCCGCGCACGCGGTGCGGCTCATCTACGCGTCCTCGGCGGCGACCTACGGCGACGGCGCGCAGGGCTTCGAGGATGACGCCAGCCTCGACCACCTCGCGCGCCTGCGGCCGCTGAACCTGTACGGCTGGACCAAGCACGCGTTCGACCTGTTCGTCGCCCGCGCCATCGCGCGTGGCGAAACGCTTCCGCCGCAATGGGTCGGGCTGAAGTTCTTTAACGTGTTCGGCCCGAACGAGTACCACAAGCGCAACATGGTCTCGGTCGTGAAGGTCAAGCACGACGAGATCGCCGCGGGCCGTGCACCGCGCCTATTCCGCTCGTGCGTTCCCGGCCTCGCCGACGGCGAGCAGCGTCGCGACTTCATCTGGGTGGGCGACGTGGCCGACGTCGTATTGTGGCTGCTGTCCGCGCCGCATGTCAGCGGGCTGTTCAACGTCGGCACCGGGCAGGCGCGCACCTATCTCGACCTCGCGCACGCGGTCTGCGACGCCGCCGGCGTCGCGCGCGCGGTGGAGTTCATCGACATGCCTGATGCGCTGCGCGGACAGTACCAGTCGTTCACGCAGGCGCCGATGCAGCGGCTGCGCGACGCCGGCTACGCGCGTGAGTTCACGCCGCTGGAAGAAGGCGTGCGCCTGTACGTGCAGCGCTATCTCCGCACGGGCGATCCCTACGCGTGATCCCCGTCCTCGTCTTTCCGCAGTTCGATCCGGTCATCGTCCAGCTGGGGCCGTTCGGAATCCGCTGGTACGCGGTGGCCTACATCACCGCCCTCGTGCTCGGCTGGCGGCTGGTGCGACGCCTCACGCAGCGCACGCCGGTCGTCGCGACGCCGGTGCAGGTGGACGACTTTCTCACCTGGGCGACGCTCGGCGTGGTGCTCGGCGGGCGGCTCGGCTACGTGCTGTTCTACCAGCCCGGGCACTTCTTCGCGCACCCGGGGCAGATCTTCGCCGTCTGGCAGGGCGGCATGAGCTTCCACGGCGGTGCGCTCGGCGTGACCATCGCCATCCTGCTGTTCTGCCGCCACAACCACATCAACATCCTCGGCTTCGCCGATCGTATCGCTGTCGTAACGCCCATGGGCCTCGGCCTCGGCCGCATCGCGAACTTCATCAACGGCGAGCTTTGGGGCCGGCCCGCGCCGGAGTGGCTGCCTTGGGCGATGCTGTTTCCCAACGCGCCCGACCTCGGCACGGTCCCGCGCCACCCGAGCCAGATCTACGAAATGCTGCTCGAGGGCGTGGTGCTGTTCTGCGTGATGATCTGGCTCGCGCGCTCCGAGCATCTGCGGTCGCGCTTCGGCTTCCTGACCGGCGCCTTCCTCGCCGGCTACGCGGTCGCGCGCATCATCGGCGAGTTCTTCCGCGAGCCGGACGCATTCCTCGGCTTCCTGTGGGCGGGCGCCACGATGGGGCAGCTGCTGTCGATTCCGCTGCTGGTCGCGGGCGTGGTGCTGATGGTGCGCTCCCGACCCGTCACGCAGCCCATTGCGACGACGGCCGCCTGATGGAGCGGCTCGACCACTTCATGGCGCGCGCCAACGCCGCCTATTACGCGGCGCACGATCCGTATGCCGACTTCACAACGGCGCCGGAGATCAGCCAGGTCTTCGGCGAGCTGCTCGGCCTGTGGGCAGCGACTGTGTGGGAGAGCATGGGCCGTCCCGATCCGGTCATCCTCGCCGAGCTCGGCCCGGGGCGCGGCACGCTGATGCACGACGCGCTGCGCGCCATCCGCGCCGCCGCACCCGCCTTCGCCGCCGCGCTGCGCCTTCATCTGGTGGAGACCTCCCCGCGCCTGCGCGCACTGCAGGCCGAGCGCCTTCGCGCGACATGGCACGACTCCGTCGCCGCCCTGCCGTCCGGGCCGCTGCTGCTGCTCGCCAACGAGTTCCTCGACGCCTTGCCGATCCGCCAGTTCGTGCACCGGCCTGACGGCTGGGCCGAGCGCCACGTCGATGCCGGCGCCCCCGTCGACCTGACCTGTCCGGCGCCCGCCGTTCCCGTCCTGCCGGATGACGGCATCGTCGAACTCTGCGAGCCGGCGCTCGACATTGCGCGCCTGCTCGGATCGCGCGTCGCCGACTCACCCGGGGTAGCACTTTTCCTCGACTACGGCGCGGCGGGCGGCGGCGACACGTTGCAGGCGATCCGCGACGGCCGGTTCGCCGATCCGTTCGCCGATGCCGGCGAGGCCGACCTGACCGCGCATGTCGACTTCGACGCCGTCGCGACCGCCGCCCGCGAGGCCGGTGCTGCTGTCGCCGGGCCGGTGTCGCAGGGTGCCTTCCTCGTCCGTCTCGGCCTGCTCCACCGCACCGAGCGCCTCGCGCGCACGCAGCCGCCCGAGCGTGCCGCAGCGTTGCTCGGCGCCGCGCGCCGCCTGTCCGAACCGGCTTGGATGGGCCGCCTGTTCCAGGTGCTCGCGATACATTCTCGCGGCCTGCCGGACCTGCCGGGATTCGCCGCATGACAGACGCGATCACCACCGACCTTCTCTTGCCGCACGGCTTCTTCACGCGCCGCGGCGGCGTGTCGTCGGGTCCCTATGCGAGCCTCAACTGCAGCCTGTCGGGCGGCGACGACCGAGCTGCCGTCCTGCAGAACCGCGCCCGCGCCGCCGCCGCGCTTGGCGCGTCGCCGCAACGGCTGCTCGGCCTCATGCAGGTCCACGGCGCCCGCGTCGTCCGTGTGCGCGAAGCCTGGGAGCCGGGGCAGGGGCCTCAGGCCGACGCCGCGGTCAGCGACCGCCCCGGCGACGCGCTGGCGATCGTCACCGCCGACTGCGCGCCGGTGCTGTTCGCCGACGCCGAAGCCGGCGTGATCGGCGCGGCGCATGCCGGCTGGCGCGGAGCGGTCGCGGGCGTCCTCGACGCGGCGGTCGCGGCGATGACCGCGCTCGGCGCACGCCCCGAGCGCATCACCGCCGCCATCGGTCCGTGCATCGCGCAGGACTCGTACGAGGTCGGGCCCGACCTGCGCGACTCGTTGCTGGGCCATGATCCGCGCGACGCCGGCTTCTTCACGCCCGGGCACCGTGCCGACCGCTGGCAGTTCGACCTGCCCGGCTACTGCGCCGCCCGTCTCGCGCAAACAGGTGTGGGTCGCGTGGTCGCCACCGGCATCGACACAATGGTCGACGAGACACGCTTCTTCAGCCACCGCCGGCGAACCCTGGCGGGCGGCGGCCCGATCGGGCACCAGATCTCCATCGTCGCTCTGCCCGGCTGACCGATGCCCTATATCATCATGTTCGTCCTGCTGATCCTCCTCTCGCTGCTGGCAAGCTGTGTCCTCTGATCGCTGCATCCTGCTCGGAAGCTCGCTGGCGACTCTCATGCTCGCCGGCTGCGGCGACCTGCCGCAGCCGTTCCGCGGCAATCCGGGCGGCGAGGCCCAGCGCCTTGCAGCGCCGCCGCCCGCGCGCCTCGCCGTCGCGACGCCCACCGACGCGCTGCTCTCCGACGCCGCTGCCCGCGACTTCGCCGCCGACCTCGCCGCCGACCTGCAGGAGAACGAGGTCCCCGCCGAGGCCAAGCACAAGCCGGACGACGGCGACTGGCGCCTGGTCACCCGGGCCGAGGATCGCGGCGGCCGCGTCGTGCCGATCTACGCCGTGCTCGATCCGAAGGGTAAGGACAATGGCCACACCGAGGGCGCGCCCATCCCGCTCGCCGACTGGGCCGCGGGCAGCGCCGCCACGCTGAAGGCGGCCGCCGTCGATGCCACACCGAAGATCACCGACCTGCTGCGCGTCATCGAGGCCGCGGCCATGCGGTCCGATCCCAACAGCCTCTACAACCGGCCGTCGAAAGTGTTCGTCCCGCAGGTCACCGGCGCGCCCGGCGACGGCGACACCTCGCTGACGGTGCAGATGCGCCGCCAGCTCGCCACCCATGGCGAGCTGGTCCAGGAGACCGCTGCCGGCGCGGACTTCACCGTCGCCGGCCACGTCAACGCCGTGCCGATCGCAGGCGACATGCTGCGGGTCGAGATCCAGTGGCGCATGAACGACGCCAAGGGCCGCGATCTCGGGATGGTGCTGCAGCTCAACGAGGTGCCGCCGGATACGGTGCGCGGCTACTGGGGCGACGTCGCCCTGGCGGTGGCGCGCGAGGCGGCGGGCGGCGTGCACGAGACGCTGCTGAAGAACACCGGCCATACCCCGCCGCAGGCGAACGCGTCGCCGGCCGCCGCATCGCCCGCCACGACTCCGGCAGCATCCGCGAGCGGGCCAGCCGCTCACGCGGCACCCGTGGGCCCGGCTGTCGCGGCGCCGGCCTCGCCTGCAACGTCCGCTGGTGCTTCCACTGCTGTGCCCGGCGTCGTCGCCGTGCCGATTCCGCGGACCGCGCGGATTCCCGCGACACCGCCGGGCACCGCTGCGGCGGCCGCGCCACAACCGCCGTCGCCTGCAAACCCATGAGGCGCGTGGTTGTTGGACTCCCCTCAGGCCGATTGGTAGGAAGTCGATCGGCGCAGCGCCGCCCGGGATAAGACCGAATGAAGATCGTTGCCTGCAACAGCAACCGCCCGCTCGCGGAAGCCGTCGCCGCCAAGCTGAACCTCCCGCTCACCCGCGCCGCCATCCGCCGGTTCGCCGACATGGAAGTGTTCGTCGAGATCCACGAGAACGTGCGCGGCGAGGATGTCTTCGTCATCCAGTCGACGTCCTATCCGGCCAACGACAATCTCATGGAGCTGCTGATCACGCTCGATGCGCTGCGCCGCGGCTCCGCCCGCCGCATCACCGCCGTGATCCCGTATTTCGGCTACGCGCGCCAGGACCGGAAATCCGGCCCGCGCACGCCGATCTCCGCCAAGCTGGTCGCCAACCTGATCACCGAGGCAGGGGCCAACCGCGTGCTGACGATGGACCTGCACGCGGGCCAGATACAGGGCTTCTTCGACATCCCGGTGGACAACCTCTACGCCGCGCCGCTGTTCTCGCGCGACATCCAGGAGCGCTACGCCGGACGTGACCTGATGATCGTCTCGCCCGATGTCGGCGGCGTGCTGCGCGCCCGCGCCATCGCACAACGCCTCAATTGCGACCTCGCGATCATCGACAAGCGGCGCGAACGCGCCGGCGTCTCCGAAGTGATGAACGTGATCGGCGACGTGGAAGGCCGCGACTGCATCCTGGTCGACGACATCGTCGATTCCGGCGGCACGCTGTGCAACGCGGCCGTCGCGCTGATGGACACGAAGGCCAGCTCGGCCAGCGTCTACGTCACCCACGGTGTGCTGTCCGGCGGCGCGGTCGCGCGCATCGCCTCATCGCCGGTCGAGATGATGGCGATCACCGACAGCATCCTCGCCACCGAGGCGGTGCGCGTCGCGCACAACGTCCGCCAGATCACCATCGCCCCGCTGCTCGCCGAGGCGATGCGCCGAATCAGCGACGAAAGCTCCGTCTCGTCCCTGTTCGACTGACACCAACAAACCGGAGAGTGCCATGAAGCTCGTTTTCGCCCCCGGTGCCTGCTCGCTCGGCATCCACATCATCCTGGAGGAGATCGGCAAGCCGTACGAGACCCAGGTCGTCAACCTGGCCGAGGGCGAGCAATTCAAGCCGGCGTTCACCGCACTGAACCCCAAGTCCAAGGTGCCCGTGTTGGTGCGCGATGATGGCAGCGCACTCACCGAGTACCCGGCGATCGCCGTATGGCTCGCGCGCACCAACCCGGACAAGCACCTGCTGCCCACGGATCCGGACGCCGAAGCGCGCGCGTTGGAGGCGATGGACTACAGCGTCGCGACGATCCACATGCACGGCTTCTCTCGCGCCTTCCGTCCTGGCAAATACGCCCCGAGCGAGTCGGACCACGAGGCGGTGAGGGCGGCGGGTCGCGAGATGATGCAGAACGGCTTTGGCCTGCTCGACAAGGCGCTCGCCGGCCGCAATTACATCGCGGGCGATTTCTCCGTCGGCGACACGGCGATCTTCTACGTCTCTTACTGGGGTCGCGATCGTCTGAAGATGACGCTGCCGCCGAACCTGGAGGCGCACTACGCCCGCATGCGCGCCCGGCCGGCGGTGCAGCGTGTGTTCCAGGCGGAAGGACTCGGCTGAGCGCCGGCCCCGCCGTGATGGACGTGGTTCTGCGCCGCACCGGCTTCTGGTTCCTTCGCCACGGCGAGACCGACTGGAACGCCCAGAACCTCAGCCAGGGCACCACCGATGTGCCGCTGAACGCGCACGGGCTGCAGCAGGCGCACACCATCGCGCCGTTGCTGCTCGGCCGCGGCATCGCCTCGATCGTGGCCTCGCCCTTGCAGCGCGCCCGCGTGACTGCCGAGATCGTCGGCGCTGAACTCGGCCTGCCCGTCGAGGTTCAGACCGACCTGCATGAAGTGTCCTTCGGCGTGATGGAAGCGAAGCCGATGATGGCCGCGTGGTTCACCGACTGGGTCGAGGGGCGCGCGACTCCCGACGGTGCCGAGAGCTTCGCCGCGCTGAAGCGGCGCGCGGTGGGCGCGGTCGGCCGCGCGCTCGACAATCCGCCGCTGGTGCTGGTGGTGGCGCATGGCGCGCTGTTCCGCGCGCTGCGTGCCGCGATGGGTCTGGAGCCGAACGTCAGGCTGCAAAACGCGACGCCCACCTGGTGCGAACCGCCGGGCGACGGCGACGGCCCCTGGAGCCTGATTCCGGCCACGGCGCCCGTCGTCCCGAGCGCGCCGTAGCGCGTCCCCTCGTCGATGCGCTTCATCCGCATCGATCCCGTCCTGGTCACGCTGCTCGCCTGCGCGATTGCGTCGCTGCTGCTGCTGCCCGTCGTCACCCACGCGCCCAACCGCCTGTTGTCTGGCCGGCCGGTGCCGCTCGGCGATCTCGCCCACGGCGCGGTGCCGCTGCTGCGACCGGCCGGCCTGCTGCTCGCCCTCTCCACGCTCGCCCGCGCCAACAACCGCGTAATCCTGATGCTCGGCGGTGTTGCGGCACTCGCCGCGATCGGCGGACTGCTCGCACTTGCCGGCGCCACGGCCGCCGCTCTGGTCGATCCCGCGCAGCCGGGCGCTCGCGTGGCGATCGGCTGGGGCATGTGGGGCGGCTTGCTCGCCTGCGCGCTGATCTGGACTGAGACCGTGCGCCGCCTCGTGCGTGCTCCGGCGCTCCGCACGGCGCTCGGACTGCTGGCATTCGCGCCGCCCGCGGTGCTGCTGGCGAACGGCAGCCTGTCGCACCTGTCGCTGCTGGAGGAGTACCGCGCCAGGGCGGAGACGTTCGATGCGGCGGTGCTCGGGCATCTGCGCCTCGTCGGGCTGACGCTCGCCTTCGCGCTGCCGGCGGGCCTCGCGCTCGGGCTGCTGGCCCAGCGCCGTGCGGCGTGGCGCGCGCCGGTGTTCGGCGTGCTCAACGTCGTGCAGACGATCCCCTCGATCGCGCTGTTCGGCCTGCTGCTCGTGCCGCTCGCCGGCATCGGCCTGGGCGGCATCGGCACGTCGCCGGCGGTGATCGCGCTGACGCTGTACGCGCTGCTGCCGGTCGCGCGCACCACCGCCGCCGGCCTCGACGGTGTACAGGACGACGTGCGCGACGCCTCGCGCGGCATGGGCATGACGGCGCGGCAGACGTTCCTGCACGTCGACGTGCCGCTCGCGCTGCCCACGATATTGACCGGCATCCGGATCACCGCGGTGCAGACGATCGGCCTCGCTGTCGTCGCTGCGCTGATCGGCGCCGGCGGCCTGGGCGCGATCCTGTTCCAGGGCCTGTTCGCCAACGCGCTCGACGTGGTGATGCTGGCGGTGATCCCCGTCGTCGTGCTTGCGGCCCTGGCCGACGCCGGCTTCGCCATCCTCGCCGAGCTTGCCGCTTCCGCTGCCGGCCGCATCGCGTGATGACGCGTGGAGATAGAGCGTGATCGCGATCGAGCATCTCACGCGCCGTTTCGGCGACGCGACGGCGGTCGACGACATCTCGCTGGTCATCCCCCGCCGCGCCTTGTGCGCGCTGATCGGTCCGTCCGGCTCCGGCAAGTCCACCACGCTGCGGATGATCAACCGCCTGATCGAGCCCAGCGCCGGGCGCGTGATGTTCGACGGCCGCGACGCCGCGACCATCCCCGACCTGCGCCTGCGCATCGGCTACGCGATCCAGTCGGTGGGCCTGTTCCCGCACTGGACCGTCGCGCGCAACATCGCCACGGTGCCCGCGCTGCTCGGCTGGCCGCGCGCACGCCGCGACGCTCGTGTCGCGGAACTCCTCGCCCTGCTGGAACTCGATCCGGCGCTCGCCCGCCGCTATCCGCACCAGCTGTCGGGCGGTCAGGCGCAGCGCGTGGGCGTCGCCCGCGCGCTCGCCGCTGAACCGGAGGCGCTGCTGATGGACGAGCCGTTCGGCGCGCTCGATCCCATCACCCGCGTCGGCTTGCAGGACGAGCTTCGCCGCATCCACCGCCGGATCGGCACCACCATCGTGCTCGTCACGCACGACATGGAGGAGGCGTTGCGGCTCGCCGACCTGATCGCGGTGATGCGCGACGGCCGCATCTTGCAGGCGGGCGCGCCCGCCGACCTGCTGCGCGCGCCGGTCGATGATTTCGTGCGCGACTTCGTGGGCGGCGGCGAGGCGGGACTGCGCCTGCTCGGCCTGCACGCTGCGGGCACACTCGCCAATCCGCACGTCGATGCAGACGGCGACCCTGTCCCTGCGGCCGCCACGTTGCGCGAGGTGCTGTCCGCCCTCGTCGCGCGCCGTGCCGACGCCGTGCACGTGGCGGACGCGGACGGCCGCATCATCGGCGCGATCCGGCTGCACGACATCATGAACCTCGCGGCGCAGACCGATGCGTCATAGCGCCGGGCTGTTCGCCGCAGCCGCGTTGCTCGTCGCACTCCTGATCCTGCTGCCGCACTCGGGCGCGCTGTTCGCCGCGATGTTCCCCTCGCTGCAACGCCCGGTGTTCACTCAGGACAGCCTGGCTGCACTCGCCCTCAATCACGCCGCGCTCGTGTTGGCTGCCGGCGCCGTCTCCGGCGTAACCGGCGTTGCGGTCGCGATCGCCGTCACGCGCCGGGCGGGCGCCGCGTTCCGCCCCGTCGCCGAGACGCTCGTCGCGATGGCGCAGACCGTGCCCCCCGTGGCCGTGCTCGCGCTCGCTGTCCCGGCGATCGGCTTCGGTCCCGAACCGGCGCTGATCGCGCTCGCGCTCTACGGCCTGTTGCCGATCGTGCAGGCGAGCCTCGCCGGCATCGACGGCGTCCCCGCGCCGGTGATCGAGGCGGCGTCCGGCCTCGGTTTCGGTCCTCTGCGACGCCTGCTCAGCGTCGAGCTGCCGCTCGCATTGCCCTTGATCCTGGCGGGCTTGCGCACCTCGATCGCGATCAATGTCGGCACGGCGACGATCGCGTCGGCGGTGGGCGTGCGCACGCTCGGCACGCCGATCATCCTCGGCCTCAACGGCAACAACACGGCCTACGTCCTGCAGGGCGCGCTGCCGGCCGCGTTGCTCGCCATCACGCTGGACGCCGTCTTCGAGCGCCTGGCCGCCGCCGCCCGTGTGCGCTGAGGCGGTCAGCCGGTGTGCGCGGGCAGCGGCCCGACGCGCCCGGTGCCGAGCGGCGCGATGCTGCTGCAGCCGCTGCCGGTGAAGCTGAAGCTCTGCACCAGGCCGTCGTGCACCTGGAACGTCGTCTCGCAGCTGTAGGCGAACACGGCGGGAGGGAAGGCCGGTCCCCAGCCCCAGGGCGCACCCCAGCCCCACCCCCAGCCCCATCCCCAGCCGGGCGAGCCCGGATCCACGACGGCGCGGGCCTGGTCGTACGCCAGGAACTTGCTCCCGGCGGCCTCGTAGGTGCGCGTCGGCACCCCGATCGCCGCGACGAGCTGCGTCTCGCTCTTGCCGACGAACTGCGTCAGTTCCGACTGCCGCGTCGGCACATAGTCCACGCAGCCGGCGACCAGCAGGACGAGGGCAGGGAGCGCGCGCTTGATCATGGCCCCATCATCGCCAGTTCGCCGCTTGATTCAACCGCAAGTTGCGCTTACCCCGGCAACCACTGCACCTGCGCGATCCGGTCGGCGCCCGACGCGATCATCGCCAGCCGGTCGAAGCCGAGCGCGATGCCCGCACAGGGCGGCAGCCCGTGCGCCAACGCGGCCAGGAAATCCTCGTCCAGCTCCCAGTCCGGCCCGCCATACAACGCGTGCCGCCGGGCGCGGTCGGCCTCGAACCGGGCACGCTGCTCCTCGGCGTCGGTCAGCTCGACGAAGGCGTTGGCAAGCTCGATGCCGCACACGAACAGCTCGAACCGCTCGGCAACGCGCGGATCGTCCGGGTCGCGCCGCGCCAGCGCCGCCTGCGCGGCCGGCCAGTGCGTCAGGAATGTCGGCGACGGCCGCCCGATGCGCGGCTCGACCCGCTCCAGCAGCAGCCGGAAGAACAGGTCCTCCCACGTCTCGCCCGGCCGGAGGGTCACGTCTGCCGATGCGGCCAGCGCCGCCGCGTCGCCCGTGGTCCCGAGGACATCCGCGCCGGCATACCGCGCGAACGCCTCCGCCACCGTCAGGCGCTCGAACGCCGCCAGCGACGTTTCCACGCCGCGGCACGTCACGACCGGCGCCAGCACGGCGCGCAGGTACGCTTCCGTCTCGTCCATCAGGCCGCCCAGCGACGCGCCGGGCCGGTACCACTCGAGCATGGTGAACTCGGCGGCGTGCAGGTCGCTGCCTTCGGCATTCCGCCACACCCGCGCGAGCTGGAAGATCGGCCCGGCGCCGCCCGCCAGCAGCCGCTTCATCGCGAACTCGGGACTGGTGTGCAGCCAGAGCGGCGTGCGCGTGCCGTCGGTGTGCTCGCGCTCGGTGCGGAACGCGCGCAGATGCACCTCCTCGCCCGGCGATGCCACCGCGTAGGGCGTCTCGACCTCGGCGTAGCCGCCCGCGCTGAAGAACGCCCGCGTGGCGGCGGTCAGGAGCCCCCGGCGGCGCAGGAACGGCGCCCGTGCGGCGAGGCGCTCAGGATGCCAGTCCGCCGCCGTCACGCCTTGTCAGTAGACCCGGCGGTAGTACCAGGGCTGGACCGCATACGGCGACCGCACCCCGGGGTCGTACGTCACATAGGGCGAGGGCGGCCCGGGGGGCGGCGGGGGCTGCTCGATCGCGCCGGTCCCGTTCGCGCGGGTATGCACGAACTTGTCCGCGTTCTGCCGTGAGGTGGACGCAGGTGTCGGTGCAGGCGTCTTGGGCGCGTGGTGCGCGTGGTGGGTCGCGTGCGGCGGCGGGACGGGAACCGTGGGCGCAAGCGTGGCCGGCGCCGTCCCCGGAGGCGCCGTGCTCGGCATCGGGATCGTCGCGGTGGCCGGCGCTGCCGGGCTCGCCGCCATCGGATTGGCATTCACGGACGCCGTCACCGCGGGCGCGGCCGGATGCGGCGGGGCGACCGATGCTGTCGTGGGCGGTGCTGCCGCGGGCAGGTTGGCGCTGTCCGCGCTCGCCGAGCGGACAGGCGGTGCGGCGGCGACGCCGGGTGCCGGCGTCGCCGCGCCGGCCGGTGCCGCTGCCTGCGCCGGAGGCGATTTCGCCGTAGGATCATGACGGCCCGATTGCACCAGGGCCAGCGCCCCGCAGGCGACGGCGCCGGCCGTCACGGTAGTCGCCGCGCCGCGCAGAAAGAACGTCTGCAGACTCATAGTGCCCCCGGATCAGCGCCCGCCGGCGACTCGCCCCCGCCCGCGTCCAGGACAACCTTAACGGGTTTGCTGGCCGGCGCACGCCTCGTTTTGTGTCGGCGTCGCCAATGCCAGCACCTCGTCGGGCGTCAATCCCGCCTCCCGCAGCGCCCGGACGGTCTGCGCCTTGTCCCGCTTGGCGAGCCGCCGTCCGGACGGATCGGTCAGCAAGGCATGATGGGCGTAAACCGGGGCCGGCCAGCCCATCAGCGACTGCAGCAGCCGGTGCAGGTCGGTGGCCTCGCGCAAGTCCTCGCCTCGCGTGACCAGCGTCACCCCCTGCACCGCATCGTCGTGAGTCACGCAGAGATGATAGCTGGCCGGAACGTCTCGCCGCGCGAGAATCACGTCGCCGAACCGAGCCGGATCGCACATCACGCGCCCGGCGCCGTCCTCGTCGTAGACGAGGTCGCCCGGCGCGGCGGCCAGTGCGGCGACGATGTCCAGCCGCCATGCGTGGGCCTGGCCCGCCGCCAGCCGCGCCGCCCGCTCGGCCGGCCCGAGCCGCCGGCATGTGCCCGGATACAGCGGTCCGTCCGGCCCATGCGGGGCCGCCCCGGCGGCGGCGATTTCCCGCGCCACCTCCGCGCGGGTGCAGAAGCACGGATACAGCAGGCCGCGCGCCCGCAGCCCGTCCAGGACCTTCGCGTAGTCCGCGAGGTGCTCCGATTGCACCCGCACCGGCCCGTCCCAATCAAGTCCGAGGCACCGCAAATCCTCCAGCACGGCTCGTGCGTATTCCGGCCGGCAGCGCGTCGCGTCGATGTCCTCCAGCCGCAGCAGGAAGCGGCCGCCGGCATCTCGCGCCCGCCGCCAACCCGCGAGTGCGCTGTGCACGTGGCCGAGATGGAGAAATCCGGTCGGGCTCGGGGCGAAGCGGGTGACGATATTCATGCGCGACATAAGAATATGTGCATGCAGTTCATCTCGTTGACCGGCCCCCGCTTCGGCGCCCGTCCGGGACGCGCGCGCATGCTGGTCGTGCTGTGCCATGGCGTCGGCGCCGACGGGAGGGACGTGATCGGCCTGGCGACGCACTGGGCCGGCGTCCTGCCGGGGGCCGCCTTCGCCGCCCCGCACGCCCCGTTCCCCTACGACCAGGCGCCGTTCGGCCGCCAGTGGTTCAGCCTCGCCGACCGCAGCCTCGCGTCGCTCGAAGCTGGCGTGCGCACCGCCTGGCCGATCCTGGACCGCTTCGTCGACGCCGAGCTGGCGCGGCTCGCCCTGCCGCCCGACGCCTACGCCCTCGCCGGCTTCAGCCAGGGCGCGATGATGGCGCTGTTCGCCGGTCTGCGGCGCGACATCGCGCCCCGCGCCATCCTGTCGTTCTCCGGCGCGCTGATCGCGCCGGGCGCGCTTGCCGACGAGCGCCAGAACGAGGCTCCCGTCATGCTCGTCCACGGCACCGACGACGATGTCGTGCCGGCGCAACTGACGCGCCATGCCGAGGCGGTGCTGCACGCCGAGGGCATCCCCGTTCGCATGCGGCTGACGCCCGGCCTGGGCCACGCGATCGACGAGGCGGGCGTGGCGATCGGCGGCACGTTTCTTCGCCACGCGTTCGCAACAGTCTCGTCCGGTATGCTCAGCGCGGCGGAATGACAAACTGATGAAGTTCGCCGCATGGGTTGCGACGCGGCACGTCGTCTGACATAACGCCTGCGACTTTCGGCGTCGCACAACATCTGGAGCGCGGAGGCAGGCGCAGTACCGGATGTAGAGGGGTCGAGGACTCCCTCGCGGGTGCGCGCCAGCGAAGGAGCGGCGCTTGCCTGACGGCGGACAGCATTTTCCGGCGCTTGTCCTGAACGCGGATTTCCGCCCGCTCTCGTATTTCCCGTTGTCGCTCTGGTCATGGCAGGACGCGGTCAAGGCCGTATTTCTGGACCGGGTGTCGGTAATCAGCGAATACGACACCGAGGTGCGCTCGCCGTCAGTCGCGATGCGCCTGCCGAGCGTGATCGCGCTGAAGGACTACATCCCCGCCGCGCGCCGCCCGGCCTTCACCCGGTTCAACGTGTTCCTGCGCGACGGCTTCGTCTGCCAGTACTGCGGCGAGCGGTATCCGGCGCAGGACCTGACCTTCGATCACGTCATCCCGCGCAGCCGCGGCGGGCGGACGACGTGGGAGAACGTCGTCACCGCCTGCGGCTGCTGCAACCTGCGCAAGGGCTCGCGCCTGCCGCGTGAGTGCCACATGTTCCCGCGCGTCAGCCCGCGCCAGCCGACCACCTGGGAGCTGCAGGACCAGGGCAGGGGCTTCCCGCCGAACTACCTGCACGAGAGCTGGCGCGACTACCTGTACTGGGACAGCGAACTGGAGAGCTGACCCGCGCCGTTTTTCGGCGCGCGAAAGCTGGCGACCAACTGAAGCAATTGCTCGCTGGCGGAATCCGCAGGGGCCCGGACGAGCCACTCACAATTCCGTTGCGAGTTTTTACCGATGCGGCCTAGAACCGGGCAGACGCGGATAGCGCGAATGCGATCCCGATCCTTCCCGGAAGGCATGCGGACATGAGCGAATTCGACCTCTGGCAGCAGGCCTACGTGCTTTCCTGGGCGGCGAATGCCATGGACGGCACGTCCGGCACCAAGAGCGAACTCGAGAACGGCGTGAAGGACGACATCGGCAACCTCGTCGTTCAAGCGCCGGTCGGCAATTGGGCCATCGTCTGGGGCCCGGTGGCTTACATCGCGCACGGTGCCCCTGTCGGCTTGGCCGATAACGCGATGTTCGTCCTCTACAACGAGGAGGCCGGCGTCTATCTCGTCGCTGCGTCCGCCACGAACTTCGCGTCCTATTACGACTGGACGGACGAAGATTTCTCCGTGTCGCGGACGGTCGCGTGGAAGGCGGCCTTCTCGGCCGCACTGGGTCCCTACGGACCGGACCCGACCGAGACCTTCAATCCCTGTCTGTCCGATGGCACGGCCAAGGGTGTCGGCATCCTGTTGAACATGCGGGATGCCAGCACGCTGACGCTCGCCGAGTTTCTCAGGTCGAGAAGTGCTGCCGGTCTCACCGCGGACCTCCGGCTGGTGTTCACCGGCCATAGCCTTGCCGGCGCGCTGGTCCCTGTACTGGCGGCCGCGTTGTTCAACCCGCAGGGCGGCCCGCTTGCCGTGTCCGACTGGAAGACCGTCAACCTGATGCCGCGCGCCGGGGCGACGCCGGGCAACGCCGATCTGTCCACGTTCATCGCCAGCGTGTTTCCACCCGTGCCGGCGTCCGATCCGGCACATCCGTACCAGGTGTGGAACTCCGACATCGCCAACAGCCTGGACATCGTGCCGCATGCCTGGGAGACGACGACGCTTGCCGAACTGCCGACGCTGTACAAGGCCGAGTGGGACTCGGCGTGGGTGGAATCGCTGGTCTGGCTGCTGGTCGAGGCTCCGACCCTCGCGTCCACTCTGGGCGCACAGTCCATACCTGACGGGAGCCAGTGGCATGCCGGCCCGTATGCGCGGCTGCCGTTCTCGCAGTTCGCCGGCACGTACAACCCGGAGTTCCGGGTGACCGATATCGCCTCGTATCTGCTTCAGGCGGTCTACCAGCATCTCGGAGCCTACGACGTCTTCTTCCAGGTCGACGGCAAGTACCCGCTCAGCGGGGTTCAGCTCCTCGCGCGAACCAGCGCCGCGAGGCGGGCGTTGGAGGGCATGCTGGCGATCAGCGGCGATGACCTTAACCGGCGGAGGGCGAAGCGAAGCTCGACCGGCCGTTCGGGCTGACATCGGCAAGCGCGTGGCGCCGGGCGGGCCTCAGCCGTGCGCGAGCGTCGCGAGGAATGCCGCCGCCACGGCCTTCGGCTCCTCGCCGTCGACCGCGATCTTTCCGTTCAGCCGCTGCAGCGTCGTCTCGTCCAGCGCGGCGAAGATCGGCGCCAGCGCCGCGCCGATCGCCGGGTAGGTATCGAGCACGTTCCCGCGCACCACCGGTGCCGGCGCATAGATCGGCTCCGCGTGCTTGTCGTCGCTCATCAGCAGCAACGCCAGCGCCGACAGCGCCCCGTCCGTGCCGTACGCCATCGCGGCGTTGACGCCCGACGTGCGCTCGGCCGCCGCGCGCAGCGTCGCGGCCGTGTTGCCGCCCGCCAGCGTCACGATCTGGCCCTCGCGCAAGTGGAACCCGTACGCGGCCTCGAATGCCGGCAGCGCTGCCGGGCTTTCGACGAACTCGGCGGACGCCGCCAGCTTCACGCCGCCGCCGCCGTTCACCCACCGCGCGAAGTCCTGCATCGTCGCGAGCTTGTTCGGCATCGCCACGTCCTGCCGCACCGCGATCGCCCAGGAATTGTTCGCCGGCGCGCATGGCAGCCACACCACGTCGTTCTGCTTCAGGTCGAGGTCGCGCACGCGCCGCCATCCCGCGTCCTGGTCCTTCCACACCGGGTCGGTTTCCTGATGGAAGAAGAACGCGCCGTTGCCGGTGTATTCGGGATAGAGGTCGATCGCGCCGGACAGCAGCGCCTCGCGCACGATGCGGGTGGGACCCAGCTGCAGCTTGTCCTCGGTCGGCACCCCGTGCTGCGCGAGTGCGGCGAGGATGAGCGATCCGAGCAGCGCGCCCTCGGTGTCGATCTTGCTCGCCACGCGAAGCGGATCGGCCGCCCGAACACGCCCTGCCGCCGCAATCGACGCGACTCCGGCCAGTGCGCCTCGGCGGGTCAGACGCGTGCTCATGCGGGCGCTCGGCTACCGGTGGGGATCAGTCGATCCATAGGCCCCTCGCACGGTGCCACTCCTCGATCGACTCGTCGGGGTATTCGTCCTTGCACACGTCGCCCGGCCTGATGTCGGGCTGCACCCAGGACGGCTTGTAGCGCAGCATGATGTGGGTGCGTGACGGCGGAACCGGCAGCTCCGTGTCGACGACCGAGGCGAACGGATGCACCAGCTCCGGCCAGGTCGGATCGTACAGCCACAGCGCCGACGCGCACTTCGTGCAGTAGTTGCGTTGTCCCGAACTGGTGTCGCACGTGCCGTCCTCCTGCACGATCTTCGCACGGTAGATGCCGATCGCCTTCTTGCCCTTGACCTTCAGCGTAACGGCGACGGCCGACAGGTTGATCGCGAAGCCGCCGCCACCGGCCGTCTTGCGGCAGATCGAGCAATAGCAGAGCTGATACGGATGCGGCGCGTGGCTCCCCACGCTGAAATGCACGGCGCCGCAACGGCACGACCCTTCCAGCGTGACCATCGTGCGCCTCGCATCTGCCCGAGCCGAACCTTACGGCGGCCCGCCCGTCGCGTCACGCAGCACGGATCGCGCGGTTGATCGCGCGCACCGCTGCCGCCGGCCCTTCGGCATGCGCCCACACGCCCGCGCTCACTGCCAGGAAGTCCGCACCGGCGCGCACCAGCGGCGCGCAGTTCTCCGCCGTGATGCCGCCGATCGCGACGCACGGCAGCTCCATCAGCTCGGACCACCATGTCAGGATCTCGGGATCGGGGCGTGCGCCCGCATCCTTGGTGAGGCTGGGGAAGAAGGCGCCGAACGCGACGTAGTCGGCCCCGTCCTCGCCCGCGTCCATCGCCAGGTCGCGGCTCGCGTGGCACGTCACGCCGAGCATCAGCTCCGACCCCAGCACGCGCCGCGCCTCCCTCGCGGGCATGTCCGTCTGCCCGACATGCGCGCCGTCGCATCCGGTCTGCACCGCCAGATCCGGCCGGTCGTTCAGCAGCAGCGCCACGCCGCGCGACTGCACCACCGGGCGCAGCGCATCGACGGCGCAGCGGATCGCATCATCGTCCGCGTCCTTCAGCCGCAGCTGCACCGCCGCGACGTCGTCCGCGTCCAGGGCGGAGGCGAGCACGTCACGGAACGCATCCGGCGCGAACGCGCCTGGCGTGATCAGATAAAGGCGGCAGCCTTCGTTCGCGTCGTCCACGTGATCAGGCATCCTCGGACCCAAGCCACGCCTGCAGCCCCCGATTCGCAGCGGGTGCGGCCATATCGAGCGCGGGCGGCCGCCGGTCCAGCACGACCGCGACTCCGTCCGCCGCTGCGACGACCGAGGCGAACGACGTGACACCCGGGTCGAGCACGAGCATCCGCTGTCCCAGCCGCAACGCCTCCAGCGCACGCGCCGGTGCATCGGCGCAGTCCAGGATGTCGGCCGCGATCAGCCCGGGCGCCAGGGCCTGCCCCCGCGCGACCATCGCCCGCCACCACGCGCAGCCGGCGAACAGTGCGGCCCCCGGCGCCGACAGCAGCGTCAGCCGGCGTCCGGGCGCGAGCACGCGCGAAAGATCCTCCGGACCATGAATCACGACGGCAGGCGGAAGCATGTATTGCTTCAAAAGCGGTCTCGTGCCGTGTTCAAGTCACGGGGCGGGCGAGAAGGGGAATCGCGTGGACAACGAAGCAGCACCCACGCAGGGCACGGCCACCGATCGGCTGGAAGCCGCGCTGGAGCGGATCGCCCGCGTGGCCACCGCCGGGATCATCCGGGCCGGGCGATCCGAGGCGCCGGCCGATGAAGGCGGCATTCCGCCCGAGGCCATCGAGCGGCTCGACGGGCTGATCGCCCGGCTGCGCGCCGAGCTCGAGGAGCAGGCGGACCCGTCCTGAAAACGCGGCACAGCCACAAGAAATCGCAAAAGGACCTCCAGCACGCATGGGCACCATCACCGTTCGCCTCGGCACCATCACCCAGACTGTCAGCTGCGCCGACGGGCAGGAAGCGCATCTGGCCGCCATGGCGGGCGAGGTGGAGCGCAGGATCGCCCGGCTCCGCGAGCTTGGCGGCGGGTCGGTCGGCGGCGACCTGCAGCTGATGGTGCTGGCCGCCCTGATGCTCGCCGACGAGGTCCACGACCTGCGGGCCGAACTCGCGACCAAGCCGCGCGAGATCGTCCGCGAGGTGCCGATGCCCGAGCGCGACCTCGCCGCCTACCTCGACAGCCTCGCCCGCCGGGCCGAGGAGATTGCAGCGGGCATGGAGCGCGCCTAGGTTGATAGGGCGGGGCTGCCCGGTGCGTCAGGTATTTTATCCCCGGGGCCAGTAGCGTTCTCTCGGGAGCTGGCTCTGTCATGGCCCTGGTCATGGTATCCGGCGCCCACCTGCACAAGCAGGCTCTGGGAGGATGAAGCGCCAACGGCCAGGGTGGCTCCGCACGCCCTCTTACTGGCCGGCGTCAAATCGACGGCGGTATTCGTTCATGATCGTGAATATGGCTATGTTGCCGCAGGCTAGCAGCCTGTCGGAGTTAGCAGTTTTGCGGATGAATATGTCGCCAACGGCCACCGGCGGATTCTCTTGTTGTGCAGAACCGCGAAGTATCGAAAGAAATCTCCGATTTGTTCGTGGTTTGTGCTTAACTCCGACAGGCTGCTAGACGTATATCTATCGCGCGCTTGTCGGGACTTGTGCTGAATCTCCGACTCGTCCACTTTCGTGCCACCAACATTTTCGGACGAAATTGTTCCAGGTGACCCGAAAGCCCGCCCCTCGCGCGGGGGCCGCCCCCGCCAAGGCGGTCGACCCCGTACTCGCGGACCGCAAGCAAGGCATGCGGGCCAAGGCCCGTCGCGTGCGCGATGACTGCGATCCCGCCGCCGCGGCGGCCGTGACCGAGCATGTGCTGCGCTTCATGCGCGACCGGCCCGGCGTGATCGTCGGCGCCTATTGGCCGATCGGCAGCGAGGTGGACGTCAAGCCGCTGCTGTTCGCGCTGCACCGCCGCCGCCACACGATCGCGCTGCCGGTCACGCCGGCGAAGGGCGAACCGCTGGTGTTCCGGCGCTGGCGCCCGGGCACCGAGCTGATCCGCGAGAAATTCGGCACTTGGCGCCCCGAAGGCCCCGAAGCGGTGCCGGAGATCCTGCTGGTGCCTCTGCTGGCGTTCGATTCGCGCGGGCGGCGGCTCGGATACGGCGCCGGCTTTTACGACGCGACACTCGCCAGCCTGCCCGGCGTGTTCGCCCTCGGCATCGCCTATGCGGCGCAGGAGGTGGACGAAGTCCCCGCGGGTCCCCATGACAGGGCGCTCGACGCGATCGCGACCGAGAACGGGATCATGACGGTCAGGACCAGGAATGCGCGTGCTGTTTCTCGGCGACGTAGTGGGGCGAACGGGCCGTGAGGCGGTCGCCGCGCGTCTGCCGGAGCTGAAGGCCGCGCTGCGCGCCGAACTCGTCGTCGTCAACGCAGAGAATGCCAGCCACGGCTTCGGCCTCGCCCCGGACATGGCCGACGCGCTGTTCGCGGCCGGCGCGGACGTGCTCACCCTCGGCAACCACGCCTGGGACCGCAAGGAGATCATCCCCTACATCGCCGACCGGGCGCGCCTGTTGCGGCCGCTGAACTTTCCGCCGGGCACGCCGGGGCAGGGGAGCGCGGTGGTCAAGCTCCCCGACGGGCGGCAGGCCCTGGTGCTCAACGCCATGGGCCGGCTGTTCATGGACCCGCTCGACTGTCCGTTCCGCGCCACCGCCGAGCTGCTCGCCCGCCACCGGCTCGGCGCCGGCGGCACCGTGCAGGCGATCCTGTGTGACTTCCACGCCGAGGCGACCAGCGAGAAGCAGGCTTACGCGCACGCCTTCGACGGCCAGATCTCGATCGTCGTCGGCACCCACACGCACGTCCCCACCGCCGACCATCGCATCATGCCCGGCGGGACCGCGTTCCAGTCGGACGCCGGCATGTGCGGCGACTACGACAGCGTCATCGGCATGGCCAAGGACGGCGCGGCGCTGCGCTTCTGGCGCAAGCTGCCTGGCGAGCGCCTGCAGCCGGCGGAAGGCCCCGCGACGATCTGCGGCCTGTTCGTCGAGACCCACGATGCGACCGGCCTTGCCCGCCGCGTCGAGCCGCTGCGGGTCGGCGGCGGCCTGTCGCCGCTGATGCCCGCGGCGTAAAACCGGCCGGGGATAGCGAGCGAGAACCCGGATGCCGCCGAAGTCGATCCGTGCCGTCTTCATGCGTGGCGGCACCAGCAAGGCGATCATCTTCCGCGAACAGGACCTGCCGGCCGGGGACGACGCCCGCGACGCGCTGTTCCTCTCGGCCCTCGGGTCGCCCGACCCGAACGGGCGCCAGCTCGACGGCATGGGCGGCGGGGTGTCGTCGCTGTCCAAGGCCTGCATCGTCGGTCCGCCGAGCCGTCCCGACGCCGACGTCGACTACACATTCGCCCAGGTCGAGATCGGTACGGCGAAGGTCGACTACGCCAGCAACTGCGGCAACATGTCCGCGGCGATCGGGCCGTTCGCTGTCGAGGAGGGGCTGGTTGACGCACCCCGCGATGGCCTCGCCGTGGTGCGGATCCACAATACGAACACCGGCAAGATCATCGTCGCGCAGTTCCCGGTCGAGGGCGGCCGGCTGGTGGCTGACGGCGATCTCGCGCTCGACGGCGTGGCGGGCACCGCCGCGCCGATCCGGCTCGATTTCACCGACCCCGGCGGCGCGGGGACCGGCCGCCTGCTGCCGACCGGCCGGACCGCCGACGCGCTCGACGTCCCAGGCCTGGGCGCGCTGCGGGTCAGCCTGATCGACGCGGCGAACCCGGCCGTGCTGGTGGAGGCGGCGTCGGTCGGCATGGACGGCACCGAATCGCCGTTCGCCATCGAGCGCGACCGCGCGCTGATGGCGCGTCTGGAAGCCTTGCGGCAGCACGCCGCGGTGGCGATGGGCCTCGCGTCCGACCTCGCCTCGGCGGCGTCGGTGCTGAGCATCCCCAAGGTCGGCATCCTGTCCGCGCCGGTCGCGACCACGCTGCTCTCGGGCGCGGTCCTGCCCGCGGGCGAGGTCGACATCGTCGCCCGCATGATGTCGGTCGGCCAGCCGCACCGGGCGGTGCCGATCACCGGCGCGCTGTGCCTCGCCGTCGCCTGCCGCCTGCCCGGCAGCGTGGCGCACGATCTGGTCCTCAGCCCCGACCCGGCCGCGCCGGTGCGCATCGGCCATCCGTCCGGCACCATCCTGGTCGCGGCCGAGGTGGCGCCCGACGGCGACGGCTGGCGCGTGCCCTCGGCCACCGTCTTCCGCACCGCACGGCGCCTGTTCCAGGGCGAGGTGCTATATCGCGAGCCGGGCTAGCTCTCGGCCCGCCCCGCCTTCCTGCAACAACTGATCGACGACGACCGATGGCCGGCCATTCCCAGTTCAAGAACATCATGCACCGCAAGGGCGCGCAGGATGCGCGGCGCGCCCGCCAGTTCGCCAAGGTGATCCGCGAGATCACCGTCGCCGCCCGTTCCGGCCTGCCGGACCCCGGGTCCAACCCCCGCCTGCGCGCCGCCATCAGCGCCGCGCGCGAGGTCAACATGCCGAAGGACACGGTCGACCGCACCATCAAGAAGGCCACGGGTGCTGCCGGCGGCGACGACTATGTCGAGGTCCGCTACGAGGGCTACGGCCCGGGCGGCGTCGCCGTGATCGTCGAGGCGCTGACCGAGAACCGCAACCGCACCGCCGCCGACGTGCGCGCCGCCTTCAGCAAGTACGGCGGCGCGCTCGGCGAGACCAACTCGGTCAGCTTCCTGTTCAACCGGGTCGGCGTCATTCGCTATCTGGCCGACGCCGCCTCGCCCGACGCGATGCTGGAGGCGGCGATCGAGGCCGGCGCCGACGACGTCACCGGCGACGCCGAGGCGCACGAGGTGACCTGCGCGGTGGACGACTTCTTCGCCGTGCGCGACGCGCTGGAAGCCCGCTTCGGCCCGCCGCTGTCGGCGCATCTGGAGTGGCGGCCGACCACCAGCGTCACCCTCGACGAGGATCGGGCGGCGAGCCTGCTCAAGCTGGTCGACGCGCTCGAGGACAACGACGACGTGCAGAACGTCTATGCCAACTTCGACATTCCCGAAGCCGTGATGCAGAAGCTTTCCGCCTGAACCTGGCGGAGGCCGATTCGCATGGTGCGTGTGCTCGGGCTCGATCCGGGCCTGCGCTTCACCGGTTGGGGGCTGATCGAGGCCGACGGCAACCGGCTGCGCCATATCGCCAACGGCGTGATCGCGACCGACAGCACGCAGAGCGTGCCTGACAGGCTGCGTGTGCTGCACGACGCGCTTGCAACCATCCTCGCCGAGCGCCGCCCGGACGAAGCCGCCGTCGAGGAAACTTATGTCAATCGAAACGGCACGGCGACACTCAAGCTCGGCTATGCACGTGGCGTCGCGCTGCTCGCGCCGGCGCTCGCCGGCATCCCGGTTCACGAGTACGGCGCGAAGGCGGTCAAGCAGGCGGTCGTCGGCACGGGGGCTGCGGCCAAGGAGCAGGTGCAGGTGATGGTGCGCCGCCTGCTGCCGGGTGCGGTGCTCGGCCGTGCCGACGCCGCCGATGCTCTCGCCATCGCGATCTGCCACGTCCACCACCGCGCCACACGGTTGCGCTGGATCCCAGCAAGCTAAGCGGCCAGCCAGCACGGCATTCTCGCCTGCCACGGACCTTTGAACGACAGGCGCGGCCGATCGGCCTCGGCTGACTGCGAGTGCCGGTTGCAGCCGTGCTTATGCGCTTACCGTGCGGTAGCGGGGTAAACTTCCCGTCATCGCACAGATATTTTCTTTAAACACGAAACCTGACTGCCCATATCAAAAGCTCGGCGGCGAGCCGTGCGAGTGCTGCGCGCGTTCCTGTGATCGCTGGGCGATAGTTCCACGCGGAACCACAGCAGTTTTCCTGCGTTTCATCGGCTCGGCTGAGGGTCTGCCGGCCTCGTGAACGCGCGTCTGCTCGACGCTGCCACAAGCAGGAGATTGTAACGATGTCGGACTACAACATCCCCCAGGGCACCACGCAGACCGTAGGCGACGAAAACGGCGCCAACATGACCGTGGAAGGCAACTCGACCAGCCCGTACGGCGCCGGCGGCGGGATGCTCATCGAGGACCACGACGCCAACGGGGCGAACGTAACCGTCACCGGCGGCACCTTCGTCGTCGAGCACGACTTCAACGGGGGCACGGCAGACCTCGACAACGCGACGTTCTCCGTGCCTAACCACGATGCGAACGGCGCCACGGTCATGTTCTCCGGCGTCGACGACGTGATCCTGTCGTCGAAGGTCGTCATGGACTCGCATCTCGAGAACATAAACTTCGACAACTTCGGCCTGGGCGACCGCATCGAACTCGCCGGCGACACCAGCGCCGGCTCCACGCCGACATACAGCAACGGCACGCTCAGCTTCACCCTCGGCGGGGTCAACTACAGCGTCAACATGACGCTGGCCGGCGGTGTGACGAACCCGCAATTCCACTATGGGCTGGCCCCCGATGGCGACGAGTTCCTCCAGCTCGGCCCGGTCTGCTTCCTTGCCGGAAGCCGCATCCTCACCCCGCGCGGCGAAATCGCGGTCGAAGACCTCGCGGTCGGCGACGCGGTGATCACGCTCGACGGCGACAGCCGGAAAGCCCGGCCGGTTATCTGGATCGGCTCGCGCACGGTCCGCGCCGCCAGCCTGCCGGAGGTCGACGCGTATCCCGTGCGCATCCGCGCGAACGCCTTCGGCGACGGCGTTCCGCACCGCAACCTGCTCGTGACACCCGAGCATTGCGTGTTCGTCGATGACGGCCTGATCCCCGCCCGCCTGCTGGTCAATGGCGGCAGCATCGTCATCGACCGCAGCATCGAGACGTACACCTTCTACCACGTCGAGCTGGAGCGGCATGCGATCCTGCTCGCCGAAGGCTTGGCGGCCGAGAGCTACCTCGACACCGGCAACCGCGCCAACTTCGCCAACGCCGCCACGCCGGCACTGCGTCCGACGTTCGCCGTCGATGCGCAGCATGCAAGCTGGGAAACCGACGCAGCGGCGCCGCTGACCGTCGATCCCGCCACGGTCGAGCCGATCTGGCGGCGCCTCGCCGCGCGCTCGGACGCGATCGGGATGCCGGTGTCGTTGCCGCGCGCGGAGACGGACGGCGACGGCGATGTGCATGTGCTCGCCCATGGGCGCCGCATCGCGCCGCGCTACGCGCAGGACGGTCGGCTGCTGTTCCCGCTCCCGGATGGCGCGCGGTCGATCATGCTGGCCTCGCGTGCGAGTTCGCCGGCGTCCGTCACACCCTGGCTCGACGACCGCCGCCGGCTCGGCGTGTCGGTCGCCGACATCGCGTTCGTGACCGGCGCCGGCAAGGTCCGCCTGCCGGTGGATCATCCCGCGCTCGCCACCGGCTGGCATGCGACGGAACGCAGCGGCCGGCAGCTTTGGCGCTGGACGGACGGGGCGGCGGAGCTGCCAGTCCCGAGCGGCGCGATGCTGGTCGAGGTCCGCATCAACGCCGTCCAGGGCGGCGCAGGCGCCCCCGCCGAGGAACGCGCGCGAGCGGCCTGAGCGAGAAAAACTACGTGGCGGCTCGGCATCGATCGATCGGCGTGTAGATCAGGACACGTCGCCGATGGCGACGCAAGTGCGGGTTGTGCGACACGTGTCGCCGCCCAGCAATTCTCATTTTGATTTTCGGCGGTTTGAGGGCTTGGGCGTCAAGTTACATCAGGAAGGGGGTTCGACGATCACGGCGGGAGTGGTGGTGGCTTGGCGAAGGCGAGCGTGAGAAGCAAATCGTCCCAGGAGGGGAAGATCAGGAATGCGGTGATCGCCGCCAGCTTGTTGAAGAAGTTGTAGCGTGGTCCAA
>Ga0209656_10000464_pt1 | contig 26816 bp, 29 predicted proteins | sample BogFormECP12_OM2_FD_188239 | JGI IMG/M metagenome (GOLD analysis project Ga0209656, IMG submission 188239) | Bog forest soil microbial communities from Calvert Island, British Columbia, Canada - ECP12_OM2 (SPAdes) (version 2) | ecosystem: Environmental > Aquatic > Freshwater > Wetlands > Bog ...
GCGAGATCGGCAACGGCGTCGAGAACCGAGTCCACGCGGTCCGCCCAGTCGGCGGCCTCGCGATAATGGACGAAGCCCCTCGTGCTGGTGGCATCGTCGATGGCCTGACGCAAGCGCGCCTCGAGCGTGGCGTCGTCGGCGCAGACGGCCGCCGCAGCCAATTCAAGACGGCGGAACAACGCTGGGTCCCGCTCGGCCAGATCCATGATCATCACGACCAGACCGTCGACACCTTGCTCCTTCAGATAATTGCGGATGCACGCCAACCTGTCGCCGCTCTCCGCCGCCGCATCGCCTGCTTCATTGGCTGCCAGCGCCACGGCGACCAGGTGCTTGCAGAAGCCGTGATCTTCAAAGGCAGGGCATGAGCAAGCGCCGCCGATCTCCTTGCCGCATCCCGTTAGCTCTGTGCGGTAGTCTTCCGTGCCGGCGACCTGCGCCAGCACGCGCCTCGGCCCAAGGGCAAGGATCTGCACCTGACCGCCGTGGTAGTAGGCCTCACCTCGCGCGAACGACGCCTCCCCGGCGAGCTCCCGCACTGCACCGATATCGAAGAGCGGTGAATGTGTGACGGTCATAGATGCGGCCGTAGCACCGGATCGGTTTCGATCAAGCGCCACGCATCTTCAAGCGCAACTGACACATGCAAACGCCACCACTGCCCGTTATGCCTGTGCCACATGACATCGAATCGAATGTCCTCGACGAATTCTTCCACATGGTCGAGGCACGCGAACGCAGAGTCGAACTCGTCGCCGGCTTTGTCGGCAAAGCCCGAACGATAGCGCGTGATGAAGCTGTATCGGCTCCCTCGCCATCGGCCGTAGATGTCGACGGCGTAGTTGAAGGCTGTCGGACGGATCTCGGGAAGGAAGCGTGGCTTCAGAGTCACCGCTATGAAGCGCTCACACCGTTCGGCGATGGCTGTCTTCTCGTGCGCAGCGAGGGCCTTGACCCTGACCCATTTGCGTTCCGGCTTCGCCATCAGCCTGGTGTCTCCGTACCACTCAAGGTCGCCTGAGCGACGCGTGTTCTGCCCGCCACCGTCACACCGGCCCTACGCCCCCGATCGAGCGCAGGCCCTGGCGCGTTCGCCGAATCGCTTCGTCCATCACGGTCATCGCCTGCTCAAGATCACTATAGTCCACGGCACGCCGCTCGATCGGCGTGACCGGCGGTATGATCGGGGGCGCCGGCAGCGGTTCCTCCTCCGGCTCCTTTCGGGGCCGACCGCGGCCGCGGTCGGGAGCCGGCCTACGGGGCGGCGCCACTTCGTCACGGAGCGGTGCCAGCCCGGCCATTCCGTACAGCCGGTGCGCCGACGGCGAGGCGCACCCGGTCGCGCGCCGGAGCGGGTCTTCCGGGCTATGGCGTGACGCTGCACGACGACGTGTGCAAGGGCCGCCGAGCCTCACCGGGAGGGGGCGCAGCGGGCAGAGGCTCGGCCTCCGCCTCCTCGACGAGCCAGCCACGATACCGCACCAGCCGGCCGAGGCCGAACGGCAGGCGCAGCTCGACGTCGAAGCAGAACCGCCCATGCTCATCGACCCGCTCCGTCGAAGCCGACCGGGGCGCAAGCGCACGCGGCAGCAGACAGGGTCCGAACCGCCACGAGTCCACAGCCACGGAGCGCACGCCCTCGCGCCCGACCTGCAACTGCCGTTCGAACGAGAACGCACCGAACCGCTCGACGACGTGGCCCGGCCGGGACGAGCGCATGAGCGTGCTCGCAAACCGCCTTCCACCGAAATCACGCAGCCACCGCTCGCGACCCGTGGACGGGACGATTTCGACACTGACCGGCAACGCCTCAGCCGCACCGGGAAAGCCGAAGATGGCGGCGACGATGCGCCCCACCGAGGTCTCGGGTCCGAGCACCTCGGCGACGCCGCGATGGCACGTTCGTCCCGCCGGTTCGTGCAGCCGACGCAGCGGCGCGGGCAGCAGATCGAAATCCTGCTTGAGCACCGCGGCATACAGGCACGCAGGCGACCGGCTGGCGTCCACGCCGCTGGTGATGCGCAGGCCGTCGAACTCGGCTTCGATCTGCTCGAGAGCGAGGACGCCCACGCAGGGTCGCGCGCCCAGCGCGATGCGGCCGCTCGCGAGTGCGCGCAGGACCGCGAGCGCCGGCAGTGTCGGCACGAACGGTCCGTCGCCGGCCTCTGCCACCAGCCACCAGCGCCCGCTCGCGGAATGACCCGACGCGTCCAGGCCATGCGCCTCGACCAGCATGCCGCCGCGATCCGTACCGAACCGCTCCAGCACACCGGCGGCCCACCTGAACGGCTCGGCCAGCGGCGCGAGCGAGCGAAGCAGCCCCGCACGCACAACCAGCGCCGCGGCGGCCAAGCCGAGATGCAGCACGGAGAGTTCGAGCCCTGCTCGGAACAGCACCGTGTCCCGCACGGCATGCCGCGCGGGAACGAGTTGAAGGTCCGGCGTATCCACCAGCGACAGCCACCGCGCGCCGATGCCCGGCATGCGTCGGCGCACGGTCAGCCCCCAACCCGGCCGGTCCCGCCACCGGCCGCCCTCGAGGACGCGAACCGGCCTGCCGGCATAGCTCAGGATCGCACGCACGACCGAAAGGCCGCGCTGCGCGCGATTGCCGGGCGAGATGGCGATCTCGACCCGATCGACGCGGCGCCATCCCTCGGTCAACTTGTCCAACGCGGCATTCGAAAGAGCGGGCGTCGAGCTGGCGCCGGTCAAGGCGACCAAGCCCGCGTCATGCGCGCCCGCGTCGAGGCTGCCGAAGCGCAGGACGAAATCACGCGCGTCCGCGAGGTCCACGTAGTGGACGCCGGCAGCGATGGCAGCGCGAGCAAGACGCAGATCGCCGTCCTGGAATGGTCCGGCGGCATCAACGACTGCAAAAGCGCCGGTTTGCCGAATTGCATCGGAGGTCACGCTGCGGACATCCAACGCAACGAAGCTGACGCGGGCCGCGGTCAGCGCGTCTGCACCGGACGGCGCGACGAAGCGACTGCGATCCCGACCGGCAACAACCACGTCGAACGGCGTCGTTCGCAGCAGCCGATCCACCAGCCGCCGCCCGAATGCGCCGGTGCCCCCGACGACCAGGACACGGCATGGCGCCACCCGCCTGTCAGACACCGATGCCGTCGCAGGGGCCGTGCGCGGGTTCGTCGAAGACGTGCCGCTTCAGTTCCGCGCTTGGCATCAGACACGTCTCCGTACGCCCAAAGAGGCGATAGCGGTTGCGCGCTACGCGGTCGTACAGCCAATCGCGGACGGGTCTTGGAACGGCGAGCAGCACGCCCGTCCACCGCCAGCCGGGCAATCTGCGAAGGATCTGTAGCGGAGCATCCGAGCGGAAATACGCGACATCGGCGGTGATGAAGACGTTGGTTTCCGGGACGTTCGGATCGATCCCAAGCCGGCCCGCAAGCGCCTGCCCGTACGAGCCTTGTATCTGCGCGAACCGGAACCGCGCGCCGGGATCACGACGGACGACGAAACGGAACCAGAACGAGCACAGGACGCAGATGCCGTCATACAGGACGACGCCGTCCGGAATGCCGGAGACCGCAACAGGGCGACGCGGAGCTCCCAATCGCTCACCCAGCCGGCGCGGGCGACGTCGGCTTCCAGAGCCACTCGCTCACCTCCGGCATGTCCTTGCCGTGCGCGGCGATGTAGTGCTGGTGCTCGATCAGCTTGTCGCGGATCGCCTGCTTGGCGTAAGCCGCCGCCGCGCCGAGATGCGGCACCCTGTCGATCACGTCGGCCACCAGATGGAACCGGTCGAGCCGGTTGCGCACCACCATGTCGAACGGCGTGGTGGTCGAACCCTCCTCGACATAGCCGCGCACATGGATGTTCGGGTGGTTCGTGCGCCGGTAGGCGAGCCGATGGATCAGCCAGGGATAGCCGTGATAGGCGAAGATCACCGGCTTGTTGGTCGTGAACAGCGCGTCGAAATCGGCGTTCGTCAGGCCGTGCGGATGCTCCTCCTTCGGCTGCAGCGTCATCAGGTCGACGACGTTGATCACGCGCACGCGCAGCTCCGGCCGGTACTGACGCAGCAGATCCACCGCCGCCAGCGTCTCGAGCGTGGGCACGTCGCCGGCGCAGGCCATCACGACGTCGGGCTCGCCGCCGCGGTCGTTGCTCGCCCACTCCCAGATTCCGATGCCTTGCGTGCAGTGCTTCACCGCCGCGTCCATCTCCAGCCACTGCGGCGACGGCTGCTTGCCCGCGACGATCACGTTGATGCGGTCCCAGCCGCGCAGGCAGTGGTCGGTCACGAACAGCAGCGTGTTGGCGTCCGGCGGAAAATACACGCGGACGATATCGGCCTTCTTGTTGACGACGTGGTCGATGAAGCCCGGATCCTGGTGGCTGAACCCGTTATGGTCCTGCCGCCAGACATGCGAGGTCAGCAGGTAGTTCAACGAGGCGATCGGCAGCCGCCATTCCACTTCCTTCGACGTCTTCAGCCACTTGGCGTGCTGGTTGAACATCGAATCGACGATGTGGATGAAGGCCTCGTAGCACGAGAACAATCCGTGCCGGCCCGTGAGCAGGTAGCCTTCCAGCCAGCCCTGGCAGGTATGCTCACTCAGGATCTCCATCACCCGCCCGTCGGGCGACAGGTGGTCATCGTCCGGGAACGTGTCGGCGACCCAGGCGCGGTTCGTCGCCTCCAGCACGTCGCCCAGCCGATTGGACACCGTCTCGTCCGGACCGAAGACGCGGAAGTTGCGCGCGTGCGCGTTGCATTTCATCACGTCGCGGAGGAAGGCGCCCATGATCCGCGTTGCTTCCGCCGTGGTCTGGCCGGGCTGCGCCACCGTCACGGCGTAGTCGCGGAAATCCGGCAGGCGCAGCGGCCGCTTCAGCACGCCGCCATTGGCGTGCGGATTGGCGCTCATGCGCCGGTCGCCCTCCGGCGCGAGGGCGGCGAGGTCGGCGCGCAAGCGGCCTTCGGCGTCGAACAGTCGCTCCGGACGGTAGCTGTGCATCCACTCCTCGAGCAGCGGCAGGTGCTCGGGCTTCTCCATCGTGAACGGCACCTGGTGCGCTCGCCAGGAGCCTTCGGACTTCAGCCCGTCAACGGTCTTCGGCCCGGTCCAACCCTTCGGGCTGCGCAGCACGATCATCGGCCAGCGCGGGCGCTCCGGCTTGCCGCCCGCGCGCGCCGAGGCCTGGATGGTGCGGATCTCCGCCGTCGCCCAGTCCATCGCCGCGGCCATCTCGCGGAACATCGGCTCCGGGTCGTCGCCTTCGACGAAGCGCGGCGCGTAGCCGTAGCCGACGAACAGCTTCTCCAGCTCGTCATGGCTGATGCGCGCCAGAACGGTGGGGTTGGCGATCTTGTAGCCATTCAGGTGCAGGATCGGCAGAACTGCCCCGTCCGTGCGCGGATCGAGGAACTTGTTCGAGTGCCAGGACGTCGCCATCGGCCCGGTTTCCGCCTCGCCGTCGCCGACGACGCAGGCGGCGATCAGGTCCGGATTGTCCAGCACCGCGCCATAGGCGTGCGTCAGCGCGTAGCCGAGTTCGCCGCCTTCGTGGATCGAGCCGGGCGTCTCCGGAGCCGCATGGCTCGGGATGCCGCCGGGGAAGGAGAACTGGCGGAACAGGCGGCGCATACCGTCCTCGTCCTGCGACACCTCGGGATAGAGCTCGCTGTAGGTGCCTTCCAGCCATGTGTTCGCCACCACGCCGGGTGCGCCGTGACCTGGGCCGGCGATGAAGATGACGTTCAGGCCGTCGCGCTTGATGACGCGATTGAGGTGCACGTAGATGAAGTTCAGCCCCGGCGTGGTGCCCCAGTGGCCGAGCAGGCGCGGCTTGACGTGCGCCGGCGTCAGCTTCTCGCGCAGCAACGGGTTGTCGAGCAGATAGACCTGCCCGACCGACAGGTAGTTGGCGGCGAGCCACCATTCGTGCATGCGCGCGAGTTCATCGCCGGCGGCTCGGGCGTCCGTCGCGGCTTGTGTGTCGGCCATGGCCTGTCCTCCGCTCGAGATCACGGGCGCCGACGGTGCCAGACGGCGCCTCGCCGGTCGCGTTGCAAATCCGCGTCATTGGCCTGGAACGCGCAGCCTCGGGCCGATCGCCGCCCGGTGGAAACGACAACCCCGCCCCGGATGCTCGCGAGCGTCCGCGGCGGGGTGTGCAGGCGGCGGTCTGCTTGGGTCCGGGATCAGACCCCGATCGGGCCGCCGCCCGGCATCATCGCGGTTGCCGGCTCGATATAGGCGATGTTGTCCTTCACTTCCTTCACGCCCGGCACGTTTTCCGTCGCCACCACCAGCGCCTTGCGCTCGCGGTTGTCGAAGATCACGCCGTCCAGCGTCACCACGGCGTCCTCGACCTCGATCGTCAGGCGGTGATGGCCCGGTACGTGCGCGATCGCGCGCTCGACCGCATGGGTCAGGTCGAAGTCCGACACCTTGCCGGCGGGTGCCGAGACGTCCTCCATCAGGTGCTCGGTGAAGGCGCGCAGGATGTCCATGCGGCTGACGATGCCGATCAGCTTGCCGTCGCGTACCACCGGCACGCGCTTGATGTGGCGCTTCTCCATCGTCGCCACGATGTCTTCCAGCGACGCCGTCTCGGTCACCGTCTCGACGGGCGTGGTCATGATCTCGCCCACCTTGCGGCCGTGCGTGCGGACGTAATCCTCGGCCAGCTTGCCCGGCCCGGCGATGAACCGGCGCCAAGCGGAGCGCGGCTTCTCGGTGCCCAGCTCCGAGCGCCGCAGCAGGTCCGCCTCCGACAGGATGCCGACGACATGGCGCGACGCGTCGATCACCGGCATGCCGCTGATACCGTGGTCGATCATCTTGCGCACGGTGGACAGAACGGTGTGCTCGGGCCGCGCCGTCACCACGTTCCACGTCATCACGTCTTTGGCCAGCATCATTCGCCTCCCTTGCAGTGCCTCAGTTTTGCACCACAAACGTGCCACCCGCTTTGACGCGGATCAATTCGGAAACTTCGTTTCACACGAGACGCGCCGTCGCAATCACCGCCAGGATTGCTGCGTCCGCGAGCAGCACCGGCCGGCGTGCGACCGTCAGCACCGGCTGCCAGCGACGGGCGACCGACTGGCCGATCCAGGCGGCGAGCACCAGCGCCGGCACCGTGCCAAGTCCGAAGACCAGCATCACCAGCATGCCGCCGGCCGGTCCAGGGGCAGCTGCGGCGAGGCCGAGCGTGCCGTAGAGCAGCCCGCACGGCAGCAGGCCCAGCGCGAGGCCGGTCGCATACTCGCGCTGCAGCGTCCCGCCTCCGCCGAGCCGCCCTGCCCCAACTTGCCCCGCTCTGGCGGCAAGCCGCGCGACCGCCTGCCCGGCGCGACCGGCCGACCCGATCGAAGCCGTCGCGGGCACCAGGGCGCACGCGGCGAAGACGCCCGCCGCCGCCAGCAACAGCACCGACGGCACGATCCGCAGCACCGGGTCGTAGGCGAGCGCCGCGCCGACCGCGCCCGCCCCGCCCCCGAGCAGCGCATAGGTCGTCAGCCGGCCGGCGTGATAGGGCAGCAGCAACGCCGCACCGGCGCGGTTGCGCTCGCGCATGCACAAGGCTGGCATGCACGCCAGTCGGTCGGCCACCTGGCCGAGCACGAACGGTCCGCACATCGGCATGCAATGGGTCACGCCGCCGACCAATCCGGCGAGCAGTGCTGCGAGCGGCAGGCCCAAACCGAGCGCGGCACCGCCGCCACACCATGCATGCAGCGTCGCGATCACGCGCCAGCCTCGCGGCGTGGCCCCCGGCACGCCTTGATCTGCGTCAATGCTGCACCGCCGCCGATCCGGGAGCGTCACGCCCGCGTGATTGAGACCCACAAGGAAAGGGCGGAGAGATGAACGTCGAGGCATCCGACATCGTCGTCGGGCTGCTGATGGCGGTGTTTGCGGTCATCGGCCTGTTGCTGGGCGCCGGTGCGATGGACGACGAGATGTACATCTTCGGCATCTCGCTGTTCCTGTTCGCGGTGCTGTTCATCTTCGGCCAGATCCGCCGCCACTACGACCGCGCTGACGCAAGAAGGACGGCGAAGCATGACTGACCTTCCTCCCGCACCGGCGTCGGCCGCAATGGCCGTCGCGCTGCCGGCGCCCGACTACAACGAAGAAGTCGTCCGGAAATTCGTCATCGCCTCGGTGTTCTGGGGCGTCGTCGCGTTCCTCGTCGGCGTCTACATTGCGACCGAGCTCGCCTGGCCGCAGTTCAACCTCGGGCTGTCGTTCCTCAACTTCGGCCGCCTGCGCCCGGTCCATACCTCGGCGGCGATCTTCGCCTTCGGCGGCTCGGCGCTGATCGGCAGCTCGCTGCACATCGTGCAGCGCACCTGCCGCACCCGGCTGTTCGGCGGCGACGCGCTCGCCAACTTCATCTTCTGGGGCTACCAGTTCTTCATTGTCATGGCGGCGCTCAGCTACGTCATGGGCTTCAGCCAGAGCAAGGAATACGCCGAGCCCGAGTGGCACATCGACCTGTGGCTGACGATCGTCTGGGTCTGCTACGCGCTGGTGTTCGTCGGCACGCTGATGAAGCGTAAAGAGCCGCACATCTACGTCGCCAACTGGTTCCTGCTGGCGTTCATCCTGACCGTTGCCATGCTGCACATCGGCAACAACCTGGCGATGCCGATCTCGGTCTATGCGGCGAAGAGCTACTCGCTGTTCTCCGGCGTGCAGGACGCGATGGTGCAGTGGTGGTACGGCCACAACGCGGTCGGCTTCTTCCTGACTGCCGGCTTCCTCGGGATGATGTACTACTTCATCCCGAAGGCGGCGAACCGCCCGGTCTACTCCTACCGCCTGTCGATCGTGCACTTCTGGTCGCTGATCTTCCTCTACATCTGGGCGGGTCCGCACCACCTGCACTGGACGTCGCTGCCGGACTGGACGCAGACGCTGGGCATGGCGTTCTCGGTGATGCTGTGGATGCCGAGCTGGGGCGGGATGATCAACGGCCTCATGACGCTCTCGGGCGCATGGGACAAGCTGCGCACCGACCCCGCGCTGCGCTTCTCCGTTACCGCGGTCGGCTTCTACGGCATGTCCACCTTCGAAGGGCCGCTGATGTCGGTGCGCGACGTCAACGCGCTCAGCCACTACACCGACTGGACGATCGGCCACGTGCACTCCGGGGCACTCGGCTGGGTTGCCTTCATCAGCTTCGGCGCGCTGTACTACCTGGTCCCCGTGCTGTGGAAACAGCCGGACATCTACTCCCGACGCCTGATCGCGTGGCACTACTGGATCGCCACACTCGGCATCGTCCTGTACATCACCTCGATGTGGGTGGCGGGCATCATGCAGGGCCTGATGTGGCGCGCCTACGACCAGTTCGGGTTCCTGCAGTACACGTTCACCGAAACGGTCGCGGCGGTGCACCCCTACTACGTCATCCGCATGCTCGGCGGCGTGCTGTTCCTGCTCGGCGCCCTGATCATGGTCTACAACATGGTGCGCACCATCCGCGGCGACGTCGCCAAGCCCGCTCTCGAAGGACCGACCGGCTACGCGCCGGCGGTGGGAGACTGAACCATGTCGTTCTTCCCGTTCAACATCCGCCACGAGTTCTTCGAGAAGAACGCGCTGCTGCTGGTGCTCGGAACGCTGGTCGTGGTCGCGGTCGGCGGCTTGGTGGAGATCGTGCCGCTGTTCACGATCGAGACCACGGTCGAGCACGTGCACGGCATGCGCCCATACTCGCCGCTCGAGCTGCGCGGGCGCGACATCTACATCCGCGAGGGCTGCTACCTCTGCCACAGCCAGCAGGTCCGCGCGCTGCGCGACGAGGTGGAGCGTTACGGCCACTACAGCCTCGCCGCGGAGAGCATGTACGACCATCCGTTCCAGTGGGGCTCCAAGCGCATCGGCCCCGACCTGGCGCGCGTGGGCGGCAAATACTCCAACGACTGGCAGTACGCGCACTTGATCAACGCGCAGTCGATGGTGCCGGAAAGCCTGATGCCGCACTACGCCTTCCTCGCCGAGACGAAGCTGCGGCTGGACGACCTCGAGCTGCGGATGCGCGCCAACCGCGCCGTCGGCGTGCCCTACACCGACGACGACATCGCGCACGCGCGCGAGGACCTGCTCACGCAGGCAGACCCGCAGGCGGACACGAAAGGACTGCTGTCGCGCTATGTGAGGGCGAACTCCGTGCCCGGCAACGGGCCGCCGACCGAGCTCGACGCCCTCGTCGCTTATCTGCAGGTGCTCGGCACGTTGGTCGACTTCGCCAACACCAACGCCGAAACCCTGCACCAGTAGGCGGATCGCATGCTGCTCGACGTGATCCAATGGCTGCAACGCAACATGATCGTGCTGATGATGGCGATCTTCGTCGTCATCACGATCATCGCCTACTGGCCCGGCCACAAGCGGCAGCTCGAAGAAGACGGCCGCATCCCGCTGCGCGACGACTCGTAGGACGCAACAGACATGGCAACCAACCCCGACGTCGACCCCGTCACCGGCCGGACAACCACCGGCCATGAATGGGACGGACTGCGCGAGCTGAACACGCCACTGCCGAACTGGTGGTTCTATACCTTCATGGCGACCATCGTGTTCGCGCTGGGGATGTTCGTGCTGATGCCCGCCATCCCGCTGTGGGGCACGCACACCACCGGCCTGCTCGGCTACTCACCGCGCGCGCAGGTCGATCGCGCGGTGGCCAACATCGCCGCGCAGCGCGCGGTGTTCATGGACCGCATCGCCGCGCTGTCGTTCGACGACATCCGCAAGGACCCCGAACTGCTGACGATGGCGCAGAACGCCGGGCGCATCACCTTCGGCATCAACTGCCAGCCCTGCCACGGGCCGGGCGGCGAGGGCCGCATCGGCTATCCGGCGCTGGGCGACGACGTCTGGCTGTGGGGCGGCACGGTCGCGCAGATCCAGCAGACCATCACGCACGGCATCCGCTCGACCGACGATCCGGACACGCACCAGAGCCAGATGCCGGCCTTCGGCAAGGACGGCGTGCTGAAGCCCGACCAGATCCAGCAGGTCGCCGACTACGTCATGACGCTGTACGGCACGCCCGTGGCGGGCGCGAACCCGGCACCGGGAGCGCAGATCTTCGCCGACAACTGCGCGCCGTGCCACGGCGACAAGGGACAGGGCAACCGCGACGTCGGCGCCGCGCCGCTCGCCTCGCACATCCATCTCTACCCCGGCACAAGGGACGAGGTGGTCGCGCAGGTCACCAACCCCCACCACGGCGTGATGCCGGCCTGGGGCAAGAAGCTGGACCCGGCGACGATCAAATCGCTTACGCTCTACGTTCACGCGCTGGGAGGCGGCGAATAGGCCGATGTCGCCTCAGCAGGCCCAAGCCGCGCTGGAAGCGGATGAGGCTGAAGCACTGTATGCGCCACGCGTGCGGGTCTACTCCGCACGCGTGCGCGGCCCGTTTCGGCGCGCCAAGTGGGCGATCCTGATCGCCTGCCTCAGCATCTACTACGTGCTGCCCTGGATCCGCTGGGATCGGGGGCCGAATGCGCCGAACCAGGCTGTGCTGCTCGACATCTGGAACGAGCGCTTCTGGTTCTTCAATCTCGAGTTCTGGCCGAACGAGATCTACTACCTCACCGGCCTGCTGATCGCCGCCGCGGTGTCGCTGTTCCTGGTCACCAGCGTGCTCGGCCGCGTGTGGTGCGGCTACACCTGCCCGCAGACGGTATGGACCGACCTGTTCATGTTCGTCGAGCGTCGGCTGGAAGGCGACCGCAACGCGCGCCTGCGGCAGGACGCCGGCCCGCTGACGCTCGAACTCGCCGCGCGCAAAATGGCCAAGCACACGATCTGGCTGGCGATCGCGTTCTGGACCGGCGGCGCGTGGATCATGTACTTCGTCAACGCGCCGAACGCGGTGCGCGCGTTCTGGGGCGGCTATGCGTCCACCGAGGTGTACCTGTTCACCGGCATCTTCACCCTGACCACCTACCTGCTGGCCGGGTGGGCGCGCGAGCAGGTGTGCATGTACATGTGCCCATGGCCGCGCTTCCAGTCGGCGATGCTCGACGAACAGTCGATCACCACCACCTACCAGGCGTGGCGGGGCGAGCCGCGGGGCAAGCTGAAGACAAAGGAGGTGCACGGCGACTGCATCGATTGCGGCGCCTGCGCGCATGCCTGCCCGACCGGCGTGGACATCCGCGAGGGCATCCAGCTCGGGTGCATCAACTGCGGCCTGTGCATCGACGCCTGCAACACGATCATGGAGAAGATCGGCCGGCCGAAATGGCTGATCACCTGGGACACCCTGGCTGACCAGGCAGCGAAGGCGGCCGGCAAGCACCAGCCGTTCCGCTTCTGGCGCCTGCGCACGATGATCTACGCGACCCTGCTGGTGGTGGCCGGGATCGCCATGGCCACCGCGGTCACCACGCGTCCGGGGATCAAGCTGGTGGCGCTGCACGACCGCGCACCGCTGTTCCTGCGCATCTCCGACGGCTCGTTCCGCAACGGCTACACCGTCAAGGTCTCGAACAAGTCGCTGCAGCCGGTGGTGTTCGAACTGCACACCACGAAGCTGCCGGGCGCGACCCTGACGGTCGCCGAGGAGAACCGCCCGGCGGAGTTGCAACGCCTCACCGTCGGCCCCGATCAGGTCGGCACCTTCCGCATCCTGGTCGGCGCCATGCTGACACCCGGGCAGATGGGCAGCACGCCGTTCGATTTCGTGCTAAAAGACACCACCAGCGGCGAGACGGCCACCTATCGCGCCTACTTCCTCTCGCCGGCGCCGAGATGACCGGGGAGACCACCATGTCCAGCTACGACACGGATGCCGATGCGATCACGGAGGCCAATTCTCCGTGGCGGCGATTCCCGTTGGCCGTCGCCGGAGCTTTCGCCGTCGTGTTCGCGGTGAACGTGACGATGGTGAAGCTGGCCCTGGACACGTTCCCGGGCCGCCCCGTAGGCGACGGCTTCGATACCAGCAACAACTACGACCGGATCCTTGATCGCGCACGGCAGGAAGCCGCGCTCGGCTGGAAGGTCGATGTCGACGTCGCCGAGGGACACCCGGTCGTGATGCTCGCGGCACCACCGCAGGCTGCGATCGAGGCCTCGGCCGAACGTCCGGTCGGACCCCGCGAGCATACCGCGCTTGTCTTCCTCGGCGGCGGCGCGCGGCGCGTGTCCGAGACGATGCTCGACCCCGGCCAGTGGGACGTCACGCTGACGATCACCGAAGGCACGCAGGCGCTGCACACGGCGAAGCGAGTCATCGTCAAGTGACAGCCGCCGTCGCCGCCGCGTTCGTCCCTGCGGCGGCAACCTCGACCTGCGTGCATTGCGGGCTGCCGAGCAGCGGACGCTTCTGCTGTCCCGGCTGCGCGGCCGCCTATGCGACCATCGGGCGTCTGGGCCTCGGCGAATACTACCGCCGGCGCGTGCTCGACCCGGCGGCGCGCGCGTTGCGGCCGGACGCGCCGGTGCCGCGCGACTGGGCAGCGCGAGTCCATGCCACGCCTGATGGCGTTCACGAGTTGCAGGTCGCCGTCGACGGGCTGCAATGCGGCGCCTGCGTCTGGCTGATCGAAAGCGTGCTCGGCAGCGAGCCCGGCCTGGTGACCGGCCGCGTCAACATGACCACACGGCGGCTCAAGCTGCGCTGGCGCGGCGACGCGGCACTCGCCGCACGCTGGGTCGGGCTGGTGGAGGCGCTGGGCTACCGGCTGGTTCCATTCCAGGTCGACCGGCTCGCCGCCGAGCGGTCCGCCGCGTCGCGCCGGCTGGTGCGCGCGCTGGCGGTGGCGGGATTCGCCGCCGGCAACGTGATGCTGATGTCGATCGCGACCTGGGCCGGGCTGGTGCAGGGCATGGGGCCGGCGACGCGGGCGCTGATGCACTGGCTGTCCGCGCTGATCGCGCTGCCGGCGATCGCCTATGCGGGGATGCCGTTCTTCACCTCGGCCGTCACGGCGCTGCGCCGCCGACGGACCAACATGGACGTGCCGATCAGCATCGGCATCCTGATCGTCACCGCGACCAGCGCCGCCGAGACGTTCGGCGGCGGCGTGCACACCTATTTCGACAGCGCGGTGACGCTGATCTTCTTCCTGCTCGTCGGCCGCGTGCTCGATCAGCGCGCGCGCTACCACGCCCGCGACACCGCCGAGCAGCTGCTCATCCTGCGCGCCGCCGACGTCACCCTGCTGCTGCCCGACGGGACGCGCACCGTGCGGGCCCAGGATGCCGTCGTGCCGGGCGACCGGCTGCTTGTCGGCATGAGCGAGCGGATTGGCGCCGACGGCGTCATCGAACGCGGGCGCACCAGCATCGACGCCAGCCTGATCACCGGCGAGAGCCTGCCAGTCGATGCCGGCGAGGGCGACGCCGTCAACGCCGGCAGCATCAATCTCGGCCAGCCGATCGTGGTACGCGCCGAACGCGCCGGCGATCAGACGGTGCTGGTCGATTGCGTGCGGCTGATCGATGCGGCCGAGGCGTCGCGCAACCGCTTCGTGCTGCTCGCCGACCGCGTCGCGCGCCGCTACGCGCCGACGGTGCACCTGACGGCGCTGCTGACCTTCCTCGGCTGGTATTTCGCCGCCGGCGCCAGCCTGCATCAATCGCTGCTGATCGCCAGCGCGGTGCTCATCATCACCTGCCCCTGTGCGCTGGCGCTCGCGGTGCCGGTGGTGCAGGTCATCACCGCCGGCGCGCTGTTCCGGCGCGGCATCCTGCTGAAGGCGCCAGCCGCGCTGGAACGGCTGGCGCAGGCGGACACGGTGGTCTTCGACAAGACCGGCACGCTGACCGAGCCGTCGCTGCATCTGGACACCGACGGCGTCGATCCGGGCGCGCTGTCGCTGGCCGCATCGCTGGCCGCCTCCAGCCGCCACCCGCTGGCCCGCGCCTTGGCCGCCGCCGACCGTACGGCCGCCGCCCTCGACGATGTGGAGGAGACGCCGGGCCAGGGCCTGCGCTGGCGCGACGTGCGGCTCGGCAGCCGGAGCTTCTGCGACGTGACCGATGCCCCGCCGTCCGACGGTCCTGAGCTGTGGCTGCGCGCGGGCGACTCGCCGCAGGTGCGCTTCCGCTTCGCCGAAGCGTTGCGCCCCGATGCGCGCGCGACCGTCGATGGGCTGCGCGCGCGCGGCCTGCGCGTGCTGATGCTGTCGGGCGACCGGCCGGACTCGGTGCGGCGGATCGCCGGGCTGCTCGGCATCGACGACTGGCGGGCCGGCTGCTCGCCTACCGCGAAGATCGCCGTGCTCGACGAACTGGCGAAAGCCGGGCGCTTCGCGTTGATGGTGGGCGATGGGCTGAACGACAGCCCCTCGCTGGCCGCGGCACACGTGTCGATGTCGCCCGCCTCCGCCGCCGATCTCAGCCAGACCCTGGCCGACATCGTCTTCCAGGGCCGCAGCCTCGCCCCGGTCGCGACCGCCGTCATCGCCGCCCGCCGCGCCGGCGGGATCGTGCGCGAGAACCTCGCACTCTCGCTCGGCTACAACCTGCTGGCGGTGCCGGTGGCGATCTGCGGGTTCGTCACCCCCTGGCTCGCGGCGGCGGCGATGTCGTCGTCCTCGCTCCTGGTGATCACCAACAGCCTGCGCGCGCGCGCGACGAGGTCCGCGTGACGGTGATGCTGGTGTTGATCGGCGTCAGCCTGCTGGCCGGCGGGATCGGACTGACCACCTTCCTATGGTCGCTCGGCAACGGCCAGTACGAGGACCTGGAAGGCTGCGCGAACCGCATCCTGTTCGACGACATCACGCCCGCGCCGACGGCGCCCGAGCCCTCGCAGGCCGACCCGCCGCCCGCGTGAGGCGGGCGCAGCCACAGCTCGACGATAACGTCAACGAAATGTCGCCGGGCAGCCGGACTTTGCTTATTGCTTTCTTATTGCCTTTCGCTAATCAGTCGCGCCTCGCATTCCCGTGGAAGGATAAATCTATGCTCCGTCGCGCCTTGCCGCTTGCCGCTGCCCTGATCCTCTCCGCCGCCGGCTACGCCCTTGCCAGCGACGCCGACTTCACCCTCAAGAACAGGACCGGCTACCAGATCGACGACGTGCATGTCAGCGCGCACTCCGAATCGACCTGGGGCAGCGACATCATGGGCAAGGATTCGCTCGGCGACGGCGAACAGGTCCGCATCACCTTCCCGCACGGCGGCAACGCGTGCCGCTTCGACATCAAGGTGAAGTACCACGACGGCGACACCGCCGAGTGGGACGACGTCAACCTCTGCAATTACGACGCGATCTCGCTGTTCTGGGACCAGAAGAACCAGACCACGCGGGCGGTCGGCGAGTAACGGACTTCTATTCGGTTCGGCACCGGTGAGCCCTGCGGCTCACCGGTTTCGCCGTCACAGGATCGGCGGCGGGCGGAAGCCTTCGTCGGCGGCCTCGACCAGGACGGTGTGATCCGCCACGCGCTTCACGCCGGGAATCCCTTCCGCCGCGACCCGCAGCGCCGCCTGCTCCTGCGGCGTGTTCACCGCACCCCACAGATGCACCACGCCGTCGGTGACGACGACGTTCGACTCCGCCTTCAGGCCCCAGGGCAGGCGACGGAACTCGGCCAGCACCTGGTCGCGCAGCCGACGGTCGTCGACCTCGACGCTTTCCGTCCTGGGCCCCGCGGCGCCGAGCGCACGCACCAGATTGCCGCGCGTCACGATGCCCACGAGCTTGCCGCCCTCGAGCACGGGCAGGCGCTTGACGCGGTTGCGCTCCATCTTCTCGACCACCTCGGTCAGCGGCGCGGTGGGTTCGATCGACACCACGTCGTGCGACATGACGTCGCCGGCGGAACGCCCGCGCGCGTGCACATACTCGTCGGCGAGCTTGGCGTTCGAGGTGAAGATCTGCAGCCAGCCTGGGCGCTGCTCGGTGCCGAGCTCCACCCGGCGCAGCAGGTCGCCCTCGGTGACCATGCCGACGAGCTTTCCCGAATCGTCCACCACCGGCATGCCGCTGATCCGCTTGTCGGCCATCTGCCTGGCGACCTCGTGGACCGGCGTGTCCGGCCGCACCGTCTCGACCGAGGTCGTCATCACATCACGCGCCTGCATGGCTTTCCCCCAAAACGTCTTCGGATGCGCGGACGCTCCTCGCCGGACCGCCGAGGTATCGGCTTACGTCCGCGCCGGCATTGACTTGTCTCAAGCCTACCCCGGCCGGCGCCGCGCCGCATCCACCGCCCGCGCGATCTGCGCAGCCGCCGCCTCACCGTCGGTTGCATCGACGACGACCCACTCCGCGGGCGGCGCCGAGGTGGGCGCCATCGCGCGCAGCACGTCCACGCCCGCATCGGAGGCGTCTTTGCGCCGCGCGCCGATCCGCCGCTCCAGCACGTCGAGCGGCGCCCTCAGCCAAACGCCGACGAACTTCACGCCAGCCGATTCGGCCGCACGCGCGACCGCCGCGCGCAGACCGGCATCGAGAAAGGTCGCGTCGCCGATGACGGCGTGCCCGGCAGCGGCGACGGTGCCGGCCAGTTCGTCCAGTTCCGCCGCCACCGCCGCGTCGGCTGCCGGCGCGTAGGCGGCCTGCGGCAGACGCTGCTCGGGTGCGACGCCGAAGCGGCGCTTGCGGATCTCGTCGCTGCGCAGGATCACCGCCCCCGGCGCGGGCCCGACGACCGGCGCCAGCCGTCGCGCCTGGGTCGACTTGCCGGTGCCCGGCAAGCCCCCGATCGCCACCATGACGGCCGGCTCCGGTTGCAGATATGCCGACGCCGCGCGCAGGTACCGCCCGGCACCCTCCGGCCTGCCCGACGCGGCGACCACGTAGGCGCGCACCATCGCGCGCAGCAACAGGAAGGCCGGCATGCCGCGCACCACCGCCGCATCGCCGGTGCGGGCGAGATAGCGATTGAACAGCCGGTTCGCTTCGCTCCGGCCGACGCGGCAATCGACGTCCATCACCAGGAACGCCAGATCGTAGCCGACGTCGATCGTCGCCAGCGCCTCATCGAACTCCAGCGCGTCGAACGGCACCGGCGCGCCGTGCCACAGGCACAGATTGCCCAGATGCAGGTCGCCGTGGCAGCGGCGGACGAAGCCGGCGGCGGCGCGGCCGTTCAGCCACTCGGCCGCCTCGTCCAACGCCCGCCGGACGTCCGCCTCCCAGCGGCCGATGGTGCCCGGCGCGAGACCGACGGAGCGCGCGCTCTCCGCCGCCTCCGCGACGACGCCCCGCAGCGCGGCCGCGCTGTCGACACCCGCGATCGGCGGCCTCGCCCGATGGTCGTTCGCAACGCAGTCGCCGAGCGCGTCCAGCAGCTCCGGCGTCAGGCCGCCGCGTTCGGCGATCCGGTCGAGGAAGGCGTCCTCGGGGATGCGCGCCATCCGCAGCACCCAGTCGAGCGGCGCGGTGCTTTCAGGTTCGGGCCGGATCGCCAGCCCTCCGTCCGGTCCGCGTTCGATCGCGGCGAGGTCGCGGTAGATCCCCGGCGCATGCGGCCGGTTCAGCTCCAGCTCGCGCCGCAGGAAGCGATGACGCGCCTGAAGCGTGCTGAAGTCGACGAACGGCAGATGCACCGCCTTCTTCAGCTTCCACACCGTATCGGCCCCGACGAAGACGGCGGAGATGTGGGTCTCGATCGGCGCGCTGCCGGCAAGCGCGTTCAGGAAGGCGCCCACCTCATGCTGGCAATCCGGTAACGCCATTGACTCGGCCCCGATCTGCGCGTGCGCGCCGGCTCCGTCGCGTCAGGCGGGCGCGCGGTGGGACATGCCCGCATCCCGCGCGGGACGACAAGCAGGGCGGACCGAAGACGGCCGGCTTAGGTGAGCCGCTTCGGGTCGGCGGCCTCGAGCTTCGTGTCGGCTGCGCCAGGAACCGGCGGCTCGTCGGTGAGCGCGCCCATCAGCGTCTCGGCGGCCTTGAAGACATGCGCCGCAAGATCGTCGTTGATCTTGCGATACGCGTTCACCGCCGCTTCGTAGCGCGCGCGTGAGTTCGAGATCAGATGCTCGCCGGCCTCATGCGGTTTCGCGTGGGTCGCCATCGCGGTCCAGTCGCCTGCCTCGGCCGCATATAGCGAGCGAGCCACCTCGGCCTGCGCCATGCTGGCGGCCATCAGCCCGTGCGCCACCTCGGTGCAGGCCTTCGACCAGCACGCCAGCCCGCGTTGCGCGCCCGCCAGCACCGTCTCCGGACGCAGCGTCGACGGTAGGTTGGTCATGTCTGCCATGGGAACATCCCCTAAAATCGGGTGGGCCCATCAGGCGCGGGGCGCACATCCCGCGCACTGATCCAGGTCAAGCCTCCGTCCCTACGCCTGCAGCACGTACTCGCCCGGCGCATCAGCGAGCGGTGGCAGCCCCGCCTCAGGCCGTCCTATCGGCGGCGGCGCGACCGGTCCGCCGGAGCGCGACAGCAGCCACTCCGCCCAGGCGAGCCACCACGAGCCGGGCACCTCCGGCGCCGTCGCGCGCCACTCGTCGGGCGCGACGTAAAGGCCATTGGCCGGGCGCGTCGTCATCTGGAAATGCCGGCCGCGATGGCCCGGCTCCGACACGATGCCCGCGTTGTGTCCGCCCGCCGTCAGCACGAACGTCACCTCGGCGTCGGTCAGCAGATGGATCTTGTGCACCGACCGCCACGGCGCGACGTGGTCCGTCGTGGTGCCGACCGCGAAGATCGGCACGTGGATGTCGCCGATCGCCACCGTCTTGCCCCGCGCCTGGTAGCGCCCTTCGGCGAGGTCGTTCTCCAGGAACAGCCGGTGCAGGTACTCGCTGTGCATCCGCGCGGGCATCCGCGTCGCATCGGCGTTCCACGCCATCAGGTCGGTCTGCTTCTCGCGCTGCCCGAGCAGGTAGTCCTCCACTGCCTGCGAATACACCAGGTCGTTCGACCGCAGCATCCGGAACGCGCCCGCCATCTGGCGCGCATCCAGGTAGCCCTGCTCGAACATCAGGTCATCGATCAGCGATATCTGGCTCTCGGTGGTGAACAGCGTCAGCTCGCCCGCCTCGGTGAAGTCCTGCTGGGCGGCGAACAGCGACACCGAGCGCAGCCGCCTGTCGCCGTCGCGCGCCATCGCCGCCGCGGCGATCGACAGCAGCGTCCCGCCCAAGCAGTAGCCGGCCGCGTGCAGCGTGTCGCGGCCGGTGATGGTGCGAACCGCGTCGATCGCCGCCATCACGCCGAGATCGAGGTAGTCCTCCATGCCCAGGTCGCGGTCCTCCGCCCCGGGGTTGCGCCACGAGATCATGAACACCGTGAACCCGCGGTCGACGAGATAGGCGACCATCGAGTTATGCGGTGACAGGTCGAGGATGTAGTATTTCATGATCCAGGCCGGCACGATCAGCAGCGGCTCGGGCGCCACGCGATCGGTCGTCGGCGCGTACTGGATCAGCTCGATCAGCCGGTTGCGGAACACGACCTTGCCCGGTGTGACCGCGACCTCGTGCCCGACCTGCGGGTTGGCCTTGCCGTTCGGATGCATCACCCCGCGCGAGATGTCCTCCATCAGGTAGCCGAAGCCGCGCACGAGGTTGGCGCCGTGTTCGGCGATCGTCCGCTGGATCACCACCGGGTTCGTCGCCGCGAAGTTCGACGGCGCGACCGTGTCGAGCATCTGCCGCGCAAGGAACGCGATCTGCCGCTCGTGCCCCGGTTCGACGCCATGCACGCCGGTGACCGCGTTGTGCGTCAGCTGCTGCCAGAGCAGGAAGTTCTGGTAGTACACGTTGAACGGCCAATTCTGCCACGCCGGGTCGAGGAAGCGGCGGTCGCCCGGCAGCGGGTCGATGACCGGGTCCGCGTGTCCGCCCTGCATCAGGCATTGCTGCACGAACTCGCCGAACCGCAGCCCCTTGCGCGCCGCCTTCCACGCCAGCCACATCTGCCGTCCGGGCGAGGCCCACAGGTGCAGGCCCCAGTCGACCCAGGATTCGATGACTTCGGCCGGCGACAGGCCAAGCGTCACCGACGCGACGATTCGCGTGCGAAACGCGCGGTCCATCACATCGGCCGCCGTCTTGACGGGATCGTCGTCGACCCCGTCAGGCATCGAAAGCGGCGCGGTCAGCCGCGGTTCAGCCGCCGGCGCTGGAACCGGCTTCGGCTCGGCGGTCATCGGTCACACGATCTCCCAGAAGCCAGTTTCCTCGTCGCGCCGCGCCAGTTCGGAGCCGCTGAAGTCGCCGCGCGAGACGATGCCCAGGATCTTGCCGTTCGCATCGACGATCGGCAGGTGCCGGTAGCCGCCGAAGAACATCATCTGCAGCGCGTCGCTCGCCTTGTCGCGCGGGCCGATCGTCTCCGGCGAGCGCGTCATCACCTCGGTGAGCCTCGTGGCGGCCGGATCGCGCGCCTCGGCCAGCACGCGCCCGACCGCGTCGCGTCCGGTGAAGATGCCGGCGAGGCTGCCGCTGTCGCTGGTCACCAGCATCGCGCCGATGCGCCGGTCGCGCATCACGCGGCAGGCGTCCTGTACCGTCGCATAGGTCGGCAGCGTCGCCGGGTTCTGACGCCGCACGATCTCGTCCATCCGCCTGTCGGTCACGTCCGCTCCTCCGGGCGAAGCGCCCGCTAGATGAGCATCCCCCTAGATCAGCATGCCGGGGGCGCCGGCCAGCGCGCGGATCAGGTCGCCGCGGCTGACGATGCCGACTACGCGGCCGTCGCGCAGGATCGGTATCCGCCTCACACGATGCTTGCAGATCAGCTCCGCAAGCTCCGGCAGCGTCGCGTCCTCGGTCGCGGTGACGACATGGCGCACCATCAGGTCGGCGGCGCTGCGCGTGTCCACACGCACATAGTCCAGGAACTCCTGCGACAGGTTCTCGCCTTCCGACATGACGCCGAGCCACCAGTCGCGCTTCTGCCGCATCGATTCGCGGAACGGGTGCAGGATGTCGCCCTCGCTGAGCATCCCGGCCAACGTGCCATCGTGCTTGCAGACCACGACGGCGCTGATGTGCTTGTCGGCGAGCACCTTCGCCACCTGTGCGATGCTCGTCTCGGGCTCCACGGTGACGACCGGCGACGTCATCATCTCGCCGGCGGTGACGGTGTGGACGGGCCGCTTGCTGGCCTCCGGCTCGGAGGCGGCAGCTTTCGGCAATTCGGCTTGTGTAGGCATTCCCCTCCTCCGCGTCGAAACTGAACACTGCGCCTATCAGGCCTAGAGTTCACTGATCGAAGTCAACGTAGCACGCGGGAGGCGGCTCGGGCGTATTGGCCGGCGTTGAGGTTCCCGTATCAGTGACCGATCGCGGCCGGATCGCTGATGACGGTTCCGGTGTACGGCTCGATGCAGACAACCCGGTTCTCCACCCGCTTCACGCCGGGCACGTTCTCCACCAGCACGGTCAGCGCCTGGCACTCGCGCAGGTCGAACAGGCAGCCGTCGAGCTGCACCACGCCGTCCTGCACCGCCACGTTGACCAGCTTGGGAAACGTCCAGGCCTCGCGCGCCATCGCCGCCTGGATGCCGGCCTTGATCGCCGCATCCTCCGCCGACGCCTCCGGCGCCGACAGCGCCTCGCCAACCCGCTTCATCAGGTCGGCGCGGCTGATCAGGCCGACCAGCCGGTCATTGTGGACCACCGGCAGGCGCCTGATCCGGTGGCGCTGCATCAGCGCCGCCGCCTCGGCGAGCGTCGCGGTCCCCGGCACGCTAACCACGTCAGGCGTCATCACCTCGCCGACGCGGCGGCCGTGCGTGGCGACATAGCGCTCCGCCGCCCTGCCCGGCATGAACAGCCGGGTCAGCCAGCCTTCGGATTCGCCGGCAGTGCCGGTCTCGACCCGGCGCATCAGGTCGCCCTCGGTGATGATGCCGACCACCTCGCCGGAAAACCCGGTGACCGGCAGCCCGCTGACCTTGTGCTCCACCATCAGGGCGATCGCCTGGGCGACCGGCGTCTCCGGCCGCACGGCGATCACATGCCGGGTCATCAGATCGGCGACAGTCGTCATCCAAACCCTCCCGTTAGGCGGTCCGCCGGCGCGGGAGGGCCGAAAGGACCCTCAGTGCAGCCGATCGGACCCCGCCACGCCCAGCGCGCGCCGGTCGCGGATCACGATCCGGGACCGCTCGACCGCGATGGTGCCGCGCTGGCGCAACTCGCTCAAGCCGCGGCAGACCGTCTCGATCGTCATGCCGAGGTAGTCGGCGATGTCGGTCCGGCTCATCGGCAACTCGATCGCCGGCTCGCCGGAGCCGTGCAGCCGCTCGCCCATGTCGACCAGGAAGCTCGCGATCCGCTCGAACGCCGTCTTGCGGCCCAGCAGGACCAGCTGCCCGCGCATCCGGCGCATCTGGGCCGCGGCGTGCTGACGCAACTGGCGGGCGAAGCCGCTGTCGGTCGCCGCCCTCTCCTCCAGCGTGCGCAGATGGAACCGATAGAGAACAACCGGCGTCACCGCCTCGGCTCCGAAGGCATGGTCCGCACCGGTCTCCCAGCCGAAAACGTCGCCCGGCATCAGGAACTCGCCCACCTGACGGCGTCCGTCCTCCAGCAGCCGCACCGTCCGCACGCAGCCGCTGATGACGTGGAAGCCGTATTCCGCCTCGTCGTCCTGGGCTATGATCTCTTCGTCGCGGCCATACTGGATCATCGCCGATCCGGGCACGAACGGCTCCGGCAGATGGCCAGCGGGCGACTGTGCCGCTAATCCGGGCAGGGAACGCCGGCCCGCGGCGCGGTCGTGGCAACCATTGAGTGCGTCCGGGCGGCGGTGCTGGTGTGCGTCTGGCTGAGCGAACGAAGTGACGAACATGCTGCCCCCCGAGGCTTTTTCTGATGTCAACCGGACTACACGGACACACCAGCCTGTGAAATTCGTCCGGTCGCGTACGTGGGATTACGTACGGGTCATCGGATGACGGCAGGGCCCATCGTCCATGTCGTCGACGACGACCACGCGATCCTGGAATCCATCCGGTTCATGCTGGAACCGGCCGGATACGCGGTACGGACCTATGACAGCCCACTGACCCTGCTCGACGCCGTCCTGCCGCTGGAAGGCTGCGTGCTGACCGACTTCCGGATGCCGGAGATGGACGGGATCGAGCTGCAGGAGCGGCTGGCCGCGTCCGGCATACGGCTGCCGGTGATCGTCATGACCGGCCACGGCGACGTCAGCTCGGCGGTGCGGGCCATGAAGGCCGGGGCGGTCGACTTCCTCGAAAAGCCGTTTGAGGATAAGGACTTGTTCGACGCGATCGAGCAGGCGATCGACAGCAACCGCCGCGCGCTTGCGGCGGATGCCCAGGCCAGCGTCGCCACGCGTCATCTCGCCACGCTGACGACGCGCGAGCGCGAGGTGCTGGACCACGTCGTGACCGGCAAGTCGAACAAGGAAATCGCGCAGATTCTCGGCATCAGCCCGCGCACCATCGACGTGCATCGCGCCCGCATCTTCCACAAGCTCGAAGCCGAGTCGCTGCCCGATCTCGTCCGCCTCGTCATGGCCGCCCAAGCGCCCGGGACGTCGCGGTGAGCACCGACGCCGACACACCGCGCAAACCGGGCAGCGACGTGCGCGCGATCCTGGCGGCGATCGTCGCCTCGTCCAACGACGCGATCGTCGGCAAGGACCTGCAGGGCATCGTCACCTCGTGGAACGACGCGGCCGAGCGGCTGTTCGGCTTCAGCGCCGCCGAGATGATCGGCCAGCCGATCACCCGCATCATCCCGTTCGAGCGGCTGGCGGAGGAGGCCAGCATCCTCGAGCGGCTGCGCCGTGACGAACGGCTGACCAACTTCGTCACGCTGCGCCAGACCAAGTCCGGGATGGTCATTCCCGTCTCGCTGACGATCTCGCCGATCCACGACGAGGCCGGGACCGTCATCGGCGTGTCCAAGATCGCGCGCGATCTCAGCGAGCAGCAAAGGCTCGCGCAGGAACTGCGCCAGCGCGAGGCGCTGCTGCGCACGATCCTCGAGACGGCGCCGCACGGGCTGATCGTCATCGACCGGGACGGCCGCGTGCAATCCTTCAGCCCGGCCGCACAGCGCATGTTCGGCTACACCGAGGCCGAGGTGCTGGGCCACAACGTCAACATGCTGATGCCCGAGCCCGACCGGGAGGGGCACGACGGCTACATGACGCGCTACCTGCGGACCGGCGAGGCCCGCATCATCGGCATCGGCCGCATGGTCGACGCGCGGCGCAAGGACGGCAGCATCTTCCCGATCGAACTGGGTGTTGGCGAGGCCATCGTTCCCGGCCACCACGTATTCACCGGCTTCGTGCGCGACATGACCGAACGGCTGGAGCAGCAGCGGCGGCTCGCCGAATTGCAGGCCGAGCTGGTGCACGTCTCGCGCGTCAGCGATCTCGGCCAGATGCTCTCGGCGCTGGCGCACGAAGTCACCCAGCCGCTGACGGCGATCTCCAACTACGTCAGCGGTATCCGCCGGCTGCTGACGCCGGAGACCCCGCCGCTGATCGGACAGGCGATCGACCGCATCGCCGAGCAGGGCGAGCGCGCGCGCGGCATCGTCCAAAGCCTGCGCAGCATGGTCAAGAAGGAGAGCCGCGGACTGCAGCCGGAGAACCTGCACACGATGATCCACGAAATCGGCACCCTCGCCCTGGCCGGATCGGACCGTTCCGTCGATCTGAAGGTGGACGTCGAGCCGGAGGCCGCGCACGTGCACGTCGACAAGGTGATGATCCAGCAGGTGCTGCTGAACCTGATGCGCAATGCGGTCGAGGCGATGGACGGCTCGCCGGTGCGCAGGCTCGAGGTGGCCGCGTCGCGGCGCGGCGAGCGCGTGGAGGTGCTGGTCGCCGACAGCGGTCCCGGCCTGCCGCTCTCGGTCCAGTCGCGCCTGTTCCAGCCCTTCGTCACCACCAAGTCGGAGGGGCTGGGCATCGGCCTGTCGATCTGCAGGGCGATCGTCGAATCGCACGGCGGCGAGCTTGCCGCGGAGAGTTCCGACGACGCGGGCACGACGTTCCGCTTCACCATCCCGGCGGCCGACGCAGTCCCGGATGAGCCACAAGCACTTCAGCCGCACTGATCTGCATCAATGAGACCTACGCGCCCGGGGGACATTGATTCCGCCGGAAGGCCGCATCCTTCGCAACGGCGAACGGTCGTGGAGCCACGGGAGCGGATGAGCACTCAGAGATCACGCGAGGTCGCGATCGTGGATGACGACCACGGGGTGCTCGATTCGCTGCGATTCATGCTCGAATTGGCCGGTTATCCGGTGGCGACCTACACCTCCGCGCTGGCCTACCTCGCCGACCATCAGACCCCGCCGCGCTGCCTGATCCTCGACCACCACATGCCGGCGATGACCGGGCTCGATCTGGTCGCGAAACTGAAAGCCCGGGACGAGAGGGTCCCGGTCCTGCTGATCACCGCCGCGCCGTCGCCGGCGATCGTGGCGCGCGCCGCCGAGATCGGCGTGACGCGCGTGCTGGAAAAACCGCCCACCGAAACGGAGCTGATCTCTTTCGTCGAGGCGTGCGACTGAGCGTGCCGCCGGCCGCGAAGCCCCCCGGCGACCCGCCCCCGCGCGACAAGGCCGAGCGCGAGCGCCGGCTGACCGAGGCGCTGCGCGAGAACCTGCGCAAGCGCAAGGAGCAGCAACGGGCCAGAGAAAGCGAGCCGGACGAGACCACGGACGCCGAGGCGAAGAACACCGTGCCGAAGGACGGGTCCGGCTAGGGCAGTACCCCTGTGGGGTTTCTCACGCCGCGCGTTCGGCTGGCTGGCGCCAGCGCGTGTGCACTCAGAGCCTGAAAATGTTTCGTCGCGCCGGCGGATTTCGCGAGTCAACGGGAATCGGGTTGGCTAGAATCGGCATGGGGAACCTCATGGTGTTGTCAAAATGGCGCAGGAAGATGGTGTGGCG
>Ga0209656_10000465_pt1 | contig 26795 bp, 24 predicted proteins | sample BogFormECP12_OM2_FD_188239 | JGI IMG/M metagenome (GOLD analysis project Ga0209656, IMG submission 188239) | Bog forest soil microbial communities from Calvert Island, British Columbia, Canada - ECP12_OM2 (SPAdes) (version 2) | ecosystem: Environmental > Aquatic > Freshwater > Wetlands > Bog ...
CCCGGGCATGCTGGTGGCATCCGCGGAGTGCGCGACCCGGCTGCAGGCTTTCCGCTCGTGACCGGGGTGGATGACGCCCACGAGCGCCGCCAGGCCAACCGGGCGGTCGCGGTCGGCGCGTGACGACTATTCGTCGCGGCTGTCGACCACGCGCTGGGCGATCTCGACCAGCCGGGTGTTGCTGTCCTGCGAGAGCCGTCGCATCATCTCGAACGCCCGGATCGCGTCGACTTTGTAGACCTGCATGATGATGCCCTTCGCCTGGCCGATGAGATCACGGCTGGCCAGCGCCGACTCCAGCTGCTCGCCGTGTCGGCTGGTCAGGATGGCCGCGGCCGCATGAGCGGCCAGCACCGAACCGATCGCCTCGGCCTGGGAGGTGAACACGTTTGCCGTATCCGAGAACAGGTTCAGCGCGCCGGCGGTCTGCGCGCTGGTGTACAGCTTGAACGACAGCGCGCTGCGTATCCCGAGATCGAAGACCGCACGGGAGTAGCGCGGCCACCGCGGCTCCTTCTCGAAATCCTCCGTCCTCACGATCAGCTCGTCGACAGCGGCCTCCAGGCACGGGCCTTCACCGAACGTCTCCTGCAGCAAGTCCAGCCGCTGCGCCAGAGTCGAAGTCCCGGCATGGGTCTCGAATTTGCCGCCCCTGGAGATCAGCAACACCGCTGCCTCGGTCACACCCGGGATCAGTTCTCGTGCCGCCGAAGTGACCGTCTCCAAAACTTCCTCGGCGCTCCGGGGCGCAGCCACCTCGCGGGCGAGCTGGGCCATCCGCGTGGCCAGGAAATGCCCCAGGTCTTCGTTCATCCGACCAGCCCTCTCGAAATCTCCGACTTCACGCAGTCTCGCTCAGCGCTTCCGTTGACGCCAGCGAAAATGATCGGGCCGCAACACTGTTGATGGTCAGCATTACGGATCTTTCGCAAAAATCCTGGTGCCGGCGGCTCGGCGTCGGCAATCAGCAGGTGGCCTACGTCCTGTCGACCCGGACACATCACCGCGGTCATTGCCGCGCACGACCGGGCGCTGCGACTGCTACCCCGGGGCCACCAGCTCACCGGACGATTGACGATGATGCTCATCATGGTCGGTTGCACCTTCACAGGTCTGTACCTGCTCCTCGGCGGCTGATATGAGCGACGTCGTTCTGTGGACGGTCGCGGCGGCGGCCGGCGCCGAGGCCGTCGGCCTGATCATCCTGTGGGTGCTACTGCGCCGAAGCCGACGGGAGGCGGCCGACCTGCGGCGCCGGGTCGACGGGCGGCAGCGGCTCATCTCGGGCGGTCGCGAGGCGGTCAAGACCGTCTGGCAGACCGCAAACCTGGTGCGCACGCAGGGGTTCGGCGCGGCGGTACGGAGCTCGATCGAGGAGCTGGCGGACTGGGCCGAGGTCGAACGACCGGACCTGGCGCGGCTGGCGCCGGACGGCAACGTCGCGATCCTGTTCTCCGACATCGAGGACTCGACCGCGTTGAACGAGCGCATCGGCGACCGTGCCTGGGTGAGGCTGATCGACCGTCACGACAAGCTGGTCCGCAGGCTCGTCGACGAGCACTCCGGCCACGTGGTCAAGAGCCAGGGTGACGGATTCATGGTCGCGTTCGCGCGTCCCGACCAGGCCGTCGGGTGCGCCATCGACGTGCAGCAGGCGCTGTCCGGCGGCGCAAGCAGAGCGCGAGACGGAAACATCCGGGTTCGGATGGGCATCCACATGGGCAAGTCGGTGCGGCGCGGCGACGACCTGTTCGGACGCAACGTCGCGATGGCCGCGCGGGTGGCCGCCGAGGCCGACGGCGGCGAGATCCTCGTGAGCGAGACCGTGCGCGAGGCCGTCGGCGAGGAAGTGGCTTTCGGCGAAGGACGGGAGGTGGCGTTGAAGGGGTTTCGCGGCGCCCATCGCGTCTACCCGGTCGACCTCGCGGCCTGAACCCTCTTCGCGGCTCACCCGCCGGGCGGCGCGGTGATCCGATCGCGGCACCGCGCCAGGTCCTCGGGCGCAACGGGTTCCGGTCGATCCTCGGGGTTGCGGATGCCCACGGCCGAGACCAGCCCGCCGACCAGAAACAGCGCCGCGGTGACCAGCGCGATCCGACGGAAGCTGTCGTAGTTCATCGCGCCCCGGGCGATCACCCCGGCGGACGCGACCGCGATGAGCCCGGCGATCCGCGACACCGCGTTGTTGATCGCCGAGCCGATGCCGCTTTGCGACTGGTCGACGGCCGCGAGAATCGCCGAGGTCAGCGGTGTCACGGCGATCGTCATGCCCAGCCCAAGGACCACCAGCCCCGGCAGCAGCTGCGTCCCGAAGTCGAACGCCCCCTTCTCCGGCCGCAGCAGCAGGAAGCCGACGCAGGCGAGAAGCGGACCCACGGCCATGAAGGCGTGCGGGCCGAACCTGGCGGAGAGCGCGCCGACGCGGCTCGCGAGCAGGAACGACAGGACGGGCAGCGGCAGCGTCGCCAGCCCCGCCTCGGTCGCCGAGAACCCGGCCACCTCCTGGGTGAACAGCGCGACGATCAGCATGCCCATGGACACACCCGCGTAGATGAACAGCGTCGCCAGGTTGCCCACACCGAAATTGCGGATCGCGAACAGGTGCATCGGCACCATCGGATGCGGCGAGCGGAACTCGCAGGCCACGAACAGGGCCAAACTGATCAACCCGAGTGTCAGCGCGGAGGCGACCGCGGGGTGCCGGAAACCCAGCCGCTGCAGTTCGATCAGCGCGTAGACGGTTCCGGCCAGGCCGGCGGCGGCCAGCACAGCCCCCGTGATGTCGATCCGCACCCGATCGGTGCGGCGGTCCCCACCGGCCAGCCCGACCGACAACACGAACGTGATCACGGTCGGGATCGCCGACAGCACGAATATCCATCGCCAGCTCAGCAAGTCCACGGCCAAACCGCCCAGCAGCGGACCCAGCACGAACGCGGTGCCGGTCCACGCGGTCCACGTCCCGATGGCCCTGGGTTGCTCGTCGCGGCCGAACGTCGAGTTGATCAAAGCCAGCGAACTGGGCACCAGAAACGCCGCGCCGAGGCCCTGAACCAGGCGACCGACGATCAGCACCGCAGCCGACGGGGAGGCGGCCGCCACCACCGATCCCGCGCCGAACGCGATGAGGCCGAAGCGAAGCACCGGCACCCGGCCGAACACATCCGAGATCGAGCCGGCAAGCAGGATCAGCGCCCCGAGCGTCAGCAGATAGGAGTCGACGATCCACTGCTGCAGCGTCAGGCCGCCGCCGAGGTCACGGCCAATCGCCGGCAGGGCCAGATTCACGACCGACCCGTCGAGGAACGCCACGAAAGAGGCGAGAATCGCGACCGCGAGCACCCGCCGCTGGCGGGCGCCGGCGCGGGTGGTCACACGGTCAGTATCGTCCCCGCCACCCTCGGCAACGCTCTGCGGATGCGGCGTCGACGCGCTGCAGGAACGGCTCCACGAACGCAAGGAAGCCCTGCGGGTCGGAGGAGAACACGACGTGCCCGGTGTGCAGCACCGCCAGCCCCGAGCCGGGGATGGCGCCGTGCGTGGCCCGGCCCATCCGCAGCGACAGCGAGGGATCGCGATCGCCCCAGACAATCAGCGTCGGGGCGACGATGCGGTGTGCGTCCCCGCGCAGGTCGTACTCCGGTGTCGCGAAGCTCCGCCACAGCGACGCGGCCGTGGCCACGCCGGCATCGGTGCGGGCGCGCGCCCTCGCCCGCTCGGCGATGCGCCTGTCGCCCGGCGTCCGGGCGCGCAGGTAGGCCCGCACGAACCACGGCATGATCAGGCGGGTCAGCCTGGGCGTGCCCATGAGCCGGCAGAACGCCCTGGTGAACACCGTGTTGGGGACGAAGCCGCCGGTGTTGACCAGCACCAGGCCGGCCACGAGCGCGGGGCGCGTGATAGCGAGCCGGGCCGCTGCCGAGCCGCCGACCGAATTGCCGATCAGGACAAGTTCCGTGAGCCCCAACGCGTCGACGACGTCCTCGAGCACGTCGGCCAGCAGCGGCCCGGTGATGCCGGCGGCGGGCCCCGATTCACCATGGCCCGGCCAGTCCACCGCGATGACGCGGTGGGTGCGCGCGAGCCGGTCGACGACCGCGTCGAAGTCGTGGCGGTCGTGCAGGGTGGCATGCAGGAGCACAATCGGCCGGCCGGTCCCGGCGTCGGTGTACGCGATCTCTCCGGTGCGGGCTGTGAGCGTCGGCAAAGTCGCCTCCATTTCATTGACCGGTCGGTCGGTCAACTCTAGCGCGTTGCCGGGGTTGGCGGCCAGGGGGTCTTACGCTGCAGCACATGGGCACCAGACAGGCCGCCGCCGCCCGCACCCGGATGTCGTTGATCGACGCGGGGCTGCGCCTCGCGGAGCGGACCGGGTTGAGCGGGCTGTCCATCAACCTGCTCGTCGAGGAAGCGGGCGTGTCCAAGGGAACGTTCTTTCACCACTTCGGCGACCGCGCAAGCTATGTGCTGGCATTGCACCGCGAGTTCCACGACAGGCTGCTCACGGAAATCGAGGAAGCCACCGAAGGCCTCAGACCCGGCCGCGAACGCCTGGCCGTAGCGGCCAACACGTATCTGGACGGGTGCCTGCGCAACCGAGGTGTCCGCGCGCTGCTGCTCGAGGCGCGCGCCGACCGGGTGATCGCCGATGAGATCGGGGCCCGAAACGCCAGCACCGCCAAGCTGCTACGGGCCGACTTCACGGCGATGAAATGGCCCCATCCGCTGGAGAGCGCCCAGCTGTGGGTCGGCATGACCGCCGAGGCGGCGCTTCTGGAGCTGACGGCGGGCAGGCGCAGCCCCGCCGTGCGCGCCGCGTTGAAGAACTTCACCTACAAGGGTGCTGAGCGGTGAGCGTGCGGATCAGCGACGCCCGAGCCGGAACTCGAGGCTGGTGCGCACCGCCGGCCATTCGATGTCGAGGATCGAGTACACGACGGTGTCGCGCCGCGACCCGTCGGGCAGCAGTTGATGGCTGCGCAGGATGCCGTCGAGCTTGGCGCCGAGCCGTTCGATGGCCGCGCGGCTGGTGTGGTTGAAGAAGTGGGTGCGAAACTCCACCGCAACGCATCCGAGCGTGTCGAACGCGTGCCCGAGCATCAGCAGCTTGCACTCCGCGTTCACCCCGCTGCGGCGGGCGGATTCCGCGTACCAGGTCGCCCCGATCTCCAGCCTGCGGTTGTCGGCGTCGACGTTGAGATAGCTCGATGAGCCGATCACCTGTCCGTCCAGCCGGCGAACCACGAACGTCAGCCCACCGGCCGGCTGCAGTGCAAGCATCCGTCGCACCCAGTCGCCGGCGGTCCCGGGCGACGGCGCCATCGTGAACCACAGCCGGCCGGGGTCGCCGTCGGCGGCCGCGGCCGCGATCCCGGCCACGTCGCCGTCGGTCAGCGGCTCCAGCCGGACGAACTGACGACCCGCCAAGACCACGGGCTCGACGAACCGGCTCAATGCGCCACCTGCGCCACCGAGCGGGCCGCCACCAGGGACGCGATCACGGCCCAGATCGAAAACACCACGGCCCCGACCACTCCGGCCGCTCCGATGTAGAGGCCGTAGCCCGCCGCGACGGGCGGCTTGACGTTGAGGTGGTAGTACCACACCGTCAGCAGTGCGAGCAGCGCCGAAATGAGCAGCGCCGCGACCGCCGCGAGCCGGGCCGCCAGGCCCCGCGCGGTCATCGCACCCGCCACGATCAACGCCGAGGCGAGCAACACAATCAGCTGCCCCGCACCGAATCGCGGCGGCAACACCAGGCTGCCGAACGTCCCGCCGATCGCGCTGGCGTGCCCGCCGCCGCCGACGTGGGTCGTCAACCACGGCAGCCAACCGCTGACCGCGACCACGGCCCCAGACAACACCACCAGCCAACCGGGGCCCCAGCGCCGGATCATGCTGGCACACTAGCGCGCCGGCGGTGTCAGGCTTCCTCGAGCGCTTCGCCGAGCTCGTGCGCCATCCGGCTGTGCTGGTTCTGCGCCAGCGCGTGGCCCGCGCAGAGAACCAGCGCGACCGGCCACTCGATGACCTCCGCGACGGCCAGGGCCGCCAGCGCACCGTAGAACGCGAGCTGCTCCGGACGTGGTACATGGACTCGGCCGACCACGGGAAGATCCATCGCGAAGCTCTCGGCCTCGCGGATGCGTTCGACCGCGTTTCGGTGGGTCGTTTTGGGACCCGAATTGGTCTTGGGACCCGAATTGTTTGCCATTGGTCGCCTTCCGGTCATGTCGTATTCGATGTCTGGACGAATGCCTTCCGCACAGTCGGGGGTATGTCACGTGAGGGCGTATTCGGCTCGGACCCGTTGACCGACGCCGTTTCGCGAGTGCTCGTCCTGCCATTGCGGGAGCTGTACGCGCTGCTCTGGCGCGCGGGCGTGGTGCACATCGTCGAGGGCACGGCGGCATCTTCCGACGAGCCCCTGGTGAGGAGCCGCGGCACGACCGCGGCAGCCGCGGTGGCGACTGCGGCTGTTCCGAGTGCCTGAGCCCAGCCGACGGGTCCAAGGGGCGTGCTGCCCAGGAGTTGGCTCACCACGGGCGTGCTGACTACCGCAGCCAACACCAGCAGCGACCCGACGGCGGTGGACACCACCAGAGGGCTGTGCGAATCGAGCAGGGTCTGGCCGAGCTGGGTCGACACCAGGGCGACCAACGCGACGGTCGACGCGCGCCCCGACCGCCCGGTCAACCTGGCCAGCACCCATGCGGTGGTGGCAGCCGCCGCGGTCGTCGTGCCGCGCACGGCCACGGCGCGCCACAGGGCGGCCGGATCCGGGCCGCGGCCGGCGTCGCGGGCGGACGAGGTGAGCGCGCTGACGGCCAGGGCCGCCGCGGGCAGCGCATCGGTCAGCATGTTGACCAGCAGCAACTGGCGGGTGTTCAACGGGGACCGCCCCGCGATCGCGGTGCCGATGATCGCGAACGCCACCTCGCCCGCGTTGCCGCCCAGCAGCACGGAGACCGCGGCCTGCACCCGCCGCCACAACTGGCTGCCCTCGTCCAGCGCGTCGAGCAGGGCCTCGATGCGCCCGTCGAGCAGCATCAGGTCGGCAGCGGTGCGCGCCGGGTCGCTGCCGCGGGAGGCGACGCCGACGCCCACCGTGGCCGCGCGAATCGCGGCGGCATCATTGGCGCCGTCGCCGACCATCGCGCAGACGTGGCCGGTGCGCTCCAGTGTCTGCACGATCTGCACCTTGTGCTCGGGCGACATCCGCGCGAACACGAGCCGCTCGCGAACCGCCTGCTCCTGACGGCGCCGCGGCATGGCCTGCCACTCGTCGCCGCTGAGCACCTCGCCGGTGTCGACGGGCATGCCCAGTTCCGCCGCGATCGCGGCGGCGGTCACCGGATGGTCGCCGGTGATCAACCGGACCCCGATCTGCTGTTCGGCGAGGGCTGAGAGCACACCGGCCGCCTCGGCCCGCGGAGTGTCGGCGATACCCAGCAGACCCACGATCTGCAACCCGCGCTCACACAGTTCGGCGAACCGGTCGGGGTCTTCGCGCGCCGCCCGGGCCTCGTCCGGGGTCAGGTCGCGTTGCGCGACGGCGATGACCCGCAGTCCGTCCGCCGCCATCTGCCCGACGGTGCGCTCGACGGCGGCATCGCTCACCGACGCGGCACTCAAGACCACCTCGGGTGCGCCCTTGAGGCACAACGTGTGGCCGAACACCGTCGCGGAGAAAGGCCGCCCGGAGCGGAACGCCAGATGCGGCGCGTCGGCCACGCCGTTCGCCGCCTGCGGCGGGGCCGCCTCGATGACCGCGACGTCGGTGGCGTGCTCATGCGGGCGACCGTTTTGGTGTGGCGTCGCCTGCGCGGCGCAGGTCAGCACCCCGGCGCGGGAGAAGCCCGGCACGGTGTGCACCCGGGTCACCCGCAGCCGGTTTTCGCTCAGCGTCCCTGTCTTGTCGAAACACACGACCTCGACGCGGCCGAGTGCCTCGACGGAGCGGGGGCTGCGTACCAGCGCGCCCTGCCTGGTGAGCCGCCGCGCCGACGCCTGCTGGGCGAGGGTGGCGACGAGCGGCAGTCCCTCCGGGACCGCGGCCACGGAGACCGCGACGCCGCTGGCGATCGCCTGCCGCAACCCGGCGTTTCGCAGCAGACCCAACACACTGACGAGGGCACCGCCGGCGACGCTCAACGGCAACGCCCGATTGGTCAGCTCCTTCAGCTGCGTTTGAAGCCCGACAGCGGCCTGCGGCGCCCCGGGAATCTCGGCGGCCCGCCTGGTCTGCATCTGCGCGCCAACGGCGGTGACCACCGCGACCGCGGTGCCGGCCACCACCGTGGTCCCGGCGTAAACCATGCAGCTGCGCTCGGCCAGCGACACGCCGGGCGTCGCGTCAACCTGCTTGGCCACGGGCAGGGACTCACCGGTCAGCGACGATTCGTCCACCTCCACATCGTCGGCCCGGACCAGGCGCGCATCGGCCGGGACGACTTCGCTCGGCCTGACCTCGATCACATCGCCGAGCCTCAGCCGCGCCGCCTCGACGTTCTCGTAGCGCGGCTCGTCGACCGAATGCTCCAGGACCCTGCGCGCCGGCGGATCCTGCACCGCCAGCAGGCGGGCCAGCAGACGCTCGGACCGCAGCCGCTGGGTGGAGGCCAGCGCAGCGTTGCCGACGAGCACCGAGCCGACCAATACGGCGTCGATCGGCGAACCGAGCAGGGCGCTGGCCGCAGAACCGACCGCCAGCACCGGCGTCAACGGGTCGGACAACTCCTCGCGCATCGCGGCCGCGAACTGCAACACACCGCTACGGGCCCGGCGCAGTGGGCCGGGCACCCTCGTCAGCGGCGATCTGGGCGCCGGCCCGGTCTCAGCGGGCGGCGGCGGCAGGATCCGCTGCACGCGTTCTGTCGACATCGCATGCCATTCGTGGCTGGGGGGAGCCGCCGGGACCGGCGCGCGCAACGCACTTCGCGCCAGCCGGTAGCCGTTCCACATCCCCGCCGCAGCGCCGGCCGTGACCGGCCCCGGCCCGGCGCCGCGCACACCCGGCACCATCAACAAGGCCCCGAGCAGCGATGAGCCCGCCGCGATCTCGACACCACGCTCACTTGCTCTGCGGGCGGCCGGCAGGCAGTGCACGATGCGCCATACCTGCGCGAGATCGTCGACGAAAAGATGGGCTTGCCACGGCGGCGCGGCGTCGGAAAGCAAGCCGATGGCCACGTCGGCCGCTGAAAGGGCCTGTGCGGCGGCCGACGACAGCACCGCCACCGTGCGGCCCTCCCGCTGGTAGTGGTCCACCGCGTCGAGCAGTGCCTCGTCGATCGCGCCGTCGCCCGGCCGGATGTCGTCGAACATCGAACGCAGGTCGCCCAGGGAGTCGGCGTCGACCGACACCACCTCGGCGCCCGCGTGGCGCACCTCGGCCAGGGTGGCGGAGGCAAGCGGGTGGTGCGCGTAGCGGATCAACACCTGCGACGACCCACGAGAAGTAGCATGCCAGCCGGCGGTGAGGTTTCCATCGTCGATCTGTTGTCGCGCCCACTCCCAGATGGCCGCCCGGTCACGCTCGGGCGCCCCGCGGATCCGGCTCACCCGCAGCTCGTCAACACAGAGCACCCGCGGATCGACCAGGACGGTGTCGACGCGGTCCAGCCGACGCAGCGCCTCGGGATGAAGCGGCAACACGCCATGTTGGGAAGCCAATTCGCGCCCCAGCGTGCTGGCGAACATTTCCCGGGAACTTCGCGCGGCCTTAGGGGCGGCGACCAAGGCCGCGGTGGCAGCGGCATCGGCGCTTCGGGTCACCACACCGACCGCGGCGACGCCGACCGCCTGAGCGATCCCACACCGGTCCGAATACCGCTCCACGGGGCCGGGCGGGCGCGGCCGCGGCCGTGGGCGCGGCGGCCCCGCCGCGTCGCAACGCGCGTGCGGTGCCAGGTCAGGTTCGCGACGTTCCCACGCGCGAAATTCGGCGGTCGATTCGGCGGCCCTGGCGAGGTGGATCATCAGGTCCACCGCGAGTGACGCCGGTGCCTGGGTGACGGTGTAGGCCAGGGAGGCGGCCAGCGCCAGCGCGGTGTTCGCGCCGCTGGTCCCGAGCCGGTCTTCGATCGGCCGCCGCAGCCGCGGCTGGAAATCCACGACCGTGACCGCCGCCGCAAGCGCCGGGGGCAGCCGCGGCCAATGCAGCGCCCGCCCGGCGAGGGTCACCGCAAGACCGGCGGCGCTGGCCGTCACGGCGATCACATTGTTGGCCCGCGCGATGCCATCCGCGGGCAGCTGCGCGGGATGGCGTCGCGGCGCGCCGTCTTCTGATCGAGGCGCGTGTGCTTCGGCGTCGGAGACGATGTCGCACACTTCGCGCATCGTGGGCCCCTGGCCGGCGACCTGCACAACCAGCCGCGACAACGGACGGTTGATCTCCGCCGACACCACGCCGTGGCGTGCGCGAACGGCGTCGAGCAGCGCCTTGCCATCCGCTTCGGTATCGACGCCGCGGATCTCGATCCACATTCGGCCGTCGCGGCACCAGCAGCGTCTCCGGGTTGTGCCACCTGCGATCTCACGGCCGACCCGGATCGGGGCGGTCACCAGTCCCAGGCCGAGGGTCGCGGCGGCGGCCGTCGCGCGAAACGGCAGCAACGCCGAACTCCGTAGGAGTCCGTCTACACCCATCAAGTCAGGGTTGGCGGCTGATCGGGGCCCGCCGGCCCGTGGCCTTGCGCGCCGCGGTCCGTTTGGCGGGTGCCTTCTTGGCGGGTGCCCTCTTCGCCGCGATGTTGGTCGCGGGTGCCCTCTTCGCCGCGATGTTGGTCGCGGGTGCCCTCTTCGCCGCGATGTTGGTCGGCGGTGGCGGCGAGGACGGGCGAGAGGCCGGGCGCTGCCCGTCGGATTGCTGCCTCTCGGATTGCTTCGTGAGCTGCCGGATGAGAATCACCGCACCGCCGACGGTCAGCAGCACCGGCCATTCGACAAGGCCGGCCGCGCCGAGCGCGGCGAACGTCAACGCTGCCGCCGGAGTCGAATGGCTGCCGTTCGCAAGGCCGGTGCGCACCCCTTGCGCCGTGCCCTGCACGCCGCCGATGACACCATTGACCGCGGCGCCGCCGACCGCGCCCGCTGCCGCCGTAGCGGCATTCGCCGTGTTGGTAACGGCCCGTACTGCGCCGTGAAATGCGTTCATCATGGTTCTCCTGCGCCTAGCGCGTTACCCCTTCCGCTGCGGGGCGTTAACTTTTTGCGCTACCCATGGTCATACACCGTTAAACGTACCGCAGGCCTTGGAACTTGCTGACAGTAAGTATGCGCCCGGGCGCGCATGGCGTCGGGGCGAATCGGCCGGGCCGCTCTACTGTGGGTTGTCAACGAAGGGCGATGCCGAGGGTGATAATGCAATGACGGAACTCCCCGATTGGGCCCGACGGCTCGAAATGTCACCCCACCCAGAGGGCGGCTGGTTCCGTGAAACCTGGCGCAGCGCACTGACGATGGCCCAGTCGGCGTTGCCCCCCGAGTACACCGGCCCGCGCAGCGCGGGCACCGCAATCCTGTTCCTGCTGATGCCCGGACAACAATCCGCCTGGCACACCGTCCGCAGCGCCGAACTGTGGTTCTTCCATCGCGGCAGTCCACTGCTGCTCGAGGTCGGGCGTGAGCAAGCAACCGCCACAACGCACCTGTTGGGCGCCGACTTCCACAACGGTCAGGAGCCGCAGGTTCTGGTGCCGCCCGGGTACTGGCAGCGCGCCCGGCCCCGCGACGACGAGCCGGGCCTGGTCAGCTGCGTGGTGGTGCCGGGGTTCGATTTCGCCGACTTCGCGCTGGCCGCTCCCTAACCCCGCGCGAGCAGCTCGAGCGCAGCGGTCACCAGAGCGGCGTTGCCCGGCGCGGCGGACCCGTCGGGCATCAGCAGGGTGTCCTCCATGCCGATGCGGGTCTGCAGCCCCCGGCTGCCGGCGTGGCGCAGCAGCGGCCAGCAGCCGCCGTCATGTCCGTGCAGCAGCACGCCGGCCGGAGAGCCGGCCTGCTGCACGGCTTTCGCGCCGGCGCGGTGCGCAGCGACCGCGTCGGCGGCCGGCTGATCGGGCGTGACGGGCAGCGCCGGATGCTGGTCGGGAGTGCGCGCACCGTTGAGGCAGGCCTGACATAGATGTTCGCGGCGGTCACGGTTCCATCCTTGCTCGCGATGAGTCACCCGGCCCGGGCGGCCTGCCCGGCGTAACCTTACGAAGAATGCGGGGTCACACCATCGTGGTCGGAGACGACGCGCTGGCCATACGCATCGTCGAAGAGCTCAACAGCGCCGGCACATCGGTGGTGAAGCTGACCGCGGCCGCCGAGCTGGCCGACGCCGGCATCGCCCACGCAACCGCGATCATCTGCGTCGGCGACGACGACGCCATAAACCTCGAAATCGCCCTGCTGGCAAGGAAATCCAACCCCAATGTGCGGGTCGTCGCCCGCCTGGCCAACAGCGTGCTGCGTGAGGCGGTGGCGGCGGGGAACGGGCCGGGGGCGATCCTGGACGTGGCCGACCTGGCCGCGCCGTCGGTCGTTGAAGCGTGTCTGGCCCGGACGACGCACGATGTCTCGGTAGCCGGAGTCGACTTCGTCATCTCCGGCACGAACGCTCCGCGCGACGCCACGCTGCGCGAGATCTACGGCGACCTGGCCCCGGTCGCGGTGATACACGGTGAAAACTCCACCACCCCAGGCGAGGTGGTGGCCTGCCCCGGCCGCGATCTGCGGGTGCGGGCCGGTGACTGGACGGCGATGATCGGCACCGCGGACCAACTCGCCGCGCAGGGTATCGCCGTCGCCGAACCGATCAAACAGGCCGGGGTGCGCCGCTCCCTGCCGATCCGCGCGCTGGACACGGTGCGGCTGCTGCGGGATGACGTCAACCCGATGTTCTTCCGAGCCGTGGCCGTCGCGTTCACCCTGTTGCTGGGCTCCACGGTGCTGCTGCGCTTGGCGTACCAGAAGCCCGGCATGAGTTTCGTCGACGCGCTCTACTTCTCCACCGAGACGATCGCGACCGTCGGCTACGGCGACTTCAGCTTCATCAATCAGCCGACCTGGCTGCGACTGTGGGGCATCGCGCTGATGTTCGCCGGTGTGACCACCACCGCGGTGCTGGTGGCCTTCGTCGCCGACCTGTTGTTGTCGCGGCGACTGAGCCGGTCCGCCGGGCGACGAAGGGTACGGGACCTGCGTAACCACGTGATCGTCGTCGGGCTCGGCTCGTTCGGGATCCGGGTGGTGAGCGACCTCAAGGCGGCCGGGCACGACGTGGCGGTCGTCGAACGCAGCGACACCAACCGGTTCCTCTCCGCCGCGGGACAACTCGACGTTCCGGTGATCTTCGGCGACGCCACCCTGCGTCAGACCCTGGAGGCGGCGAGGGTGGACGAGGCGTCGGCCGTCGCCGTTCTCACCCAGGACGACATGATCAACATCGAAACCGGGATCGTGCTGCGGGAGTTACTCGGTCCGCGGTGGTGGCGGCGCGGCGACAAGCCGGGTGTGCCGGTGGTGCTGCGGGTGTACGACCGGTCGCTGGGTGCCGCGGTCGCGCACCGGTTCGGGTTCGAAAACGTCCGCTCGACCGTCGAATTGGCGACGCCGTGGTTCATCGGTGCCGCGATGGGCCTGCAGGTGCTCGGAACGTTCTCGGTCGGCCAGCGATCCTTCATGGTCGGCGGCGTGCGGGTGGAACCCGGCAGCGAGCTCGACGGGCTGCGGATGATCGAGCTGTCGACCCAGACCCGGGTCATCGCGATCAGCCGTGGCGGCGGTGAGCTGCGGCTGCACCCACGCCGCGATACGCGGGTGACCGCCGGCGACACCGCCTATCTCGTCGGCCCCTACCGGGAACTGCTGGACACGCTGCGCAAGGGCCAGCGCGTCCAGCAGCAACCCGGAATCACCGCAGCGAAGACAGGTTGAACACCGCGCCGGTCGGATCGGTGACCTGCGCCAGCCGGCCGTAGGGGGTGTCCTGGGCCGGCCTGATCACCGTGCCGCCGTTGTCGGCGACCAGCTGCTGCGTCTTGTCGACATCCTCGGCGCCCAGGTAGAACGCCCAGTGCGACGGGATGCCCTCGGGCAGGAACCTGGTGGCGTCCATCACGCCAAGCAATTGCTCGCCGTCGAAAACCGCAGTGGTGTAGCGGAACTCGTCGGTGTCGGAGACCGTCTCGGTCTGCCAGCCGAGCACCTCGCGGTAGAAGTCCACCGCCTTGGCGAAATCGCGGGTGGTCAGCTCGTGCCACACCGGGGTGCCGGCCTCGCCGATGATCTCGAAGCCGTGGTGCTCGATGGGCTGCCACAGGCCGAAGAACGCGCCCGACGGGTCGGTGCCCATCGCCATCCAGCCCTTGTCCCCGACCTCCATCGGTTCAACGCAGGTGGTCCCACCGGCGGACTTGACCGCGGCGGCGGTGGCCCGGATGTCGTCGGTGTGGAAGTAGGTGGTCCACGCATCCGGGGCGGTCATCCCCGGATCCTTCTGCATCAGGCCCGCGACGGGACGGCCGTCCCTGGATGCGTTGATGTATCCGCCGTAATCGGGACCCGCGGATTCGAACGTCCAGCCGAACACCGTGCCGTAGAACTCCCGGGCGCGGTCGGTGTCGGAGGTGGACAGGTCGATCCAGGCCGGGGCGCCCAGCGGGGAGCGGTCACGGATAGGCACTTTCGTCTCCTCAGGTCGGTGGTGATGGTTCCTCCATGTCGACCGGCGCGCGCGGCAAAACTCATCGCGCGATGCCCAGCACGCGCATCGCGTTCTGTTTGAAGACCAGCGGCAGGACCGCGGGGTCCATGTCGAGGGCGTCGAAGTCGCGGCGCCAGCGGTCCACCTGGATGAACGGGAAATCGGTGCCGAACAGCACCTTGGTCTTGAGCTGACGGTTGGCCGCGCGGACGAGTTGCGGCGGGAAGTACTTCGGCGACCAGCCGGACAGGTCGACGTACACATTGGGTTTGTGGGTGGCGATCGATATCTGGGTGTCGACCCACGGCACCGCGGGGTGCGCCATCACGATCGTCAGCCCGGAAAAATCGGCGGCGACGTCGTCGAGCAACATCGGGTCGGAGTAACGCAGCTTGATCCCGTGGCCACCGGGCAGGCCCGCGCCCATGCCGGTCTGCCCGGTGTGAAACAGCGCAGGCACCCCGGCCTCCGCGATCGCCTCGTAGATCGGGTAGAAGGTGCGGTCGTTCGGCTCGAACGCCTGCATGCTCGGGTGGAACTTGAAGCCCTTCACCCCGTAGTCGTCCACCAGGGACCGGACGCGACCCACGGCACGCTCGCCCGTCCACGGGTCCACCGTGCCGAAGGGGATCAAGATGTCGTTGTTGCGCGCCGCCCCGGCGACCATGTCCTCGACCGAGTTCGGCGGGTGCCCCATCGCGGAAGTGGCATCGATGGTGAACACCACCGCGGCGATGTTGCGCTGCCGGTAGTGCTCGGCGAGCGCGTCGACGGTGAACGTGCGCTCGGGCCCCAGCTTGAAGTAGCGCTGTGTCGCAGCGACCAGCTCGTCGTCGGTCGCCTGATGGCCGCTGCTGTCGACTTCGACGTGGGTGTGAATGTCAATCGCCTCGATGGCGTCGAAATCGATCCCGTAGGAGTACTTTTCGAGCTGTTGCGGTCCGGCCACGCCTCGAGTCTAGCGCCGGCGTCTGTCAGGTCGCGGGAGCGAACACCGCTTTGAACCGGTTCAGCGAATCCCGGATGTCACCGCGCAGCGCGCCGGCAACGATCATGCCGATCGGGCCGAACAGCGCCGGCCCGCCGAGATGCACGGCGAGGGTCACCGTCGACTCATCGGGGCCCTTGGGCCTGACCTTGCCGATCAGCTTGACCTTGACACCGCCTTTCCCGTCGCCGTCGAGCGTCATCGCCTCCGGAGGCCGGAAGTGCACGATCGTCCATCTGACCCGGTTGGGCATGCCCTTGACCTCGACGATCGATTCGACCACCGCGCCCTTGTCGAGCGTCTCGGGCAACGTGCTGCGCCACACGCGGTGGATGGTCAGCCACTCCCTGTACCGGGACAGGTCCGAGGCGCAGTTCCATGCGACCTCCGGTGCCAGTGGAACATCGACGGAGACGGAAAGCTTCGCCATATGTCAGGTGGTCGGCGCGTCCTGTGACAGCAGCGCAGTTGCCTTGTCCAGCCGACCCATCAGTCCCACCCTTCGCCGGTTTCCGTCGGTTGTCTGTTGCAGACTATCGCCACACCCGTCGCCGGTTGCCGGTAACCGCCCCCTGCAGCCACCACAGCGCCTCGACGATGCCGGCGCCCGCCACACCGATCGCCAGCGCCGACGCGGTCAGCGCGACGTTGCCGGGGTCCAGCATGAACTTCTCCCGGGCCAGCGGGATGCTGAAGATCACCACGTACGCCGCGGCCGACAGCGCGACGAGGGCGACCCGCCACCAGGTGTAGGGGCGAGCCACGACCGCGAGCACCCAGATCGCGATGAACAGCAGCGTGATCAGCGCCGACGTGGACGCCCGGGTTTGCTCGACGGGTGTGGCGTTGCCGCCGCGGTAGGCCAGCAGGTAGCAGGCGAACGTCGCGACGCCGACGACCGTGCCCCACGGCAGCGCGGCCGTCATCACCCGGCGCACGAAGCCGGTCTGCGCGCGTTCGTTGTTCGGTGCCAGCGACAGGATGAACGCCGGGATGCCGATCGTGAACCAGGCCGCGATCGTGGCGTGGATGGGCTGGAACGGAAACGGCAGCGGCGCGGTGTGGAAGATCTGCGAGCCCACGCCGGCGATCCCGACGAGCAACGCCAGCAGTACCGAGTACACCGTCTTGGTCAAAAACAGGCTCGAGACCCGTTCGATGTTGCCGATCACCCGCCGACCTTCGGCCACGACGTAGGGCAGCGTCGCGAACTTGTTGTCCAGCAACACGATCTGGGCCACCGCGCGTGAGGCGGGGCTGCCCGCGCCCATCGCGACACCGATGTCGGCGTCCTTGAGCGCCAACACGTCGTTGACGCCGTCGCCGGTCATCGCCACGGTGTGCCCTCGCGACTGCAAGGCGTGCACCATCGCGCGTTTCTGGTCCGGCCGTACCCGGCCGAAGGTCGTGTACTCCTGCACCACGTCGGCGAGCGCGCCGGGTTCGGCCGGAAGCCGGCGGGCGTCCATCGTCTCGCCCCGCAGACCCAGCGTAGAGGCCACCGCACCGACCGACACGGCATTGTCGCCGGAGATCACCTTGATCGAAACCCGCTGTGAGGCGAAGTATTCGAGCGTTTCCCGGGCGTCGGGGCGGACCCGCTGTTCGAGGACGACCAACGCGGCAGGCGTGACGGCGCCCGGCGCGCCGGGGTGGTCGACGGGCAGGTCGCCGGCGGCGAGCAGCAACACCCGCAGGCCTTGCGCGCCGATCCGCTCCGCCTGCTCGGCGACCGGCGACGTCGGATCCAGCAGCACGTCGGGCGCGCCGATCACCCAGTTGCCGCGGCCCTCGTAGGACACGCCGCTCCATTTCGTGGCCGACCTGAACGGTGCGACGGCGGTGGCCGTCCAGCCCGGGGGCTCGCCGTATGCCTGTCCGATCGCCCGGATGCTGGCGTTGGGGCGGGTGTCGTCCGCGGCCAGCGACGCCAGCACGTTGCTTATCTCGGCGGCGTTGTCTCCCTGGGACAGCGGCACGGTGTCACAGACCCGCATGCCGTTCTCGGTCAGCGTGCCGGTCTTGTCGGCGCACACGACGTCCACACGGGCCAACCCCTCGATGGCCGGCAACTCCTGCACCAGGCACTGGCGGGCGCCGAGCCGGATGACGCCGACCGCGAAAGCGATCGACGTCATCAGGACCAGCCCCTCGGGCACCATCGGCACGAGCGCGCCCACCATGCGCAGCACCGAATCCCGCCAACCGGCACGGGTGGTGAAGAGCTGGGTGTAGATGATCAGCAGCCCGGCGGGGATCAGCAGATAGGTGATGAACTGCAAGATCTTGTTGATGCCGGTGCGCAGTTCGGATTTCACCAGCGTGAACCTGGCCGCTTCCTCGGCCAGCTTGGCGGCGTAGGCCTCGCGGCCGACTTTCGTCGCGCGGTAGGCGCCGCTGCCCGCGGCGACAAAGCTGCCGGACATCACGTGATCGCCGCTGCCCTTGGCGATCGGGTCGGCCTCGCCGGTCAGCAGCGACTCGTCGATCTCGAGATTCGTCTCCTCGACGACGTCGCCGTCGACCACGATCTGGTCACCGGGTCCGAGCTCGATGACGTCGTCGAGCACCACCTGGCCGGGCAGCAATTCGCGGGTGCCGCCCGCGCGGCGCACCACCGGCCTGGCCAGCCCGACGATCGCCAGCTTGTCCAGCGTCTGCTTGGCGCGCAGTTCCTGGATGATGCCGATGCCGCTGTTGGCGATGATCAGCAGGCCGAACAGGCCGTTGATCAGCGAGCCGGTGGCGAGCACGATCAGCAACAGCACGCCGAGGATCGCGTTGATGCGGGTGAACACGTTGGCCCGCACGATCTCCGACACGCTGCGGGCGGCACGAGTGGGCACGTCGTTGGTCTTGCCCTCGGCAACCCGTTGGGCCACTTGGGCATCGGTGAGACCCGCCGCCATCGACGTCGGAGCCGCGAAGCCGGCCATGGCCAGCAGCCTAACCAGTCAGAGGGAGCGTCAGGGCCGCCACCAGGGGTCGAATTCGCCAGGGGTGGCGGCGTCGACCCGCTGCCCGGGCCTGGGGACGCTGACCGAGACGTGGACCGGCCCGGCCGCCGACAGCAACCGCTCGACGGGCTCGGCCCACGGGTGCGGCGCCAACCGGAACGTGCCCCAGTGGATCGGCACCAGCAACCCCGAGTCGGTGACGTCGAGGTGCGCGCGGACCGCTTCCTCGGGGTTCATGTGAATGTCCGGCCACGCGGAGTTGTACGCGCCGACGGGCATCAGCGTCAGATCGAACGGTCCGTGCTCGGAACCGATGGCGGCGAAGCTCTTCGTGTAGCCGGTGTCGCCGCCGAAGTAGGCGCGGTGCGCCGGGCCGGCCAGCACCCACGACGCCCACAGCGTGGTGTTGCGGGTCAGAAAGCGGCCGGAGAAATGCCGGGCCGGCGTGCAGACCAGGGTCAGGTCGGCGACGCTGGCGCTCTGGCCCCAGTCGAGTTCGACGATCCGCTCGTCGGGGATGCCCCACGTGCGCAGGTGCGCGCCGACACCGAGTGGCACGAAGAACGGGGCGCGCTGGGTGCGGGCCAGCGCCAGGACGGTGTCGATGTCGAGGTGGTCGTAATGGTCGTGGCTGATCACCACCGCGTCGATCGCGGGCAGCGACTCCAGCGGCGCCGGCGCCGCATGCATGCGCTCCGGCCCGACGGCATGCGACGGCGAGCACCGCCTGCTCCACACCGGATCGGTCAGCACGCGATAGCCGTCGATTTCGAGCAGCGTCGTCGAGTGCCCGTACCAGCTGACCGCCAGCGGGCCCGGTGCGGCGCTGAGGCGGTCCGGGGTGACGACCGGGATCGTGCGCGGCGGCCGGCTGTGGCCGCCGGCGAACAGCAGTTCGCGCACGATCATGCGCTGTTCTTCGCGGCCGAGCCGCAGTTCCGTGGTCGGGTCGGCGTTGACGAACGTCCCGTCGCGGTAGTTCGGGGAGCCGTCGGCGACCGCGCGGATGGCCAGCGGGCCCGCGCCGAGCGCGGCGGGTGCGCCCTGTAGCGCACGCAGCAACCAGCCCCCGGTCAGCAGCGTCGCGGTGCCGAAGCCCAGCCGCAGCGCCCCCCGCAACATTTCAGGCGCCCTGGAAATTCGGTGGCCGCTTCTCGATCCGCGCCACCTGTGCCTCGATCACATCCTGGCTGCCCCAGGCCTTGTCGAACAGCTCCTTGTGGACCGGCCGCTGATCCTCGTAGGCACCGTCGTCGTTGAGGACGCGTTTGGCGTGTTGCAGGGCCAGCGGGGCCAACCGGGCGATCTCGGCGGCCCAGGCCTGCGCATCGGCGAGCGTGCCGATCCGGTTGGCCATGCCGGTCTGCAGCGCCACGTCGGCGGTCAGCTTCTCCGCGGTCAGGAGCATCGACCGGGCGCGGCCGTAACCAGCCAGTGACGACAACCGTCGGATGCTCCAGTTGTCAAGGGCGAGGCCGTATCTGGACGTCGGGAATTGAAAGAACGCGGCCGGCGCGACGACCCGCAGGTCGCAGATCATCGCCAGCTGCAGGCCCGCGCCGATGGCCGGGCCGTTGATCGCGCCGATCACCGGCATCGGAGCCTCGTCAATGGCCTTGTTCAGCGCGATCAGCCGATCCGGATAGTCGGCGGCGAATGCGTCGCCGGTGAGGTCGGCGCCGGCGCAGAACACGCTGCCCCGCCCGGTCAGCACGATGGCCCGCACCTCGTCGGCGGCGGCTTTCTCCACCGCCGTCCGCAGGTTGTCGACGAGCTCGGAGTTCAGCGCATTGCGCCGATCCGGTCGTTGCAGCTCGAGGGTCGTGACGTCGCCGTCGCGGCTCACACCGATCATGTGCGCCACCTTATAGGTGTCACTCCAGCACGAATCTGCGCCCGGTCACCCTGCGATAGCCGGCCTCCAGCGCGAAGCTGAGCAACAGCACCGCGATCAACGTGATCCAGGTGCTCACCGGTCCGGTGTGGATCGTGTAGCCGAGCAGCAGCGCGAACAGTGCGGCGTTCATCGCGACGCCGAGCCCCAGGAGCAGCGGGTTCGCACCGGTTTCGCGCCGGACCCGGAAGTGACCCGCCGACACGGTTGCATAGATCAGCAGGAACGCGAGGCTGGCCATCTGGCCGACCGCGGACAGCGGGAAGAACAACACGAACAGCGCGGTGAGTGCGGCGGCGGCGAACAGGCCGCCGGTGCCGCCGAGCCAGACTTTGCGCGCGAAGCTTTTCGGCATCTCGCCGGTGGTGGCCACCAGATACGCCAGGTTCGCGTCGCCGAACATCGTCGCGTTGATGCCCGACGCGGTCGCCAGCAGCGCGGCGACGCCGATGACGACGAAGCCGACCTGCCCGAGCGCGGCCCTGCCCGCGTCCGAGAGCACATGCCCCTGATCGGCAATGATCGCCGACATGCTCAGCAACATCACGATGACCGCGCTCACCAGCACATAGACGGCGACCACGATCGCCAGCGACAGGTACATCGCGCGGGGCAGCTGCCTGGCGGGATCGCGCATCTCCCCCGCGGAGTTCGTCACCACACCGAACCCTTCGTAGGTGACGAACAGCAGACCCGCCGCGAAGAACACGCCGAGCCAGCCCTGCCCGCCGCCCGCGTGCAGGCGGGCCGGGTCGGACTTCGACAGGCCAAGCACGACGAACGCCACGAGGATCACGAGTTCGGCCGCGATGATCGCGGTTTCGGCGCGTCCGACGAGCCTGGTGCCGATCAGGTTGACGGCGACCACCGCGACGATGATCCCGATCCCGATCGCCTTGCCCGACCATTCCGGGGTGTGCCACGGCAGCAGCGCACGAACGTAGCCGGCGAAGCCCGCCGCGTACAGCGCCATCGCGATGATCCAGCCGAGGAACTGAAAGACGTTCAGCCCTCCGGAGATCACGCCGTCGCCGAAGCAGCGGATCAGAAACTGGGCCGCGCCACCGCGGCTCGGGTAGCGCGCGCCGAGCTTGGCGTAGGAGTACACGCTGAACGCCGCGACGAGCCCGCCCACGGCGAACGCGACCGGAACCAACGGGCCCGCCATGGTGGCCGCAAGCCCCACGAGCGTGTACAACCCGGCGCCCATCATGCCGCCCACGCCGATCGCCGTCGCGCTGGAAACCGTGATCGCGCCGGAACCCACCGGCGAGCCGGGCTTGCCGAGCGGAACATTCACCGGCATCACGGTAAAGCACCGCGGACGCGAAGGCGGATAGCCTTGCGCCGTGAGCCGGATCCGGGCGTCTGAGCTGCGCGACGCGGTGCTCGACCCTGGATCGTTCGCCAGCTGGGACACCACCCCGCTCGCGGTAGCCGCCGGGCCCGGGTACGCCCGCGAGCTGGCCGCGGCGCGCGAGGCCACCGGGCTCGACGAGTCCGTGGTGACCGGGGAGGGCCGCGTCCACGGGCGTCGTGTGGCGGTGATCGCATCGGAGTTCGACTTCCTGGCGGGGTCGATCGGAGTCGCGGCGGCGGAGCGGATCACGGCGGCCGTCGAGCGGGCCACCGCGGAGCAGCTGCCCCTGTTGGCCTCGCCGAGTTCGGGCGGCACCCGGATGCAGGAGGGCACCGTCGCGTTCCTGCAGATGGTCAAGATCGCCGCCGCGGTGGAACTGCACAAACGCGCGCATCTGCCGTACCTGGTCTATCTGCGTCACCCCACCACCGGCGGGGTGTTCGCGTCGTGGGGATCGCTGGGCCACGTGACGATCGCCGAGCCCGGCGCGCTCGTCGGGTTCCTCGGTCCCCGGGTCTACGAGCAGCTCTACGGCGAGCCGTTCCCGCCGGGCATCCAGACCGCCGAGAACCTGCAGCGGCACGGCGTGATCGACGGCGTGGTGCCGCTGAAGTGGCTGCGCCGCACCCTCGAACGCGTGCTGAAGGTGCTCGTCGACCCGCCGGGTCCGGCGCCCGAGGTCGCCGACACCGGACCGATACCCGACGTGCCCGCATGGGACTCGGTCATCGCGTCGCGGCGATCGGACCGGCCGGGCGTCGACCAGCTGCTCCGCCACGGCGCGACCGAACGGGTGCTGCTATCGGGCACCGGTCAGGGCGTGGCGGCGACCACGCTGTTGGCGCTGGCCCGGTTCCGGGGCCAGCCGGCCGTCGTGCTCGGCCAGCAACGCGTGGTCGGCGGCGCGGTGGGGCCTGCCGCGCTTCGCGAGGCGCGCCGCGGCATGGCGCTGGCCGCGGGGCTCCAGCTGCCGCTGGTGCTGGTGATCGACACCGCGGGCCCCGCGCTGTCGGCCGACGCCGAGCAGGGCGGCTTGGCGGGCGAGATCGCCCGCTGCCTGGCCGACCTGGTGACCCTGGACACCGCGACGGTGTCGGTGCTGCTCGGGCAGGGCAGCGGCGGGCCCGCGCTGGGGTTGGTTCCCGCCGATCGCGTGCTTGCCGCGCTGCACGGCTGGCTGGCGCCGCTGCCTCCGGAGGGCGCGTCGGCGATCGTCTACCGCGACACCGCCCACGCGCCGGAACTGGCGGAGGCACAGGGCATCCGGTCGGCCGACTTGTTGCGCCGCGGCATCGTCGACGAGATCGTCGCCGAACGGCCCGACGCCGCCGACGAGCCGGTCGAGTTCTCGAAGCGACTGTCCTGCGCCATCGGCCGTGAGCTGCACGAGCTGACGCAGGTGCCGGGGCGGCAGCGCTACGCTCACCGGCGGGCGCGCTACCGCCGGCTGGGGCTGGGAAGGAAGTCATGACCGGCTCGATGGTGGCATTCTGGCGTGGTGGACTCTCTGCTTCATTTTGCGGGGAATTTCTGGTGGCTGATCTTCCCGCTCGGCGGGGCGATCGGCGGCGCGGTCAGGACGATCGCCGCGGCCAACGAGAGGCGGGCCGAGCGCCGGCTCGAGCGTTACCGCCTCAAGCAACAGGCCAAGATCGCGGCCGCGCAGGCGTCGGGCCGTGCGCGCGACAACGAAGCCACCTACAAGCGGGAGATGACGCGGGTTCTCGACGAGCACAACCAGACCGATGAGCGTTGGTTTTCGTATGAGATGGACATCGCCAAGCTACTCGACTTCCCGATGATGACCGACATGCGCGAGCCGCTGACGATCGCGTTCCACAAGGCCAAGCGGCGGGCAGACCTGCTGCGGCCGGACAAGGTCGAGGATCTGCTCGGCGACCGGGATGCACAACTCGAGTACCGCGACGCGGTCCACGACTATGTGAGCGCGTTCGAGGTGGCCGAAGCCGAGGCCATCCGCAAACGCCGCAGCGGCTTCTCCTCGGTGGATCAGCAGCGCCTGGAGCGTGCCCAGCACCTGATGCGGCTGGCGTCGGACTCCGCGGCCACCCCGCAGGAGCGCCAGAGTGCGTACACCAAGGCGCGCAGGGAACTCGACGGGCTGATCGTGTTGCCCGCGACCACGCGGGCCAGCATCGAGCGACGGATCGCCGGCGAAATCGAGGCATAGCGCCCCGCCCACATCCCGGCGGTGCGCAGGGGGTTGGCGTGGCGGCTCACCGGGCTCGTCTACCGCTGACTACGCACCGATCCGGGGAATGGCGGCCTGCGCGAACTGTTTGAGGACATCGCAGTTGTCTTCCGTCGCCCGGTACAACCGATCGTTGCTGAGCAGCACGACCAGCATCGCCGGGCTGTCGGCATTGCCCGACGCCGAGCGCGTGCAATAGGCGCGGCCGGGCAGGCCGCCCACATCGCTGCCGCCACCCTGCGCCGTCGTCATCGCGAACGCGGTGGACGCGTCGACCGGCAAGCTTCCCGGGAGCTGCAGCTGCGATATCACCATCTGATCCGACGCGCTGTAGTCGCACATCTGATCCACCGAGCCGGCCAGATCACCGACCGACATCGTTGTCACGGGTTGGGCGCCCAGGAATTTCGCAGCTTCATCGGTGGTGACCCAGTCGCAGGGCCGGAAGGCGGGCGGCTCCGATTGGTCAACGGGGACAACCTGAACCGTCACCGCGCCAGCGCGGCCGATCGACGTACCCGTCGACGGGGAGACCGACGTGATGCGATAGTTCGGCGCCTGGCCGAAGACGTCGTGCAGCACGTCGTGCCCGTCGGGCGCCGCGGCCTTCGCCAGGTTGAAGCAGAACAGCGACCCGTCGAGGGCCTGACCCATCAGCTGGCCCTTGACATCTGGCACCGACCGGGGCCAACCCTGGCCGCACGCCTGCTCCGGGGTGGCCGGCGCAGACCCGCTCGGAGCTGGACCGTCGCTCGGCGACGAAGCGCACCCGCCGAGAAGCGTTACGACACAAGCCGCTGCGAGAACGTTTCGCCGCACACCGGCCAGCGTACTGACCCGCGGACGGGCGTCAGGCGGCGGCGGCGTCCTCGCCGAACTGCGTGACGTACAACTCGGCGTAGCGTCCGCCGCGGGCCAGCAGTTGCTCATGGGTGCCGCGCTCGACGATGCGGCCATCCTCGACGACGAGAATCACGTCGGCTGCCCGCACGGTCGAGAGCCGGTGGGCGATGACGATCGACGTGCGCCCGGCCAGCGCCTCGCCGAGGGCCTGCTGCACGGCCGCCTCCGACGTGGAGTCCAGCGATGCCGTCGCCTCATCGAGGACCACCACCCGCGAGCGGCCGAGAAGCAGCCGCGCGCGCTCCAGCGCCTGCGCGAGCTGCTCGTCGGTGGCGTCGGGCGCGGCCAACTTGCAGATTGGCGCGGTCGACTCGTGGAACAGGTGGCCGTCCTGGGTGACCATGCCGACCGTCTCGCGCAGCGACGCGGTCGTCAGGTCCCGCACGTCGACCCCCGACAGCCGCACCGCACCGGAATCGACGTCGTAGAGACGCGCCAGCAGCGACGCGATCGTCGACTTGCCCGCACCAGACGAGCCGACCAGCGCGACCATCTGTCCCGGCCCGGCGGTGAACGAGATGCCATGCAGCACTTCGTCTCCCCCGCGGTCGTCGAGCACCGCGACTTCTTCCAGCGACGCCAGTGACACCTTGTCCGCCGGCGGATAGCCGAACCGCACGTCATCAAACTGCACCGACACCGGCCCGTCGGGCACCGCGACGGCACCCGGGCGTTCGTTGATCAACGGCACCAAATCAAGCACCTCGAAAACGCGCTCGAAACTGACCAGCGCACTGGCGATTTCGACGTGCGCGTTGGCGAGCGCGGTCAGTGGGGCGTAGAGCCGGGTCAGCAGCAGCGCGAGCGACACGATCGCCCCGGCCTGCAGGTGCCCGCCGATGGCCAGCACACCGCCGAGCCCGTACACCAGCGCCAGCGCCAACGCCGACATCAACGTCAGCGAATTCATGAACGCCGACTGCAGCATCGAGGACTTGACGCCGATGTCGCGCACCCGGCCGGCCCGCCGGGCAAACTCGGCCGACTCACGGGCCGGGCTGCCGAACAGCTTGACCAGCGTGGCGCCGGGCGCCGAAAACCGTTCTGTCATCTGGGTGCTCATCGTCGCGTTGTAGACCGCGCTCTCGCGGCTCAACGTCGCCATCACCGCGCCGATCCGGCGGCCGGCACCACGAACACGGGCACCAGCAGCAGGGAGATCGCCGTGACCTGCCACGAGATTCCGATCATCACCGCCAACGTCAGGGCCAGCGTCACCGCGTTGGACACCACGCCCGAGAGCGTGTCGGAGAACGCCCGCTGGGCGCCGATCACGTCGTTGCCGAGCCGACTGACCAGCGCGCCGGTGCGGGTGCGGGTGAAGAACGCGACAGGCATCCGCTGCACGTGGTCGAACACGGCGGTGCGCAGGTCGAGGATCAGGCCCTCGCCGATCGTCGAGGACAGCCACCTGGTGATCAGCGACACGGCGGCCTCGGCCAGGGCCACCGCGGCGATGACCAGCGCCAGCAACACCACGGTGGCCGGCGGCCCGCCGTGCACGATCGCGTTGACGACCTTGCCGGCGAGTATCGGGGTCGCCACCGTCAGCAGCGCGCTGATGCAGCTGACCGCGACAAAAGCCGCCAGCCTGCGGTGATGGCGGCTCGCGAACCGCCAGATGCGGCCAACCAGCCTGCGGTCGGCAAGTGAGCGCAGGGTGCCGCCGCGCGCGTGCACCTGGCGATACAGGGTGTGCCTGGCTACCGATTCGATGCTCATCGACCCCACCGTAGAACCTCAACAGGGGTTCAGGTCAACCAGCTTCCCGCGTTCGGGCCCCGCGATC
>Ga0209656_10000466_pt1 | contig 26761 bp, 22 predicted proteins | sample BogFormECP12_OM2_FD_188239 | JGI IMG/M metagenome (GOLD analysis project Ga0209656, IMG submission 188239) | Bog forest soil microbial communities from Calvert Island, British Columbia, Canada - ECP12_OM2 (SPAdes) (version 2) | ecosystem: Environmental > Aquatic > Freshwater > Wetlands > Bog ...
TAGAAGCCAGCGTGCCTGCGGCCGACCTCGGCGGCGTCGGGCCGGGCCGCCAGCCGCTCGGCCACGAACGCGCGGACGGTCGCCAGCATCCGCGACCGGGGCCCGAGCCCGGTGCTGTCGATAGCGACCAGGCTGTGGCGGGCCAGCGCCTCACACGACTCCAGCGCCCGGTCCTCATCCAGGCCCGCCACCTGGGCGGCGGCCGGGATGGTCCAGCCGTCGGTGAACACCGCCGTGACCTCCAGCAGCGAACGCTCGGCGTCTTCCAAGAGGCCGACGCTCCACTCCACGGTGGCGCGCAGGGTCCGCTGCCGCTCGGGGAGATCCACCGCGCCGGTGCCGAGCGCGTCCAGCGAGGCCGCCAGCCGGTCCAGCAGCGCGGGCGGGCCCAGCAGCCGGGTGCGGGCGGCGGCCAGCTCGATCGCCAGCGGAACCCCCTCCAGCCGACGGCAGATCTCCGCCACCGCCGCCGCGTTGCCCTCGGTGAGGGCAAATCCTGGCCGCACCGCGCGGGCCCGGTCCACGAACAGCGCCACCGCCGGCGAGGCCGCCACCTCCGCGACCGAGGCGGTGCCCGGATCTGCCGGCAACGCCAGCGGCGGCACCGGGTACTCCCGCTCGGCGCGCAGCCCCAGCACCGTGCGGCTGGTGGCCAAGATCGCCACCCCCCGGCAGCGGGCCAGCAACTCGCCCAGGTCCGGGGCAACCTGGATCACCTGCTCCAGGTTGTCCAGGACCAGCAGCCACGCGCCGTCGCCGAACGTCTCGGCCAGCGCCTCCAGCGGCGCGCCGGCGCCGGCCAGGTCGGCGCCCGCGGCCCGGCCGATGGCGGCCAGGACCTGCCCCGAGTCGGTGACCGAATCCAGCGGCACGAAGGCGGTGCCCGCGCCGAACCGGTCTCGCAGCCGCTCGCCCACCGCCACCGCCAGCCGGGTCTTGCCGACCCCGCCCGGCCCAGTCAGCGTCACCAGCCGCACCTCAGGACGCTCGAGCAGCCCGGCCACCTCGTCGACGGCCCGCTCCCGCCCCAGCAGCGACGTCGTGCTCACCGGCAGCGGGCGGGGGCCGCGGGCGCCGGCCGGCGACGGCACCGCGGCCGCGGCCTGGCCGGCAGCGGCGGCGAACCGCTCACTCAGCAGCACCGCCAGGTCATCACGCACCAGCCGGCCCAGCTCGGCGGGGGTGCGGAAATGCCGGTAAGACGCCGAGGCGTCATCCTGGATGCGGGCCAGCAGATCGCCCAGGCGAGGGTCGCGGCCGGCCGCCGGCGCCTTGACGTACAGCAGCCGGGGCAGCGCACCGGACAGGTCGAACTCCTCCTCCAGGCCGGAGACCTGCATGCCCGGGGCGGGCTGCCCGTACCGCTGCCAGTACAGCCCGATGAACACGTCGCTTTGCGCCAGGTACTGCTGGTACACCTCCCGCGGCGGGTACGGCCGGGCCCCGAGCTCAAACATCACCGGGGTCAGGCGCAGCGCCTCGATCGCGCGCGAGACGGCCCGCCGCTCGTCGGCTAGCTCGCCCAGCGTGGAACTCACGAACACCCGCAGACGCCGGTCAGGAGTCCGGATGACTGGCTCATCCCGCGGCCCCTGGCTCAACGATCGCCCCTGAGCTGGCCCACCACGCAAGTCTGCAACCAGCCCATCCCGGCCAGCAAGCCCGCGTAAGCACCCAATCCGTCAGCCAGCACCGGCTAGCGCAGGCGACTAAGTCCTCGGTGCGCAGCTATCAGGGCCGCAGTCCCGACCATCAGCTCAACGGCAGCTCGAACCGCCGTTGACGCGCGAGTCTCTTGACCAGGCCTCTGCCCAGGTCAATACCGCGCATAACAGGCAATCTGGCAACCTCGCTGGTACTGAATCAGCAAATGAACACGCGAACCAGATTCGGCGTAGTTTGAGGTTTTGGGCGCACACTCTGTTCGTTACGTTACGTCATTCCGGCGACGGCGCCAGGCGCAATCGGACGGCCGACTGGCCGATGGTAGTCGCGGCAGTTCGTCTTCGAGTCTCGAACCATGGCACGACATTGTCGAACGCGACGCCCGGATGGTGATCGAACTCGATGAGCACGACCGGGCTCTGGACCCGGTAGTAGAAGGGGCCATCATCCGACGCTCCTCAGCGTCAAGCGGAAACACGGCCCGCTGGCGCTGCTCAGCGCTGAGCGCACCGAGGAAATCGCTCGCAGCGTCGGTGATCGGCGCGGTGCTCACACCGGTCGACCGGAGGGGGAAGAGCCCAGCTCGCACGGTGCCGTCCGAGGTGAGACCCTGCAGCGGCTGCTGGACGGCACCGGCCCGTTCATCGACAAGCGCCTCTATTGGCGGCGGGAACTCAACCTTCTTCCGCGCCGAGAAGGAGGGAAGCTGGCCCACCCCGAAATCCGTCCAGTGTTCCATGGCCCCCCATGTTCACAGCAGTGCGCCCTGCCTGCGGTCACCCTAACATGGTCGCAGCGCTCGACGCTTCCCTCACGAATCCGGAGGCGACGTCTTCTCCTCGACCCGCTACCACACGGTCTGGGACGGGCCACCCAACCGTTCAGAGCCGAAGTTACCAGCAGTTCCGGGGTCCCGGCCGATCGCCGCTGCCAGGCGTCCGATATCGGCACGTACCCGGCGCGCCATAATGTCGGCGGCCTTCCTGGCTATGGTGCTTGAGGACGCTCCAGCGCCGGCCCCCAGAAGACTACGTCGCGGGAGGCGTGAGCCAGGCGCTATCGGGTTCAAGGCTCTGGCAGCGCATATTGCGGTGATCTGTGTCCCACGGGCGCGTGGCCTGACGGCTGGTGGCGCCGGGTCTGCGGTTCCTGCGGGTGGGGAGTCCTCTACGGTGGCGATGCTGGCGGAAGCCGGGCCCGGATCTGCCCGGGTATCCCCTGGATCTGCGGGATCGTGTGGTGCCGGTACGGGGCCTGGGCGAGCGCGGACAGGACGTGACATCGGCCGGCTTGTCGGCTTCTATGAGAAAGCCACGGGAGTGCAGGCGACCGGGTCCACCGAGGACTTCGCCGAGATCCAGGCCACCCGCGCCACCCTCGCGATCGGCAGCACCCGCGCCGTCCCGCTGTTGGCACCCGGCGCCGCCCGCCCGGCCAGCAAACACACCGTGATCATCGAGTTCCTAGTCGATGACGTAGACGGCGTGCATCAGGACCTGGCCGGGTTCGTCGGGGACTTCGCCGCCGAGCCCACCACGCTGCCCTGGGGTAACCGGTCGCTGCTGTTGCGTGACCCGATGGCAATCTCGTCAGCTTCTTCACCCCTCACCCCGGCCGCCATCGGAAAGTTCGCTCGCCGCCCACATCGCAGCCGCAGGTGCCTCCGGGCAGAAGCCCCGGGATCCCCAAGATCCCCGTCCCCTGGGTGACCCGGGCGGGCTGGCCACGGTCGACGGCTGACCCTGCTGGCCCCCCGGCCTACGTTTGCGACCTGAAAACTAGTAATGTCTTCCAGGAACGTTGAACGTTTATTTCACGTGGCGGACTCGGGCTTCCTGACCAACCGCGCCCGGTCCTGCTACACCTCGCCCGCGACCCCGCCGCGAGACTGCGCGACATCGCGGCCAGCCTGGACATCACCGAGCGCCTTGCCGAAGGAGATGCCGACATGCCGAGCCAGGCCATGCAGGACGTGATCGACGCTTTGAGGGACCGGCAGAAGGCCAGTGCCAGCCAGGCCCCGCCGACGCTGGCGCAGCGCCGCGCCGCCTTCGTCCCCGGGGATCGCCTGCATCCGGTGCCTGACGACGTGCTGGTGGAGGAGGTGACCGCGGGCGGGGTGCCCGCCCACTGGCTGACCGCCCCCGGAGCGGACCCCGGCCGGGTGCTGCTGTTCCTGCACGGCGGAGGGTACGAGCTCGGGTCGCTGCGCAGCGACGGCGAGCTGGCCGCCCGGCTGGGACGGGCCAGCGGGATGCGGGTGCTGTTCCCCGAATACCGGCTGGCCCCCGAGCATCCCTTCCCCGCCGCCATCGACGACGTCCTGGCCGCGTGGCGCTGGCTCCGCGCCGGCCAGGAGCTGAGCGCACCATCACTGGCGGTGGCCGGCGCCTCGGCCGGCGGAGGGCTCGCCGTGGCGCTGCTCGTGGCCACCCGTGACGCCGGGCAGGCCTTGCCCGCGGCCGCCGCGCTGATGTCCCCGACGGTGGATCTGACCAGCTCGGGGGCCTCGATGACCGAGCGCGCCGAGCGGGATCCGATCTCCACCCCCGCCATGCTCGGTCAGTTCGCCGCCGGCTACCTGGCCGGGGCTGACCCTAAGACGCCGCTGGCGTCGCCGCTGTTCGCCTCCCTGGCCGGGCTCCCGCCGCTGCTCATCCAGGTAGGCACGGCCGACCTGCTGCTCAGCGATTCCGAGCGCCTGGCCGCAGCAGCAGCCCACGCCGGGGTCGACGTCACCCTGCAGATCGGCGAGGGCCTGCCCCACGTCTACCAGCTCCTGCTCGGCACCCCCGAGGCAGCCCAGGCCACCCAGCAAATCGGGACGTTCCTGCAGGCCCGGGTCCGCCAGCCAGACAACCCATAAACAGCACGCTTCCCGGCGCGCTGGCCTTATCCGGGCGGCCGTACATCCGGGGGCGGCGATGAGGTTGGCGAGCAGGCGGCAGGGATGGCGAGCAGGATGAGCGGCACCGGGACGCTGGCTCGGATCCGGCGAACAGGTCCCGGGACCACCGGCTGGCGGCGTGGCCGATGGCGCGGCCTGAACGGCGGTCCCGGATCCGCACAGGTCGCGGTGGGCGGGTTGACGCCCCGGGAAAAGGGCGGCCGGAGATCTGGCCTGGTGGCTGGCACGGGGCCGACTGCGGGCGCGCCCTGCTCATCGAGCCGGTCGCAGCCCTGTTTAGCCGCGGGTCCGCATGGTGACGTGGGTATCGGTGGGCGCGCAGACTGGTCATAGCAGGTTTGCCGGCGCTGCGGAGGTGGCCGTGTCTGGTGGCGGTGCCCATCCACCTGAGCTGGTCCCTGCCCTGTCGCGGGGCAGGCACCGCAGCCCGCGTCAGGGTGCGTGCCTGATGGAGCTGGCGTCGTATCTGGCCGGGGAGCGCTGGAGTGCCCACCCAGCCTGCACGCACCCGCTGCTGGCCGCGCTGGCCCGCGACGTCAACGACCACACTCCAGATGCCGGCCTGCCGCGGCTCGCCGTGCTGGCCCCGTCGGTGGTCGGGCTGACCGGGGACGATCCGCACCTGGACGCGCGGATCGCCCTGGTGTGCGCGCGGATGGCGCTGCCGGTGGTGGCGGCCAGCCGGCAACAGATCATGGCTGTGTCGGTGCTGGCGTGTGAGCGGGTGCTGGCTGGCCTGGACGGGCGGCCAGCCGACTCGCTGCAGGAGCAGAGCCGGGCTGTGCTGGCGCAGGTTCCGCACGCCGCGCAGTGGGCCAGCAGCTTCACGGCCCGCAGCTTCGCCCGCGCTATCCCGACCTCCCCGCAGGCCTTTCGCCAGCGCTCGGCACCGTTCATCGTCCATGCCTCGGTGGAGGGAATCGCGCAGGCGTATATCCCGCAGCCGGACCAGATGCTCCGTGACCTGCTCATCGGCGCGATCGGCCAGTGCGCCCCGCAACCCGGCCGCGGCACCCCGGCATGACACCGGGATAGCCGTGTCCGCTTGCACGTTCACCAGCACAGCCGCCGTTTGCAGACGCGAGGCCCGCCCTCCAGCCGACCACGAACGGTCACCGGCACCCGGCTCGGTCATGCGCGCATTGCCGTCGCTCTGTATTCACAGAGGCGACGATCGGCAGCGAGGCTTGGGCAGCACAGATTGAGACGTTCTGTGCGGTACCGGCCAGATCACTGGAGCACCACATGACTTCGGGAGTGACGGATACACCGAGATCGGGACGGGACGGCCGCCAGCGGACGGCGAACTCGCGTGGCACACGCTCGGCGCCGATCAGGTCCTGCACTCCGAAGGGGTGGACGGGCAGCGTGGTCTCAGCTCGGCCGAGGCGGCCGCGCGGGCCGCGCGGTTCGGCCCGAACGAGTTCGCCACTGGCCAGCGGTTTCCCAGTGCTTTGACCTCGACGGATTATTCACCTCGCGCGGCGGTGCGGACGGGGGTGGACTGGGTACACCTTCGACGCGGGCGGCTCCGGCCCGTGCCCGTGAGGCGCCAGCGTTGGTGCGGAGGCCCGGCAGTCGGCCCGCTGGGCCGCGGGTACAGGATGGAGGTGTTCTCCGAGTCTGGCGCATTGTGCTGGGGAAGTCCGGTGCTATGCCGGGCGTGAGGCTGCGGCGGGCCGAGGGGGCGAGGAGGTGGCGTGGACGGTTTCTTGCTCACGTATGACGGCTTTGAGCCTGGGTCTGAGGGGCTTCGCGAAGCGCTGACCTCGACGGGCAACGGCTACCTGTGCGCGCGTGGCGCGGCGGAGTGGGAAGAAGCCGACGGTGTGCATTATCCCGGCACCTACGTACACGGCGGTTACAACCGCGAGACGACGATCCTGAGCAGCGTGCCCGTGCTCAACGAGGATCTTGTTAACATGCCGAACTGGCTGGTCCTCCAACTGCGCATCGAGGGTGGGGAGGCGATCAGGCTCGCCGATGTGGATCTGCTCGATTACCGCCACGAACTGGACATCCGGTACGCGACCGTCGTCCGCCACCTTCGTTTCCGCGATCCCAGCGGCCGGGAGACGACGCTGCACAGCCGCCGGTTCGTCAGCATGGGCGACCCGCACCACGCGGCGATCGAGTGGACGCTGGTTCCGGAGAACTGGTCGGGGCGCGTCGAGGTGGTCACGGCGATCGACGGCCGGGTGACCAACAGCGGTGTCGCCCGCTACCGGCAGCTAGAGGGCCGGCACATGAACCCCGTTTCCCCGCGGACGTTCGGGCCCGAGGTCGTCGCGCTGAAGGCCGAGACCCGGCAGTCGAATCTGTACATCAGCCACGCGGCCCGCACGCGCGTGTTTGCCGCTGATCAGCCGCTCCCGGTCGAGCGGAGGCTTTACCAGGTCGAGGACTACATCCAGCAGGTCCTGGCCTTCGACGTGCACCAGGGCGCGGAGACGCGGGTGGAGAAGATGGTCGCGTTCTACACGTCGCGGGACCCGGCGGTCAGCGACACCCTGGTGCGGGCGGCCAGGTCGGCGGCCCGCCACGCCGACCTCGCCGCCGCATTCGAGCGCCACGCCGCGGCATGGGACGAACTGTGGCAGGTGTGCGACATGCGGGTGTCGGGGGACGAGGGCGTGCAGCAGCTGCTGCGACTGCACATCGCGCACGTGCTGCAGGTCTGCTCCCGTCATACCGCCGACCTCGACGCCGGGATGCCCGCCCGCGGACTTAACGGCGAGGCCTATCGCGGGCACGTGTTCTGGGACGAGATCTATGCGTTCCCGTTCTTCAATGTCCGGCTGCCCGAAGTCACGCGCGGGCTGCTGATGTACCGCTACCGCCGGATGGGCGAGGCCCGGGCGGCGGCCCATGAGGCGGGGTTCCGGGGTGCGATGTTCCCGTGGCAGAGCGGGAGCGAGGGAATCGAGGAGACCCAGCTGGTCCACCTCAACCCGGTCTCGGGCCTGTGGGAGCCCGACCTCAGCCGCAACCAGCGGCACGTCAACGCGGCGATCTTCTACAACATCTGGCATTACTTCCAGACCACCCATGACCAGGCGTTCCTGCGCGACTACGGCGCGGAGATGATGCTGGAGATCACCCGCTTCTGGGCGTCGATCGCGCACTTCAATCCCGAGCGCGAGCGCTACGAGATCCACGGCGTGATGGGCCCGGACGAGTTCCACGACAAGTACCCGGACGCGCGGCAGGGCGGGTTGCGCAACAGCGCCTACACCAACGTCATGGTGGCGTGGCTCTGTGGTATCGCCGGCCAGCTGCTGCCACTGCTCCCCGCCAGCCGCGCGGAGGCGCTGCGGATGCGGCTGGGCATCAGCGACGCCGAGCTCGCGGTGTGGCACGACATGAGCCGCCGTATGTTCGTCCCGTTCCTCGGCGACGGGATCATCAGCCAGTTCGAGGGATACGAGGACCTCGAGGAGCTGGACTGGGACGCGTACCGGGAGAAGTACGGCAACATCCAGCGGCTCGACCGGATCCTGCGTGCGGAGGGCAAGGACCCCAACCGCTACAAGGTCACCAAACAGGCCGACGTGGTGATGCTGTTCTTCCTGCTCAGGCAAGACGAGCTACGGGAGATCTTCGGACGGCTCGGGTATGACTACCGGGCCGGCACGCTGACGCGGAACGTCGCGTACTACGACCGGCGGACTTCCCACGGCTCGACGTTGAGCTTTGTCACCCATGCCGGGGTACTTGCCGCCGTCGACCCCGAGAGCTCGTGGGACCGGTTCCTGGTCGCGCTGCATAGCGATGCCGATGACATCCAGGGTGGGACCACGAAGGAAGGCATCCACATGGGTGTCATGTCCGGGACGCTCGACCTCATGCAGCGGAATTACGCCGGCGCCCGTGTCTACGACGATGTCCTGCACTTCAATCCCCAGCTCCCGAGCAGGCTCGACAGCCTGTCGTTCGCTATGCAGTTCCGGGAGACCCCGATCCAGGTGACACTCACCGGCGATCACCTGACGCTGGCCGTCCACCCCGAGGGGGCGAGCCGTCCCGTCAGGGTCGCAGTCCGCGACGATGTCCGTGAGCTGTGCCCGGGGGACCAGACCGTGTTCGAGCTCAGCCGAAACCCGGCGACCGCTGGACCCACCGCCCGAGACTGAAAAGAAGGCAGCATGCCGAAGTTCCAGGGATCGATTTTCGACGTCGACGGGGTGCTGGTCGACTCTCCGCACGAGAAGGCGTGGCGCGAATCGCTGCGCGAGCTGATGGAGTCCGGCTGGCGCGGCATCCGCGACCGCACGACGTGGTCGCCGGACGCGTTCACCTCCCACGTCTACCAGCAGTACGTATCCGGCAAGCCGCGCATGAGCGGCGCCCGCGCCGCCCTCGACTACTTCCACGTACCCGACGCCGAAAACCGCGTCGCCGAGTACGCACGGCTCAAGCAGGAGATGGTCGTGCGCCTCATCCAGGCCGGTGACTTCACCGCCTATCCCGACGCGCTGCGATTCGTCATCGCCACCAAGGACGCTGGGATGCTCATCGCGGACGCGTCGTCGTCGAAGAACGCGGGATTGTTCCTGCGCCAGATCCGGCTCGACACTTTCGCGCAGGAGCAAGGGATCTCCTCGCCGACGCTTCGGCCCGGCCTGACGCTGCTGGACTACTTCGACGCCGACGTCTCCGGACGCGATTTCGCCCACGGCAAACCCGACCCCGAGATCTTCCTGACCGCCGCGCACGAGCTCGGCGTCGAGCCGCGCCACGCGATGGTGATCGAGGATGCGTCCGCCGGGGTCCAAGCCGCCAAGGCCGGCGACATGGCCGCGATCGGCATCGCCCGAGCCGACGACGCCGACCTGCTGGCCGCGGCCGGCGCGGATCTGGTGGTCACCACACTCGATGACGTCGACACCACCGCCCTGGCCGGCGGACAGCTGGCGAGGCGAAAGGCTTAGCTCCGATGCAGATCACACAGCGTGGTCAACCACCCGTTTGATGCAAGGCGTCTGCGCCATCGGAGTGAGCGGTCCTGGCGCAGTGGCGTTGATGGCGGCGGTGGTGGGATCGGCGTGGCTGGTGGCCTAGCGGACGGTGATCCGGGCGGGTGATCGCGGCGTCAGCTTGGTGTCCGGCGTTGCGGTCATGACGGGGTCCGGCGCCCGGAGTGCCAGCCGTGCGTCCGGGGCGCCGTGGGCGGCGATTTCACGCCGGGCGCCGGGTCTGTATATATAGGGCCAGCGCGTCGCTGGCGTCCGCGCGGGAGAGTCTGGGGTAGCCGATGACGGTCAGCGAGGAATTCACCGGTCTCACCGGCCGGTTCCGGGGTGAGTTGCTGGCTCACTGCTACCGGATGCTGGGCTCGGCCGGGGAGGCTGAGGACCTGGTACAGGAGACGTACCTGCGGGCGTGGCGGTCCTTTGACGGGTTTGAGGGCCGTGCGTCGGTACGGACCTGGCTGTACCGGATCGCGACTAACGTGTGCCTGACCGCGATCGAGCGCCGCGGCCGCCGGCCGCTGCCGTCCGGGCTGGGCGGGCCGGCGGAGGACCCGGAGGCGCCGCTGGTGGCGGGGCTGGAGGTGCGGTGGCTGCAGCCGTTTCCCGGCGCGCCGCTGGCCGGGGAGCGCGAGGATCCGGCCGCGGTGGCGGTGTCGCGGGCTGGCATCCGGCTGGCCTTCGTCGCGGCGCTGCAGTATCTGTCTGCTCGGCAGCGTGCGGTGCTGATCTTGCGGGACGTGCTGGAGTGGCCGGCCGCTGAGGTGGCGGATCTGCTGGGCACGACGACCACCGCGGTGAACAGCGGCCTGCGGCGGGCCCGGGCCCAGCTGGCGCAGGCGCTGCCCGCCGAAGATGAGCTGGCCGAGCCCGCCGAGCCGGACCGGCGGGCGCTGCTGGACCGGTTCGCCGCGGCCATTGAGAACGCCGACGCCAGCGCGCTGGCCGAGCTATTGCGGGAGGATATCGCGCTGGAGATGCCCCCGATGCTGACCTGGTTCGCCGGCCGCCACGCCGTGGCGCGCTTCGTCGCGTCGCACCTCCTGGTCGAGCCCGGAGGGCTCCGGCTGGTTCCGGTCGTGGCGAACGGACAGCCGGCGTTCGCGGTCTACCAGCGCGAGCCAGGCCGGGCGTATCACGCGCACGCCGTGCTGGTGCTCACGGTCACCAGGACGGGGATCGCGCGGATTGTCAGCTTCCAGGACGCGCGCCTGTTCGGGTCGTTCGGCCTGCCCCAGGAGCACCGGGCCGGCACAGCCGGACCGGCGCCGGCGCAGGACTAGGCGGTCCCCCGTGGCCCCGCTGAGCAGAGGACGGGAGCTACTCGAATCATCACCCCAGGCACCCGGCCTGGGCTGTTCGCCGACCCGGTTCGGCTGCCCGACCCAGCCCGCCCCGGCGACCAACTCGTCGCCTTCCTCGGCCGCCAGCCGCGCCCCCTGGCCGCGTCCGGACCCGGCGGCGCCTAAACCGGGCACGCGGCGCAGACCGGTCCACGGCGATTCCCGCGAATCCGGCTGGTCTATATCAGTAGGCCGCCAAACAAGCGACGCGGAACTGACCCGCCAGGACTGACCTGCGACGAGAGCCGCCGGTTGGCCACGCTGGGCAGCCCGCGCAGGTCGTGTCAGTGGTACGTGACGACCGCATCCCTTCCGCCCGCAGCGCACCACGACCGCTCATGGGTCGGTGCCCGGCGAAACCCGGCGAGCGCCCACTGCGGCGCCGGCTGTCGTATCTGCCTGCCTGGGCGTCTGCACCTCTCCACGCAGTTCCTCGGAGCGGTCATCAACCACTCACTCGATCAACCACCGATCCTTATTGGACGCACAGGAGGAACACGATGACCGCTCAGATCACCTCTGCTCAGGCGGACCGTCCCGGCCGCCGGATGGCCGTCAGCCTGTCCGCGCTGGCGGGTATCGGCTATGCCGCTGCCTGGATCATCAGCGTGTCGGTGGGGGCGCCGAACCCGAGCGTGGCCGCGTCCGGCAGCCAGGTGGTGGCCGCGTTTGCCGGGCGCAGCGGGCCGGGCCTGGCCATGTTCGCCCTCGCCGAGGGCGTCGCCGCGATCGCCCTGGTTGCCGTGATGACCGCGGCGGCGCGTGCCGCCCGCCGCTGCGGGCAGGCCCGGGCCGGACTGGCCGCCGCCGCCTTCGGGATCGCTGTGGCCGCGGTCTCCTGGGCAGAGCTGGCCCTGGGCACATGGCTGATCAGCGGACTGGTGCCGGACCGGCGGACCGCCACTGCCGGGGCCATATACCACGCGATCACGCGGATGGACGGGGCGAAGATGTTCCTGCTGGGCGCGATGGCTCTGGCCATCTCCCAGCTGGCCCGACGCTCACCCATCCTGCCTCGCTGGCTGGCGCCCCTGGGGGCCCTGCTGGCCGCAGCCCTGGTGACGTCCGGGCTGGGCTACCTGCTTCTCACCCCGGGCCTTGCCTCAGCGGTTTACGTGTCCGGGGTCCTACTGCTGATATTCGTCTCTGCTACCGGAACAGCCCTGCGCAGCCGCGACGTCGGCACCATCAGCCCCGCCCGCCCCGGTACGGATCCGGCCGCTGAGCGGCGCAGTTCAGCTGCTCGCCGGTGATCGCCTCCTCGTCGCTGGCGAAGGGACCTCGCCGTCGTGCCGCCCGGGCTGCCCCATGCACGAGCCATGTTTCTCCGCCCGGGACCGGGTGATCCTGGCCCCGGCTATCGCGGCAGGGACCGCGGGAGCCCGAAGCGGGAGATCACGCTGTTGTCGAACCGAGTGATGATGCTGATCCGGTCGCCGCGCAGGGTGAGGACGATCAGCCCGTTCGCGTGCAGGACCGCGCCGTGCGGATCGCGCAGGTATACCCCGAACGCGGGCTGGCCGTTGGCCCGGGTGGCGACCAGCCGGTAGCGGCGCCCCGGCCGGAAGGCCAGGCTGAGGAACCGCGCGGCGAGTTCGCGGCCCTGGTACTCCAGCGGGACCGGGGGCATGGTCAGCCAGGCGTCCTCGGTCAGCAGGGCGACGATGCCGTCCACGTCCGCCGCCTCGAACGCCTGGGTGAGCCGGGCGACGAGCTGCTGTTCGACGGCGGAGTGCGGGGGCGGCGGCTGTCCCTGCGGCGCGCGTTCAGGCAGCGGCTGGTGGCAATCCGGTACAGCCAGGTGCGCAGCGAGCTGCGCTGCTCGAAGCCGCGCAGCCCCTTCCACGCCGCCAGCAGGGTCTCCTGCACCGCCTCCTCGGCGTCCTGCGCTGACCCGAGGATGCGGTAGCAGTGCACCTGGAGCTCGCGCTGGTAGGGCTCGACGAGCTGGCCGAAGGCCTGCTCGTCCCCGGCCCGGGCCCGGACGATCAGATCCGTAGCCATGATCGCATCCTGGCATCACTTCTTTCCCCTGGCACCTGCGTCCCGCTCACAGGTACTGACACCGCCCGGACCGCAAACCGGGCGCTCTGGCACCGCCCGGTTTCCCGGCGCGCCGGGGTCAACCTCATCGAGAGCGGCCCGGCCCGGGTGGCCGCCAGAGCGAAGGATCAGACCGATGACGACATTCTTGTTCGCGTACCGGATGCCGAAGGACTACGCCCCAGGCCGCCCCGACGCTGTGGCCGCCTGGACCGCGTGGTTCGCGGGCATGGGCGCCAGCGTGGCGGATCAGGGCCAGCCGGTGTTCGAATCCGCCAGGCTCGGCAATTGCGGCGACGACACCCGGCTCGGCGGGTACTCGCTGATCACCGCCGGCGACCTGGACGAGGCGCTCGCCCTGGCTAACGGCTGCCCCGCCCTGCAGGAAGGGGCAGGCGTCGAGGTCGGCGTGCTCGCCGAGCTGAATCGTTGACGCCAGCGTTAGTCGTTACTAACGTTAGTTCTTACTGACATTCAATCTCACTGGATGGAGCACGATCATGGCGGATGCACTTCGCGCCGCGGCCGTACGGGGTGAGCAGCCGGATTCTGGCGCTTCGGCCAGGGTCCTGACGGTACTGCTCACCTCGGTGGCGTACTTCATGGTGGCGCTGGACACCCTGGTAGTGGTGACCGCGCTGCCGTCCATACACCGCGACCTCGGCGGGAACGTCGGGACCTTGCAGTGGACGGTCAACGCCTACGTGCTGACGTTCGGGGCGACCATCATCACCGCCGCCGCCCTGGGGGACCTGATCGGCCGGCGCCGGATGTACGTGCTCGGCCTGGTCGTGTTCACCGCGGCGTCGGCGGCCTGCGCGCTGGCGCCGAACATCGGGGTCCTCATCGCGTGCCGGGCCGTCGAGGGGGTCGGCGCAGGTATCATCATGCCGCTCGGCCTGACGTTGCTGACCTCCGCCTTTCCGGTCGAGCGGCGCGGTGCCGTCATCGGGATCTGGGGCGGGGTCGCCGGGCTGGCCGTGGCCAGCGGACCGCTGATCGGCGGGGCGGTGACCCAGGGACTGAACTGGCACTGGATCTTCTGGGTGAACGTGCCGATCGGCATCCTCGCGGCCGCCGGATCCCGGCTGCGGCTGCGGGAAAGCCGCGGGCCCGCCAGGCGGCTCGACCTGCCCGCCCTGGTCCTCGTGGCCGCCGGGGTCGGGGCTCTGACCTGGGGCCTGGTCCAGGCCGGCCAGGCCGGCTGGGGCAGTGCCCAGGCCATCATCGCCCTGTGCCTGGGCGCCGCGTCGATCGCAGGGTTCATCGCCTGGGAGAAACGGGCCGCCGAGCCGATGATCCCGCTCGGGCTGTTCCGGTCCGCCAGCTTCTCGGCCGCGGTCGCCACCCAGTTCCTGCTGGCCGCCGCGATCTACTCGGCGGCGTTCCTCACCAGCCAGTTCTTCCAGTTCGCGCTCGGGGACTCGCCGCTGGGGACCGGGCTCCGGTTCCTGCCCTGGACCGCCGCGCCGATGGTCATCGCGCCGATCGCGGGGGCCGTATTCGACAAGATCGGGGCGCGCCCGCTGATCGTCCCTGGCCTGCTGATGCAGGCGGCCGGCTTCGGATGGATCGCGTACCTGGCGGCCCGCTCCTCGGGCTACGCCAGCTACGTCGCCCCTTTCGTCATCGCCGGCGTCGGGATCTCGATGGCGATTCCGTGCGTCTCCGCCGCGGGCCTGAACGCCGTCAGCCCGGAAGCCCTCGGCAAGGCCGCGGGCGTGATGAACACGATGCAGCAGTTCGGCGCCGTGTTCGGGATCGCGATCGCCACGACCGTGTTCAACGCCAACGGCAGCCTGGCCGCCGCGGCCACCATCACCAGCGGCTACCGGCCGGCCCTGGCTGTCTCCGCGGGCCTGTCGGTTCTCGGAGCCGCCGCCGCCCTCGGCATCCGCCGCGCCGCCCGGGCCGGGACAGCCGGACCAGGAACGGTCAGTGCCGCAGAGCAGGCCCTCCGGGCTGACGCTAACGTCAACACTTACTGACGTTAGTGTTCACTGACAGATATCCCTGGAGGGAAAGGAACATGGGCCAGGGAACGTTGTCGGATGCTCATGCTTTCGCATTATGGCTGTGAGCTGCGGCGACTTGTCCGCTGACGTCCACGGTCGTATGCCGCTGTTGAGGGTGGTTGTTACTCGGTTGGTTACTCACAGGGGAGGACTGCGCTGCTTCCTGGCTATTTCCGGCGGACCAGAACGACGAGCCATACCGCCACCGCGATGGCCACCACGAGTATGCCCACAGCAAGTCCCTGAGGAATCTGTGTGATGTGGACGCCGCGCATGGTCGGAGCCTAGTTGAGCGTCGGTAACCGCACCAGGCTCGTGGCCTGAATCTACCGGCGGGGTGGCCCGGTGCTCTCCCTGATCACCAGGGTGGTGGCCAGCTCGATATGGTGCGGCTCGCCGGCGGCGGTGCCCGGATCAGAGCGCAGCATGCGGAAGGCGGTGGCGGCCATGGCCGCCAGGGGCTGGCGGACCGTGGTCAGGGCGGGCGTGGCCCACGACGCCACGGGAACGTCGTCGAAGCCGACCACGCTCAGGTCGCCCGGGGCACGCAGCCCGCGTTCGCCTAGGGCCTGGAGCACGCCGAACGCCTGGCTGTCGTTGCCGGCCACGACGGCCGTGGGCGGCTGCGGCACCGAGAGCAGCTCCCCGGCCTGTGCCCGCCCGCCTGATACCGAGAAATCGTCCCGCCGGATGAGGTCTTCGTCCACGCCGAGCCCGGCGGCCTGCAGGGCGGCGCGGTAGCCGTCCAGCCGGGCCCGACTGGACCACAGGCCGGGCGGGCCGCCGATGATGGCGATGCGGCGGTGGCCCAGCTCGATCAGGTGGCGGGTGGCGGTCATGCCGCCCTGCCAGTTGGTCGTGCCGACCGAGCGGATGGCATCGCCGGGCTCGACAGGCGGGTCGATCGCCACCAGCGGGATCCGGGCGGCGGCCAGCCGGTGCAGTTCCCGGCTGCCCGGCAGGTGCAGGACGCACAGCGCGCCGTCGGTCCCCCGGGCCGTGGCCCGGCCGAGCCAGCCGGCGAATTCCTGCGGCGAGTGCACAGTGGTGGCGATGACGCTGGTGCCGGCCTCGTTGGCCGCCTCCATGGTCCCGCGGAGCAGTTCCTCGGCCCACGGGCTGTGCAGGTCCGCGATCAGCAGGTCAACGACGCCGAAGCCGAGCCGCGAGGGGACCTGGTAGCCGTGCTGCCTGAGCAGGCTGGCGATCCGGGCCCGGGTGCCGGCCGCGACGTCCGTCCGTCCGTTGAGCACCTTGGACACCGCCGATACCGACACCCCGGCGTCGGCGGCGATCTCGACCAGGGTGCTACGGCGGGCGTCACGCGCCACGGCCACTCCTTTTCGAAAAGTACGCCTGCTGAACGTGTTCTAGCAGTATCGCTCACGACCGAAGAAATCGCTATTGACCTGGTGTATAGCTGAATTTAGCCTGGCAGGGGACAACGGGGAGTTTTCGAGAAGGAGAAACCGTGACTGTCAACCCTGCGGCGCTGCAGCTCTACACCCTCCGGCAACAGCTACCCGCCGACCGGCCCGGGGTCCTGGCGCAGGTCGCCGCCCTGGGCTATGGCGCGGTGGAACCGTTCAACATCCTGTCCGACCCAGACGGGCTGCGCGCCGACCTGGACGCGGCGGGTCTGTTCGCGTGCAGCGTGCACGCCGTGCCCGCCGGCGAGCAAGCCGAGGACGTGGTGCGCGCCGCCCGCATCCTCGGCGCGGACACGATCGTCATCCCGCACCTGCCGCCGCCCAGGTTCGCCGACGCCGACGGCGTGCAAGGGGTCGCCCGCGAGCTGAACGAGCTGGCCGCCTGGACGGCAGGCCAGGGCCTGCGGCTGGGCTACCACAACCACGATTTCGAGCTCTCCTCGCTGGTCGGCGGGGTGCCCGCGCTCGAGGTGCTCGCGGATCATCTGGACGACGCGGTGCTGCTCGAGGTCGATACCTACTGGGCGGCGGTGGGCGGCCAGGACGTACCCGCCCTGCTCGGCCGGCTCGGCGACCGGGTCCGCTACCTGCACGTCAAGGACGGCCCGGTGGTCAACAGGGACGACTTCATGACCGCGGTCGGCGCCGGGCGGATGCCGGTGGCCGAGATCCTGGCCGCGAGCCCGTCCGCGGGCTGGCACGTGGTCGAACTCGACCGCTGCGCGACCGACATGATGACCGCGGTCGGGGACAGCCTGACCTGGCTGGTGGACCGGGGACTTGCCGAGCGCAAGGGCGACGCCTGATGCGAGCGTCGGCTGAGCCGGTCGGCGTCGCCGTCGCCGGCTGCGGCACCATCAGCCGCGAGTACCTCCGCAACCTGACCTCGTTCCCCGACCTGCGGGTGGTCTTCTGCGCCGACATCGACCTCGAGCGGGCCAAGGAGCAGGCCGCCAGGTACGGCGTGCCAGAGGCGGGGACGGTGGCCCAGGCGCTGCGGGAACCCGACGTGGAACTCGTCGTCAACCTCACCATCCCCGCCGCGCACGCCGAGGTCACCTCGGCCGCGCTGGCCGCCAGCAAGAGCGTCTGGACCGAGAAGCCGCTCGCCCTCGACACCGTCACCGGACAGCGCCTGCTCGACGAGGCGGACCGGGCCGGCCTGCTGCTCGGCTGCGCTCCCGACACCGTGCTCGGCGCCGGGCTCCAGACCGCCAGGCGGCTGATCGCCGGAGGGGCGATCGGCGTGCCGCAGACGGCCCTGACGCTGATGCAGAACCCCGGCCCGGAGCGGTGGCATCCTGATCCGGAGTTCCTGTTCCAGCGCGGCGCGGGACCGCTGTTCGACATCGGGCCCTACTACCTGTCCTGGCTGGCCACGATCTTCGGCGCGGCCGGGCAGGTCGCGGCCGTCGGCCACCGCAGCCGCGACACCAGGGTCATCGCCAAGGGGCCGCGAGCCGGCACGGAGTTCCGCGTCGAGGTCCCCACCCACGTCTCGGCCATAGTCGAGTACCGGCAGGGCCCGGTGGCCACGCTCGTGCTCAGCTTCGAGTCGCCGCTGCCGCGGCACGGCTTCGTCGAGATCACCGGCACCGAGGCCACCCTCGCGCTCCCCGACCCGAACCGGTTCGACGGCGAGATCAGGCTCCGCGCCACCGGCACTGATGAGTGGCAGGTCCTGCCGACCTCCGGGGCCACCGACGGGCGCGGGCTCGGCGTGCTCGACATGGCCCGCGCGCTGCGCGGCGGCGGCCGCCCGCGCGCGTCGGGTGAGCTGGGGCTGCACGTGCTCGAGACCATGGAGGCGATTGGGCGGTCCGTCGCGGAGCGCTCGTTCGAGCCGGTGCGGTCGGCGTTCAGCCTGCCCGAGACACTGGATCCAGACTGGGACCCGAAGGCCAGAAACCTAGTAAATCCAGCATCCTGAGTACCGGCCTGACGGGATGACGGCCTGACGGGAGGAACGAGGTGGAGGAGACAGCGAGCCAGGGTGCGGAGCGGCCGGCGCTCGGCGTGGGCATGGTCGGCTACGCGTTCATGGGCGCAGCCCACTCACAGGCCTGGCGGACCGCGCCGCACGTGTTCGACCTGCCGCTGCAGCCCGGCATGGCCGCGCTGTGCGGCCGGGACGCGGCCGCGGTGGGCGCCGCGGCGCGGCGACTCGGCTGGGCGGCCACGGAGAAGGACTGGCACGCCCTGATCAAACGGGACGACGTCCAGCTCGTGGACGTGTGCACGCCGGGCGACCTGCACGCCGAGGTCGCCATCGCGGCGCTCGAGGCGGGCAAGCACGTGCTGTGCGAGAAGCCGCTCGCCAACACCCTGGCCGAGGCCGAGGCCATGGCGGCCGCGGCGGCGCGGGCCGCCTCCCGCGGCGTCCGCTCGATGACCGGGTTCAACTACCGCCGCGTCCCGGCCGTGGCCCTGGCCCGCAAGCTCGTGGCCGACGGCAGGATCGGCCGGATCCGCCACGTGCGCGCGAGTTACCTCCAGGACTGGCTGGTGGACGCATCGTTCCCTCTTACCTGGAGACTGCAGCGCGAGCGAGCCGGGTCCGGCGCGCTTGGCGACCTGGGAGCGCACATCGTCGACCTGGCCCAGTACCTGGTCGGCGAGCTGATCGCCGGGGTCTCCGCGGTCACCGCCACCTTCGTCGGCGAGCGCCCGCTGCCGGAGCCGACCGGGGAGGCCTCGCTCTCCGGGCCGGTGACCGTGGACGACGCCGCAGTGTTCACAGCCCGGTTGGACTCCGGCGCGCTGGCCTCGTTCGAGGCGACCAGGTTCGCCACCGGCCGCAAGAACCAGCTGCGGATCGAGCTGAACGGCGACGGCGGCAGCCTGGCGTTCGACCTGGAGCGGCTGAACGAGCTGCAGTTCTGCGACCGTTCCGATGACCCGTCCGAGGAGGGTTTCCGGCGTATCCCGGTCACCGAGCCCGGCCATCCCTACCTGTCCGCCTGGTGGCCGCCGGGCCACGTGCTCGGCTGGGAGCACACCTTCACGCACCAGGTCCGGGACCTGGTGACCGCGATCGCCACGGGCACGGATCCGGCGCCGTCGTTCCAAGACGGCCTCCAGGTGCAGCGCGTCCTCGCCGCCGTCGAGCAGAGCGCCGCGAACGGGTCCGGCTGGACGCCCGTCCCCACGAACTGAAAGCGAGCCAACGATGCCCCATCCCTTCACCTTGTTCACCGGCCAGTGGGCTGACCTGCCCCTGGAGGAGGTCTGCCAGCACGCCATCCAGTGGGGCTACGACGGCCTCGAGCTTGCCTGCTGGGGAGATCACTTCGAGGTTAGCCGCGCGCTGAGCGAAGACGGCTACCTGCCCGGCCGGCACGAGTTGCTGGCGAAGTACGACCTCAAGTGCTGGGCCATCTCGAACCACCTGGTCGGCCAGGCCGTCTGCGATCACCCCATCGACGCCCGCCACCAGGCAATCCTGCCCGCCCGTATCTGGGGCGACGGCGAGCCGGAAGGCGTCCGGCAGCGCGCGGCCGCCGAGATGGCCGACACCGCGCGCGCCGCCGCCGCGTTCGGAGTGGACACTGTGGTGGGCTTCACCGGCTTGTCGATCTGGCACACGGTGGCCATGTTCCCGCCCGTCCCTCCGGCCATGATCGACGAGGGCTACGCCGACTTCGCCCGGCGCTGGAACCCGATCCTGGACACCTTCGACGGCGAGGGCGTCCGCTTCGCGCACGAGGTGCACCCCAGCGAGATCGCCTACGACTTCTGGACGACCAGCCGCGCGCTCGAGGCCGTGGATCACCGGCCCGCGTTCGGCCTGAACTTCGACCCGAACCACTTCGTCTGGCAGGACCTCGACCCGGTGGCGTTCCTCGCCGAATACCGCGACCGGATCTACCACGTGGACTGCAAGGAGGCCCGCAAGCGGCTCGACGGCCGGAGCGGCCGCCTCGGCTCACACCTGCCCTGGGGCGACCCTCGGCGCGGCTGGGACTTCGTCTCCGCCGGCCGCGGTGACATCCGCTGGGAAGACATTTTCCGCATGCTGAACTCGATCGGCTACCGCGGCCCGATCTCCATCGAGTGGGAAGACGCCGGGATGGACCGGCTGGCCGGCGCGGCCGAGGCGATTACCTTCTTGCGCCGGTTCGACTTCGACCCGCCTCAGGCTGCCTTCGACGCCGCCTTCAGCTCCGGCCGCGACTAACGGTACGGTCCGGACAAGCTGGACGTTTTTTTCCATCGGACGGTTTCGGCGCCGGGCAACGCAACGCCGGACAACTCGCGGACTCCCAAGGCGACGCGAAGGGCCGCCTCCTCAGCATCTTGGGCCACCGGGAAGCCGACGGGGAACGTGGGTGGGTTACCGCTGCCGCCGCGCACTGGGGCGGGCGGCTGGCACCAGTCGCCCTGGGGATACTGTTCATCCCCGTCGGCGTCCCCGCATCGGGCGGCCCGTTCGGCCCCAACCTAATCACGCCCTGGTACGCCCGCTTCGGTGCGGCGCTGCTGCCTGGTGCGGCCCTGCCCGCCTTCCGCAACCTGCTGTACTTCAACGGCAGCGCCATCACGCCGCCGCTGCTAGTGCTCGCCGCCTCGGCGGCCGCAGGCACTTAGCGGGAATACCGCCGGTGAAGTGGTCCGGCAGGCCTCAGACGATGACCGCGACGGCGGGAACGTCCTCGGCCGGCTAGCGACGCACGGCCAGCATGGCGTTGTTTTCGCTGCGCCCGGCCGGTAGGTACGTTCGGGGAGCTTGTGGGCCGAGCTGCCCTGCCCGCTGAAAGCCAGCCACGGCCTCGGCCGTCGCACCCGGACCCGGGCTCGCCCGGCGACGCCGGGCACGATCGGCGGTGATTATGCGTTGGAGTCGGGTACAACCTCGTGCATGGCTCCAGCTCTCCTGGGTCAGGCGCGCGGCACATCGAGATCTTCGTCCCGGAGCTCGTTCATCCTTTTTCGCGCCGGCCGGTGAATGACCGGTGCCCCCGGCGGCCGCACCCGGTATCGGCATTCAACGTCATCAGCAGATAGTTTCGTTAGAAGGCTCGTTTGTCATGGGCAGCATGCTGGCGTTCCTCGGCCGTGACATGGCGGTCGACCTCGGTACCGCGAACACCCTGGTGTACGTCCGCAGGCGGGGGATCGCGCTGAATGAGCCGTCGGTGGTGGCGCTCAACACGCATACCGGCAGGATCGTTGCGGTCGGTGCGCAGGCGAAACGGATGATCGGCCGGACGCCGGGCAACATCGTGGCGATCCGGCCGCTGAAGGACGGCGTCATCGCCGACTTCGACGTCACCGAGCGGATGCTGCGCTACTTCATCCAGAAGGTGCACCGGCGCCGGCACCTGGCCAGGCCGCGGCTGGTGGTGGCCGTGCCCAGCGGGATCACCGGCGTGGAGCAAAGCGCGGTGAAGGAAGCCGGGCACCAGGCCGGGGCCAGGCGCGTTTACATCATCGAGGAGCCGATGGCGGCCGCGATCGGCGCCGGGCTGCCGGTGCACGAGCCGGCCGGCAACATGGTCGTCGACGTGGGCGGCGGGACCACTGAGGTGGCGATGATCTCGCTCGGCGGCATCGTCACCTCCGAGTCCATCCGCGTCGGCGGCGACGAAATGGACCAGGCGATCATCGTCTTCGCCAAGAAGGAGCACTCGCTCATGCTGGGCGAACGGACCGCCGAGGAGATCAAGATGGCGATCGGGTCGGCCTGCCCATCCCCAGCAGAGCCGCACGCCGAGATCCGCGGCCGCGACCTGGTCAGCGGCCTGCCGAAGACCGTGGTAATTTCTGCCGGGGAGGTTCGGCATGCGATCGCCGAACCCGTCAGCGCCGTCGTGGACATCGTCAAGACCACGCTGGACAAGTGCCCGCCCGAGCTCGCCGGCGACGTCATGGACCGCGGTATCGCCCTGACCGGCGGTGGTGCCCTGTTGCGCGGCCTTGATGAGCGGCTGCGCGACGAGACAGGGATGCCGATCCAGCTGGCCGACAATCCGCTGGAGTCGGTCGTGCTCGGCGCGGGCAAATGCGTTGAGGACTTCGATGCCCTCCAGCAGGTGCTGGTACCGGACAGGCGCCGGTAACGGTTGAGCGAGGGTCCTGCGCACCAGGGCGCGTTGCCCCCGGCTGGCGCCCTCCTGGTAATGGCCGCCCGCGCCGCGCCCCCGGCCGCCCGACAGCGATCTCCGGCAGACCAGTCACGCTGGACTAGCCCGAAGGCCTGCCCCGGACGATGTCGATCAACAGCATCACGCTGAGTGATGAGGAAGGTCAGGGAGAACGCGCGCCGAGCCGCCGTAGGTTATCGGGTTCTCTTGCGTCACTGCAGTAGCGGACCCTGGCCGGGTGGTCACCATGGTTCAGGCGGCGGGGGCCAGGAGCGCACCTCGGTCGACTCGCGACTCGTCGCGATTACCGTAGCGCTGGCGTAGCGCTCGCCAGACGTCCAGCTTCTCCGGGCGCATCTGCTGCCCGTCATACAGGTCGTGCACGTAGCAGTAGAGCACCGTCTCCCCGCCCGGACCGAGGAACTGCACAGTCAGCGACTCCCGCCCGGCGAACGACGGGAACGGGTAGGGCTCGCGCACGAACCGGATCCCGGTGATCTCATCGACCCGCACGTCCATCGTCCAGCTGGCCGCGTCGTCGCCGAGCACGACGTGCCACCAGCGCCGGTCGGCTGGCCCGCGAAAGACCGGCGTGGCCGCGCCGGTCAGGTGCGCGGTCCACCAGCCGATGCCGAAGACAAAGATCAGCTGCCCAGACTCTGACAGCTCCGCGATCAGGCGTTCCAGTTCGCTCTCGGGCTCACTGATACCTGCGATCTTGCTCATCGCCGCGCTCCTCACCCGCGCCGGTGCCGTCGCTGCTTATGAACGCAGCGCCGCGCAATTTCGATACCGGATGGGCCGCAGGTTCGCGGGGCCTGGGCACGGCTGACCTTCCGCTTTCAGACCCGCGCCAGTGGCGCACCTCACCTGGCCGGACGGCAAGACCACCAGCGAAGCCACCCGCTACATCGACCAGCCCCTTCACCATCCCCGGACTCACGTCATGATCTTGAAACGGCCGTGGGTAAAGGCTTTATCGCGCACCGGTAGGGATAGCAGATCTCGGCGATCATAGAGCCGGAGCGAGGTCGGGTTCCAACAGCTTCTCGGCGAGCGGCCTGCATGCTTGCTCGTACAGGTCGAGTATCTCGGGCTGGTCACCGGGGCTGATGGCGTCGGCAAGGTACTGCGCCAGCATTGTTCCGTCGTAGATGGCGAGGTTGAGTCCCATTCCGGTGGAAGGGGTGAATACGTGAGCGGCGTCCCCAGCCAGGATGACCCGGCCCGCCCGGTATCTGTCGGCAATAGACGCCGTCATCTCGAATGCGCGGATGTCGAGGATCTCGACCGGGAAATCCGGGACGCCGGCGCCAGAGCGGACCAGGTCCTCGCAACGGGCCTGGCCATAGTCCTCAAGTCGTTCGCCTAGCTCGGGGTGCCATGGCAGGCCGCGGATCCAGCGGTCGGTGGCGTCTGTGGGGACGAACACGCCGCCGGTTGAAGGGTCGCCGATGCCGTACACCATGCAGGGCTCGTCGCCGGTGTAGTCACGCAGGGGCGAGCGGAACAGGATGCTGATCCAGTGTCCGTAGCCTCGGGCCCTGGACGTGGCGATCCCGCTGGCCTGGCGCACGGCGCTGTACGCGCCGTCGGCGCCGACGACGTACTGCGCCCGGATCGTGGAAGAGCCGTTCCCCTGAGCCGTAACGGTGGCTAGCACTGCCCCGTCGGCGGGCTCCAGGCCGGTTAGCTGCGAGCCGTACCTCAGCTGGGTCCCGCCCTGTACGGCGCACTGGGCGAGGATGGTTTCGAGGTGGTCCTGCGCGCAGGTCCACACGTGGTCATGGAAGGGCAGCCGCTGGATTTCGGGGCCGGTGAGGCAGGAGCGGATCGACATCGCGTGCTTGGACCGGAAGCCTAGGCGCCGTGCCTCTGGCCCGGCTCCCCAGCGGGTCATCAGCTGCATGGTCTCGGCGGTCAGAGCGGTCGCCCGCGGATGACTGGAGGCGCCTGGCAGGCGCTCGAGGACCAGCGGCGCGAGTCCCCGGCGGGCCAGCTCCAGCGAGGTCGCAAGCCCGGCAGCGCCTGCGCCGACGACCAGAACCTGGACGCATTCTTCTTCGTGACAGGTCATGAGAATCCCCCGCGGTGCTAGAATATGAAGGTACCCTGATTATCAGGCCTCCTTCATGAAGGAGTCAAGCCGTGGCCAGTCCCGGTCCCGATCCGTCGACGCCCACCCTGCTGCGAACGGCGTATAACGTCCTGTCCGCTGCGATTTACCGCGCCGTCAGCGAAACTGGTGCCACTGACATGCGCCCCGCCCACGGCAACGCGATGGAGATGCTCTCCATCCAGGACGGCCTTCGCCTGACCGATATCGCAGCCCGGGCGGGCATGGCCCCGCAGTCGATGGGCGAGATTGTCGACGACCTTGTCTCCAAGGGATACCTGGCCCGCCGCGAGGACCCCTCGGACAGGCGAGCCAAGCGCATCTATCTCACCCAGAAGGGCCGCGAGACAGCGCAGGCCAGCGGCATCGCGCTACTTGAGGCCGAACGGCGGATCAGCGAGATCCTCGGTACGAACAAGTACCAGGAAATGCGGCGCAACCTGGCTGCAATCTCCGAAATGGATCTATAGACCGCCCGGCGGAGGAATACCCAGCCAGAACCAGACCCCTGCCGGAGGGCCAGATCGCGATGGCCTGCCTGCCAGGTGCCCTCCCACCTTCGGGTCGAACCGGTCCCTGCCCAGCGGACGCAGCTAACCGGCGCGCCCGGCCGCGGCTCGCGGCGGCGTCGCTGGCACACCAGCACCCGCATGACCGCGGCAACCGCCCTGGGCCCCTTCACGCTGCGGGATCGTCCGCGCAACCCACCCCCTGCGGTCCGGCTCCAGACAATGCCGCATAAAGATAGCCTCGGCACCCAGCAGACTGGGGGGCTTGCGGCAAGACCCCGGTCGTGCTGCAGAATCGGCGGCCGGACCAAGAACGGACGAAGACATGGGGGCACGACGTGCGTGTGTTGTTGTCGACCTATGGGGGACGCGGTGACGAACCGCTGGTGGGACTGGCGGTGCGGTTGCGGGCGCTGGGCGCGGAGGTGCGGGTGTGCGCGCCGCCCGACTGGGCGGAGCGGCCGACCGACTCGTCAGAAGGAAGGCAGCGAGAGATGAGGATGTGCCCAGCACGAGGTTCGACAGAGCTGGAGGCGCCGGTGATTCGATCGGCCAGTGCAGTGCAACGGAGCACGGCTGCCTCGGAGGTATCGCGGTGAGCGAGCAGCACGTATTGGGTCTTCAAGAGGTTGACGAGATGCAGGTCGCGGTCGTTGGCGGCAAGGGCGCGCACCTGGGGGCGCTGTCGCGGATCGACGGCATCCGCGTGCCGGCTGGCTTTTGCGTGACGACGGACGCCTTCCGGCGGATCATGGCGGAAGCGCCGTCGATCGACGATCGGCTCGATCAGCTGTCGCGCCTGAACCCGGATGACCGGGAGGCGATCCGCACGCTCAGCGCGGAGATCCGCCGGACCATCGAAGGGATCGCCATCCCGGGCGATCTCGCGGCGGCGATCACCCGCGCTCTCGCCCAGCTCGGCGAGCAAGCCGCCTACGCCGTCCGATCCAGCGCGACGGCAGAGGACCTGCCGACGGCCTCCTTCGCCGGCCAGCAGGACACGTACCTGAACGTCATGGGGCCGGCGGCGATCCTCCAGCACGTCAGCCGGTGCTGGGCGTCGCTGTTCACCGAGCGGGCCGTGACCTATCGCCTGCGGAACGGCTTCGACCACCGGAAGGTCCACATGGCCGTGGTCGTGCAGCAGATGGTCTTCCCGGATGCGGCCGGCATCCTGTTCACGGCCGACCCCGTCACGGGCAACCGGAAGGTCGCCTCCGTGGAGGCCAGCTTCGGCCTCGGTGAGGCCCTGGTCTCCGGCCTGGTGAACCCGGATGTCTTCAAGGTGCGCGACGGCGAGGTCGTCGCCAAGGCGATCGCCGCCAAGCAGCGTGCGGTTCACGCCTCGCCGGCTGGCGGGACGCAGGAACAGGCGATCGACCCGCAGCGGCAGGAGCAGCCGGCGTTGACGGATGCGCAGGTTGTGCGGCTCGCGCGGCTCGGCCTGCGGATCGAAGCGCACTTCGGCCGTCCGCAGGACATCGAATGGTGCCTGGTCGATGATGGCTTCCAGATCGTCCAGAGCCGGCCGATCACCACGCTGTTCCCCATCCCCGAGTCCGGCGACCGGAAGAACCACGTCTATGTCTCCGTAGCTCATCAGCAGATGATGACCGACCCCATGAAGCCACTCGGGCTGTCCTTCTGGCAGATGACGACCCCCGCGCCCATGGCCGAGG
>Ga0209656_10000468_pt1 | contig 26711 bp, 17 predicted proteins | sample BogFormECP12_OM2_FD_188239 | JGI IMG/M metagenome (GOLD analysis project Ga0209656, IMG submission 188239) | Bog forest soil microbial communities from Calvert Island, British Columbia, Canada - ECP12_OM2 (SPAdes) (version 2) | ecosystem: Environmental > Aquatic > Freshwater > Wetlands > Bog ...
GCGCTCCGCCAAGGCTCGCTCATGGGTCACCATCACGATCGTCATTCCTAATTGCTGGTTGAAATCGCGAACCATATTCATGATTTCGGTTCCGGTGTGGCTGTCCAGATTGCCGGTCGGTTCGTCGGCGAGCAGGAGCTGAGGCCGGTTGATCAGCGCCCGAGCCAGCGCGGCCCGCTGCTGTTCTCCGCCGGAAAGCTCGCTGGGGCGGTGGTTCATGCGCGTTTGCAAACCTACACGCGCGAGCGCTTCCCGGGCCAGCGCGTCCCGTTTTCCGCGCTCGATCTCCGCAAAGCGCATGGGCAATTCCACGTTTTCTATTACATTCATGGTCGGGATCAGATTGAAAGACTGGAACACCATTCCCACCGTGTGCAAGCGATAGTGCGCCAACTCTTCGCGGGAAAGTTGGGCGAGATTCCGGTCGTGAACAATAACGCTACCGGAGGTAGGACGGTCGAGACCGGCAATCAGATTCAGCACTGAGGACTTGCCGGAACCTGAGCTTCCGAGGAGCGCAACAAATTCGCCGGCGGGCACTTCCAAAGTCACGCCGTCCACGGCCCGAATCACCGTCTCGCCCATGCGATAGTGGCGGCAAAGCTGCTCCGCGTGAATTGCCGGAGCACGATTCGTTTGGGAGTTGCCCGCGCTGCTCATTCGCTAGCGAACCTCTCCCTTCAGAACCCGCAATGCATCAGCTGGCTTTCCATCGCCGTTTCGCGCGGGCTTGGAGCTGCCATTCCCGGACGCATCTAACTCAGGCAAGTCTCCCTCTCCCGGAGCCAGGAAAAGGTTCTCCTCGATACCATGCTGTCGCGTGTAAAGGTCGTAATAACGGCCTCGCGCGGCATAGAGTTGGTCGTGCGTGCCGCGCTCCACGATTTGTCCCTGCTCCATCACTAAAATTTGATCGGCGCGGCGAATGGTCGAAAGCCGGTGTGCGATGACGAAAGTTGTCCGGCCCTTCATCAAATAAGAGAGTCCTTGCTGGATCATCTGCTCGGATTCGGAGTCCAGACTCGAGGTTGCCTCATCCAGAATCAGGATGCGTGGCTCCGCCAAAATGGCTCGGGCAATCGAAATTCGCTGCCGTTGGCCTCCGGAAAGTTTCACGCCGCGTTCTCCCACCACCGTGTCGTACTTGTCGGCGAACGCTTCCGCGAATTCGTCGACCCGAGCGATCCGGCAGGCACGCAAGATGTCTTCTTCACTTGCATCTGGACGAGAAAACGAAACATTCTCGCGAATTGTTCCATCAAAAAGAAAAGATTCCTGCAACACCACCCCGAGACGAGTACGGTAAGAGTCGAGGCGAACGGTGCTGAGGTCGATGCCATCGAGCAGGATCTTGCCCCTGGTGGGCACATAGAAAGCCGAGATCAGGCCAATGGTTGTGGACTTACCTGAGCCGGAGGAACCAACCAGCGCCGTCACCGTCCCCGGATCGGCGCGGAAGGAAATGTCGCGCAGCACGTCGTGAATTCCATTGTAGGTGAAACTTACGCTGTCGAACTGAATCTGCCCTACAATGTCCCGCAGTTGCACGGAGCGCCTAGGGTCCTGATCTTCGGGCCGCTCCCGCATGATCTCCTGCGTCCGTTCGAGACCGGCCAACGCTTCGGTAAGCTGGGTTCCGATGGAAACAATCTGCATGATGGGCGCAACCAGGAACCCGAGCAGCAAGGTATAGGAGACAAATCCACCAACCGTCAGCGTGCCGGAAGCGATCTGATGTGCGCCCACATACATGGTGACCGCGCCCACACAGCCCAACAGAACGCTTGCCGAAAGGCTCATCACCGACGTTGCGGTGAGAGTACGCATTACGTTATCGAGCAGGCGCCGAACACCGGTCGCAAACACTGCTTCCTCGCGCTGTTCCGCGTGATACCCCTTGATCACTCGCACTCCCCCCAGCGATTCGGTGAGCCGGCCCGTGACCTCGGCATTGATCTTGCCCCGCTCGCGGAAAATCGGCCGGATGGTCGCGAATGCCTTGTTTAATGAGATGCCGAAGCACACAAGCGAACCCACCGCGATCAAAGTCATCTGCGGGCTGGTGCGCAGCAGTAAGACCAGCGCGATTCCGGAGGTGACCAGCCCTCCCGCGAAATCCACGAGCCCGGTTCCCAGGAGGTTCCGCACACCCTCTACGTCGCTCATGATGCGGGAGACCAGGCTGCCGGTTTTGTTGACGTCGTAAAAGGCAACTGGCAGGCGCGAGATATGGGCCTGCACCTGTTGACGCAGCTCCGTGATCAGCCTTTGCGCCGCCTTCGACAACGACTGCGTCAGCGAAAAAGAGGTAACGCCCTGCACCACCGTAGCCCCGAGCACAACCAGTACCAGCGGCACCAATTTATCCATGCGGTGCTTGTTGATGACTGTATCGATCAGGAATTTCGTGGAGTAAGGTAGGACCAAAGCGGCTACGCGGTTGATCACCATCAGCCCGAAACCGAGCGCCAGAAGCCCCCGCCGCGGACGCATCAGCTTCCAGACTTCCGGCAAGATGGCGCGGAGTCTCTCGACTTTGGGTTTCTTCTGGGCTGCTGTGGGCTCGGTACTCAATCTCCTGTTGGACTCCCGCCAAGCTTGATTCGCTTCATTAATTGCTCGCTTGTGGCTACAGCATTGTGACATGTCCGGGCCAGCCGTTGTATCCTCGGGGCGTGTCTCGCCAGTCTTCGCCGGAGCGTTCTCCAACCGCAGGTTTGTTGCTCGGCCTGGTCATCACACTCGCGGCAGTCGTGGCCTATTCGGCGTATATCACCTGGCAAGTGGCTGGTTTGCGCAGGCTCCAATCCGAACTGATTGACCGCAACCGCAAAGATTCCCTGCAGTTGCTGCGCATCCAGAACGATCTGAATCTGCTCGCGGTCGCCATGCGGGACATGATCGACAACGACGAACCGTATCCTCTTACTGCCTGGTCGGCGCAGTTCCAACGCATCCGCACTGATTTGGACGATGCCATGCGCCTGGAAGCCGCATTGGCTCCGGCCGGACGTACGGCGGACCAAAGCGCTTCCTTAAGCGTGTCGCTGGCGCAATTCTGGGATGCGGTGGACCGTGTCTTTGCTCTGGCGGGCGCGGGCAAGGAAAAAGATGCGCGAACACAAATCCAACTCTCGTTGCAGGCGCGGCAGGCGGCGCTGAGTACCACGGTGGCTCGATTTCTGGTACAAAACAGCGAGAACGAAGAACAAGCGGCGCAGCGCATCATCCAGATTTATGACCGCGTGCAGCGGCAAGTGTATGTGTTCCTGGCCGCGACGCTGGGCGCGATTCTGTTGACTGGATTCTCCATGATCCGGTGGAACCGCCGGCTGTTTGCGCGCATGGCTGAGCTTTCAGAGCGGCGTAGCGAGCTCGCGCAAAAACTAATTGCAACCCAGGAGTCGACCTTACGTTATATTTCCCGAGAGTTGCATGATGAATTCGGCCAGATTCTGACGGCGATGGGAGCGATGCTCGGCCGCGCCGGCGCTCACGCTCCGGAAGGCTCGTCTTTGCGAACGGATCTGCACGAAGTCCGCCAGATCGCTCAGGACACGCTGGATCGCGTCAGAAGCCTGTCGCAGGCGCTGCATCCGGTTATGCTGGATGAGGCGGGGTTGGAGACCACGCTCGATTGGTACATTCCAACCGTGGAACGGCAGACCGGAATTGCCATATCCTATGAAAAGCAAGGCGTGCCGTTCACTATCGATGCCGGTGCAACAGTGCAAATCTATCGCGTGCTGCAGGAAGCATTGAACAATGTGGCGCGGCACTCCGGCGCGAAGCAGGCTTGGGTGCGGTTGCGGTTTCTACCTTCGGAGCTTGAATTGGAGGTGGAAGATCACGGCGCAGGCTTTAACGGGCAGCCCGTGAAGCAAGGCATTGGTCTCGTCGCCATGCGCGAACGCGCCGAGTTGATGGGAGGAAGAATTGCATTTTCATTACCCAGCGCCGGGGGCACAATGTTGCGCCTGACTGCCCCGCGCGAAAAGATTGAGACCATTGCTTCTGAAACCAATCCCCATGACAAAAAAGATTACGGTATTGCTAGTCGATGATCACGGCCTGGTGCGGCGAGGGTTCCGGCGCATGTTGGAAGATGAGCCGGACATACAGGTGGTGGGCGAAGCCGGCGATGGGGAAGAGGCCGTCCGGCTCGCGCAGGAGTTGCGGCCGCAGGTCGTAGTCATGGACTGCGCTCTGCCGAAGACAAACGGCCTCGACGCGACGCGGCAGATTCTTGAAGATCTTCCGGAGACGGCAATCCTCATGCTCAGCATGCATTCCGAGAGCACTTGGGTACGGCAGGCGATCGAAGCTGGCGCCAAGGGATACATTCTCAAGAATGCAATCAACCTGGAGCTGGGGCCGGCCGTCCGGCGCGTCGCCGGCGGAGAAACGATTTTCGATCCTCAGGTGGAGCAGCATTCCGTACTCCGCGGCGAGCGCAGCAGTGGGCTGACTCCCCGCGAGCTCGAAGTGTTACAGATGATTGTGGATGGCAAGTCGAACAAAGAGATCGCATCGGCCCTCGAGCTCAGCGCCAATACGGTTGCGGTTCATCGCGCGAACATCATGAATGCGCTGGGAATTCACAAGACTGCGGAGCTGGTTGTTTATGCCATTCGCGCGGGGCTGGTGAACGTTCCGTGAATCGCAGATCTTTTCTGCGCAACATGGCGGGGCTTGCATGCGCATCCCAACTGCTCTCCCCGCGCGCCCTCGGCTTGCAAGGCGGTGCCGGGCCTTCCCCCGGCCTTCGCTTCGTGGACGTAACCTCGAGCTCCGGCCTCCAATTCCAGCATAACAGCGGCGCCTTTGGAGGAAAATTTCTTCCCGAAACCATGGGTTCCGGCTGTGCCTTCCTCGATTACGACCGCGACGGCTGGCAGGACATTCTCCTCGTCAACGGAATGGATTGGCCCGGCCACAAGCAGCGGCACTCCACGCTGCGGCTGTATCACAACGACGGAAACGGAACCTTCACCGACGTTACTTCCCGCGCCGGACTCGACGTTGAGATGTACGGCATGGGCGTGGCTGTCAGCGACTATGACAACGACGGCTTCCCTGACATTCTCATCACCTGTGTAGGCCAGAACCGGCTGTTCCACAATACCGGCAAGGGAACCTTTGTCGATGTAACCCTCGCCAGTGGGTTAGGTAAGCGTCAAGCCTTCAGCAGCTCTGCTTTGTGGTTCGACTACGACCGCGATGGTCTGCTCGATCTTTTCGTTTGTAACTATGTGAAGTGGTCGCCCGAGCACGACGTCTTCTGCAGTCTCGACGGCAGGCACAAGTCTTATTGCACGCCGGAAGCTTACCGCGGCGAGACGTGCTGGCTATTTCACAATCGCGGCAATGGAACCTTCGAGGACGTCACCGCCTCCAGTGGCATTTTCGATAGCAGTTCAAAATCCCTTGGCGTCGCCATGCTCGATGACGACCAGGATGGTTGGCCCGATCTGCTGGTCGCGAACGACACTCAACCCAACAAACTCTACCGCAACCAGCACAATGGAACGTTCAAGGACGTGGCTGTCGAGGTTGGATTGGCCTTCAGCACCGAAGGTAAGGCCCGTGCCGGCATGGGCGTGGATATTGCCGATTTCACGAACTCCGGCAAATCAGGTGTGGCCATTACGAACTTCGACAACGAGATGACTGGCCTGTACGAGTTCAGCGGGAAGACCTACGAAGACGTCGCGGCTCAGGCTGGCGTGGGCATGGCTTCTAAGAATAGTCTCGGCTTTGGATGTGTTTTTCTCGACGCCAATTTGGACGGCTGGCTCGACCTTGCGGTAGCGAACGGACACATTGATGAGACGGTGCGCAATATTCGCGGCAACGTGGGATACGCTCAGTCTCCGCTCTTGTTTCTCAACGACGGACGCAGCAGGTTTCACGACGTCGCTAGCGAACTCGGCGGAGGCTTCGACCAGCCCAAGGTCGGACGCGGGCTTGCGTATGGGGACTTCGATCGCGACGGAGATCTCGACTTGTTGCTCACCACAAACAATGGCGTCGCCCACTTGTACCGGAACGACCAGCTTGCCGGAAATCGCAGCATACGTTTCCGCCTGGTCGGCACGAAGTCCAATCGCGATGCCATCGGAGCTACGGTCCACATCGTTTCCGGCGGGTTGAGCCAGACACGAATGGTAAAGAGTGGATCGAGCTATCTGTCGCAATCCGAACTCCCGCTGACGTTTGGCCTGGAGAAGCGCGACCGTGTCGAACACGTTGTCGTCACTTGGCCCAGCGGCAGAGTAGAAGAATTCACGAACCTCGCAGCCGGTCGATGCTACGAATGCACCGAAGGCAAGGGAATCGCTCCACAAGAAGGATACTGATAGAGGACGACCGGCGAATCAGATTACGGTTGAGTCAGGTTTCCCGAGGCAGTCAGGTCGATATCAACCGACTCGCTGACCTGCAAAAACAACGTGCTCGGATTCTTGATCCCCCATTGCACGTAGGGCACGGCGAAGTGCAGCGTCGCGGTCCAATAACCAGGAGCCATCTTGACTTCAGCCGGGACCGTCAGTTCATGCTCCGCACCGTGGATTGCGAAAATTCCGCGGACGCGGACAGAGGAGGTTCCCGACAGTGATACCGCTCCGTCGACGCGATCCGGACGGAAAACTATTTCCGGGTAACGATCGCTCTCCAGCACTTCGCGATGCATTTTCCGGTCGCGCATTCCGTTGCCACTTTGGCCACTCTTGGCATCCACCACGATTTCGCCCGTGAGTTTCCCCGAGGCGGGATCGAGACGCAGCGCTCCTCGCTTTAGCTGGAACGTTCCCCGAACTGTATGAAGCACATCTCCGAGCGTGAAATTGATGGTGGTGTGCTGCGGATCTAGCTGCAAAGCCGCATTCTGCGCGGCGGCCGCAACGGACAATGAGAGAAATAAAACCGTTAGGATAGCCCGGCGCACCCGACTCCGCAGAAAAGCCTGAGCGTCTTCTTTCATGGATTATGTGGTCAGCAGTCCCCATCCCAAGGTGAGCCCATCCATAGCCAGATGCATGGGACTGAAGTTCCCTACATGTAGAGCCAGCAGCCTGCGAAAAACATCGGGATGCTTGCGGAAAACTTGCAGGGTACGACGCTGTATGAGCGGATGCCCATCCAGCATCAACATCAATCGCGCCATCCACAAGGGACGGAACGACAGGCGGCGGTGAGCGGCCTGGTAACCGCGCAGATCACCCATACTGAGACAGTTCGCCAGCACTGCGGCCTGGCTGAACGAAAGACCCAGACCGTCGCCAGTAATCGCATCAACCGTGCCGGAAGCGTCACCGACCAACGCGACATTTCCCCGCCAGACGTTTTTCAATTGGCGATTCGCTGTGAGCGCGCCTCTTTCAGTCGAGGTTGCCACGGCCCTGGACAATCGCTCGCTCAGATCCGGAAAATCGGTCAAAGATTTTTCCAGGCGCAGTCCCGGATTTTGCGAAGCCACAGCCACGCAGACCTCATCACCGCTCACCGCTGTCATATACCCTTGGCTGTGTTTTCCCCAGTAGATCTCAATCCGATCCGTCCAGGGTTTGACGCGATAATGCCGGCGAAAGGAATATCGAGAGCCCGTCCCTGAGCGAGGCTCGAGATTGGCCCACGTCCGCACCCGTGAATTCGAGCCGTCGGCTCCGATGATCCACGATGCTCGCACGCTGCAGTTTCCCAATCGCACACTTTCCCCTGAAATCCCGGTGACCGCGCATTGCCATAGCAGATCGACGCCCAGCCCCGCGGCGCGTTCCGTCAGAATACGATGCAAGGTCGTCCGGCGAATCGCGAGGCCGTCATGGCCAGAAGGAAAAACCGCCTCTGCGGACAACCCGGAACCGAGAAAGCGAACCCCTCGTACGGAACATGCGTCCGCAGCCGACAGCGTAACTCCCAGCTTCCCCAGCGCCACAATCGCGTCCGGCATCAGCGCTTCGCCGCAAGCTTTATCGATCGGTGGTTTCGCCCCGTCGGCCACGACCACGCGGAATCCCTGCTGCCGGGCGGCGATTGCTGCGGCCAGTCCTGCCGGGCCGCCACCGATGACGAATACATCCGTTGAGTTCAGCAACTATTCACTCTCACCATTGCAGAAGCAGAAGCTCGGAGCAAAATCCTGGCCCCATCGCGGCCAGCAGGCCGAGGGCGCCAGGCTCAGGACGCCGATGCTTCATCACGTCCTCCAGCACGCACAGAACGGAAGCCGACGAGAGATTTCCCACTTTGCGCAAACAATCCCAGGAGGCATCCAGTTCTCCGTTGTGTAGTCCCAGCGCAGCCGCCGAAGCGTCAAGCACCTTCGGTCCGCCGGTGTGCAAAACGAAGCTTTTTAGTTCGCTCCGCTTGTGACCATTGTCGGCCAGAAAAGCGTCCACGTCCTTACCCAAATTTTCCCGGATCAGGGTTGGGACCTCCGTAGAAAGTATGATGCGGAAACCCTTCTCGGAAATGTTCCAGCCCATCATTTCTTCCGTGGCAGGATAAAAAATCGAGCGCGTCGCGAGAATTGTAGGCCCCGAATTGTGGCCATTCGACGATGCGAAGTCCTCGCCGGTGACAATCACGGCGGCTGCACCATCGGCGAAAAGTCCAGACGAGATCAGGTTCGCGACTGACAGATCCTCGCGCTGCAAAGTAAGCGAACAAAGTTCAACCGAGACCAGTGCCGCAGCTTGCGAAGGATAGGCACGAACGTAATCGTAAGCGCGAGCGATCCCCGCCGCACCCGCTACGCATCCCAAGCCAAAGATCGGCGTGCGGCGGATGTTGGCGGGAAGGCCCATGCGGTTGATCAGCAGCGCATCGATCGAAGGGCTCGCAACTCCAGTGACCGTCGTGAACAACAAGGCTCCCAAATCTTGTGGCTTCATTCCGGCATTGTGAAGAGCGAGGCAAAGAGCCTGCTCTCCCAATTCCTGCGCCACTTTGATCCAGATGTCGTTGGCTTCCCCCCAGGTTTTGATGTCCACATACTGTTCGGCGGGAATCGCGAGGTAGCGCCCATCCACCGTTACGTTACGGTGCAACCGCGCCAGCAGCAAAGGATTCTTGAGTTGAGCTCCCCAATAATCTTGCAGGCGTTCTAGGAGAACTTTCTGGGAATAGTAATTCTTGGGGAACGCGCTCGCGGCGCTTGCGATCTTCATGGGTTCTGAGTCCTGACCTTGGTCTCGGCACGGAACCCGCCCCCAAGCCGACCGAATCCGAGAAGCCTTTCTCGATTAGATGGCGGGGATCCCCGTCGCGGTTGCAACGGACTGCCGTGTGCCGGCGTACGTATTGTCGCAGAGTTGAGGATTTTTGTTTGCTATCCCTCGTAAAAAAGCAATACCACACACGCCCTTACACACCGAGGCGAGCGAGGAAAGTCATAGTATCGCTTTGCTTCGACTACGGCAAGATCGCAATTGAAGTGGGAGTGTTCCCTACATTATAGGTTGCGATAGTATTCAAACTTCCGCTGGCGATGCCGAACGCTTGAATGCCGGCGGATCCGGTCTGGTTTCCCACGTACAAGTACTTGCTATTCGGATCTACGGCGAGGAAGCTTGGCTCCGTTTCGGTTGCGAATGGAGAGTCCGTCACTTCGACGGGAAAGCCCGTACTGGACGTAATCGAATAGGTCGCGACGTTGTTGGATCCTTGATTCGCTACGTAAAGATAGCTACCCGTAGAGTCCAGAATGAGTGATACCGGATGCTGAAAGTTGTCAGCAAGAGGAGATTGAGGAATATTCCCCAGCGTGCCAGGGGTGGGACTGCTGGCGTAGGCGCACGGAGCGATGCAGTAGATGGAGATGGAATTGGCCGCAGAGTTCGCCGCGTAGAGGTATTTACCGCTGGGAGCTATTGCTATGCTCGCAGGATTATTATCTGCGGTGAAGGTGAGCCCTCCAACGACCGGACTCGAGGACAGTACTCCAGAGGTTATGCTGAAGACTGCAATAACCCCGCTCGTAGAGGAGTACGGAGCGCTGACGTAAAGAAAATTACCCGAGGGCGACAACGCCATGCTCTTGACGGATAAGCGAATCTGAAACGGCGACCCGGTCACCGCGGTAAGCACGCCGCTGCTCGCATCGATCGAGAAAGCCGAAATGTCGTTCGACAAGGCATTCGCGCAGTATAAGTACTTGCCCGCAGGATCCATTGCCAGAAGAAACGGCTGCGTTCCCACGGGAGTTCTTGGCGTCACTTCGCTCACCGTTCCGTCGCTATTTATGTCGAACAGCGAAACGTCGTTTTCCCCCTGTCCGGGATTTGCGACGTACAAAAATTTTCCGGATGGATGGATCACCACGGAGTAAGCTCCGCTGCCCACCGTGTAGGGACTTTCCTGAAGCTGCGTCAGCACACCGGAATAGGGATCTTCCCGAAAGACCGCCAATTGGCTCGCGGCCGGAACGGTCGCGTAGACGTAGTGACTGGCGTTACTGCCACAACTCACACCACCGGCAATGACCGCAAAAACAAATACCAGCCCAAGTGCTTTCTGAAGCATCCGTGACTCCTGCGAGAATTTGAAGGCGAAGAACAATAATACCCGGCTGCCGGGAAATCGGCATGGAAACAACACATTGTTTATCATATGGTCGGAGCAAGAAAAAGGGGAGTGATTCCCCAAGCCTCTGGATGACCGTCCCACTGACTCTGCGATGCACTGCTTCTGAAAGCAGGTTGCACGCGGCTAGACCGATTCCATGTTTCGCTGACTTTCTTCTAAGTGCTTAGTCCGCTGAGTGCGCCGGGCTTGGTTGAGCCGGGCCGGCCAACGACAGATTTTCTCCACCGCGCAATGCCAACCGCAACCGATCCAAATAAACATACACGACCGGGGTGGTGAACAGAGTCAGTGCCTGGCTTACGATGAGTCCGCCGACGATTGTGATGCCGAGCGGACGATGGAGCTCGGAGCCGGTTCCGGTACCCAACGCCAGCGGCAGCCCGCCCAGCAGAGCCGCCATGGTTGTCATCATGATTGGACGGAAGCGCAGTAAGCAAGCCTCGTAGATGGCGTCTACTGGTTTTTTCCTTTGCGTCCTTTCCACATCCAGCGCGACGTCGATCATCATAATGGCGTTCTTTTTCACCAGGCCAATCAGCAGGATGATGCCGATCGTGCCGATCACGTTGAGCTCGTTGTGCGTCAAAATCAAGGCCAGGAGCGCGCCTACGCCGGCGGACGGTAGCGTTGAAAGAATTGTGATCGGATGAATGTAACTCTCGTACAACATCCCAAGCACGATATAAACCGTAATCAGCGCGGTGAGAATCAGGACTGGTTCGCTCGAGAGCGAATCCTTGAATGCGGCCGCTGTGCCCTGAAAAGTCGCCTGAATCGTAGTAGGGAAGCCAATGGAGCGTTGGACTTTCTCGATGGCTAGCGTCGCCTGTCCCAGAGAAACTCCGGGAGCCAGGTTGAATGAAATCGTGACCGAAGGAAATTGGCTCTGGTGGTTCACAGCTAAAGGTATATTCGAGGGCGTGAAGTGGGTGAACGCTGCCAGGGGTATCGGCGCGCCGTCGGAGGAGCGCAAGTAAATGTTCTGCAGGGCTTCGGTCGTCTGTTGGAACTGCGGCGCGACTTCCATCACCACGTGGTATTGATTCAGCGGCCGGTACATGGTGGAAACCTGCCGCTGACCAAAGGCGTCGTAGAGCGCGTTGTCGATATCCTGCGCGGCGACGCCCAAGCGGCTGGCAGTGTCGCGATCAATCACCAGCCGGGCTTGTAGTCCTTTATCTTGTTGGTCGGTATTCACGTCGCGGAGTTGCGCCAGGGCGCGCATTTTCTGGAACAACAGGGGCGCCCAAGTGTTGAGCTCGTTCAAATCCTCGCCTTGTAAAGTGTACTGGTACTGCGCATTGCTCTGCCGGCCGCCGATGGTTAAGTCTTGAAACGATTGCAGGTACAACGTAGCGCCCGGCACGACCGCTAGTTTGCCACGAAGGCGGTTGACCACATCGTCAGCAGTAACGTTAGGGCATGATTGCCAGAAATGGTGTGCCGGGCATTTGCCGCGTTCCGCCAGCGGCTTCAGCATGACGAAGAACCGGCCCTGATTTGTTGCCGAGCCTCCGCCCGCGAATCCGACTACCGTATCGACCGCCGGATCCTTCAGTACGATTTTCACGTACTCTTCCATCTTGCCGCGCATCGCCTGGAATGAGATGTCCTGTGCCGCTTGCACCGAACCCCCGATGCGCCCCGTATCCTGCTGGGGGAAAAAGCCTTTGGGCACGATAATGTAGAGATAAACGCTTAAGCATGCCACCAGTATGGTCACGATAAGTGTCACCAGTTGATAGTCCAAAACTCTCCTCAACGTATGTCGGTACGCCGCCAGAGTTTTATCGAAGAACCATTCGCTGATGCGGTAGATTACATTGTGCCTCTGATCATGCACCGCGGGACGCAGGAACTTGGCGCACATTGTAGGCGTCGTGGTCAGTGAGACCAGCAATGAAACTCCAATCGCCATGCTCAGAGTCACCGCGAACTCGCGAAACAGACGCCCCACGATCCCGCCCATCATCAGCAAGGGTATGAATACCGCGACGAGTGAGACACTCATGGAAATGACGGTAAACCCGATTTCCGCGGCTCCTTTGAATGCCGCCTGAACTGCATCCATGCCCTGTTCCACGTAGCGCGTGATGTTTTCCAGCACCACGATGGCGTCATCCACCACGAAACCGGTAGAGATGGCCAGCGCCATCAGCGACAGATTGTCCAGGCTGTAGCCGAGTAAATACATCCCGCCGCAAGTGCCCACCAGCGAAAGCGGCACGGCAATGCTGGGAATCACCGTGGCACGCACCGTGCGCAGGAATACGAAAACCACCATGATCACCAGTACGATCGAAATCAGCAACGTGGTTTCAATGTCCTTCACCGACGCGCGGACCGTGACTGTGCGGTCCATCACGACTTCCAGTTTGATGGCCGGAGAAATCGAGGACTGGAGATACGGCATCAGAGCGCGCACCCGGTCCACGGTCTCAATGACGTTGGCGTCGGGCTGGCGGAAGATAACGACCAGCACCCCGGGCTTCCCATTGGCCAAGCCGAGGTTGTGCACATCCGCCACCGAGTCCTGCACCTCCGCCACGTCGCTCAGCCGCACCGGTCCCCCATTGCGGTAAGCAACAATTAGCGGCCGGTACTGATCCGCAGTGAAGAGTTGATCGTTATCCTCGAAGGATGTTGAGGTCGTCTCATTCGAGACCTGCCCCTTGGCTTGGTTCGCGTTGGCCAGGTTGAGAGCGTTGCGCACCGTGTCCAAGCCCACTCCGAGCTTATTGAGCAGCATCGGATTGACTTCGACTCTCACCGCTGGTGGCGCCGAACCGTAAGTGAACACTTGGCCAACTCCATTCACCTGGGCGAGCTTCTGCGCCAGAATCGAGTCGGAGGTGTCATACAAGCGTGCCACCGGAACCGTGTCTGAAGTGAGCGCCAGAATCAGGATAGGAGCGTCCGCGGGATTGATCTTGCGATAGGTCGGATTGCTCGGCAGGTTTGCAGGGAGTTGACTGCGCGCCGCGTTGATTGCGGCTTGCACATCACGCGCTGCCGCATCAATGTTCCGGTTCAAATCAAATTGCAGCGCGATTGCGGTCGAGCCCAGCTGGCTCGATGAGGTCATCTGGTTCACGCCGGAGATGCGTCCGAACTGCCGCTCCAGCGGCGTGGCCACGGCGGAAGCCATCGTCTGCGGATCTGCCCCCGGCAGCTGTGCGCCCACAGCGATTACCGGAAAATCTACCCGCGGTAACGAAGCCACCGGAAGATAATTGAAGGCAAGAATCCCCGAAAGCAGCAGGGCCGCTGCCAGCAGCGATGTGCCAATCGGACGCCGTATAAATGGAGCCGAAATACTCATGCTTGAAATAGCAAAGCTTAATCCCCTGAATCCGCGGACAGTTCGTGCGGAATCGGATTGCCGATCTTGTACCTCTCAAACCGGTGCGCCAGCCGGTCAAACCACAAATAGACCACCGGCGTGGTGTAAAGAGTAAGCAGCTGGCTGAGAATCAATCCACCCACGATGGTGATGCCGAGCGGACGCCGCAACTCTGCGCCGGTTCCCGATCCCAGCGCCAACGGCAAGCCACCCAGCAGCGCGGCCATTGTCGTCATCATGATCGGCCGGAAGCGCAGCAAACAAGCTTGAAAAATCGCTTCCTCCGGCGGCTTATGTTCTTCCCGTTCGGCCTCGAGAGCGAAGTCGATCATCATGATGGCGTTCTTCTTGACAATGCCGATGAGCAAGATAATGCCGATCAGTGCAACCACAGTCAGATCGTTACCCGTGATCTCCAGAGCCAGAATCGCGCCTACGCCCGCCGAGGGCAGAGTGGAGAGAATCGTGATGGGGTGAATGTAGCTCTCATATAACACGCCCAGCACGATATACACCGTGATGATCGCGGCGAGAATCAGAAAGGGCTCGCTCGACAGCGAATTTTGAAATGCCGCGGCCGTACCCTGAAAAGAGGCGTGAATACTCGCGGGCAACTGAATGTCCTTCTCCACTTGCTGGATCGCTTTCGTGGCATCGCCCAGAGAGGCGCCCGGCGCCAGGTTGAACGAAAGCGTCACCACCGGGAACTGCCCCTGGTGGTTCACCGCGAGCGGCGTGTTCGTCGATTGCATCCGCACAAACGTGGAAAGAGGAACAGGCGCTCCGCTGGTGGTTGACGTGGCTGCATTGGCCGATGGCGCACCCGAATTCGCAATGGTGCTGGCAGGGCGGACATATATATCATTCATCGCATCGGGTGTCTTGGCAAAGTTCGGCAGAACTTCCAGCACCACGTGATACTGATTCAACTGCGTAAAGATGATTGAAACCAGCCGCTGACCGAAGGCGTCGTAGAGCGTGTTGTCGATGGCCTGTGGCAAGATTCCCAGCCGCGACGCCGTATCGCGGTCGATCGTCAGATTGGTTCGGAGACCGCCATTCAGTTGATCGGTAGCCACGTCGCGCAGTACCGGCTGCGCCCGCAGTTTCTCCACCAGCTTGGGAGTCCACTGGGCCAGCTCCTGCGCGTCCGCGTCCTCAATGGAGTACTGGAATTGCGTGCGGCTTACCCGATCTTCCACCGTCAGGTCCTGCACCGGCTGCATGTAAAGAGTGATTCCATCGACCTTAGAGAGTTCAGGCTGCAACCGACGGATGATTCCCGAAGCATCGTCGTTGCGTTCATCTCGTGGCTTCAGATTGATTTGAATGCGGCCGCTGTTGGGGGTCGTGTTCGTGCCATCCACGCCGATAAAAGATGACAGGCTCTCCACATCTTTGTCCTTGAGGATCACCTTCGCCAGCTCCTGTTGGCGTAGCGACATCGCGTCAAACGAAATGTTATCCGGAGCTTCCGAAATTCCCAAAATCACGCCCGTATCCTGCACCGGAAAAAATCCCTTGGGCACAACCACGTAGAGAACCAGCGTGAGAACCAAAGTCCCGAAGGTGACGAACAAGGTGGCCGTCTGGTGTTTCAGCACCCACTTCACGGTGCGGCCGTAAAACGCAATGACGCGGTTGTAAAAATCTTCCGTGACCTCGTAGAAGCGGCCCTTCTCACCCTCCTTGCGATGCTTTAACAGCTTGGCGCACATCATCGGCGTCAAGCTCAATGAAACTGCAGCCGAAACCAGGATAGTCACTGCCAGCGTGACCGCGAACTCGCGGAAGAGCCGGCCAACAATATCGCCCATAAACAAAAGAGGGATCAGCACGGCAATCAGCGAGACCGTCAGCGAGACAATGGTGAACCCGATCTGCCCCGACCCCTTCAGCGCAGCATCCAGCGGCGAATCTCCAGCCTCCAGATAGCGATCGATGTTTTCGATCATGACGATGGCGTCATCGACGACGAAGCCGGTGGAGATGGTCAGCGCCATGAGCGTCAGATTATTGAGGCTGTATCCGAGCAGGTACATCACGCCAAACGTTCCCACAATCGACAATGGAACTGCGACGCTGGGAATAAACGTGGCCCGCAAATTCCGCAGGAAAAAGAAAATGACGACCACTACCAGCACGATGGTCAACGCCAACTCGAACTCAACATCCTTTACGGACGCACGAATGGTGGTAGTGCGGTCCGTAAGAATCTGCACCTTGACCGCGGATGGCAGCGAGGCCTGCAGTTGCGGCAGCAACTTCTTGATGCGGTCGACCACACTGATGATGTTCGCTCCCGGCTGGCGCTGGATGTTGACGATGACTGCAGGAGTCTGATTCATCCATGCCGCGAGCCGCGTGTTCTCCGTACCATCGATTACGTTCGCCACATCGCTAACCCTTACTGGAGCTCCATTGCGATAAGCGATGACCACCGGCTTATATTCGGCGGCGGCAAAAAGCTGATCGTTGGCGCCGATGGTGTAGGACTGGCGCGCACCGTCGATGACGCCTTTGGCCTGATCCACGTTGGCTTCGGCCAATGCGTTGCGAACATCTTCCAGGCCCAACCCGTAGGAAGCGAGGGCCGTCGGGTTCACTTGCACTCGCACCGCGGGCTTCTGTCCACCGCTGATCGAAACCAGACCCACTCCCGGCAACTGCGAGATCTTCTGCGCCAGCGCGGTGTCAGCGAGATCCTCCACCTTGGATAAAGGCAGCGAATCCGAAGACAGGGCCAGCGTAAGAATCGGAGCATCGGCAGGATTTACTTTGTTGTAAATGGGAGGATTCGGCAAATCCGCCGGAAGAAACGTAGATGCCGCGTTCACGGCGGCCTGCACCTGCTGTTCTTCCACGTCGATATTCTGATCGAGGCCGAACTGCAGAGTGATTACGGAACTGCCAAATGAACTCGTCGAGGTCATCTGGCTCAGTCCAGGGACTTGTCCAAACTGGCGTTCCAGCGGAGAAGTCACCGACGAAGCCATCACGTCGGGATCCGCGCCTGGGTAGAACGTTACAACTTGAATGGTCGGGTAATCGACTTCAGGCAGTGCGGAGACCGGGAGTTGTAAGAACGCAACCCAGCCCACCAGCAGCACGCCCACCATCAACAGCGTGGTCGCCACTGGGCGCAGAATAAATAGCCTTGAAGGACTCATGAAGCCGGGATTCCTGAAATTGGGGCACTACCAGTGCTCCTGGCGCTCGGCGTGTTGCCGGAGCCGGCGTCGCGCGGTTCAATCGAGCTGCCAGTTTGTAGTTTGTCCTGTCCGTCGGTCACCACCACATCCCCAGGCGCAACTCCGTTCGTCACTACCGTCATGTTGCCCTGTGCGAGTGTTACCGTTACTGGCCGTGCCTCAACGGTTTTGTCGCTCTTCACCGCATAGACGAACGCTCCCTGAGGACCACGCAAAATTGCCGCCGTCGGCAGCACGGTGCTATTCTTCCGCGTCTCGAGGAGCAAGTTTGCATTCACAAACTGGTTGGGCCAAAGCTGGTTGTCTTTGTTATCGAAGACAGCCTTCAGTTTGGCCGTTCCAGTCGTCTGATCGATCTGGTTATCGATGGTCAACAGCTTGCCCGTAGCCAGCTTAGTTTGGTTGTCCCGGCTGTAGGCTTCCACCAGCAGCGTGGAGTTCTTCATGTGCTGCGCCACGGTCGGCAGTTGATCCTCAGGCAGCGTAAAGACGACTGCTATCGGCTGCAATTGGGTGAGGATTAGCATCGGATTCGTATCCGCTGCATGAACGATGTTTCCCGGGTCCACTTGCCGTAGCCCCACGCGGCCGGTGAATGGCGCCGTAATGTTGCAATAAACCAGCTGCAACTTGGCGTTATCGATCTGCGCCTGGTCTGTGCGCACTTGGCCGTCGAGCTGATCCACCGTTGCCCTTTGCGTATCGACCTGTTGCTGCGCGATGCTTCCCGAGGGAATCAGCGTGGTATAGCGGTCCAGATTCAATCTGGCATCGCGCAGCGATGCCTGGTCCTTGAAAAGCTGAGCCTGCATCTGTTCCTGCTGAACCTGGTAGGGACGCGGATCGATGAGGATCAGCAAGTCGCCTTCTTTGACGATCTGCCCTTCCTGAAAGTTCACCCGCATGATCTGCCCGTCGACGCGGCTCTTTATATTCGCCGTGTAGAACGCGGTCACCGATCCCAGTCCAACCAGATAGACCGGCATGTCCTGTTGTTGCACTTTGGCGATTGCGACCGAGACCGCGTGCGGGGCTGCGGCTTGCGCCTTCTGCTGCTTGTCAGCACTGGTACAGCCGGAAGAAAATACGCACACACCCATGGCGATGGCCAGAGGCAGCGAAAGCCAAGAGCGAGGGACGAGCGAAGATACTCCTTGAGAAAAGTTCATAGAGTTACGTTCACGGTTTTAATAACTTGTGGATGCTCAGAAGAACGCCCGCAAAACTGCCATTCATTAGACGTTTTCATTTTCATTCCGTCGCGGCAAATCTGCTGGAGGAACATCGGTTCACGCCACGTTCGTTCCCGCCGAAGACACACTTGAGGTTGGGACCCGACGCACTACCATCATAAAGCCGTACAACACAGCATCAACCGTTCGCCCAAGCGGGTCAAGGTAACGCCAACTGTTTTACAAATCTTTACTCGCTTTTACCGTCGGTTTACGGTGGATCGGCTTACAGCCCGGAGGGCGCGGGATGCAGGGCTTCGTAGGCCGCAATCTCCGCTTCGTGTTGCAAGGTGAGGCCGATATCGTCCAGCCCGTTGAGCAGGCAATGCCGAACGAATTCATCCATCGGAAACTTCGCGTTGAAGCCCCGGTCGTCACGCACTTCGCAACGTTCCAAGTCCACCGTGAGTTGATAATCCTCGACCTCGTGAGATCGCCGCATCAGCTCCGCGACTTCCCCTTCGCTCAGACGGACGGTCAGAAACCCATTCTTCGTGCTGTTATTAGCAAAGATATCCGCGAATGACGAAGAGATTACCGCGCGAAACCCGAAATCCGACAGCGCCCACACGGCGTGCTCCCGGGAAGAGCCGCATCCAAAATTCCTGCCCGCCACAAGAATGCTGGCGCCCTCGTAGGGCGGCTCGTCCAGGATAAAACCCGCGCTCTTCTTCCCGTCTGGGGCGAACCGCCAGTCGTAAAACAAAAATTGGCCAAAGCCCGTGCGCTCGATCCTCTTGAGAAACTGTTTGGGAATGATCTGGTCCGTATCCACATTCACCCTGTCCAACGGCGCCACGCGGCCGTGATGTACGCCAAACGGCTTCATCGCGCGTTCCTCGTAGTCGTGCTTGCTATTATTTTCGTTCCGTTCAGTCTCATTGATACTTCCAATTCCGAATGTCCGTGAAGTGCCCCGCAATGGCCGCCGCTGCCGCCATCATTGGGCTCACCAGATGCGTTCGCCCACCGCGTCCCTGCCGTCCTTCAAAATTCCGGTTGCTGGTCGAAGCGCAGCGCTCTCCCGGCTGCAGAATGTCCGGATTCATTCCTAAACACATCGAGCATCCCGACTCTCGCCACTCGAACCCCGCATCGACAAAGATCTTGTCCAGCCCTTCCTGCTCCGCAGCACGCTTCACCGTCTGCGAGCCCGGTACCACCATCGCTCGAACCTTCGCACTCACATGATGGCCTTTTGCAACCCGGGCCGCTGCCCGCAAATCTTCCAGGCGAGAATTTGTGCACGACCCGATAAAAACCCGGTCCACACCAATATCTTCAATACGCTTTCCAGGCTCCAGCCCCATGTACTGCAAAGCCAGCTCGACCGCCCGTCGATCGCCATCTTTCAAACTGCTGAACTCCGGCACGCGGCCCGTCACGGGAGCCACCATCCCCGGATTCGTCCCCCAGGTTACAAATGGAGAAAGCTGCGACGCGTCGATCTCCACCACTTTGTCGAACGCCGCACCCTCGTCCGTCGGCAATCGGCGCCAACTCTCGACCGCTTGCCCCCAGTCGCCATCGCGGGGAGCGAATCGCCTTCGCTTCACGTACGCAAAAGTCACTTCATCGGGCGCAACCATACCAGCACGCGCTCCGGCTTCAATGCTCATGTTGCACAGGGTCATGCGCCCATCCATCGAAAGCCCGCGAACCGCTTCGCCCGCATATTCAATTACGTGGCCAGTCGCGCCGTCCGTGCCAATCTGTCCGATGATTCCGAGCGTCAGATCTTTCGCCGTCACGCCATCCGCCAGCTGTCCGTGGACGTCGATCTTCATCGTCTTCGGCCTCTGTTGAGCCAGGCATTGCGTTGCCAGGACGTGCTCAACTTCCGAGGTTCCAATGCCAAACGCGAGTGCTCCGAAGGCGCCATGCGTGCTGGTGTGGCTGTCACCGCAAACGATCGTCATCCCTGGCTGGGTAAGCCCTAGTTCCGGCCCAATCACGTGCACGATTCCCTGGTCAGGCGAATCCATGTCGAACAACCGCACTCCGAACTCTTTGCAATTGGCTTGAAGCGCAGAGATCTGCTTGGCGGCGATGAGGTCGGTAATCGGAGTTCCGCGCGGCTCGGTCGGAATGTTGTGGTCCACGGTCGCTACGGTCCGCGAGGGTTGCCGCACTTTTCTGCCCGAGACTCGCAAGCCATCGAAAGCCTGCGGGGACGTCACTTCGTGCACCAGATGCAGATCAATGTAGATAATCGGCGACCGGCCGCTCGGCTGCGCCACCAGATGCGCGTCCCATATTTTCTCGAAAAGTGTTCGCTTGGCGGACATCGGTGTATAGGCTACTTCTTCCTCGACAAAAATCCCAGCACTCGGCTGGCGAATGCATCGGAAAAACCAAACCGCGCCTTGGCTCGCGAGTAAAGGTCAACCGCCTTCTTGTCCAGCCAGATCATCGCCGATTTCCGCCAGCCATCCTGCGGCCTGGCAAAATAATCGGTGGAATGTCCCGCGGTTTTCTTATCCTCTTCGACCGTGTAGTAATACAAAGCCAGGCTCTTTCGCGACTGACCTTCGGGACATGTGAGTGGATCCGGAAAGCCGTGCAGAGACCGCTCGTCTGTCGTGAAAATGAGCGCATGATTGAGCAGCGGCGGATACTTCGCCCCGCAGCGCGCCATTTTCTGCTCCCACAATTCGAGCGCTCCGCCCCATTCCTCGCGCCATTCCGGATTCAAATAAAGAATCAGATTGACGCGCCTGCGCCACTTCGCGTGAAAGTGGTGCATCGAGAAATCGGTATGCACATTTAGATAACCGCCAGGCCCCGACTGATGCAGGCCCCCACCCTCCAGCATCGGGTCGGCCATCAGGCCAGGGATTCCAGTCAATTCTGAAACCCAGGCCACGAAATCTGGCGAGTTCAGTTCATCAGTAACCGCCGCAATGGAACGTGGAAAGAGCTGGCGCTGAGCCAACCCCAGCTTGTTTTCGTTGGCGTGCTTGTACTGCGTCCAGGCGTCGCTGCCAGCCTGCGGAAATTGCGCCGCCATATCAAGCGCAACTTCTGGAGCGAGAAAATCCTTCAGGAGGATGTGCGGGCAAGGCCTGTTCTCACGGTACTGCTCAGCCAAAACGGGCAATTGCGCTTCCCATTTGTGATACGGAAACAACCGGTCACTATCCTGAACAGCGTCTTGGATGGCTCGCGCAGTGGCCACTTTAGAAAAACTCTCCTGATTTTACGATTGTAGCCGATCATGTGAGCGCTCAGGGTGCACTGGCATCGTTGAACTGATCACAGTCCTGCACTTCCCACTAGGGAAGCCTGCAGACGCGCACCACTTTGTTTTCGTATACGCAGTCAAGTCCTTCAGCTCCCGGCTGCTCCACCACTACCCAACTCACTCCATATTTATTCTTCAGCCGCTCGAAATCTTCCAAACGAAATTTCTTCCACGGCATCTCGTCCTCCACCTGCCCCCACCATTCGTCCGCCAACCGAGGGAACATGCTGACCACACCGTTGTCCTTGTCTCCGTCGGCCAGACGGCTTCTCTCAGCCAGGCATCGAAATCCAACATTATCTTCGCCGGGTGTATCCATGTAATAGGGATCGAGTGCGAACACTGCATCGTTCGGCGTATTTTGCTGGACCCAGAGGAACGCCTGCTCCCACGGATTTCTGGGCGCGAAGCCGGGCCATTCCACGTGCGCGCTCGCCGGGAAAATCGCCCGCTGCGTCAGAAACATGCCGATACTCAACGGCACAAACAGCACCAGCCAACGCCATACAGGCTGTTTGAGCGCATACTCGCCGAGAAAGCCGCCGACCATGACGAACATCACGATGTACAGAAAATGCAAGCTGCGCAGAGGCTGCAAGCGTGCCAGGGCTTCAAAGCGCGACGGAAGATCGACCATCACTGCACCCGCCAAGTAGATCAAGCCGTAGACAATGAATGCACGGCTTACGCTCTCGACCATATGCCATTGTCGACTCGGCGCGATGCGCCCGAACCACCAGAACAATACCAGTGGCGCAATGATTCCAAGCAACTCGTACCACGCCCAGTTCTGGATGTAGTGATAAGCATGCCGTTTCGCGGCCTCGTGGTAGGCCAGGGAAGGCGCAGATGCCAGAGGCATCCCCAGCCATACCAGGCTCGCGAGCCCGGCTGTTTTCATGTTCTTCCAATAACTCTCCAGTCTGTCCATGACCACGAACAATAGACAGAATGAAAACGGAAACGCCCACATCATGGGGTGCATGCAGACCGCGAACACAAGCCACAACAAAGCCTGCACATATTTCTTTTCCAAGGTTCGGGTCACCATGAATATTCCCGCGAACGCCGCCAGATTCCGCGGATTCAAATACTGATCCATGATGTAGAGCGCCGTTCCGGCGACCGGGATCGATAAGAGCGCCGCGACCAAACAAACTCCGCCCCAACGCGCTCGTGCCGTTGAAAAGAACACACCCGATAATTCCCAGCATGCAAGCAGCAGCAAGAAAATAGACGCCACATGCCACAAGAACAATCCGGTTTGCAGTGGCAAGTGCGTAACACGCAGAAAAAAAGCGACGGCATTGGGAAACAGCGTCATGCCGGCGTGTGCCAGAAAAAATTCGCGTCCGAAGGGAAATAACTCAGGATGCAGGATCTTCTCCACGCCCGGGAGGTAGATCTCCGCATCTTCGGCGAAGGGATGGTACCCCTGCACCAGCAGTGCGCCCGCCGTCAGCAGCAACAGAAAGATCTGCGGTTTATATTGCCGATAAAGAGTCTTCAATCGCCTGATGCAATCGCAACCCGCGCCGGACTGGCTGCCGATCCCCGCTTGCGCTCCGCAACCCATGCGGTAACCGCACAGGCAGATAAAACAACATATTGAGGATCAATCGGCCGCCGATAATAATCTTCCGGATGCGTCAGATAATAAATTACCGGGAAGAACAGGCATACCAGCAGATACGGGATGGCAGTAGCGGGATCGGTCTGCCATGCCCGGCGCAATCCCAAAAGTGTCAAGATCGTGAGCGCAGTGCAGAACACCATATTCAATGGATCAGCCGGCTCTTCTTCCAGATAGCGTGGGTCGAAACTCCAGAATCCTGTCCACATATAAACCACGCGCCGCAAGGTTTGCTGAACATATAACAGCCGGTGGGAATTGATAAACGCCAGCCCTTGTTCAAATTTCTTGTGGGTGTACGCAATCTCCCCAAGCTGTTGGTACTGCTGCCACTCACTTTCGTTGTCCGACGGATGATAACCCGGAGGTCCCCAGTGCCAGGAGTCCTGGTTGTTTCCAAAGTACACTTCGAGGCCCGGGCAACTGCGAAACGGAACTACTTTGTGAAATGTCGCGTAGTTCCGGAGGAACCACGGCGAAACTACCACGGCCACGGCCATCACCGCTCCCACGCCAGGAGCGAGCCACCGATTCCCGCCTTTGTACAGTCGGTAACACCCCCATGCCCCGAGAAACGGCGCCACTGACATCACGACCGGGTCGGTCGGCCCTCCGAGACCGCACAGTGCACCAAAGCCTGCCCAGTGCCAAAGGGAAGAAGAAGTTTCGAGATGCAGCGCCCAAAGAAAGATAAGGCTTACTAAGAGGGTGGTTAGCGTCGTCGCCCAAATGAAATCTGCGGAAAAGAAAATCGCATAGGGAAAGAAAGCCCAAATCCATCCCGCCCAGACGGCCGCATCTTCGCCAAAGTTCTTGCTAGCAATGAAGTAAATAGGAATGCAGGTCAGCGCGGAGAATGAGCAGTCCAAAGCCAGGGTTGCAATCGCTGACGCCTTACTATAGATCCCGAATATTTTGAAAATCCCCGCCAGTAGGTAAGGAAATACCGGCGCAAGCCATGCGGTCGGCCCGGTCTTTCCGAACAAGGGATTACTGAAGCCTTCCCCCTGCGCGATCGATCGCGCGATTCTGCCCGCTTCGCCTCCAAGTCGCCAGTGGTCGCGAGCCGGGTCGGTGCGCTCCTGATACACGAAGGACATCACCACCAGCCGCAGCGCCAGCGCGACCAGCACGATCCAAACGAGCGAACTCCTTACGTTCCCCGCCGCCTTCGGTTTGCGCACGTCCTGTTCAGATGCTGCTTTTCGAGGAAACGCCATTCGCTCTAATCGATCCCGAACTCCCAAGAACTTTCTACTTTGCCACAATGAACATCGGAAATCTGTCTTTCTTACAGTTCTTTACCTTACTTTCTTTGCCCGCAGTCACGACTTGGGTCCCCGAGCTTGCGAGTCTGCGTTCCCCTACGTAGCATCTAGATATCACAATGGCTGCAGCCCTGATGCCCGAGCGCCTCCGGCCCAAAATGGCCATTGGCGAAATCATCGCCTTCGCCTATGACACATTCTGCAGCAACAAAGTGCGCTTCATCCTGACCGCGCTCGGGATGGTCATTGGCACGGCATCTCTCATCCTCGTCGTGACCATCGGCATGACTGGCCGTCAATTTGTCCTCAATCAAATCCAGGCCATCGGCACAAATGAAATCTGGGCCGAATACCTCGGCGGCGCGCCGCATATCAGCAACTCGAACCCCGACCCGCTCACCGTCGACGACCTCCACGCCGTCCAGGAAGTCGTACCCGGCATCGTCGCTTCTTCTCCCGTGACCCAACTCTCGGACCGCGTTCCGGTAGGCAACGGCCGGGAGAGAGATGTCACCATCCTGGGTGTCAATCCCGAGTACGTCATCGTGCGCAATCTGTTGGTCCCATCCGGACGATTCTTTGATCACGAAGATTCCCAAGCCCACAATAAGGTTGGCGTGATCACCGAGAAAATGGCGGTAGAGGTTTACGGTTCGCCGCAAGCGGCGGTCGGTAAAGTGATCAAACTCACCGGACTGCCGTTCACCATCATCGGGACTTTCAAGGAGCGGGTAGAGACCTTCGGCCAGTCGGAGATTGTCGACAACACGATGCTGATCCCCTACTCGGTCAGTCGGTATTTCATGGAGACCCCTGGCGTCAAACTTCTGTATTTCTCCATGGAAGATCCCTCAATGGTGCTTCCGGCGTCGGCGCAGATCAAGCGTGTCCTGCAGTCCCGGCACCGCTCGGAGTCTGTCTACGACGTTTCCAATCTCACCGCGCTGCTTTCCATGGCAGATCGCATCGCCACCGGCCTGACTTGGGTCCTGCTTCTGATTTCGATGGTGACCCTGCTGGTGAGCGGCATCGGCATCATGAACATCATGCTGGCGACGGTTACTTCGCGGATCCGCGAGATTGGCATCCGCAAAGCCGTCGGCGCGACCAACCGTGAAATCCGCTTTCAGTTCCTCGCCGAGGCGATTCTGATCTCCCTCATCGGAGGCTTCGCCGGAGTCGTGATCGGCCTCGCGATCCCTTACTCCGTCCGCTTCCTCACCGAGTACCGCATCCCGATCTCCGGCTTGTCGGCAATCATTGCGATTGTGGTCTCATCGGTAGTGGGTGTGATCTTCGGCACCGTTCCCGCTGCCCGCGCGGCCCAGCTGGATCCTGTGGAGAGCCTCCGCTACGAGTAATTCGCCGCCGTATTAGGCGGACTTCAATTCACCTGAAACACCACCCCGCAGCCGCTCCCGCCACAGCCAGTGCCACCACCCGCATAGGTTGTCCCGTAGATATGGCCTTTCGAGTCTAAAGTCACACCGACATCGGAGCGGCTCCCGTCCTGGCCTCCGGTAAAGGCATGCAACAGGGTCTGGTTCCACGAGCCGCCCGTTTCGGGAGAGAGCTCAAAAACTGAGCCCATGAGCGAACTGCCCCCATCGAGCGTTGTGCCATAAAGATTGCCATCAGAATCAAACACGAGAGTCGATTCAGGCGCTTCCCCAACCGTCGACAGCGTACTCTCGCTCCACTCCTCACCGGACTTGGGGGTCAATTCAAACACCAGGTCGTCAAAGGTCGTCCCATACAAATTGCCCTTTGCATCGAAAATCAGCCCACCGACGGAACCGGCTCCACTGAAGTTATAGAGGATGCTTTCATCCCACGGGCCGCTCGGCTTAGGGCTCAACTTAAAAACCACTCCCGCGTTGTTGGCGCCTCCGATCCAGGTGGTGCCGTAAGCGTTTCCGTCCGAATCGACAATGACTCCGGCATATGGATTCGCTCCGTCGGATCCAGCCGCAAAGGTATGCAGCGTTTTGGATACCCATCCGCCCTTGCCATTCGGCAAGAGTTCCCAAACAGTTCCCTTGCCGTACTTTCCGCCATAGAACGTTGTTCCATACAAGTCTCCGTCCTTGTCGAAGACGATATTTCCCTGGGGAGTTTTTCCGACACTGCCGAAATTATGCAGGACCGTCTCTTTCCAAATGCCCTTGGTGGAGAGCTTCAACTCGTAC
>Ga0209656_10000469_pt1 | contig 26687 bp, 24 predicted proteins | sample BogFormECP12_OM2_FD_188239 | JGI IMG/M metagenome (GOLD analysis project Ga0209656, IMG submission 188239) | Bog forest soil microbial communities from Calvert Island, British Columbia, Canada - ECP12_OM2 (SPAdes) (version 2) | ecosystem: Environmental > Aquatic > Freshwater > Wetlands > Bog ...
CGATGGCCAGAGGTATCAGCCAAATTCCAAAGACGGCTTCAACCTCTCCGAGAAAATGAAACAGCTGCGCACGAAACTGTAGGCGGTCCCGCATCCGAAAAGCCTCCTTATTGTCGGAGGTGCCCTCTTCCTGTTCATCCAGCGCGTGATATTGATGCTCAAGCCGGTGAGCGATCAGCATGAATTTAGAAGCTAGGAACGTGTGAACGATTGCACCAAGGAAAATCAAGGTCCCCACGAGATTAAACGGCTCGGCTTGAATACGGTAAGCGAGCTTCGCAGTGATGCCGGGAATTTGCTCGTCATGATATTCCTCCACAGGCTTCGGAAAACCCGGCTCGGCTCCACTTGGTGAAGCCGGCGCGGACTGCACCGATTCGATCTGTCCAACCGAAAGCAGGAGAAGAATCAGAAGCCAATAAAAGCTTTTCATTTTGTGGAAGAGGATGCCGCGCTGTCGCCCTTGCACATAGCCATCGACGATGTGCCGTGCAAATCAATTGAACGCAATTGATTAGTGCGCAGCGAGCTCGGGTAATGGGGTTGCAGCATTCGAGGGCTTTTTGCGTCCCCAGCCCAGACCACTCGTACCCAAACTCTTGCAAGTGGTAGGGACGCGCTCCCGCGCGATCCGGCGCCGCACGTTAAGTTGGTAGGGACGCGCTCCTGCGCGATCCGATACCGCACGTCCGAGAAAGGCGAACACCTCGTTAAGCTGATGGGCAGAAGCCTCAGCTCCAATAGCGCAAGAGCGGGTTCGCAGAAGGAGCAAAAAGAAGCGTCGAGACGTGCAGCGTCGGACGCGCGGGAGCGCATCCCGGCGCCGGCGGAGCGGCTCGGTCCTATCATCTCTACGGTGCATACCAACGATTCAACTCTAACCAGAAACAAAGGCCTTCTCATCAGTCCGTTTTTAGAACTCTTCTTGGACAGGAGTGCGCCGCTGCCGGCCGTCGACAGCGTCGGTGAAATGGCGGGCCTCAAGGTCATGGATGTGCTGCCGAAATAGCTCAAGAGTCCTCGCTTCGCCGTCGATCATGTGATCCCTGTTGGCCTCCAGCGTGGCTAGCACCCGCCGACTGTTCGGGATAATCCTCTCCCGCATGTTTCGCTGCCAAACGGCTGCCATTTCGCTCTAAGGAGGATCAGGTTCTCGAAGGCGGCTCGTTCGGCCTCGGAGAGTTCGGTGTTGGCGCGGGGACCTTCAGTGTTCGCCGCGAAGACATGAGCCATCTCGGCGATATGAATTCGCTTGGATCCCGTATCGAGGAACAGTTGCCGCTCGCAGCCGGGGTTCTGGCAGTAACCACCAGACGCTGCAAAGAGGCGGAGTTTAGTGTACTGGTCAGGCGCTGCATCGCCACGCGGGCAGCTCATTTTTCGTCCTCCGAGAAACCTAGCACCTGCAGCGGCTATACTGGACCGGGGGGGTGCTCTCCTTCCTCCCCTCCAAGCTGATTGGTAAAATTCCCCCGAACAAGCGCCAAGCCTTCTTCTGCTCGCACCTGGTCGCCGCAATGTACCGGGAGGCCTTCTTTCGTGGTTACAGCGCGTAATCGCCCCAGTACCGATGTATCGACAATGATTTAATCAGGGTGGCGCATTCTTCTAATGTATCACCGATACGCTGACACCGGCTGATGACTTCGAGAAGCTGGATAGGCGCATCCAAACTTTCGGAAGCGAGAATGTGTTCCCGGCGAATCTGTTCTGCACGTTGGCGCAAACCCTCGAGTGCGCCGCGGACCGTAGGGAATTCGCGCCTGCAGTCACCTTTCCGAAAGCAATCAGCGAAGGCATCTGTCATCTGGCCAAATTCAACTTCCAATTGCTCAAGCTCGGAATGCACAAGTGCATCAAGCTTCGTCGGAATGTCCAATCGGCGCCTCGCAAGGGCCGTTCGCTGAGCTGCGAGACTCGAGAGTGCGCGTATAAGCAATTCGAACTGGCGCTGCTGCTCTCCCGTAAAACCGAGGAGCGGAATTCTTTTTGCAGCTTGCAGCGCTTCGATGGGCAATAGCGCCAGCCGGGTCCGGATTTTCTTCATCGGTAGCTTCCGGTTTGAAAACACCTTTAACTGGCCGAAGAATTCCACCAGATCGTCACGCAACAATCGTTGGGGCAGCAACGGCCAGATCACTCTCCCTATTACTGTTGCGACAGCCATTCCTGTAATTAGTCCGACGACCGAATCAATAATCGTGCTGGTTGCGACCGGTACCTGCGGATTCAAACCCACGAACACGCTCGTGCTCAAAATGGTCACAATTCCCCAGAACGATAATCCAGGAGTGCGAACCGTCAGAAAGCCGAAAATGAACAACCCAATGAACAGGATCAAATTCATGGCGAGGTAGTCCGCTAAAAACGGTGTGATGAGTATCAGGAGCGCAGTGTAGACGGACAAAATAAGGCAGGCGAAAAAAAGTCTCTGAAACGCGCGGAGGTCGCCTGTTCCTCCGGCTCGAATAAAAGTGCGTTGCAACGCGCTGAAAAGCAGCGCGGCCAAAGGCAGCGCCGCCGGGCCCGGCGGATGAATCCATCTAATTAACAAAAGCGACAGAGCGGCAGCTAGTGCGGATTTGAAAGCGATCTTCGCCCAGAGCCAGTCAATCGTGGGGAATAAGTCCCAGGCCGGTTTGCGTTCGGGTTGGGCCGCCCTGAGCCGTGGTAGTCCTTGTTTGATTTGCCGCATCTCGAGAAGTTCATACCGAATGGTCCGAAGCGCAGCGATATGCGAAAAGAAGGCGATATTTGTTTCAATCGGTGATTCCACAAATAGACCAGCCGCCCGCAACGCACTCAGCTTCTCCAAGAGGGTGTCGAAAGCCTCGTTGATCGTAGTCTCCGGCAGCCGAGCCCCGGGAGAATAAGCGCGCATTAAAATCTGAAACTCCTGGGCGACGGCCGTTCCTGCGGCTGCGAGTTCATTCTGGACTCTTGCAATATACTGTGACTCTTCTTGTCGTTTTGACTCAAGGTGCAGAGCGGCTTGAAACAGGTTTGTCAGCGAAACCACAAATGCGTTGTAGTTGCCGAGGCGTCCATAGAAGCGAGTGCTCTCTTGCGCCCCGGCCTGAAGCAGATTGCGAAGCGTCGAAACCTGTTGTTCAAATCGCTTTCGGAGCAGTTCCAGTTGATCAGACCTGTCCCGGAGCTGGACGTAAGAGGCGGTTTCCAGCGATACAACCTCGGCGGCTGTCTCTAGGGCTTTGCAGCTCAGTTCGAAGAACTCTTCGCGTGCATAACGCGGCCAGATGATGCTGGTCACAGCCAAAGAGCTGAAACTTCCTACGAGAATTTCCAACGCTCGATTCAGTCCGATTCTCCATACGTCAGAAGGATCCTGAATCCCGTAGGTTGCGACGCTCAACGTTGTCAATCCGACGAGGTAGTATGCATAGGGCGCCTGGCTAGCCGGATACTGGCCGAACTTGTAAACGGCAATCCCCAAAATGATGAAAATCAAGAGAAGGAAAATAACCGGACTGGACGTGTAGGTACCGACCAGCCAGACTCCAAGGAGTGCCCCACCGATCGTGCCGACGCATCGTAGCATTGCTTTGAGCGCTGTGGATCCGACATAGTGGGAATTCATCATGACCAGGTTCGTCAGGACCGCCCAATTCGGATGCTCCAGTCTGAGAACCAGCGCGACATACAGGGAAAGCAAAGAAGCGAGGCTCAGCTTGATCCCATATCGCACTCGCAAGTCCGAGAACGGTGAGAGCAGGGTCGTTGATTCCGTTTGTGCCGACATTTGACTACAGAAGAGCGGTGTACCCGAGCAAGCGTGGATATATGGAGGTGCTTTGGAAGTCGCCCGAGTTGTTGGTGGTGGTCGATGCTGAGCAGTTTAATGGCTGGCAGCAGCTTCATGATTCCTACGTAAACGGTTATGCGGATCGAAATGCGATGGGATTATCCAATCCAGCCTGAACATCGACAATTATTTTTTCAAGCCCGGGCGTTGAGCGCCTATAGGGATCGCCATTATGCCAATATCGAGCAAAACTTTGGGCCAAATAATTCATGAAACTCGGCTTAGCCCATGGCAGTGGATGCTCAAAGGAGCCACTTCATGAAAAGATCGTCTACCCCAATCACATTCCGAGTCGGACACCGCGAGTTTGTCAAAGTCAACGCCACGAAGTACGACTGGCGCGATATTTACCAACTAATCTTGACTCTTAGCTGGCCGCGGTTTGCCGGCCTGGTTCTCGGGATGTATGTCCTCATTAACCTCTGCTTCGCAACGCTCTACGTGCTCGGAGGGCGATGCATCGCTGAGTTGCCTCCGGGATCGTTTTCCGATGCCTTCTTCTTCAGCGTAGAAACGTTGGCTACCGTAGGATATGGGCACGCCTACCCGGACACTTTGTACGGCCATTGCGTCACTACGCTTGAAATCATGGTCGGCCTCTTCGGTCTGGCGGTTATGACCGGTCTGATCTTTGTCCGTTTCTCCCGACCGACTGCCCGGATAATGTTCAGTAACGTCGCCGTCGTTGCACCGTTTAATGGTTTTCCGACGCTCATGCTGCGCGTGGCCAACCTGCGACATCGCGCGATGGTCGAAGCCGATTTTCGACTGTTGTTTATGCGCAACGAATTGACCAAGGAAGGGGAGGACGTCCGGCCCTTTTATCCACTGCGGCTGCAATACGATCACTTGATCACCTTTCCGGCGGCACTCACCCTCCGACACGTGATCGACGAGAGTAGCCCGTTATTTGGCCTGACCCCGCAAGACTTGAAACTGGCTGACAGTCGCATGCTTGCATCAGTCGTTTGCGTCGATCCGGTGATTCAAGCTCCCGTACAAAGCCTGACGGAGTATATTCACGAGCAAATTGCTTGGAACCGGCGCTTCGCAGAGATCTACACTGAAGATTCCATTGGGCGCTATACGGTGGACTATAGCAAGTTTCACGACACGATAGATATCAGTAAGCAATGAAAGCGCCCCGATTGGAATTAGTGCATTAAGTCCGTGAATCATATAGCGATTGGGGATTTCGACGAAAGTCTGAGCGCATCAAAAAGTTAGTAATTGGCCAGGACTTCCAGTTCTTTGCGCCTTCTTCTTCCAGGATGGCCAAGGTCCGTGCTAAACTTCCCAAATATCGCAACTCTCGCCCCCTGCCTGCCCCTCGTTCGTCGGCTTGATCTTTTAAACGTAGCCTGCAAATCAACATGCTCGATCATGTCATTGTCGGTCAGCCTTTTGACGGTCGACCAGGTTATTTCAGCTTCAAAGAAGCGGGGTACAGCTCACTTTGCGCTTCCAAGTTTTGTCCTAACCGAAGCGATTTTGAAATTTTAGAGCCCTATGCCTGAGCCGCGTGCGCATCGCTTAAGCTGGGGTGGGGCTTCCGATCTACATTGCGGAAGCGACCGGGCAATGCGACTGCCGCCGTCGAAAGTTCAGCCTTGGGAACGAGTTCCATTTGGGATCCCCTAATGTCGACGCAGAAGTCATGGAAATGTAATGGGAAAATCGTTGCTCGGCTAGCACGCGCCGCATAGAGTGGAAAGTCCACTCGTTCACTGAAGAATACCCTCACATCACTCGCTCTGCTTTTCATAACGGTTACCACTTCAGTCTCTAGCGAGAAGATAGTGGTCCGCGTTGGCCATTTTCCGAACATCACCCACGCGCAAGGGCTCGTCGCGCACTACCTCTCGCGCCAGGGCAAGGGTTGGTTCGAGGCGCGATTAGGACCGGGTGTCGAGATTCAGTGGTTCTCTTACAACGCCGGTCCGAGCGCGATGGAAGCGATTTTCGCTAAATCGATCGAGCTGACCTACGTCGGCCCCGGTCCCGCGCTCAACGCCTACGCGAAGTCGCAAGGCGAGGAAATTCGCATCATCGCTGGCGCGGCAAACGGCGGCGCGGCCCTGGTGGTTCAGCCGGATGCGAACTTGAAGGCGCCCGCCGATTTCAAAGGGAAGAAAATCGCAACGCCGCAGCTAGGTAACACGCAGGACATTTCGTGCCGCGCGTGGCTCACGTCGGGCGGCTTAAGAATTACGCAGCTCGGCGGCGACGCGCAGGTGCTGCCGACGCAAAACCCCGATCAGCTTTCGCTTTTTCAGCAGAAGAAAATCGACGCTGTATGGACGGTTGAGCCATGGGTATCGCGGCTTGAAAACGAAGCCGGCGGCAGGGTGCTGGTCGAGGAGCCCGATGCCGCGACGACGGTACTCGTATCGAGCGTGAAGTTTCTCAATGAAAAGCGTGAGCTCGCGAATAAATTCTGGCAGGCACATCGGGAACTCACCGACTGGATTTTGAAGAATCCGGAGGAAGCACAGAAAATCGTGAAGTCCGAGCTGCTGGCTGAGACGCGCAGCGACATGTCCGCCGAGCTGATCGCGCATGCGTGGAAGCGCATTATTTTCACGAGCGAAATTCCGCGTGCGTCGGTGCAGGCGTTTGTCGCCAATTCGCAGAAAGCCGGCTTCATGAAAACCGCTCCGGACATCTCGCGGCTTTTCGAAACGCCTTGAGGAGGAAGAGCGCATCTTCGCGGCATTCAGTCTTTCAATTTTATGTCGATCAGGGAAGAACTGGAGAATGTCGTGCCGGCGAAACTTGCTGTGGAGCGGGTTTCGAAGCGGTTTTTCACAGGGCGAAGCAGCGAAGTGCACGCGCTGGACGCGGTCTCGCTGCAAGTCAACGTGGGCGGCTTCCTCTGTCTCGTCGGCCCGAGTGGCTGCGGCAAAACAACGCTGCTCAACATCATTGCGGGCCTGGAAAAACCCGACAGCGGCCAGGTATTAGCTGACGGCAAGCCGATCACCGAGCCGGGCCGTGACCGGATGGTGATGTTCCAGGAACCGGCGCTGTTCCCCTGGCTCGACGTGATGGGTAACGTCATGTTTGGCCTAAAACTCAAGCCCGGCCTGAAGGCGAAGGAGCGGCGCGAAGTGGCCGAGTTTTATTTGAAATTGGTTGGCTTGGAAAGATTCATGCACGCGACCATTCATCAGCTCTCAGGCGGCATGAAGCAGCGCGTTGCGCTCGCTCGTGCGCTCGCGCCAAACCCGCGTGTGCTCTTGATGGATGAACCATTCGCTTCCCTCGATGCATTGACGCGTGAGCAACTGTACGGAGACATTCAGAAAATCTGGGCGGCGCGCAAAAAGACGATCGTGTTCGTCACACATAACGTTCGCGAAGCTGCGTGTCTCGGCAATCGCGTCATTTTGTTTTCATCGCATCCGGGGCGGATTCGCGAAGAGTTCAAGATCGATCTCGAAAGGCCGCGCGACATCAACAGTGTTCAGCTTGCCGGCTACTCGTCGGAGATTATGCGCGCCCTGAAAGGCTACGTCACACAGGAGGTCGCAGAATGAAACGATTTATTTTGTCAGCGCTGTTTTTCATTGCCTTGCTTTGGATCTGGCATCTCCTGGTTCTAGCGAAAATCTGGTCGCCCGTGTTGCTGCCGGATCCGATCAGCGTTTGGGAGTATCTTAAGGGTGCTGCCGAAGATGGCACGCTTTTGCAAGCGTCGATGGTCACGATGCGCCGCCTTTTGGCCGGCTACGTTATCGGCATTGCGGCCGGCTTGCCGCTTGGGCTGCTGACGGCCCGGTTCAAGTTTTGCGAAGACACAATCGGGGTGCTTGCACTTGGCTTGCAGACGCTGCCGAGCGTCTGCTGGGTGCCGCTGGCGCTGCTCTGGTTCGGGCAAACGGAAACAGCGATGCTTTTTGTCGTCATCATGGGCACACTCTGGTCGGTAGTCATCGCGACTGACAATGGCGTTCGCAACGTGCCGCCGATCTTTGGCCGCGCCGCGCGGACGATGGGCTCGAAGGGCCTGCACACCTGGTTCAACGTCATCCTGCCGGCATCGCTGCCATTCATCGTCAGCGGCATGAAACAAGGCTGGGCATTCGCGTGGCGTTCGCTGATGGCGGCGGAGATCTACGTGACGATTTTGACAGGCTTTGGGCTGGGCCATTTGCTGCACTACGGCCGCGAATTGAATGCCATGGACCAGGTTATCGGCGTCATGTTCGTTATCGTCGTCATCGGTCTGCTCGCGGACAAAATTTTGTTCGCCCCGTGGGAGCGCTTTCTCCATCGGCGATGGGGCACGGGACGAGCCTGAACTGAACGACAATTCGCCCGAACTTCCTTCGCGGACCTATAATTCCCGACACATCCATGACCGCTATTTGCATCAGCTTTCGTGAGCCGCAACCGAACCAGAATGAGCCATGGCGCAAGCAACCAGAACTTACGAGATTGAGGGCCGGCTCCTCGCAGCCCGTTCCTGGAGAGTACGAGTGCGTCTTAGGCGCAGGACGACGTACTTCATACCGGTAGAGCGGCATTGACCACCAATTTTATTCCTATGGATGCAGCGTCGATTGACGAGCGTAGCAAAGTTCCAAACCTGCGCGCGTTTCATGTAGTGCTCAAGCCGATTGGGCCTATTTGCAATCTCGACTGCAAGTACTGTTTCTACCTCGAAAAGGAGAACCTTTTTCCGGCAAACGAACGTTTTGCGATGCCGGACCATGTTCTGGAAGAATACGTTCGCCAGCATATTGAAGGCCAGTCCGCGGCGGAGATCAGCTTTGCCTGGCAGGGAGGCGAACCAACCCTCCTTGGAGTTAAATTTTTCCGCAAGGTGGTGGCATTTCAGGCCAAATACGCCCTTGGGAAAACGATCCACAATGCGCTGCAGACTAACGGCACGTTGCTCGACGACGAGTGGGGCGAGTTCCTGCACATGCACCGGTTTCTTGTGGGTTTAAGTATCGACGGCCCCCGCGACTTGCACGACACGTACCGCGTCGATAAGAAACAGAATCCGACGTTTGAAAAGGTAATGGCCGGTCTGGAGATTCTCAAAAAGCACCGTGTTGACTTCAATACGCTCACCGTTGTCAATCGTGTGAATTCACAGCAACCGCTGGAAATGTACCGCTTCCTCAAGGAAATCGGCTCCTCCTACATCCAGTTCATTCCCTTAGTGGAGCGCATGGCTGACGATGGGAGCCATGCAGCTGAACAAGGTCTGGCTCTGCCACCGAAGCCTGGGGAAGGTTCCACCTTCAGCCCCGTCACGCCGTGGAGCGTGGAAGCTAGACACTATGGGAATTTCCTCGTCCAGATCTTCGAGCATTGGGTCCGCCACGACGTGGGACGAATTTTCGTCCAGCTATTCGACGTGGCCCTTGGAAACTGGATGGGACTGGGCTCCAGCCTCTGCATTTTTGCCGAAAAATGTGGCGCGGCGCTGGCGCTCGAACACAACGGCGACGTCTATTCCTGCGACCACTACGTTTATCCGCAATACAAGCTTGGAAACATTTTGAACAATAGCTTGGGCGAGATGGTAAATTCGCCCGGGCAACGACATTTCGGCAGTGAGAAATTCGACAGCCTGCCGAACTATTGCCGCAAATGCGAGGTCCGCTTCGCATGCAATGGTGAATGCCCGAAAAATCGATTCATCGACACGCCGGATGGCGAGCCGGGACTGAACTATCTTTGCGCGGCTTACAAATATTTTTTCAAATCCATCAACCCTCACATGAAGACGATGGTCCAATTGCTGAACGCGCGCCGACCGCCCGCGGAGATCATGGGCTTGCTGGTGGAGCGCGACGGGAAAACGGGGCAGCGAGCCATTGGCCGCAACGATCCATGTCCGTGCGGCAGCGGACGCAAGTTCAAACACTGCCATCTGACTTCCACGCGAGTCTGAATTTATTTTTTCACCAGGCCTTCGACCACTGAAACCCATGACTGCGGAATTTCGCTTTCAAAGGTCATTTCTATCACTCCGTCTCCCGCCAGCCTTCGAACATGCTGTATGAGCTTCTCGTCAGGCTTTCCCTCTCGTATTGGAAAGAATTCCACCTTCTTTCTCGAGAGTTCGGTTACTTGGGTATAGTGCTTTCGCAGTTCATCCCATGCCCGCTGTACATTCGACCAGTGGGGCAGGAGCAGCAGCAGCTTTCCGCCATCCTTCAAACAGCGGTGCGCTTCAGCGATCGAACGCACGACCAAGGCAGACCCATCATCGCCGCCATGTGTGGCCACTCTCATGCCAGGGGAAAGTCCCCAATCCCCCCATTCAGGATACGGAACGGCGGGCGGATGGACCGTGATTACATCAAATTCGTCGTCGGCGAAGTGATCATAAAAATTCGAAGGAACGAGCTTCACAACCACGCCATTCCTTCGTGCGTTTCTCTTCGCGGACGATAGCGCCGCCTCGTTTATATCGGAGAGGACGACGGAGACATCTCTCACGAATTTGCCGACCGCAATACCAACAACACCGCTTCCCGTGCACATATCCAGGATATGCTCGCCAGGATGTATTAGCTTCGTCGCCACCTCCGCGAAAAACAGGCTGGCGGGTTTGGGCGAATAGACATCCGCATCATCCGCTTCGAACTCAAGGCCATTCCATTGCACGGTTTCTTTGATCATAATTAAATTCTCAGTTTCCGGTTTTCCGATGGTATCTCTCGACGCGTGATTATCCGCCGGACGGTGAGGGGGGTAAGTAAGGATCCCGCGTGCCTTCGGGTATCGCGGGATATGTCTCCAGACTCTGATAAAACTCGCGGTACGCATTGAGGCAGCGGTCCATGACCCACGTGTTCCTCAATGTTTCCTCGGGATACTCCTCCTTGGGATCTGTGGTCAAGTTGAAGAGCTTGGGAAGTGTGAGCTTCGCTGGCGTGCCGAACCAATCCCGAGTTTCCTCATAGAACGCCAGTTTCCAATTGCGCCATTTGACGGCCTCGAGGCGTTCGGCGACGAATGCCAGTACACTTTCGCGGTTGGACTTCCGCTGGCTGCCCAACAGGAAATCCGTTTGATCAATTCCGTCAATCGCCCGGTCGGTCGGCACCGCCGCGTCGGCAAACCTGGCAAAGGTGGTGAATGTGTCCACCTGGTGGGCAATCTCGTTGCTCACGCCGCCCGGCGGAATCTTTCCCGGCCAACGAATAAGAAAGGGCACTCTCAACGAGCCTTCCATGTGGGTGAAGTAGTATCCACGCCACGGTCCCGACGAACCCTGCCACGGCCACGTCGGGTCCGGACCGTTGTCGCTTGTGAAGACGACGATTGTGTTGTCGCGCACGCCAAGTTCGTCGACGGCATCGAGGATTTGCCCCAGACGATGGTCGGTCTCGACGACGGAATCCGCAAAGTCCCCGTTTCCCGTCCCGCCGGCAAAGTCGGGATGCGGGATGGTTGGCAGGTGGACCTGCGTCAGGGGCACGTAGGCGTAGAATGGTTTGCCATGCGCGACACTCCGTTTGACAAAATCGATCGTGCGCCGCGTGATCTCCGCATCGAGCAAGGGTCTCTGCGCCAAGTCGTACACCGCGACGTTTCGGCTCGGCTCGCCCCGACGTCCTTCCATAATATATTGAGGTTTGACACCGGACGCTTCAAAGCCCGGATTCCCCGGCCAGAAGACTTCGTCTGTCGTCCTTGGAATACCCCACCATTCATCGAAGCCCTGATCGTTGGGCAGTCGGCCGTCAATACTGCCAAGATGCCATTTCCCGAAGTGGGCCGTATTGTAGCCGACTCCTGAGAGCAGCTTCGCGAGAGTTATTTCCCATTGGGTCAAACCTTGAACTGAAGGATCGGCGAGCTTCGGATTGCCGATCGGAACCGTAAGGGTGCCGGATCGCAAGGCGTAACGGCCGGTCAATGTCGCAGAACGGCTCGGGGTGCACTGTGCTTCAACGTTGAAGTTGGTGAGGCGGAGCCCCTCGGCCGCGAGCTGATCGGCTCGTGGAGTCGGCGCGCCGCGGAGCTCACCGCCGCCGTAGCAGCCGAGCTCGCCGTAGCCCAGGTTATCGGTCAGAATGTATATAATGTTGGGCCTCACTGAAAGCGCTCCTTTCTTCTGGAAACTCAGACCGGGATGAGTCGCTGGCCGCGCGCGAAGTCCCTTAATGCGGCTCGGCGACTCCCACTAACCAACTAACATCCGCGGCTCATGAATGGGACAGGTCCAGGCTTTCCAAAATCTCTTTCCCTAAGATACCGACACTCGTTCGCTCCATATTTTGTGCCGCGGCGGATCGATTGCTATCCGGACGCACGTATTCAAGGCACTCGCGCTTGACCCTCTGGAAGTCGGGGCTCGTCGAGAGCTCTAACGTTCGCGGACGACCCAGGGAAACCGGGATCTCCGCCGTGATCCTGCCCGGACGTTTGCTCATGATCAACACTCGGTCGCTTAAGAAAATCGCTTCGTCTACGTCATGGGTCACAAACACTACCGTCATTCGGTATTCGCCCCAAAGCCCCAATAACATTTCCTGCATTTGCAAGCGTGTCTGAGCATCAAGAGCCCCAAAGGGTTCATCCATCAATAACACTTCCGGTTGGTTCACAAGCACGCGCGCCAGGTTAACGCGTTGCTGCATACCACCGGAAAGCTCACAGGGATAATGTCGCCAGAATTCAGACAAACCTATCCGAGCAAGAATCTCCTTCGCAATCGCTCGTCGTTCAGCTTTAATAACTCCCCGCATTTTCATGCCAAACTCAACGTTCGAAATCACGGTTTTCCACGGAAATAAATTGTGGTCCTGGAACACGATTCCTCGATCGGCGTCGGGTTTCTGCACCAGTTTCAAGTCTACGAAGATTTCTCCTCTCGTAAGCCGGGCAAAACCTGCGATAGCGCCTAGAAGTGTTGATTTGCCGCAACCAGAAGGGCCCAGAATCGCCACGAATTCGCCGGGTAAAACGTCGAGACTGATATTCTGCAGAACATCAGTCCCGGTTGCATCCGCTCCGAAGGAAAGATTCCCGTTTCGGATGCGAATCGCGCCTCGTGGAAATGTACTGGAGTTCATACCGTCGACCCTCCGCGCCTGGTCCACGGCATCAGCATGGATCCCAGCTTTTTGATCAGGAGGCTGCTCAGCATCCCGAGCAGACCGATAAGAACCATGCCGACAACAATTTGGGGGTAATTCTGCAGAGTGTAGGATTCCCAGGTCAAATAGCCGATGCCAAACTGGCCTGCCATCATCTCCGCCGTAATCAGCGAGAACCAGCAGGTGCCCATTCCAATGCTTAGTCCAGTCACTATCGATGGAAACGCACCGGGTAAAATCACTTCCCAAAAAATCTCCCACCTTCCTGCCCCCAAGCTCTGTGCCGCATTCAGAAGGCGACGGTCGATCCCTTTGACTCCATGAATCGTGCTAAGCAGGATCGGATAAAACGCTCCAATGAAGCAAATGTAAATCATACTTTGTTCTGCAGTGGTGAACATGAGGATGGACAAAGGAATCCAAGCGACAGCAGGAATCGGCCGCAGAATTTCCAGAGGCGTTAGGAGGGTGTCTTCGACCGCGCGGGAACGGGCAACCCAAATCCCAATCGGTACAGCCAAAATCGCGCCCACGGCGAAGCCCGAGAAGATTCGAATGAGGCTCGAACCGATGTGACGCGCGGCATCGGGCGATTGAACGAACCCGATGAAGGCTCCTGCGACCGCGATTGGCCCAGGAACGTTACCAAAGTTTATCAGCAAGTGGAGTTTAGCCTGGCAGGCAAGCTGCCAAAGGCCAATGAAGACAGCGAGCGCCACTCCACGATGGACAAGTCGAAAGAGGCCGCCGGAACCACGGGGTCGCCTCTTGATCCTCGCGTCTGCTTCACGGGCCTTATTGACCGCAATCGGTTGAGCGCTCATCGATGGTTTTTATGCGACCGTTCGTTTTACGTTTGGGCTACCGCCCTGCGTCCGCTTGGTTAAAAGTGGCGATCTGACGGGCTTCGGCGAAGTCGATGACATTTCCCTTATGAGATTCAGCCCATTTTTCAGCTTTCGACTTTTCGAGGAACGCGGCAAGTTCCTCGCCGGTACGGACATACCATACTTTGTCTGCGAAAAGTTTCAGTCCACTCTCTGCATCATGGACGTAGGTTACCCGCGCCTTTTGGCCCTGTTTCTCCAGTGCTTCCAAAGCCCGAAAAGTTTCTGTAATCGAGTCGTAGAGGCGGACTTTCGGTTCCTCGGCAACCCAAATCTGTCCGGCTCCTTTCGGGTCCGTGACTGCGCGTCCTTGGAAGTCCTTAATGTCGAACGGAACAGGATCGTAGTTTTTCAGCCTGGCGTCATAATCGTAGCCGGATTGCTTGGCAGCTTCGCGGATGTAGCGATCATCGACAAAAGTGCTGACATCGATGTCGTGAGCCGTCTTCTTGAGGACCTTCAGCGTTTGAGCGGCGTTGACAAGTGCGGCGATTACTTCCGGTTTCAACGTATAATCCCTGGTTTGAATGCCTTCCGGACCGTGGAAGGCGTAGAATACCTCCGGTTCGATCCCTGTCCATTTTTGATACTGTTCAGCAATCGATTCCGGATTTTCACGGATCAGCCGGTCACCTTCCAGGGTGGCGCGCAGATAGGCGACCACGACCTCGGGATATTGCTGGGCAAAGTCCGAACGGACTTGAATACCGTGCGTGGTTGTCACCCCGGTGCTTTCGCCGTCGAGAATCTTTCGCGCGAAACCCCGAAAGGGAAAAAGTTCACCGAACGGTACGAAATCCGCATGCGCATCGATCTGTCCGGATTTCAATGCTGAACCTCCGATCTCCGGGGCCTGGGTGACGATCCTCACATCCTTATTGGGATCCCATCCCTGTTTCTGGATCGCGCGGAGCAAGAATGCATGGGCGGTAGAAGCGAAAGGCACGGAGATGGTCTTTCCTTTGAGATCCGCGATGGTTTGAACAGAGGAATTCAGAGGCACCAGGAGCGCGTTGCCGGCGCCATGGAGGCCCAACGAGAGCGATGCGATGTAGAGCGTCTTTACACCATCGTTCTTCGAGAGAAGTGCGTCGTATCCGAGGATGGACGGAAAGTCGGCCATCGAGACTATATCGAGTCGGCCGGCGAGCAATTCATTGTTGAGTTGGGCGCCGGTAGGGAGATTCACCCAATGGATCTCATAAGTAGCGTCCTTATATTTGCCATCGTGGGGCAGGTATTTATCAAGCAGTTTAAGTTCGCGGACGACCGGACCACCCGCTGCGCAGTTTATCGTGGTATCCTGGGTGCCAATCCCTACCTGAATGACTTCTTTAGCTCGCCCGTGAGCTGCGCTCAGGCATAATAAGGTTATTAGAAGTGAACTTATCTTCTGCATTCGATCGTAGAATTCGAGCAAATCGCCACCTCGTTTGCCATTTCATCTAACTTTCGGTAGTCTCCTTAGTCTACCCGGCTAAAGCCACCCGATCGGTTCGGTTTATTGGACAAAGCTGCCAGCCCAATCGGCGAAAACATCGTGAAGTCAGATCAAGAACCGGGACCCTGCACCATCTCGCTTACTTGGTTCGCCGGGGCGCGCACTCCTCTGGGGCCTTTAATTCTCTACCACACTTATAGACTTTCAGAGAACACGCAAGAAATTTGATCGATCAACTTTGGCTTTTTTTGTTTCCTCCGGCTATCGTCGCCAGTCTGTGACCCAAAGCAAAAGTTCGAGTTTGGTTTAAATCCATATTATAGGAGTAGACATTTCATTTTCTTTGGTTACTATCATGACTCTTCGCCGCCCAAACTTGCCGAGAAATACTTCTTACTCTTCCCTATGAAACGCGTTCTTGACACCCTTGGCGCTTTAACAAAAGCGAATCTGGCAATCGCCTTCTCGCTCGCATTGATCCCTGCCGCGCGCGCGGCCGACGAACAATACGTTGGCAAAGTACCGAGACTCCGAGTCATTGTTCAATCTGAACCGAGTCTCCAATACGTCCAGTCTGTCCAAAAAGAGTTCGAAGATAAATGGAAGACCAAAATCGAGTTTGTCACGCTCGGCGAAAACGAGCGCCGGGCCCGGTCCCGGCTGGATGCTTCGACCGGCGCGGGCTCTTTCCAGATCTACTACATTGATGAGGCGAACGTGGCTGAGTTTGCCGCTGCAGAATGGGTGGTGCCCCTCCTAGACTACTACCCGAAAGAGTACGACTACGACGACTTTCTGCCGGGTCGTAGAGCAGTCGCGACGATTGACGGCAAACCATATTTTGCTCCGATCCTCGGCGGCGGCGATGTGTTCATTTACCGCAAGGACATTTTGCAGCAAAAGGCGATTCCGGTACCGAAGACCCTCGACGAATTGATCGCTGCAGTCCAGAAAGTGAACAACCCGCCTGAGGTTTACGGGTTCGACGTTCGCGGGCAGCGCGGCTCCGGTATGAATGTCTGGCGGTGGACACCTTATTTCCGCGCAGCTGGCGGCAAATGGTTCAATGGAGACAAGCCTGCCTTCAATTCCGAGGCCGCCATCAAGGCCACCCAAACCTACTTGCTGCTATTGAAGTTTTCTCCTCCCGGAGCCTCCACTGGCAACTGGAGCGACGCAGTCGAAGCGTTTCGATCGGGTCAAGTGGCGCTGATGATCGAAAGTGACCCGCTCGGCTTGTACATGTTGGATAAGAGCAAATCCCAAGTCAGCGATAAGGTAGGTTTCGCTGCACCGCCTGACCCGCTTCCCTCTGCCGGATACGCCCATGGCCTGGCGATCTCAGCCAAAGGGTCCCCGGACGAAGCCACCCGTCGGGTCGCCGCGGAGTTCATTGGTTGGGCAACGAGTAAGGAGATGGAGGCACGTCGGATGAAAGCGGGCGTGATCAGCGATTTCGCCCGCAGGAGTACGCTGGAAGATCCCAATTTCAAGAAAGAGGTGCCGGCTGATTACATCGCAGCGTTACAAGCAGCGGCTCCAAAAACAGACCTTTTGATTTGGAGGAACGCACAATGGCCGGCCCTTGGCGACCAACTGGGCTTGGTGCTGGAGCAGATCTTCACCGGCCAGCGTTCCGATCTGAAAGGCGCATTTGACGAAGTCGCTCAGTTCGCGACTGACCAATTAGAGAATAAGTGAGTTCTTTTTTGGCTATTCAATCAGCGCAATCGATTCCAAGGTAATCTGGCCGTCGTCTGCGAGCGCGATCCGCGCCTTATTGACCATGCGCCGAAGCCAGAGTGGAAAGTTCGCGTTGTTGGTACTCTCGCCGGCGATGGCGTACCTGGTGTTCGCTTCGCTGACGCTGACCCTTGCTGCGTTAAACCTCGCCTTTCAGAACCGCTCCCTCCAGCTCCATAAGTACCATTACGTCGGGCTCGACAATTTTGTTCGCCTTTTTTCAGACCAGCGATTCTTAAATGCGCTACGCGTCTCAGCTTATTGGGAACTACTAACGCTCGGCGGCACCTTCCTCATTGCCATTCCGGTGGCGGTGTTCCTTTGCGAACGAGTGCCTAGAAGATATCAGAACCCGATCTGTCTCGCGTTGATGTTTCCGATTTTGCTGCCCAGAGTTTCCGTCGGTTTGATCTGGCGGTTCTTTTACGCACCGACCATCGGCCTGGTCAATTTCCCGCTTACCTTGCTAGGTCAGCGGCCGGTTGACCTCCTTGGCTCGATTTATTCTGCCCTCGCGGCGGTGGCCGTAGCCGATGTTTGGCAGTGGGGTCTCTTTTTCGCCGTGATAATTCTAAAACTGCTCGGAACCCTTCCCGCGGCTCAGATCGAAGCGGCTTTGATTGACGGGGCAAGGCTCTGGCAGAAGCACCTCTTGATCACGCTGCCGATGCTTCGCGGCGCTTTGCTCACCATGGCGTTTGTTAAAGCGATCGAGTCACTCCGTTCTTTTGATCTGATTTATACGATGACCAACGGTGGTCCCGGCATCGTGACCGAAACGATCGACCTTTATGCCTACCAAGTCGGAATTAACCTTTCGGGACGAATCTCTTACGCCACCAGCATGAGCCTGCTGTTGCTCATTCTCACCATTGTCGTTTTCACTGTTCTATGGCGCACCACCCGTCGATTGGCGAAATGACCATTCACCGCGATTCGAGCCGCGCAATTCCGGCGGACCGGAGGCTTCGAGCAACCCTTGGCCAACGTTCGGCGACTTTCCTCGGGGTCTTCTTATTGTTGCTTGTTGCTGTGTTCCCGATTCTCTGGACTTTTCTGAGTTCGTTCAAAACGGAAAGGGATATTGCCGTACGCATTCCGAAGCTGTTTTTTGAACCCACGCTGAGCAACTACCTCACCGTGCTCAACAGCCAGGATGTGCAGACGGGATTGATTAACAGCGCGATCGTTGTTGGAAGCGCCCTTCTCATCGGGGTTGTCCTTGGGGTTCCAGCCGCTCATGTCCTGGCCCGATATGCGCGTCGCATCAAAGATGACGCGCAGTTTTTTGTTCTTTCGATTCGTTTCACCCCGCCGGTGGCTATCGCGCTTCCCGCCATCAGCATTTTCCAATGGACGAGCCTCACGGATACTCTCTTATCTGTCATCCTCGTCTACAGCCTAACCACCATTTCAACGCTCATCTGGTTGGGCGTACCGGCTTTCCAGGACGTTCCCGTCGAGCTTGAAGAGGCAGCGCGACTCGACGGCCTCAGTTCCTGGGGCGTCTTTTTCCGGGTGGCTTTACCGGTGGCGATCCCGTCGCTGGTTGGGGCGCTTCTTTTTACCTTTGTTATCACATGGAATGAGTTGCTGATGGCGCTGATCCTGACGTCAAAGAACACGACGCTGCCGGTCGTGGCGGCGGGATTTACGACCCTCGGAATGGAAGTGCCGCGTGGCTTGATCAACGCTTCCGCCATCCTGCTGGCTTTGCCGCCGCTCCTTTTGATCGGCCTTGTTCTCCGTTTTATTGACGGTTTTTTGGAGAAAAAGTCATAGCAGAACTCCAGAGACTCCGTCCGATTTTGCTGAGTTCTGACAAGATGCGTTGGATCGTAACGCCGCGAGCTCTGGACAAAAAGCCTTGCGATGTCTCACCGGCCTGTCGCCATTTATCTGCAGGGGAGGTTCTCCTGTTGAAGATGCAATAGCCAATCGCTCCCCTCAATGCCGTCGCCGAAAGCGAGTAGAAATTTCCAGCTCGCCGCCGGACTCTAGCCAGTTTCGCAGACCGCCCTGTAGCGAACGCACGTGTTGGTAGCCCATTTTGATGAGGTTTTCCGCCGCCAGTGCGGCGCGCTCACCTCGGTCGCAATACAAGACGATTGGAGTGCAAAAGTCCGGGACTGCCTCAGCGATCTTCTGTTCCAGGACGCCCCGGCTGAGGTGTTTTGCTCGCGCGATATACCCTTCAGCGTATTCCTCGGATTCCCGCACGTCGATAATCACGGGCAAAGGCTTGGTCCGCGCGAGTTCGTCCGGGCTAATTTCCTTAATCCGGCTCCGCGCCTGGTCGGCCAGCCGCGCAAATGCCGTAATGCTCTCGTTCATCGGCCTCATCTCTTTTCTCGAGTTCTCTTTCCCGTTCGAAAACTATTTCCACAATTTAACACGACTAAATCCGGCAGAAGGATTCGAAGTCATTTGCGGTCACGCCTTCGGATGAAAGTTGATAAATGATGGTGTTGACATGGTGGAAGATAACACGGGATCTATACTTAAATAGTAGTATAGTAGTATCAACGTGCAAAACTAGCAATCATGAAGGCCTTCACCAACTTTCTTGCCGCTTTCGCCATATTGAGCAATATCCAGCCCGCGCTGGCTCAAACCATCAACCCGCCAAAACAGGAGATTTCGCTGGCGGGTTCGCCCTTTGCCGTTACCACTACGCCGGACGGCAGGTATCTCTTTGCCTCGCTGAGCGGCGCCGCAAACGGTATTGCCGTGATAAAGCAGGAGCACACTTCCGCCACTCTGGTGCGGGTGCTTGCCACCGGGGGCGGTACTTACGGCTTAATCGTAACGCCGGACGGGAGATATCTGCTCGACACAGTGCAGCCGATCGGTAGCGCGACGACCCCGCAGGGAGTGCAGTTCATCGATGTGCAAAAGGCGATCGCGGGACAAGCCGATGCGATCCTGGGTACTGTTCCGACTGGTGCGAACTCTGGGCCGATTGAGGTCGGTCTGTCTAACGACGATCGCTTTGTCTTCGTCTCAAACGAAGACAACGAAACCGTCAGCGTGATCGACTTCAGGAAAGCACTGGTGTCCAGCGAAAGCGCAAGCTCCATCGTCGGCACAATACCAGTTGAACAATTGCCGGTGGGGCTCGCCTTTTCCGCCAACGGCCGTTACCTCTACATCACCAATGAAGAGGCCAATCCGACCGATCCTGGCACAGCGCCACCGCCTGCAATATTCCCAATGGGATTGGCGGCACCGATCCGGGTCCCGAGGGCATCTTGACTGTGGTGGATGTCCAGAAAGCCGAGTCCGATCCCGCCCACTCTGTTCTGGCGAGCGTTTATGCCGGATGCTCACCGGTTCGCGTGGTGCTATCGCAGGACAGCAGCATAGCCTGGGTTACTGCCCGTGCGGAGGATAGCGTCCTGGCCTTCAGCACCCGCGGTCTTCTCGATCATCCCTCCGAGAGGCCGGGCAGGACGGCGCACACGTTGCCCGCACTCTTGTCAACCACGCCGGTCGGAACCGCGCCGGTTGGGATCCAGCTTTTCGATCATGACCGCCTCATTGCGGTGGCGAATTCGAACCGCTTCACTCCCGGGGGCACCGGCACCGTAAGTATTCTTGATTACGACAAAGCACTCACCGGCGCGGGCGATTCCGCCACCTTGGGGACCTTCACCGCCGGTGAGTTCCCGCGGCAATGGGCCCTCTCTCCGGACGGCCATTACCTCTATCTTACAGAATATAGCTCCAACATCCTTGCGATTTTTCCCGTGCCGGCCTTGATCAAAGAGCTTGACCTGCCTCTTCGCCCGCACGCCAAATAGAACAGCGTGTTATGAAAGCGATTCGAGTGGAAAAACAAGGCGATCCCGAAGTGCTGAAACTCGTGGATATCGCGCCCATCGAGGCACCGGGTCCAGGTCAAGCGGTGGTGCGCATCGTAGCTGCGGGTGTGAACTTCCTAGACGTTGGCCAGCGGCGCGGCACTTATCCCCGCCAGGTGCCTTTCACTCCGGGCGTGGAAGGCGCGGGCGTGGTTGAATCCGTTGGCGAAGGCGTCCGGAGCGTGAAGCCGTCCGATCGAGTGGTCTTTACGGGCCTGCCGGGCGCCTATTCAGAAGCCACACTTGCCGAGGCCGATCGCCTGATTCCTCTACCCGACGAATTTACATTCGAGGAAGGCGCGGCGTTCCCGCTGCAGGGCATGACGGCACACTACCTGATCCACGAATTCCGGCAGCCTGTTCCCGGCAGCTTCGTGCTGATTCACGCGGCTGCGGGCGGGATGGGAGGGCTGCTGGTGCAGTGGGCCAAGCACCTTGGCGCGAACGTGATCGGAACAGTCTCGACTGAGGCGAAAGCACGCACGGCGCGCACGTCTGGCGCTGACCACGTCATCCTCTACACGGAGCAGGATTTCGTGGCTGAAGTCAAGCGGATCACGAACGGGAGGGGCGCAGATTTGATTATTGACGGCGTGGGCAAAACGACATTTAAGGGCGATCTGGAAGCGGCGGCGGTACGCGGCCATATCGTGATCTTCGGCGCAGCCAGCGGTCCTGCCGATCCGGTTTCACCGAATGCCTTAATGCCGAACGCACTGACGGTTTCGGGCGGAAGTCTGCAGAATTATCTTCGCACTAACGAGGAGCTGATGCAGCGAGCGAATGACGTCATCGCAGGAATACGAGCGGGCTGGCTGAAATTGAGCATCGGCCGCGTGCTGCCGCTGGCTCAAGCTGCACAAGCCCATGAGCTCCTCGAAACTCGAAAGACAGAGGGCAAGCTCTTATTGTCCGTCGCAAATTCATAGTCGTTGTCGGAAGACCACTTCGAGCCTCAGGTTAAAGACCCATCCCTTTTCGGGCTCCGGATCACCCAACTGGCCTACTGCGAGAAGATAGATTTAGGTCACATGTATACTTAATCAGTAGACGATTCTGGTTTAATTCAAAATTCTTGGGGGAGAGACCTATGTCACCCGCAGGCCATCGAAAACATGGCACATCCGGCGACATCCCTTGAGCCGATTAAGCTGCAGACAGTCCATCGACTTCGCTCCGACGAAGAGGCCATCAGGGCTGCCCATCGGGTTTCCAAGCAGCTTGAGGCGGAGACGTCTGGCCGAGATCGGGAGAGGGCGTCTTCCTCCTGATGACGTACGTACCGCCTCAGATCACACTTCGCACGATAGTCTAATAAATCGAAATTTTGGCGTTGACAGCACGATAGTCGCATTTTATTGCTAGCGACATACCATACTAAAAAAATAGACAATGCTAAATGAGCAAGGTACAACTTTCAGCCAATGCGGCACTGAGGCCTGAGCTGGGCGTCGCCAGCGAAATTCTGCTCGGCGTGCTTCTTCTCGCGCTGGTTTATTATGTCAAGGTTAAGTTGGTTCGAAACACCAAGGACTTTGTCATTGCGAACCGCAAGATCGGTTTCGGATTTGGAGTGGCCGGCCTGATCTCGATATGGACCTGGGCGATGGCGGTGATGATGTCGGCCGCACAGACCTATTCCTTCGGTCTCTCCGGTTTGTTCTGGTTTACTGTGCCAAACGGTCTGGCAGTGATCGCCGCCATACCATTTGTCCGGAAGATTCGCACCCTGATGCCGGACGGATACACGATCCCTGAGTTCGTCAAAGTCCGTTTTGGCGGAAATGCTATTGCGGGCGGAGTTGTCGTTCTCGGTGCGCTGTTCGGGTCGCTGATCGAAGTCATCATCAACATCAAGGGCACCTCGCTCGTTGTATCCAACGTTTTCGGTGTGGATCCAAGGCTCGCTGCGATCATCGGGCTCCTTGTGGTCCTGACCTATTCTATCCTGGGCGGATTGTGGGCATCCATCACGACGTCCGCCCTGTCCACGCTGCTCCATACTGTGCCGTCGGCCATCATTGTGGTGGCAGCGCTGCACTATGCGGGCGGTGTCGATGCCGTGTGGCATTCGGTTGCCGGGCAGGGAAACGGCTTGCTCAGCGTTGCACGCCCTGACGCTGCAACTGGATTTGGTATCACTCTGGCGCTTGGTCTTCTGACCGCTACTATCGCAGGCCAGGAATTCTGGCAGGTCGCGTGGGCTCTCAAGAAGAGGGACGTCAGCCGGTCGTTTTTCTGGGCTGGTGCATGGTTCTATCCGATCCCGATCTGCTTAGGTTTGCTCGGCCTGATCGGGCTCGCATTGCATGTCAACGTCAATACTCAACTCGGCGGCGACGCTGCTGCTGTCGGCCCGTATCTGGTCTCCCACCTTGGGCTGCCGACTTGGCTCGTTATCCTTTACGTGATCGTGATCCTTTCGGCCTGCTATTCAGTCATCGACAGCGCCTTTACAGCCACGAGTTCAGTGTTTGTCGTGGATATCATCAAACCGCTTGTACCGAAGATAAACGAAAAGCGGCTGTTCCTCTGGGCGAAGGTGCCAATGTTCTTCACGGCCATCATCGCAGCCGCCGTGGTCCTGACGGGCGTTGATTTCGTGACCATCGTACTGACCAGCTACGCGATCCGTACCGCTATTCTCATCCCCTTGGTTCTGTCATTGTTTTGGGCGCGAACGACCGGCTGGGGTTTTGTAGGCGGGACGATCTTGGCGATCGCCATTGGCATGCCGATCCGATCAGTCGCCGGTGACCTGTGGGGTTCGTTGTCGATCCTCGCGATCAGCGCGGCGGTGCCTCTCGTCATCGGCCTTCTGAATAATCTCCGTTTCGATTTCGAGCGACTGCGACAAGTCGAGGATGCAACAGTGTCTTCGGAACCGCAGGCGGTCCCGGCAGAGTGATCGGTAAAGCGGCTAAGTTCCAAATTAGAAAAAAAATTTCATGCCTAACTTTTTTGTTTCCTCGGGTACGGTCGTTACAATCGTAATCGGGATCGTCATCGGATTTTTTTACTTGCGTTATATGTGGCTGGTCCTTCAACGCGTTGCCAAGACGCTTGATGATCCCGACGACGGACAGAGCGATGGTTTTGGCTACAGCTTCATCGGCGCGATAATCGCAGTTATTGCCTCGTCGCTGGCAATCGCGGCCTACGGTTTCGCTCCGCAATTGCTTTATATTGGTGTCGTGCTGGCTTTGGCGAGCCCCATAGCGGTCGCCTACACGTTTCGGCGTGAGCTCGACGAATGATCGGGCTTGGCGGCCGGCTATTGCACTCCGCGTCCAAGTCATTAGGGGCCGGTGTACACGGATGCTAACTAAGAAAATACATTAGTAAGGCTTATGCCTAAGAAACGCGCTCATCTCCTTGGATTCATCCAGCATGGTGTGAATAGTCATGCGACAGGCATGTGGCGCCATCCAAAGGACAAAATTAACTGGGACTGGTCGCGGCCAGGCTACTGGCAGCATATGGCGTGCACGATGGAGCGGGGCTTGTTCGATGCGATGTTCATTGCGGACGAGCTTGCTCCTTATAACAACTACGAAGGCAGCTCGGACGCAACCGTAAAATACGCGGTGCAGTGTCCGGTACACGAGCCGTCGACCATAGTTCCGATTATCACCACGGCAACGACTCATCTCGGGGTCGGCGTGACTTTGTCCACGGCGTTCGAACATCCTTATTCGATGGTCCGTCGACTTTCGAGCCTCGACCACTTGTCCGGTGGACGCGTCGCTTGGAACATCGTTAGCTCCTATTCCAAGAGCGAATGGGACGCTTACGGCGTGGAGATGACGAAACGCTCGGGCCGGTACGAGCGAATGGAAGAGTACATGGAGCTCTGCTACAAGCTCTGGGATTCCTGGGAACCAGACGCAGTAGTGGCCGACCGTGCGACGGGAATATTCGCCGATCCTGCCAAGGTCCACGAGGTTCAGCATGCGGGTGAGTTCTTTCGCTGCAAAGCGCGGTCGTTTGTCTTTAGGTCGCCCCAGGGTCGTCCTGTCCTTTGGCAAGCCGGATCATCGGACCGTGGACGCGATTTTGCCGCGAAGCACGCTGAGGCGATCTTCGCTGTCCATCCCAACGTCGAGCGAATGCGGGAGTACACAGACGATCTCAATCTCCGATTAGAAACACGCTTCGGTCGCCGGAGGGACAGCGTCAAACGGATTTACGGTATACAGACGGTCGTCGGCGTTACTCGGAGCGAGGCGCAAGAAAAGTATGAGCGTATCCAGAAATGCATTCCGCTGGAAGGCGCGATGGCGTGGATCTCCGGTCATTTCGGCCCGGATTTTTCGAAATATGATCCCAACGAATATGTCCAGAATATCGAGATCCCCGGAATCCAGGGGCTGTTCGACTCCATAATCTACGCGAAAGGCGGAGCGCCGGTAACTGTCCACGAGGCTGCTTTGATCTACGCTGAAGGCATGGGCATGCCGCGTTTGGTGGGCACGCCGGCCGATATCGCTGACCAGCTGGAACATTTTATCGATCATGGCGGTGCGGATGGATTCATGCTCGCGGCGACATACACGCCCGGTTGTTTCGAGGAATTTGTCGATCTCGTGGTGCCAGAATTGCAGCGGCGGGGACGCTTCCGTACCCGGTACGGCGCTTCGACGCTGAGGGAGAATCTGCTCGAATATTGAGCACAGTCGATGCTCCGCTGAAGCGGATATCCTTTGGCCATGTCCATCCCCGAGAACGATTTCGAACGGAATATGTGGGCAAGGGAGTCGGCCTCTTGGTTGTCGTCCCAGAATCAGCCTTCAAGCGTCGCGGAATGATTGGGTTAGTTAGCGTGAAACCGTAAGGATGGAAGCCGACCCGGATGCTGAGCTCATGCTTCGCCTGCATGTTCATCATGCGGTGTTGCGGCTGATGACGAAGATCGCGAGGTCGGCGTTGAGGTTCGGGTCGTGAAACACTTCGTACGAATCTTCGGTGTTCAGCGCGATGCGCCGGTGGATGCGGATGGACTTTTCACGGCAGAAAGCCTCGAAATCGGTGATGGAAAGAAAGCGCACGTCGGGGATGTCGTACCATTGGTCGCGGATCCAGCCGTAGCCTCGGGGCGCCCGCCCTTCTTCGGCGAGGATGCGACGCAGCTTGGAGAAGGCCAGATTGGGAAAGCTGACGATGCCGGTGCGACCGACGCGCAGGATTTCGCTGATGACCCCTTGTACGTCGTACACCGCCTGCAACGTCTGGGAAAGAACAACGGTGTCAAATTGCTGGTCGGCGAACGCCTGCAGTCCCTCGTTCAAGTCGGCTTGAACCACGTCGAGTCCGCGCTGCACGCAGGCGATGATGGCGCGCTCGTCGAGTTCGACTCCGACTAAGCGATGATGGTCGCGCTGTTTGAGGCGCAAGAGCAGACCGCCTCGCCCGCAACCCAGGTCCAACACGCTCGCTCCCGCCGGGATCAACTCGACGATGCGCTCGTCATCGATGCGCCGCCGGTGGAAAATGCTCGTCGGGCTGGATCCGTCTTCCGTTCCGCCGCCTGTCGTGGCAACGGGCGGCGTCGATGCCGCGCCGCCGTCAAGAAAGACGCGGATGAGTTCGCCGTAGCTGTCGATCTCATTCGGCAGCAGAAAGGCATCGTGACCGCAATCGCTCTGGACGTTGCAGTAGCTGACGGGCGCGTTGCTGGCGATGAGGGCGTGGACGATGTCGCCGGATTGGTCGGGTGGAAACAACCAGTCGCTGGAGAAACTGATCACCAGCCAGCGGCTTTTGGTGTCGCGGAAGGTATCGGCCAATTCCGAGGGCGTGCCGCCGAGGTCGAACAAATCCATCGCCGTCGAGAGCGCGATATAACTGTTCGCATCGAAG
>Ga0209656_10000470_pt1 | contig 26686 bp, 29 predicted proteins | sample BogFormECP12_OM2_FD_188239 | JGI IMG/M metagenome (GOLD analysis project Ga0209656, IMG submission 188239) | Bog forest soil microbial communities from Calvert Island, British Columbia, Canada - ECP12_OM2 (SPAdes) (version 2) | ecosystem: Environmental > Aquatic > Freshwater > Wetlands > Bog ...
GATCCGTTTGTGCCACAAGGCACGGAGAACAACATGGCCGCCGACGCTCGAGCTAACCCCGATCCACGCCGCTACTTCGAAGCCGTCGGCAACGAGCGCGGACCGATCGCGGAGCAGGAGCCGGTCTGCCTCTATCTCGAGACCACCAATCGCTGCAATCTGTTGTGCGAGACTTGCCCGCGCACCTTTGAGGATCTCGAGCCGCCGGCCGACATGAGCTGGGAGCTCTTCACCCGCATCGTCGACCAAGTTCCGCGTATCGCTCGGGTCGTATTGCACGGCGTCGGAGAGCCAATGATGGTCAAGGCCCTGCCGCGCATGATCGGCTATCTGAAAGAGCGCGGTGCTTACGTCTTGTTCAACACCAATGGCACCTTGCTGACCGAGCGCAAGGGCAGGGAATTGATCGCTGCCGGCCTCGACGAGTTGCGCGTATCGCTCGACGCCGCCGAACCGCGCGCCTTCCTCGCGGTGCGCGGGAAAGACATGTTTACCAGGATCGTCCGCAATGTGCGGGCCTTTACCGCTCTGCAGCGCGCCGAAGGGATCGACCGTCCGCTGGTCTCGCTGTGGCTCACCGGGCTCAAGGAAACGATCGATCAGCTGCCGGATTTCGTGCGGCTGGCGCATCAAATCGGCGTCGCAGAGATCCATCTGCAGCGTCTCGTGTTCATGCCGCAAGGGCAGGGGCTGGCGCGCGCCCAGTCGGCTCTGTTCGAAAAGCTCGAGGGCAACGAGCCGAAGCGGCTGGCGGAGGCGGCCCGCCTCGCCGAGACACTCGGGGTCTCCTTCAATGCCTCGGGCGCCACAGAGCCCAGCACGAGCCTCGAGCGCTCGACCGAGGACCAACCGTGGTCGCTCTGCCGGCGGCCCTGGACATTGATGTATTTCACCGCCCATGGAAGAGCGATTCCGTGCTGCATCGCGCCTTTTTCGATGCGCGGATATGGCGGGTTCACATTGGGCAACGCGACGCAGCAGAGCCTGCGCCAGATCTGGAATGGGCCGCGCTACCAGGAATTCCGCCGCGCGTTGCTGAGCGACGCGCCGCCCGAAGCCTGCGCGTCGTGCGGGGTACGTTGGAGTTTGTGAAGCGGCCGCGCATCGTTGCGATCATCCCGGTGCTTGACGAGGAAGGGGCGATCGGCCCGGTTCTTGCCGCGATGCCGCGCGAGTGGGTGGACGAGGTCGTCGTCGTCGATGGCGGCAGCCGCGACCGCACGGTTGCCCTAGCCAGCGCCGCGGGCGCCAAGGTCCTCGTCGAACGCGAGCGCGGCTACGGGCGCGCCTGCGCCAGGGGTGCTGCCGCGGCGGTCGAGAGTGGGGCGGAGATCCTGGTCTTTCTCGATGGAGACGGCGGCGACCGGCCGGAGGTGATACCGAGCCTGGTGCAGCCGATCCTTGACGGCAAATTCGACTTCGTGATCGGCTCGCGCACCCGCGGCGTGCGTGAAAAGGGAAGCATGGGAGTTCACCAGGCGCTTGCCGGCGATGTCATTGGCGCCGCCGTCGGCCTCGTCTACGGGGTGCGTTATACAGATATGTGTGCCTTCCGGGCGATCCGCGCCGATGCGCTGGGGCGGCTCGGGATGCGCGAGATGACCTATGGCTGGAACCTCGAAATGCAGATGCAGGCAGCCCGTGCCGGATTGCGGATCCTCGAGCTTCCGGTGCCGCATGGCCGCCGTCTCGCCGGCCATTCGAAGGTTGCCGGCACGCTCCGCGGCACCCTCAAAGCCGGTATTCGGATCTTTGCTACATTTGCCCGAGTCGCCTGCGAGCGCCGCTCTCCGAGAAATATGAGCGATGACGCAGAACATCTATGACGACGACGAATTCTTCGCGGGATACAGCCGGCTGCGCCGCTCGGTCGAGGGCTTGGACGGCGCGCCGGAGTGGCCGGCGCTGCGCGCTCTGCTTCCGGACCTGCGCGGGCTGAAAGTCCTGGATCTCGGCTGCGGTTTCGGCTGGTTCTGCCGCTGGGCGCGCCAGCAAGGCGCAAGTCACGTTTTGGGTGTCGACATTTCCGAGAATATGCTGACGCGCGGCAGAGCCGCCAGCGGGGACCCGGCGATTACCTACGTCAGGGCCGATCTGGAGCAGCTCGAGCTGCCCGCGGAGTCGTTCGACGTGGTCTACAGCTCGCTCGCCCTTCACTATGTGAAGAACCTGAGCGGGCTGATGTTGCAGATTTACCGCTCGCTCGTCCAGGAAGGTGACCTGGTCTTCTCGGTGGAACATCCGATTTTCACCGCGCCGTCCCAGCCGAACTGGTCGCTCAATGCTGCAGGCCGCAAGATTTGGCCTGTCGAGGGCTACCTGGATGAAGGCCCTCGCTCGACGAATTGGCTCGCCAAGGGTGTCATCAAGCAGCATCGGACGCTGGCGACCTACATCAACATGCTCATTCGGCTCGGCTTCGCTATCTCCCATGTCGAGGAATGGGGTCCGACCGAGGAGCAAATAGCGGCCCAGCCGAACTGGGCGGATGAGCGCCAGCGCCCGCCGTTCCTCCTCGTGGCTGCCCGGGCACATCGGCGGTAGCGCCGGTCGTGCGGCCGGCGGGAGACACGGCGCGCGCGCCCTCGCGGGGCTCTGCCGAAAATCCCCCGACCCCTGTAAAAGCGGAAAAACAGGGCGAATAATCGATTCGGCGCTGAAATTTGCCTGGGTTATCGTCGATAAAGCCATCTGGATCAGCCACTTAAAAGCCGATCTATGGTTCGAACGAACAGGGGTCTGACTTCGCTCTTCAGGGGGGCCAATCGGTCTATCAGAGGGACAACAGGGGAGGCACCCAGGCGTCGATTTTGTGGGTTTGAACGAAAACATTGCGAATCATCTTATTACTATATTGATAATAACGTCGAACGCCGATATATAGGCTGAAACTTCGCCTCGGCAAGCCGGCGACCGCCACTGGTCGGAACTTCACCGCTGCCAACGGACAGAAGCGGCTGATCGCGTGGGTTCTGCACGGGGCGGGTGGGTGGTTTTGTGACTACGGTCGGTCGCCAGCGAGGCTCCCAGCAGGTCGAAGGCGTGCTGTTGGGAGGCGGGCGCCGCCAATACGGTGGCGTACGGGTTGTTGCCGAAGCGGACCGTGTTTCGAGTCACGGTGGCCATCTGGCATCGCATCGGTATCCCAGACGAACTAACCTGCGCCAAGCCGACCAAGCTCGCACCGACTTCCCTGCGACCCAGAGCGGTCTGGAATTAATCATGAGCCAGGAGGACCTCGCGCGGTTCAGCGGAAGCGGGAGCTTGATCGTGGCGCCGAACCGCCGGCACTGCGACCGCATCGCTGTGGTCCTCCAGGCGGCGGACGGCCCGGTACTCGGCGTCGCTATTCGCGATGCCGAACGGCTGTAACCATCGTCGCTGCACTCACTGAGCCGTCGACCCACCGTCGACCACCAGCCCGGCGCCGGTCATAAAGCCGGAATCGTCGGAGGCGAGAAAGACGATGCCCTTGGCGATGTCATCGGGCACGCCGAGCCGGCCGATCGGGTGTCTCGACATGGCTTGTTGACATACCGCATCGACATCATTGCTGCCGAGATTGCGCGCGCGGCTGACAAAGGTCTGCTCGCCCATATCGGTCTGGATCAGACCGCGGGTGGAGGGGGCAATGGGCACGGTGGTCGCTTTCACGACGCACCAACGACGCCGAGCCGCTTTAAGCCGCCAGTGGTGCCGTCTACCCGCCATCGACGACCAGCCCGGCGCCGGTCAGGAACCCGGCATCATCCGACGATGCCCTTGGCGATGTTATCGGGCACCCTGAGCCGGCCGATCGGGTGCCGAGACATGCGTTGCGGAATTTAAGGATTATGCGGCGGGCTTGTCCAATGCTCTTGCGCCGCATCTGTCCATGTGGAGCCTAGGGGCAGCAACGTCAGCCAAGTCTCAGCGAGCTTGCCAGCCTCGATCCGGTAGGACTGCATTCCTGCCCGACTGCGCGGCTCGCCGGTCTTGGGATCAGGCCACTTGAACGCGAAGCGAAACCACGCGCGGTTGTCTTTGAACGAGTGGTCATAGACAACGACACGTATATTGGGCCGCTCCTCTCGAACCTTGGCGATTTCCGCCGCATAGGCCTCGCGTGTCACCGTCCGGTCACCGGCTTCTTCGTGCCGGATGTAATGCGACCCGACGCATTCCGGAACGAGGTCGTATTTGCCCTCATGCCAAACACGTTCCCAGCGGTCGAACAGGTCGCGCAAAACAGATTCGTCGGCCATTCACCTAAACTCCTGCCACTCACCGCCACCTTGCATCAATCAGCGGCGGGGGAAAAGAACAGGATGCGAACTCGGGGCGGACTTCAAAAATCAAGACTTCCCTTCGGGCGCGTTCCCTCGGAACCGTCTCCTTTTAGGCAGGAGTGCGCTACTCTCGCCTCGGGCGCCGTGGCATGTTCTCCCGCAGCACCTGGTTGATGCGCGCCTGCCAGCCGCTCCCCTCCTGCCGAAATGCCTCCAGCACGTCCGGGTCCAGCCGCAGCGTCTGATTGACCTTCTTGTCCGCCTTCTGCGGTCTGCCACGGCCGCGACGCATCAACTCGTGCGCCGCCTTTTCGCCAATAATTTCCGGGAGCACTTCTGCCGCAGGCCGTGCCCTGGCGAAATCTTCCTTTGTCCATTCAGGATTGTCTTCGTCGGGGCGCGAGGCCCGGTCATTCTTTGTCTTTTTTGCCATACCGTTTTACCTCTCGTTTGTTTGCCTTGCGGAAGCTGATGACGTGTAAATCCTCGCCGCGAGGCGTCACAACCGCCGCATGTAGACGGCCACCGAGGCGCGCCATCACGAGCAAGCGCGTCTCGCCGTAATCGCGGCGGGTATCCTCCGCAATCAGCGCGGTGTCCCAATCGAGCTCGGCCACCCACTCGAATGACAGCCCGCGCTCGGCAATGTTCTTTGCGTTCTTCTCGGGGTCGAACGTGACAGCCATATGAAAATACGCTACAGCAGAAAATCGAGGGCGTCACGGATATTCGCTGTGGCCATTGCCGCGCGCCGTCGGCAGGCTGGTAATCGGGGCGATCGCGCTGATGAGCGCGCTCTCCTCGCTCGGGCTCAATATCGCGCCATTTGCTGGCGAGCGCCGGGGTCGTCGGCATCGCGGTCGGCTTTGGCGCGCAGACCTTGGTTCGTGACCTGTTCAGCGGCGCCACCTATCTGATCGGAGACGTATTTCGCATCGGCGACTATATTAAAGGCGGGAACGCCAAAGGCACCGTCCAGCGCATCACCTTCCGTACGATAGCGCTACGCCACCAGAACGGACCGTTGCATTTCGTGCCGTACGGATCGCCCGGCAGTTTGCGCAACAACTCGGGCGACTGGGTCATCGACAAGTTCGAGATCCCGTTGCCGGTAACCGTCGATAGCGAAAAGGTCCGCAAACTGGTCAAAAAGATCGGGGTGGAGATGCTGGAAGACCCCGAGTTTGCCAAAATCAGCGACATGCCGTTGAAGGCCAAGCTCTATCGCATCGATCCCGGGATCAAAGTCTTTCGCTGCAAGGTGCAGACGCCGCCGGGCAAACAGTTCGAGGTACGCAGCGAGGCCTATCGGCGGATCGAGGCGGCCCTCAAGGAGAATGGGATCGAGTTTGCCGATGCCAGCCCGCGGATGACCCTGTGCCAGGGTCAATCTCCCGAACCCGGCTTGCGCGTAGTGCGAGCAGTGGCCGGGTGACACTGCCGGACCCGGTCGGCGGACTTGCGCCGATCCGCTTCGCTCACGCTCTGTTGAACCCTGTGGTCGGAGGGTTGGTGTAGTCTCATGGCATGATCAAAACCTGCGTGCTCTTCCTTTCGCTCGGTCTGGCGGGCACGATCGCCCCGGCGCGCGCCGGTGAGCGCCCGATTGTGGTCGAGCTGTTCACCTCTGAGGGCTGCTCTTCCTGCCCGCCGGCGGATGCGCTGCTTGCCGAACTCGCGAGCCGCCCCGATGTGCTGGCACTGTCGTTCCATGTCGATTACTGGGACCGGCTGGGCTGGAAAGACCCGTATTCCAGCCGCGAGGCGACTGCACGCCAGCACCATTACGCGACGCTTCTCGATCTTGCCACGGTGTACACGCCGCAGATTGTCGTCGACGGCAAGTGGCAGGCCGTCGGCTCGGACCGTGCCGATGTCGAACATGCGCTCGACCACGCAAGACGTGACCGCCAGGAAGTGCTGGTCACGCTCGCTCTCGATCACGGTCAGGCGCAGATCACGGTGGGTCCGAGCGGCGATAAGGTGTCGGCTTCAGTTCTATTGATCGGCTTCGACCGCCGCCACGTCACCGCGGTGCAGCGCGGCGAGAATGGCGGGCGGACCCTGGCGCAATTTAACGGCAATGCCGGCGAGATCACCGCACCGGTCCGCTGGCACTCCGACCGCATCGCGGCGATCGTGCAAGCCGCGGACGGGCGTGTTCTAGGCATCGCCGTTCGCGACGCCGAACCGCTTTGACAGCCGCGGCTCCTTATTGTGCCGTCGATCCGCCGTCGATGACGAGCCCGGCGCCGGTCATAAAGCCCCGTCATCGGAGGCGAGAAAGACGATACCTTTGGCGATGTCCTCGGGCACGCCGAGCCGGCCGATGGAGTGCCCCGACAACGCGAGTTGACCCGCCGCATCGACATCGTTAGTGCCGAGATTGCGTGCGCGGCTGACAAAGGTCTGGTCGCCGATATCGGTCTGGATCAGACCAGGGTGGTTCGAGTTGACCAATGTCAAACCGATTCACCCTCGGAATCCTGTGAGCCGGTCACATAGCGAAATCGGGCTCTGTGCGGTAGTCTCTCGGTTTGAAATTTGGCCCCGATCCTACGTCGGCCACACCCCCCGTTCCGTGGCGCTCAGACGATTGGGGACGCGTCGCCCCTGCCGCTGGTCAACACGGCGTTGATGATATCGATGTATCGCTTCGCGAGGGCCCCGACCTCCGCGTGTGCTTGGTCAAGGATCATCTTGATCTGCGCGTTGTCTCCTAGAGGAGTGTATTGCCTGCCCGCCATGTAGGCTTCTATCTTTGCGATCCGCTCAATTCGGTCACCCAAAAATTTCTTGAAGTCTGCATAATGTTTGTCGTCGTTACACTTTTTACAGCTAGGAATCAGATTGCCAAGACGGTGTTCTCCCAGGTCTTTTTTGTTTATAGGAACGCCGTGATCCATATGTAGCTCGTTATCCTCGTCACAGTACGCACAGTTATTGTTGAAATAGCGCTTGGTGTCTTCCCAATGCCTTTGTCCGAACGACTCCTCGCCCAGATTGCTTAGAATGACCCTTATCAATAGGTTTTGTGCGTCTCCAATTGCTGTGGCTTTATACCGACGGCTTCCGACTTTTGGCGGCGGCGGTGGGTCTAACGGTAGGGTAGGAACGGCTTCACCATTCCCGATGGCCTTTGATCGCAGATATCGGTTGAACGCATCCCTATCTTTCTCAAACCACTGGCTGCAAGCTCTCAATCGCTTGTCTGTGATGACATAATGGTCTCTCCAGTATCGGACATGATTGATGGGGGATATTTTTTTGACTTCGGCGAAGAAGGGCCAGTTGAGGTTGAAAACACTCTTCGAGTAACTGGTGTCCATGAGGCGCAATAACTCGTGAGGATTGCTCTCGCAATATCGCTGTATTTTGCCGATGTGGTTTTTCACGAGTTCCCCGATTCTCATTTTACCCTCTACCCTCTGGTTTGGCGGCTCGGGACGACCAGTCTGAATACCGATTTTAGTTGAACTACAAAAAGCTCCTGTCCTATTGCGCCTTCGTTACGCCAACAATGAGTTTCGGGGCGAAATGAGCCGTAGGAGGGTAAAGGAAGACCCGGCGGATCTTCCTCTATACCGATTAGGTCTCCACTAACCATTACAGAGTCGCCGTTATCGAATTTTGCGAATTCGCGGTAGAGTGGTGAATCCTCTCGTATTGTCCCTTTGAGATGTGCCTCGTCACCGCATTCAGAGCCGATCAGGACCGGGACGACCTCACAGGGAAGCTCAAGAACAACTGCGGCTTCCCCATTTGCCGCTTGCCTTACTTCGACAGCATAGACTACCCAACTCTGAAACGAGTGGTCTGGAATTAGGCTGGAGAAATCTTCTTTTCTCTGTTTTTTGAACTGGTTATATCTTATTTCGTTTCTTACGCGTTCCGCTTGTTTCAAATCTCCGGCATATTTTTGGATCACCTTGCAAAACTGCTGTTCTTGAAGTGGAAACTGTTCTTGGGCAACCAGTGCCTCTTCGGCTACCTTCTGCTTTGATTCCTCTACTCGCGCGAGCGCTGCTTCAGCCGCCTCCTTTTCCTCTCTCGCCTTCTGTTGCGTAGCGAGCGCAGTTTCTTTGTCTTGAGATGCTTTTCTGATCGCAGCCTCTTGCGCAGCCTGCGCTACCCCTCGCGCTTCCTCCGCTTGGCGTCGCGCAACCTCCGCCGCCTTCGCGTCGTCGAGTGCCTTTTGCGCCGTCGCCTGGGCGGCTCGCTTAGCATCTGCGGCTTGCCTTGCAGCCTGGGCAACGCGCTGGCTCTCAGCCTTTATTGCCGCTGTTTGGGCCTCCAGGCGTCCGCGTTCCGCATCGGCGGTATCCTCGCGGCCTACGACGGGCACTTGTGGAGGCGCGGGTGCAACACGGGGAGCCGCGACTTGCGCCGGAGCCGCGAGCCTCAACGTGAGTTGACAGTTGCGAACCTCTGCGCCCTTCGAGGTTAACATCACACCCGTCAGCTCGACTAGACTCGGCGAAACAGATCGCCCGACAAGGGTCTGGTGAAATTCCTCGCTGGCGTCTGTCTGCCGTCGCGAAAGCACGTCGATTCTGACGGAACCATTTTCGTCTACTCGACCGTTAAAAAGCGCGGTCATGGGATCGTCGAAGCCTTTGAGGCGATTGATGTGATCCCGCCTCGCCGAGATCTGACCGCTTGCAACATTGAAGTTGACGTGCTGCCACACGAATGCGCCCCATTCGGGTCTAAGGGCATGTGCCCCGCAACTGTAGTATCCTTCCCAACGTCCATCGAGGGTTTGAGCGTGACCCGATCGTGTCAGGGCGAGAATGGACGCAAGACCGATCACGATGTTGCGGATGGCTGGCTGCATTTGCATCCCCGTCGCGGTCGTGCGGTCAAATCGCGCTCGACCAATGCGCTCGGAGAATACAGGCAGATTTGGGTTAAATTTCGCCTAACGGGTGCCCAGCTAAAGCCAGGCAGCCGGCCCGCTATATCACACCGCCACGGCGCCAGCGCGCTCGCTGAGTTCAAGCACCTTGTCCCGCGTAGCTGACGTTAGCCACTCGGGTGCCGTAGCTGCGCCACTATGGCGACGGCGGCGTTCACCTGTTTAACTGCTCGTCAACCAAGATCTGGCATCACATCGCCATGCCAGACGAACACCCTTTCGCGGCGCCTTCAGCACCGCGTGGTGCTGAAGCGCTAACCTGCGCCAAGGAGATCAGGCTCGCACGGGCTTCGTAGTGATCGAGAGCAATCTCGAATTCATCATGAGTCAACCCGCCTGTGTTCCGACGTGGAAGCAGTTGGCGCGCTACTCTTTGCTGGTCATCGTCGGCAAGACCTACGCTGTGCAGACCTTGACATTCCTGTTTCGGTAGCGCGGCCACCAGTTGAAACTCACCGACGCGCAGAAGCTGGAGGCCCGCCGTCGCCGCGGCGAGGGCGCGACACTCAAGGAACTGGTGGAGAGCAACAATGTCGGGCTGGCGGCGATTTCCCAGCTCATGGCGTAACCGGACTGATGCTGCGAAAGCTCCGTCACCGGGTGGAGCGGTAAGGGATGTCTGATTTGTCGATCCTCGGTAATGGGATGGCGAGCGTCGTAAGCGTCATGCGAAGCTGATCCTCTAGTTGGTCGGGAGCCGCTGGGCCGAGCCGGATGTGTGTAAGCACTCCCGGTTGCTTCCACGTAGGGACGGGTAGCTTCAGGTATCCCACAATCTCGCCGTTTCGCTCCCGCAAGCAATGACGGTCACAAGCTGAAATCGCGTTGCGAATGCCACTTATTAGAAGACGATACTCTTTCTCGTGGGCATATGCCGGATGTTTAGATAGTACGGAGTTCACGTAAAATCCGTCGTTCAGAATGCGCAAAAACTTACGTTCATATCGGCCATAAGGTTCATAGTACCTGTCTTGCGCCGAGAGATTGAGTGCTTCCAATATACCAATACCTCTGTCAATATAGGCTTGCAGGTGCGTACGGAGATGACCGTCAACGTAATTAACAGGAAACCGCAGACTGTTATTGTTGGAGACATCTGGTATCAGATTCATAAGTGCTATCATGTTAAAATTTTCCAGAGAAAAACCCAAACAGACACCACGACCGTCATCAGCATAATTGCGCCATTGACTAAGATCGTTGCCGTCTAAGCTCGCGCTAAAACTCCAGAACCCATATGTTGTAAGTCCAAGCTCGTGTTCTCTTTTCAAGCGTGACGCAGCACCTCCGGGGATGGCTGCACCCCGATTCTCCACAGCCGTCTCGAAAAGTTCGTGCGCAATGCTGAGACCATATCGCATTTCTACGGGGTCGTTGAGGTGCGCGCGCTCCGTGAACCAAAGCTCGCCAGATTGCAGGATGCCAAGCGCTCCCCTCACATCAGTATAGTGATAAATCGTCGATTGATGCGGAACGGTATCTTTTGCCTCTTTGAAATCGGTTCCGATCATCGAGTGAATACAGTCTTTAAAGGTGTATAGCACTGTATTCGCCGCAGCCCAATCATCAAGATCCATCTATTTATGCCCTCAAATATATGTACCGCCAATTGTCCGATCACGCGAGCAGCGCGGAGTAAACTCCTTCACTACGTGGTAATTACCCGAACGCCTGCAAGAAAACCCTCGTATGCCGCCGGGCGCCACGCGGTACACAACATCTAGACATCAGCGATATGGCGGTCAACACCTCCAGGCAATAAACCAACGGCGCGAACAGGTAGAAGTGCGGCAGCACGATATTGTTGACGAAATCGGCCTGCAGCGGGATCGCGGCGTGCTTTCCCATCAGCCCCATCCAGTAGGCGAGCCCGGTCGTGCCGAATGGCGCTTGCGGCTGGTCGGTATAAACCGACATTCCCCCGATTCCGGGCGATTGGCTGCCAAGGTCCCCCCTTTCCGGGCGTTTCGACAACGGTAAATTGCGCATCGCGTGCGCAGCAGTCGGTCGAAAGGGGCCGGCCGACTGCGCCGAGGCGGTAAACGCGCTGATTTGCCTGCATCAAGGCGCACCTCCTCCGCCGCCGTCGCCTGTAGCAAATCTGACCACGCCCACGCACCTCTCATGCTGGCGCGGGCGGTGCCCGGAACCGGGCGATCAGCGACATGATTTCGGCGAACATCTGCCGCCGACACCGCCACCTCGGCCAGCTGGAAAGTGGTGTAGCGGCCATGGCTGACAACCTTCGCGCCGATCTTGATGAGCTTCTCGCGCAGGCTGGTCAGCGATCACGGCTCCGCGGTTTTCGGCATCGCCAGCGTCCGCATAAAGTTGCCCAGGTTGTAGGCCAGCGCGTGGAGTTGGAGGCGCACCGCGTTGGCGGCGAAGGTGCGGCATGACAGCCGCGTCCATTTGATCGCGCGTTTGCCTTCCTTGATGTACTGCTCGCAGGTGCCGCGCTGGTTGTAGAAGGCGACGACGTGCTCCGCCGGCCGCGCCCGGTTTGTGATGATGAAGCCGACGCGCGGGTAAAGCTCGCCCGGATGCCACTCGACCTTTGCCACACCCCGCCGCGGGCAGCCGGATCGCATAGCCGATGCCCTCGGCTTCGAGAAACTCGTACATCTCGGGATTGGCAAAAGCCGCGGCGCCGCGAAAATACAGACGCTTCCCGGTGCCCCGGTAGCGGGCGACCACCGGCTCCAGCACCGCGCGCCAGCCCTCGGCGCTGTGCACGTTGCCAGATCGCAGCGCACCGCTCGACATCGCCGAGCTGGTTGAACACGAACAGCGGGTGATAACAGGTGCGACCGAAGTGGCCATTGTAGGCGCTGCCTTCCTGCTCGCCGTAGGTCGGGCTCTCGCTCGGATCCATGTCGAGCACGACGATCCTCGGCGGTCGCCGCTGGTGCACCTTGTCGATCCACTGGCCGGGCAGATCCGCGAGGGCGGTAAGGTTCTCGGGCCGGCTCAGCCAGTTCGTCTCGAACCGGCCCATCTGGCTGGCCGAGGCGGCAAACCCGGTGATGGCCCGGTCCCCCACCGCCCAGCGCATCGCCGGATCGCGGCATAGCCGGTCGGCATCATTTACGTCCTCGTGGCCGGCGAGCCGTCCGAACACCGATTGGCGCAACAAGCCGGTCAACCGATGGCGACCATTCTTGCCGGTGCGGCCATCGGCGAGTTCGTCACCGGCCGTGTCAGTCAGGGCCAGCGCGTCATCCAGTTCGCGATAGGGTAGCAACCCCGCATCGGACGTGATCCCGGAAGCACGAAATCGCAGCAGCAAGCGACGGTCGAAATCGAGCCTCAGAGCACCCTTATCCGCTTCACCCGTTGGGTCCCCATCGCCACCCCGGTTAGCTCTGTCTAAGATGTTGAGTCTTATACCAGAACTGCCTGAGACACGCTCAAAATCGCAGCGTCATCCGGCGAATGCGGGGTAAAACGGCGGCAGCTTCCACAGGCTCTGCTGCCACCACATTGCGCCGATCAGGACCCGAAAGGTGTAGTTGCCGATATCCTCGATTGCTGCGCTGACCCGGCATGGTGCGAAAGGCATAAGCGGCAATCCCAATGCTTGCGAGCATCAGGAGCCAGAATATCCCTGTCGTGCAGGACGGTTGCAGCCAGAACACGATCACGTTCAAAAATGGACTGGCACGTCCGAAAATGGATCGGGATCCATTGGAGAGGCCCTTTCCGTAGCGCCGAAACCGGTTGATTCTGCGATGCGATTTCCGCGTTGCCGTTTCAATTTGGCTGCGTCTGCTGCCGAGGTGAAATTCCGATCGGTTATCGTTTTGACGCCGGCGGGGTGCCGCTCACATCTCCTGACCGGTGATCAGTCGCGCGCCGCGCTGATAGGTCAGGTACGACCACAGCCAATCGACCGCGACCGCCATGCGGTTGCGAAAGCCGATCAGAAAGTAAATGTGCGCCAAACCCCACACGAGCCAGGCAATGCGGCCGGTCAACCTGAGCCGGCCGAAATCGACGACGGCTTCCCTGCGGCCGATCGTTGCGAGATTGCCGAGGTTGCGATAACGAAACGGCCCCGGCGGCCTTTTGCCGGCAATGCGGGCCGCGATGACGCGGGCGACATAGGCGCCCTCCTGCTTGGCGACCGGTGCCACGCCAGGGAGCGCACCGTTGGGCCCCTCGACCTGCGCGGTGTCGCCGATTACGAAGATCTCCGGGTGCTCCGGGAGGCTCAGATCGGACGTCACCGCGACGCGGCCGCCGCGGCCCGGCTCGACCCCTAACCAAGTGGCTGCCGGGGACGCTGCGACACCCGCGGCCCAGATCAGCGTGCGGCTCTCGATACGCTCGTCGTCGAGCACCGCCCCCTCGCGGTCGCACCGCGTCACCTTGGCGCCGAGACGGAGCTCGACGCCGAGCCGGGTCAAGGCCCGCGCCGCAACCGCGGACAGCGTTGGCGGGAAGCTCGGCAACAACCGCGGGCCGGCCTCGATCAGGACGATGCGCGCGGTGGTCGAATCGATATGCCGGAAATCGCGGGCGAGCGCCGCCTTGGCAAGCTCGGCCAGCGCGCCGGCCAGCTCGACCCCGGTCGGCCCGCCGCCGATGATCACGAACGTCAGGAGCCGGCGGCGCTCGGCCTCGTCGTCACTGTCCTCGGCGCGTTCGAAGGCCACCAGGATGCGGCGCCGCATCGTCGTCGCGTCCTCGATCGTCTTGAGGCCCGAGGTCACCGCCGCCCATTCATCGTGTCCAAAATAGGATTCGCGCGCTCCGGTGGCGATGATCAGCAGGTCGTAAGGGATGCGGCGATTGCCGATCAGCACGGCGCGGCCCGCCGTGTCGATGCCGGTAACCGACCCGAGGATCACATGCGTATTCGCCTGCCGTGCGAGAATGCCGCGGATCGGCGCGGCGATGTCGGCGGGCGACAGGGCCGCGGTCGCCACCTGGTACAAAAGCGGCTGGAACAGATGGTGGTTGCGCCGGTCGATTACGGTCACATCGGCGGCGACCTTGCCGAGCCGCGTCGCCGCGGACAACCCGCCAAACCCCGCTCCGATGATGACGACGCGCGGCCGAGAAGGGCGCGCCGAAGGGCGGTCGCGCTGGGCGATTTCCGGCTGCTCGATAACGCCATCCATGGCTTCCCGGCAATTCCGCCCGGTTATCGAATGGCTAACCGCTCCGGCCGCCTCCCCGTTCCGCGGGCAGTGGCTTGTGTTGATCGCCGGCTTGCCGAGCTGGAGTTTCGGCTCATGTATCCGGGTTGGACTTGATTGTCAATATGGTAATATAATGATTCACAACGACCACGTTGGAGGCCGATGAATCGACGCCTAGTCTCTCTCCCCTGCTACCACCCTGATACGCCGATTCGGTGCCCTGATCGGCGAAAATACGCCCCTGTTGGTTCACGTCGGACACCGGGTCGTAAGTATCTGATCTAGATGGCTTTATCGACGATAATTTGGGTAAAATCCGGTGCGGAAGCGATGATTCGCCCTGTTTCCCCGGTTTTACAGGGGTCGACGTCAACGCGCGACGGTGCTCTCACTGTGCTGTTGAACCGCCGTCGACCACGAGCCCGGCGCCGGTCATAAAGCCGGCATCGTCTGAGGCGAGAAAGACGATGCCCTTGGCGATGTCATCGGGCACCCCGAGCCGGCCGATCGGGTGCCTCGACATGGCCTGTTGACGCACCGCGTCGACATCGTTGCTGCCGAGATTGCGTGCGCGGCTGACAAAGGTCTGCTCACCCATATCGGTCTGGATCAGACCTGGGTGGATCGAGTTGACCCGCACCCGATAGCCCTTGCGGGCGAATTCGAGCGCGGCCGATTTGGTGAACAAGGTGACGCCGCCCTTGGTCATCGAATAGAGCGGGTCGAGCTGCGAGCCGATGAGCCCGGCAACCGAGGCGAGGTTGACGATGGCGCTGCCGTGCTGGCTCTGCCGAGCCCGCTCGCGCAATGCCGGCAACGCATGCTTGGTGCCGAGGAACACCCCGGTCAGGTTGACGGCGCAGAGCCGATGCCATTCATCGAGGCTCGCCTCCTCGATGCCCTTGCCAAGAAAGAGCCCGGCATTGTTGACCAGGATGTCGAGGCCGCCGAAACGAGCGACCGTCGCTGCGATCGCCGCTGTCCAGTCCTCCTCGCGGGTCACGTCGAGATGCTGGTAGATGGCCGCATCGCCGGTGCCGGCGATGGCCCGCGCGGTTTCTCGGCCGCGCTCGTCCAAGACGTCGCCGATTGCCACCTCGGCGCCGGCTTCAACCATCAGCCGCGCGGTCGCGGCACCGATGCCGCGCGCCGCGCCTGAGATAAAGGCGACCTTGCCATCGAGGCGGTTCATTGGATTGCTTCCTTCGTAGGGGGTTATCCTGTCAACGGCGGTCACCCAGCGCTAGCCGGACGCCGAGACCGATCAGCACCGCGCTCGAACACCAGCGCTGAACGGCTGCCCAGAACGGGTGGCGGGCGATCAGCGCGGCGAGCGTCCCGCCGGCGAGCGCCGCCGCCAGATTGGTCGGCACGCCGGTTACCTGGAACAATAGCCCGAGGACCAGCATCTGCAGACGGGGTTCGCTGCGCGCCGGGTCGACGAATTGCAGCAGGAACGAGAAGAAGAACAGCAGCAGCTTCGGGTTGAGCAGGTCCGTCAACAGGCCCTGCCAATAGGCCCTCGCCAATGACCGGCGGCGATCGGTTTCGGCCCGGCCGACAATGCCGGCGAGGCCGCCCGACAGAAACCCGGCGATGCCGAGATAGACGAGATAGGCGGCACCAGAATATTTGACGATCGCAAAGGCGAGCGGCGAATAGACGAACAGGACCGACAGTCCGAACGCCGCCGCCACCGCCTGGATCACCGATGCGGTGGCGAGCCCGAACACCGAAACTACGGCGGCAGCACGCCCTTGGCCAAACGAGCGCGACAGGATGAACAGGATCGCCGGTCCCGGCGTCAGATTGAGCGCTAGCGCCGCGATCATGAACAAGGCGATCGTCTGAGGGCTCGGCACCGGCGCAATCCTCCTTCCGAGCTGCAGCCTGGCAGCGCGCTCACGAACATGGCACTCTCGACTCATCCTTACAGCCGGGAGGCCGGTCCATGCAAATCGAACGCCTCGATCATCTCGTCCTGACCGTCGCCGATATCGCGCGTACCTGCGAGTTCTATACGCGAGTTCTCGGGATGGAGGTCGTCAGCTTTGGCGAAGGGCGCACCGCGCTGCGCTTCGGCCAGCAAAAGATCAACCTGCACCCTGCCGACAACATCCCCGGTCTCGTTGCCGACAAGCCGACGCCGGGCTCGGGCGATCTCTGCTTTATCACCAAAGTCCCGCTCGCCGAGGTGACCGCGCATCTCGAAGAATGCGGTGTGCCGATCGTCGCAGGCCCAGGACCGCGGGCGGGTGCCATCGGCACGATCCAGTCGGTCTATATCCGCGACCCGGACCAGAACCTCGTCGAGATCTCGAACTATTGAACCGTCAATCCTCGACCGAGGCGGCGAGAATTAGACTGAGTTGGCAGAGCGGGCGGCCGGTTTCGGCGGCCCAGGCGTTGAAGTGTGACTGAACCGCTGCATGGTCCTTGCGGTTCTTCGGTGGGGTGTCGACCGCACCCCAATGCTTCAGCGCCGCTGTGACCGAGTGAGTCAGAACAAACGTGTCCTTGTCGACCATCCGCAGAAAGCTCGGGCCGGAATTACCGCCCATTTGGCTGAAGCGCTTCGCCAGCGTCTCCCACAGCTCGACAATGTTCGTCCCCGGCCAGTCGGCGAGCCAGGCGCCGAAGCTGCCATGCTCCTCGGCCACCGCGATCATCGCCGAGGCGTTGTCGCGGACCGATTTGAGCTTGCCCCAGTGGCGGATCAGCCGCCTGTCGCCGAGCAGGGCTTCGAGCGCCTCGTCGGACATCGCCCGCACCCGGCGCGGCTCGAAACGGTCGAACACCTCCTCGAAGGCCGGCCATTTCGCGTCGACCAGACTGTGCTTCAGACCGGCGCGAAAGATCCTGAGCTCCATCTGCGAGAGGTAACGGTCATCGGTCTGCGCCTTGAGCTCGGCCGGCGTGCGCGGCTTGGTCAGCCGCGCTTCGAGCGCCGCGGCACCGAGGCGGGTGCGCGCCGCCTCGATGATGGAAGCAAAGGAGGGAGCCGTCATGCGCGCCTCGTGTCCGAGCCAACGTCTTTCAACGCTGGGCATTATAGAAGCTGTTGACCTTGTCTCTATGGGGTATGCTCGATCGGAGAATTGAGGAGCCAGAACTATGAAGCTGATGTGGTTTCATCTGATGCCCTACACCGAGCTGCCCGACGATTTTCGCGAGAAGCATTCCTCGGTATGGGTCGACATCCACTCCTCGCTGTTCGACCCGCGGCGCGCCCATCACATGTACAACGACTTCATGGACGAGCTCGAATTCGCCGCCGAGTGCGGGTTCGACGCGGTGTGCGTCAACGAGCATCACTCGAACGGCTACGGGCTGATGCCGTCGCCCAATCTGATCGCCTCGGCGCTCGCCCGCCGCACCAGCGACACGGCACTCTGTGTGATGGGCAATTCCTTGGCGCTCTACAATCCGCCGACCCGGGTCGCCGAAGAATTCGCGATGATCGACTGCATCTCGGGCGGACGGCTGATCGCCGGCTTCCCGGTCGGCACGCCGATGGACACCTGCTTTGCCTATGGGCAGAACCCGAGCATGCTGCGCGACCGCTACTACGAGGCGCACGACCTGGTGTTGCGGGCGTGGACCGAGACCGACACCTTCGCCTTCAACGGCCGCTTCAACCAGCAGCGCTACGTCAACATCTGGCCGCGCCCGGTGCAAAAGCCGCATCCGCCGATCTGGATCCCGGGCGGCGGCTCGATCGAGACCTGGCAATGGTGCGCGGCGATGGACCACGTCTACGCCTATCTGTCCTATTTCGGCTACAAGGACGGCCGCGCCACGATGCAGGGCTTCTGGGACGAAATGGACCGGCTCGGCAAAGACCGGAACCCCTACCGCGCGGGCTTTCTGCAATTCGTCGGCGTCGCCGAGAGCCGCGAGCAGGCAATGGAGCTTTATCGGGCGCCCGCCGAATATTTCTACGGCCGCTGCCTGCGCGTCGACCCGCGCTGGGCAATGCCGCCTGGGTACATCACCGAGGCGACGCAGCGCGCCGGCATCGTCGGCCAGATCGGCCGCGCGGCCAGCCTCAACGCCCGTCAGCAGGCCCGCGCGACGACGCAGATGGAGGACATCGTCGAACGCGGCTACGTCATCATCGGCTCGCCCGACGAGGTCGTCGCGCAGCTGACCGAGGTCGCGACCGACCTCAATGTCGGCCACCTGATGCTGCTCTTACAGTTTGGCAGCATGGGCAAGGAGCTGGCGACGTATAACACCAAGCTGTTCGCTGAGCAGGTATTGCCAAAATTGCGCGGCCTGTTCGGCGAATGGGAAGACCGCTGGTGGCCGCAGCCGATGGCGCGGGTCGAGCGGGCCGCGCCAGCGCCGTTCGCCGCGGCAATGGCGGCGGAGTAATGTCAGCCGGCTGACTCTCAGAAACCAAGAGGAGAAACGTCATGAAGCGCAATATCGCAGTCCTGCTGACGGCAGGCGGATTCGCCCTCGCGTCCCTATTGGCCGTACCGGTGACGTGGGCCGCGGACGCGTTTACGCTGACCTCGTCGGCGGTTCCGGACAACGGCACTTTGGCCATAAAAAATGCGTGCAGCGACAAGCAGAGAAGCCCGAATTGCGTCGGCGAGAACATCTCGCCGCCGCTCGCCTGGTCGAACGTGCCGGACGGCACCAAGAGCTTTGCCCTCCTGCTGTTCGATCCCGAAGGTCGTGCCCCGGCCGGCGTTTCGCATATGGTGGTCTATGGGATCCCGGCCGACGTAAAGGGCTTTGCCGAGGGCGAACTCAGCAAGCCCTCCGACAAATTCGTCGGCGGCAAGAGCACAATGAACCAGGCGGTCTATTGGGGCCCAGGCACGCCTCCGAACACCGATTGGCACCATTACACCTTCACGCTTGTCGCCACCGACCTCGACCCGAAGGCGCTGCAGCCGGGTATGACACGCGAGGAATTGGCCGATGCCCTCAAGGACCATGTGAAGGGCTCGGCCGGCCTGGTCACCCGGTTCAAGCATCCGTCGTAGCGCATCGCCGAACAGCGGTGGAGGGCACGAAGAGCTTTGCGCTGTTGATGTTCGACCCCGAGGGGCGCGGCGGGCTCGGGGTGTCGCACATGGTGACCTACGACATCCCGCCCCCGGTGACCGGCTCTGCGGAGGGCGAACTTGCTGCGGCAGTTCGGCAGCATGGGCAAGGATTTGGCCACCTACAATACCAAGCTGTTCCCCGATCGCGTGATGCCGCGGCTCAAGGGCCTGTTCAGCGAGTGGGAGGATCGCTGGTGGCCGCAGCCGATGCCGCGCCCCGAGCGCGCCCAGGTCCCCCCTTTCCAGGCGGCGCTGGCGGCCGAGTAGACGCACCGCCTAAGACGTGAGGCAGTGCCTCGGAATACCGTTCTCGTGAGGCTCGAGTTTGGGGCCGTCATAAGGAACCCCCTCGTCGGGATCGGCGTTGATCTTGGTGATGCCATCTGCGACCGGCTGGCCATCGGGATCGTTCCCCGCCGTGATCGTGCCGCCGGTCACCAGTTCATTGCGGTACGGCCAGACCATCTGGAACCGTTGCATCTTGCGTCCCGTCCCGCTGTGAATGTAGACGGTCGAGCTCAGCAGAAAGTTGTGGTCGGTGATCTCCGAGCCGACCGCCTCATGCGTCTGCGCCCAGAGCACGGTCTCGCCGCGGAACCACGCGTTCAGCGCCGCCGTATCGTCGTGCTCGCCGTCGCCCCATAAGACGGGGGGTGCAGCCGCGCATTTCGACGGCTCGTCGGCCGCGGCCGGCGAGGCGGCGATCAGTGCCGCAAGAAGCCCGGCAGCAAGGTGCCTCATCATGCTGAGCGGCCGACAACCGTTCGGGCTGTTTTGCCCAAGAACATTGCGTATAGTCGCATGTGAAGTGGTTTCGGACAAGACATCCTGGGAAAGGGGAGGGCGGAATATGGCGGACCATAACGACCCGAACGCGGTAAACTCGATCTTCTCGGACATTGATGTCAGCGCCGCCGATCTCTACGACATCTTTGGCTTTCCGGTCGACGATCGTAGCGGCGTTGAGAAAGTCGTCATCGCTCTGACTTTTGCTGCCGTGCCCCAGACCGGTGTCTTCGACACCGACATGCTGTATCGGATCTTGATCGCTCCCGATCGTCGAATAGCTCGTTCGGGCGGAGATGATACCAGCCTCGCCGGCTTTCTGACTTACCTGGAGGGAGTTAAAGAGAAGTATCTGAAAATATTGAGGCCGTCGGAAGTTCGGGTAACAGTCGATCACAACAACCGAGCGAACCTTCGTTTCATCGGTTTTCCCGGCGGAAGCTTTTCGGCCTCCATAGCGACCAACGAGGTTTCCAGCGTGCAGTCGCCCGGTGGGCACTCGATCAACGTTTTTGTCGGTGGACGAGACGACGCCTTCTTCAACGATCTACCGGGTTTCTTCCGATCGATCAACTACGCCCCGCAGTTTTATCACGTTCCGCATACGATGCCGGATGTGCGGGAATTGAAGATTCCGAAGACGTTTCTCGAACTGGAGGGCAACGACCTCTTCAATTACGATCCGCAATTCCCGCAATGGGGCCACGGCATGAAGAAGGAGTTGCCGGCGGGCCCGCTGACCTGGAACGGCAATCGCTTTAAGAAGGACCAGAACGGCAATTTCCGGTTTGTCTATTCGGGCCAGGACGCGAGGGCGGGACAGAATTGCCATGCGATTATCCTGGAATTGCCGCTGACCTTCCTGACGGCTACGTCCGACGAGCATCGCATCGTCAATACCTGGGGCGAGAGCTGGGTATTGAAGGCAGCGCATAAAGTCGAGACGATCCCCGACGATCCGCTGTGGATCGAGCACCCGCATGTGCTGCTCGACGCCCTTAACCTCGACGAAGAGCTGAAAAAATACAAGCTCGTCGATACCGATGGGCAGGCCTTTGCCGACGCGGCGCTCAGTGAGCGAGAAGACAATCGTCAGTTGGGTGCCAACAATTTCTGGCTGGCCCCGCATTTCATCAAGCGGCTGGGTCATCTCGGCTGGGGTTTTGGTCCGTCGATCACAGCACTTGGACTCGCCTGCGCCTTTGATCACGACAATTCGCCGGTCTCGGTTCATCGGACCTATTCAAGTGTGTTGGAGGCTTTCCCGCGGGTCAGCAAGATCTTGTTTCAAGAGCTCAACATGCCGGACGATTCCTGGGACCGGAAGGGATTGGCGATACCATTGCGGCGCGCCGTCGACGTCTTCATCCCGAACGTGAATTCGATCGATATGGACACAACCGGCACCTGGCCCTTCGGTCGCCGCCTGGAGGACCAAGTCGCGACTCGCTTCCTGTCGACGTTCTTGGATATGAGCGCCAGCCTCAACGGGAAAAGGTATCACGTCGAATTGCTCAACGATCCGGCGCTGTGGAACAGCGCCCCGATCGAACCGAAAACGCCGCCCAATCCGCTGAAGAACGACAAGGAATTCCTGGCTGATTTCCCATATCTGGCGGAGCCGTGGTGAACCGATGGCGACCGCCGCCGGTTACGCCGCCGAGATGCGGCGTATCGACGAAGATATCGCCAAGACGGAAGCTGCCGCGTTCTCGGACCTGGCCGATCCGGACCGGATTACGCGGCATGTTTATCGACTCTACCAGAAGGCCTCGATCTCCGGCCATCTGGCAGCACTGACAGCCGTCGAACGCGCGATCGACGACGCCTTACCGTTACTGTCGAACCCGGCCGATCTCTACTTGCTGAAGGCCCATACCGCATTCAAGCTTCACAAGCTCGCCGACGTCCATGCCGCGCTACTGGCCGTCCCGTCGGTTTATGACAGCGAGGAGGGGCGGCTGATCCGAGCGGATCTCGACTTCCAGCACGGGCATTATCAGGCGGCGGAAAGCGGCTATGTCGACGTCCTCGGGCATGAGCGCTCCTGGGGCGCTCTGGCTCGTTTGGCCTATCTCCGCGGTAAGATGGGTGATGTGGCCGGCGCCGACCGTCTTTACGAGGAAGCAGAGGACCAACTGACGGCCAAGGAGATGCGCGCCTACGCGTGGCTCGAAGTGCAGCGCGGCTTCCTCGATTTCGCCCACGGCCAACACGACGCAGCACGATTGCACTACCGGCGAGCCGATGCCGCTTATCCCGGGTATTGGCTGATCGATGAGCATATCGCCGAGCTGCTCGGCGCCGAGGGCAGATACGATGAAGCCATTGTGATCTACCAGCGGATCGCCGCGACCTTTGGGCGGCCCGATCTCGAGCAGGCGATCGGCGAACTTTATGATCTCGCAGGTCGGGACAGGCCCGCGGTCTACTGGAAGGAACGAGCCCTATCCGCGTATCTACAATCCGTGCAACGGGGCGAGGTCCATTACTATCACCACCTCGTTGATTACTACGCGGACGCGGCGGAAGACGGTGCCGATGCTGTCAAATGGGCATCTAAAGACTTGCAAATGAGGGAAAATTTCGCAACCCAGGCGGCGCTCGCCTGGGCATTTTACCGCGACGGACGGATTGGCGATGCGGTCCATTGGATCGACCGCGCGCTGGCATCGGACGTCGTCGATGCATTGCTGTATTTTCGCGCCGGCGAGATTTACAGTGCGGCCGGCCACGAAATTGAAGGCCGTAACTTTCGGGAACGGGCATTAAATCTCAACCCCACGGTAGCTGGGTTTCACGTGCACCACTGATCATGGCGCCAGGATCACATCCGCAGCCTTTTCGGCGACCATATAGACGGCACTGGCGATAAAGAAGCCGGGGATCCGGGGAAAAACCGAAGCATCCGCGACTCGTAATCTCTCGGTGCCATGGACCCGGAAATCGCTGCCGAGCACGCCGCCGCTCTCGCGCGGCCCGATTGCGCAGGTGCACGAGGCATGATGCCCCCACGCGGTGCTGCGGACGAAATCGCTTAGCTGATCATCCGTCTGCAACGCGTCGCCCGGCTGCTCCTCGGCGGCGATCAGGTCCTGCGCCTTTAGCCTTTCGGTGAGCTTGCGGACAAAACGTATGCCGGCGACGACGGACTGGAGATCTTCTCCTGCAGTATCACTCCCCTCGTCGAAGTAGTGAAAATTGATCAGCGGCGTGTCCAGCGGATCGGCCGAGCGCAACACCACTTCGCCGGCGCGGTTTTGCGTGTGCGCCTTAAGGATCGCCCAGGTCAGATAATTGTGCTTGGTCACCTCGGCCGCGGAATAGCTGGGAAAGTAGCCGCCGAAGAGGCCAAGCAGCGCAAAACAGAAGAGGTCCGGAAGCGGGCGCTCGGGTTGCGATTTCAGGATTGCCGCCAGTACCGCACCGTTGCTGGTGTAGACACCCTCGCGCTTGTCCGCCCATTCGCGATATTGCGGGTCGCCGCGGCCGAAGGTGGCGCCATCGAGGATCTCCCAGCGGTCGAACTTCATCCGGTTGACGACGCCGACCTCGTAGCGGTCCTGCAGGTTCTTGCCGACTCCCGGCAGTTCGACACGTATCGGAATGCCGAGCGGCTCGAGCACCGCGCGCGGTCCGATACCTGACAGCATCAGTAGTTGCGGCGTGTTGAACGCACCGCCGCATAGGATCACCTCGCTGGTTGCTTGCGCATCAGAGAGTACGCCGGGTGCGGTTCCGGGCTGGCCGTGCGCCCGATAGAGTCGCTCGCCCTTCAAATATTCGACGCCCGTCGCGCGGTTGCGCTCATCAAAAATGACGCGAGTGACCAACGCGTCGAGCTCCACCCGAAGGCGATCGGGATGGTTCTGTGCCGTCTCCAGCACCCGTTCGCGCGTGCCCATGCGCCGGTGATTTCGCGTCGTCAGCGGCGCATAGCGCAAACCGACGGCGTTTTGGGTCACCAACCGCCAGTCATTAGGGTCGGCGTCCGATTCCACGAGATCGATCACGCGCCTGATCGGCTGGCCGATATCATCGAACGCCGCGGCTGCCGATTCGAGCAAGACCTGCACCAAACCGTGATCGCCGATTGCGGCCGCGGGTATCGCCTTCTCCACCTGCAGCCAGCCGTCCCAGCCATGACGCGACGGGTTGGGGCCGAATTTTGCGAGCGAGCGCTCGACCGGCCGATGGTGGCAGTTTTCCAGCCGGCTAAAGTAGTGCCGCATCGCCTCGGCGCTCCACGACCGGTCGCCGGTAAGATGTGCAATCCCATCCCAATCCGCATTGTGCGGATAGACGAGAATCATCGCATTGTGCGCGGTGCAGCCGCCCAATGTCCCGGCACGCGGATAGAGGACGCCGTTGACCGGGACCCCCCGGTAGTCGCGCACATATTTCGGGTCCTTTGCCTGCATGGCCTCAGAGGCATAGTGCCGAACAAAAAAGTCCCACCGCATCGCGTCGTTTTCGCTGGCGAAGCCATGAAAAGACGGGACGTCGTAGTCGTCCGGCAGCCGATTGATGCCGGGTTGATAATCGTTGGTGCCCGAGAGCTGGCGGGGATCGCCGCCGGCTTCCAGCAGTAGCACACTCCGCCCGGCCTCGGCGAGCCGCGCGGCGAGGGTTCCGCCGCCGGCCCCGGACCCGACGACGATGTAATCGAACGCGTCCGCCATCGCTCCGATCTCCCGCTAGAGATGCCGTCCGTCAGGAAATCTTGTCGTCCTCGAACGGACAGCGTTTTCGTATGGTGTTCGCCTCGCCAGGCGCGGGCCTGGCGTTGAGATCGAGCAGCAGGCGCTGAAAGCAGGGATGCTGCCGCAGCAAAAGTCTCCCGGCTTCGATGGCTTGCTGCAATTGAGTGGGCGAAAGGTTCCAGCTCGTACCGATTTTTTTAACCGCGGTCTGCAATTGGCGTTGCTCGGGCAAGAACTGATCAAAATCGACCGGAATGTCGTAGACCCGCAACCCGGCAAAGAGCGGCTGGCCGGGCGCCCGGACCGGCGAGGCGCCGGCGGCTTGGAGCCTGTCGACGAGATCCTGCAAGCTCGCATTCGCACGTGCGGTCGTCGAGTCGATCGGCGCGCCGATCACAGTGTTCACGACTTTCAGCAATCCTGGAACCGCCGGGTTTCCCCCGACACCATTGTCCATATCGGATCTCGCATTGACCGCGATCACCGCGATGCGTCGGACGCGGCCGGTATTGATCGCGTCGAGGATCCGTGCCGGGCTGTGCGGCGACACCAGCACCTCGGTCAGCGACTGAACTCCCTGATTGTCCACCACCCCGCCATCGAGCAGGTGCAGATAGTGTTCGTTGCGATAGGCATCTTTGCCGTTGCGCAGCGCGTTGGCGTAGCGCGCGCGCTTGTATTCTTCCAGATTGATGTAGCGGGGCAATGGCAAGGTCAGCTCCGCGCTGATCCACCCGCCGCCGGGGATGGCGCCTTTACACTCCTCATAGCTGTAATTTCGCAGGCTCATCGGCGACAACGCGACCGGAAACGCCGCTGATGCGGCGACCGCGACCGAGAGCGGCAGTTGATCGAGATCGGAGCACAAATCGTCGAAACGCTGCGGCGTAAATGCGAAAACCTCTTCCGACTCCATATCTGTGGCGTTCATGACCACCAGCGGCGCACCGGGGCGCCGCAGATCGGCGAAACGCGCGCCATGAAACAGCTCGCGGTCGAGAAGATCGCGCAACGCGTCGATCCGGGTGTAGCTGCTGAACGCCAACCGGTCCAGCGTAACCGGGTCCGCTGCGTCCCATTCGAGGGTCGCCATATTGTCGCGCGCGAGAAAATCGCTCTTCAGCTCGTCGAGGCGGGCCGGGCCGACAAGCCCGAACCAAGCGGCGACGACACTGCCTCCCGACACCGAAGAGACGACCTTGACGCGATCGATCAGCGCCGCCGGTTTGCCGGTCGCCGGATAGGTCTGGGCGGCGAGCTCATCCAGCACCCCGAGCCCGAGTGCGGCTGCCCTCGACCCGCCGCCCGAGAACGCAATTAGAATTAGCGGCGCCCCCGGATCGGCGCCGACCAGGTCGACCGGTGGCGGGTTCGAGGAGCCCGCGGCGAGTGGGCTGTTGGGATAGTCGGGTATCGTCTCGCAAGCGGCCGGGGCGAGCGCCAGCAAGGCGAGCAGGCCGCCCGTGATTAGGGCCCGCGTCGCGGATCTCGGTCTAATCCCCGGCTGCAGGAATTGGTGAATGTCGGAACCACATCGCACTGCGGTATCGTCACCCCCGCGCAAGCGGGGGTCCAGGGGCGCGTTCGGAGCACTGAGCCCCCTGTTCAAGCCAGGGGCAGGCTTGTATGGGGTTTTGATTGTCAAGTGGCTTTCCTCCTGGGTCAATCAGTCGCGGCCGTAGCCGCGTGGTGGCTCGATCGCCTGAAGCTCCTCGAGGTCGAGTTCGGCGATAGCCTGCAGCTTGTCGGCCAATCTCGATCCTTCGAGGTTGTTCGGGATGTTGTCGAGCCAGGCGCGGTA
>Ga0209656_10000472_pt1 | contig 26576 bp, 23 predicted proteins | sample BogFormECP12_OM2_FD_188239 | JGI IMG/M metagenome (GOLD analysis project Ga0209656, IMG submission 188239) | Bog forest soil microbial communities from Calvert Island, British Columbia, Canada - ECP12_OM2 (SPAdes) (version 2) | ecosystem: Environmental > Aquatic > Freshwater > Wetlands > Bog ...
GACCGCCGCGTAGCCAGAACCACCAACCCACCAAACCGGCAAAACCCCTGGTCAGCCAGGAATCCACGCACCCCGGCCGCCGCAACTTCGGTTTAGCGGGTCGGCGCGTACTGGTGGATGTCGAACAGGTCGGCCAGGTGTTGCTGGGTGGGGGTCATGTCGGTGAGCATGCGTTGCACGCGCGGGCGTCCCTTGGCGCCGTCTTGGTAGAGCAGCTCGGTTTCTTCGATGCCGGCGAGTTCGTCGAGGAGTTCGCGCACGGACATGTGCAGGCCGGCGTGGGCGGCGTGGCGGCGCATGAGGTGGGCGAGGGCGAGGGCGAGCACGCAGTAGAACACGTGCACCCGGATCTTGGAGTCGGTCCAGTGGTGCATGGGGCTGAACGAGACCACGTGCGGGTCCTTGAGTTGCCGGAAGCCGAACTCGGCGTCGGATTGGGAGCGGTAGGCGGCCACGATGTCGGGCACCGGCCAGTCGCGGTTGGTGAACAGGATCCGTTTGCCGAACAGGCGCGCCTCGAGCCGGGCGCGGGCGCGGGCGTCGGTGCGCCAGGTCAGTCGCAGCTCGGCGGGCTGCTCACCGGTCAGGGTGACGGTGATGATGTCGGCGACCCAGCGGGGTTTGCGGATCGCGGCGATCTCGGCCTCCACCTTGGCCCGGTCGCGGCGGGTGCGGCCGCGGGCGAGTCGGACCTGCAGTTCGGTAAGCCGGCGCCGCGCCGTGGCCAGGGTCTGGTCCAGGCCGCGGGACTGCTTGGCGTGCAGGTTCGCCGAATGGGTCAGCACCGCGCGGCGGGTCACCCCCAACGCGGTGACCGTGGTGTCGACGAAGCGCAGCCCGGGGAAGCGGTCCGGGTCGACCGGCCGGAAGTCGCGGTCCGGAATGGCCAGCAGGTCGGGGTGATCCGACGGCGACAGCGAACCGACGAACCCGATTCCGTGCGCCTCGACCACGGCGTGGTTGTCGCCGCTGTTCTGTCCCGCGTCGTAGACCACGGTCAGCGACTCGACCCCGGACACCAGGTCCCGGTAGCGGGCCACCAGCTCGTCGACCACCGTGGTGAACTGGGTGACGTCGGGACGGTCACCGAGATAGGCGTGCGAGATCACCGGCACCCCGCCGTCGCGGGTGAGCACCAGCGCCAACCCGACCAGCCGCAGGTCGGTGCGTTTCTGCTTGGCCTTGCCGCGCTGCGCGATCGGCGCGCGCTCATTACCGGTGTCGATGAACGTGGCGAAGTTGGTCATGTCCAGCGCCAGGCCGGTCAGGTCGAGCCCGAACTCGGCGACCATCGCGCGGCCGAGCCGGGTCTCGATCACCCGCAGCTCGGCCTCGCCGAGACGGTCCATCGCGTCCCAGAACCGGCGGTGATCCACCGCGGCCCGACCTAGTCTCACCCACCGCTGGCCGGCTGTGGTGGCCCACCAGTCGGCGAAACCACGCTTGGAGCACGGGTCCACGATCCGGTTCGCGCACGCCAACGCCAGGTAGGTACCCACCGACGCGGCCGCGTCGGCGCGGCGCGGCACCACCTCGTCCACGATCCCGGCCACGCCCAGCCGGACCAGCGTCGACCACACCGCCGCCAGATCCCCGAACCGCCTGTGCCGACTGCGTTTCGGCCCTCCCGTCGGCGTCTCGGACAGCTTGGCGATCACCTCGTCCGCGCTGCCCAGATACTGCTGGGACACGATGCGCGGCTTGCCCCGCACCCGAGCCGACTCGACCAGGTAATAGTAGGTCTGCGCGCCGCGACGCTTACCCACGATCGATGCCATATATGGGTAATACACTCCCGTCACACAAACCTCAAGCACCACAACACCAGACACGCCGGTCAGCGACAAAGCCCGGAAACTCCCGCTAGGACGAACAGGCCCTCGCTGACCAACTCCCGGATCATCTTCAGCGTCAGCTCCTGCGCCTCGTGCAGCGGACGCTTCGGCGTGCGGTCTTCGTACATGAACGCCGTGTGCACCTCGCCGACAGAAATCGCGTCGGCCAGCCCTTCGATGAGAAGGTTCTCTCGCACCCGATCGTGCTCAGAAGCGTTCACAGTCCCTCCTAAACGCCAGAGCAGTGGGAGTGCCAGTCGGCGCGGTCGACCTAGTCGACGGTTCCTTGCACCTTCAGCACCTCACCCCAACAGCTAACGCCAACTCCAGCCGCGTCAAGTCCGATCAGGTTCATAACCGCCATCCGGATACTGTGCCGGCCCGTGCTGCTGCCGTCCGGCTGCCTGCCGGTAATCCATGCCAAGCGGGAGCGCCCAGAGGTTGAGCGCGACACGACTCGTGCCGTTGAACCGGCGAAAACGGTCAAACGCGACGATCAGGCCGCTGCCAGATTCCAGCACATGCGTGTCGACCGCCACGATGTAAATGCTATCGGGCGCGAAGTGGCCCTGACCCGTGTCTCGAGCTCAAGAGCACATATGAGAACCCTTCCGGAAGGTTCGGGCGGCCTAGGAGGGTGGCCGATGCGGGTCACATCGCGACCGCGAGGCGGATGAGGGCAGACGGTCACACCGCGCGAGAAGCCTGCGACAGTGCAACCGATCCTGCGCCACAGCTCAATCACGGTGACGACGGGCACCTATGTCGAGGTGATCGAGCCCGTCCAACGCGACGCGCTCGATTCGATGGGCAAAGCCTTCCGGCAAACGCTGGCGGCAGAACACGGTGGATGGTTGTCTTGAAAGAACGACGCTGACCATTGAGGCAGCGGTAGGCGACCGCCCCCTGGGGACTGGTCACAGTTCGAGAGGGATGTCAGTGGTCTTCCGCGCAGACCAGGAGATCGGACGCGATCTTTCCGCAGTCGACTGGATTTCCACCCCGCTCGGGCCAGTGGACGGATGGCCACAAAGCCTCCGTACGGCCGTGAACATCTTACTGTCGTCGCGGTTTGCGATGTGGATGGCGTGGGGTCCGGAGCTGACGTTCTTCTGCAATGCCGCCTATCGCCGCGACACCCTGGGCCGCAAGTACCCCTGGGCGCTGGGCCGTCCGGCTAGCGAGGTGTGGGCGGAGATCTGGGTTGACATCGGTCCGCGGATCGAGCGCGTACTGTCGACCGGGGAGGCGACCTGGGACGAGGCCTTGATGCTCTTGCTTGAGCGGTCGGGCTACCCCGAGGAGACCTATCACACGTTCTCCTACAGCCCGTTGCGCGACGAAGACGCGCGCGTGGTCGGCATCCTCTGCGTGGTCAGCGAGGACACCGAGCGGGTGATCGGTGAGCGTCGGATGGCGACGCTGCGGGACCTGGGGTCTGACCCGAGCGTGGTGCGCACCGAGCGACAGATGTTGGACTTCGCCGCCGACCAGCTCGCTGGTAATCCGTACGACCTACCGTTCACCCTGACCTACCTTTGCGGCGACGACGGTGGCGCGCAGCTTGCCGGGGTCAGTGGAATCGCGCCCGGGCATCCGGCGGCGCCGGAGGTACTCCCGAGCAGCGGCCCTTCGATGTGGCCTGTCGATAAACCTGCCCATGGTGAACCCGAACTGATCGAGCTCGACGGTGGCTCATTGAATCTGCCCACGGGTGCCTGGCACGAGCCGCCCGCTCAGGCGCTCGTGGTGCCGCTTTTGCAGCAGGGCGGCGCGCCACTCGGGTTCCTGGTAGCCGCGCTGAACCGGCACCGCCAACTCGACGACGGCTACCGCGGCTTCGTCGAGCTCGTGGCCGGGCACATCGCAGCGGGGGTGGGCAGCGCACGCAGCTACCGGGCCCAGCAGCAGCGTGCCGACGCACTGGCTGAACTCGACCGGGCCAAGACCGCGTTCTTCTCCAACATCAGCCACGAGTTCCGCACCCCTCTCACGTTGATCCTCGGACCGGTCGAGGAACTGCGCGGCCGGACGACCGGGGTCGATGAGCAAGCACGCCAGGAACTGGAGCTCATTCACCGCAACAGTTTGCGGCTAGCCAAGTTGGTCAACACACTGCTGGACTTCTCGCGCATCCAGGCAGGGCGGATGCAGGCCCAATTCGAGCCCGCCGACCTGCCATCCCTCACCGCCGAACTGGCCAGCGTCTTCCGGTCGGCGATCGACCGGGCCGGCCTGACGTTCACCGTGGACTGCGCGCCGCTCGACCAACCGGTGTATCTGGACCGCGAGATGTGGGAGAAGGTGGTGCTCAACCTGCTCTCCAACGCGTTGAAGTTCACCTTCGAGGGCTCCATCACCGTCGGGGTAGGCCGCGACGACACGGATGCGATAGTCACCGTCACCGACACCGGGGTCGGAGTACCTGCCGCGGAGATGCCCCGGCTCTTCGAACGTTTCCATCGCATCGAAACAACACGTGCACGGTCCATGGAGGGCAGCGGAATCGGCCTAGCCCTGGTCAAAGAACTGGTCGGCTTACACGGTGGCACCATCACTGCGGACAGCCGGGAGGGCGCGGGCTCAACATTCACCGTCCGTCTGCCCTTCGGTGTGGCCCATCTGCCGACCGACGAACTCGTTCCGCCGCCGGACACACGCGCGATCTCCGGCGTGATCGCCGAACCGTACGTGCAGGAAGCCTTGCGCTGGCTGCCCACCGACAACGATTCCACGCCGTCGACTACGACTGCCGTCACCCCAGCCGAAAGCGACGGCGAGCGGGCACGCGTGTTGATCGCGGACGACAACGCCGACATGCGCGAATACCTGACCAACCTACTGCGGGCCTCCGGCTATCAGGTAAGTGACGTCGCCGACGGCCAGCAGGCGCTCGAGGCCAGCCGCTCCCAGGTCCCCGACCTTGTCATCAGCGACGTCATGATGCCCGGGCTGGACGGTCTCCAACTGCTCACGGCGCTGCGGAGGGACCCGCGAACCGCCGCCGTACCCGTCCTGCTGCTGTCCGCGCGCGCCGGGCAGGAAGCCTCCATCGAAGGCTTGCAGGCCGGCGCCGACGACTACCTCGTCAAACCATTCGCCGCCGCGGAGCTTCTCGCTAGGGTGCGCGCCAACATCGAGCTGGCGCGGCTGCGCAACCATCAGGCTCGCTGGCGGACCGCTCTGGTGGATTCGCTGCAGGAAGCGTTCTTTGTCTGCGACGAGCACGGTGCCGTCGTCGAGATCAACACCGCGTTCGCCGAGATCCTCGGCTACGGCCCCGAGCAGCTGCCCTACAAGCCCGTCCATCCTTGGTGGCCGGACGTCGACACCGACCCCGAATCTTATCGGCAAGTCGAAACGGCGTTCGCGGGACTGCCGAGCGACACCCACAGCGCCTTCACCGTTCCCGTTAACCACCGGGATGGGCACCTGCTATGGGTCGCGGTCAACGTCAACCATGCCGACGATCCCGACTCCGGGCGCCGGATCACGGTTGGCACCTTGCGGGACGTCACGGCCGAGCACTACGTCGTGCAACGTCAGACCGCGCTGGCTGCGCTCAATCAGCAACTGGCTCAAGCCGACACGCTGGATGATGCACTGCACGGAGCCATCGAGGAGCTGCGCCGGTTGTGGCAAGCTCGGCGCGTTCTGGCCGTGACGTTTGCTGGCACCACTACCGCGGAATCCGTCGCGCCGGACCTGATGTGCGCTGGTGACCCCGCCGAGTGGGCCGACCTGTCGCCACGTCAACGGCAGCTGATCGAGTCGTTGCGTAACGCGGACTTGCTGACCACCGTCACCGAGGAAGCGGGCGCGGCGGGCATCGCGTTGCGGCATCCCCGAGGGGTGCTGATCGTCTGGGTCGAGTTGTCTGAGCAACGTCTGTTCACCCCGGAGGATCACACTCTGCTCACGGTGCTGGCCGGACGCCTCGGTCAAGGCCTGCACCGCGTCTACCAGTTGAACGAGCAACGCGAAACCGCCGTGGCGCTGCAGCACGCGATGCTCGGCCCGGCGACTCTGCCCGGGGGCTTTGCGGTGCGGTACCGCCCCGCGAGCCGCCCGCTGCAGGTCGGTGGCGATTGGTACGACGTCGTCGATCTCGACGAGGGGCGCGTCGCGTTGATCGTCGGTGACTGTGTCGGTCACGGCTTGGCCGCCGCCACCGTGATGGGTCAGCTGCGGAGCGCCTGCCGTGCGCTGTTCCTCGAGCAGTCCAGTCCCAGCGCTGCGCTCGCCGGGCTGGACCGTTTCGCCGCGCGTCTGCCCGGCGCCGACTGCGCTACCGCGTTCTGCGCGGTGCTCACCCACGACACCGGCGACCTGGTGTACTCCAGCGCAGGCCATCCACCGGCCATCATGGTGCACGCCGACGGCACCACGGCGATGCTGGATGGCGGACGCGGGCTCCCCCTGGCGATTCGGCCGGACCGGTCCCGACCCGAAGCTCGCGTCACGATGCCGGCGCGCGCGACGTTGCTGCTCTACACCGACGGTCTGGTCGAACGTCGCGGCAGCTCGATCGATGACGGTATGGCCCGTGCTGCCGACCTCGTTCAGGACGGCGGTTCGCACGCCCTCGATGAGGTGGCAGACCACCTCATGTCGCGGCTCGAGCCCGCAGGTGGCTATCCAGACGACGTGGCCATGCTGCTCTACAGGCAGCCCGCTCCACTGGCGATGAACTTCGCCGCCGACGCCAGCCATCTCGCCCCAAGCCGTGCTGCCTTGCGCGGCTGGCTGACCCGGGCGGGGGTCGAGCCCAATCAGATTCAAGACGTGCTCGTCGCTACCGGCGAAGCCGTCGCCAACGCGATCGAACACGGCCACCGCGACCGACCCGAGGGCACCATCTCGTTGCGTGCGACCGCAGTCGTCGACGGTCTGCAAGTGACCGTCACCGACACCGGCGCCTGGAAGACACCGCGCAAGGTCGCCGACTCTAATCGCGGTCGCGGCATATCCCTCATGCGATGTCTGCTGGAGGACTTGAGCATCCAATCCAACGATGCCGGCACCACAGTTCACATGTACGCAAGGATCACGTAATGGCCACACCGCTCACCCTCAACATCGACCGTGGCGCCGACGGGACGGCCCGGGTGATTGTGGCGGGGGAGATCGACGTCAGCAACATCGACGTGTTCACCGAAGCGCTAACTACCGCCGGCGAGGGCACCCGCAGGCCGATTACCGTCGATCTCAGCGCAGTCAAGTACCTGGACAGCGCAGGCATCAATGTGCTTTTCAAGCATGCCGACGAAATCGACCGTCTGCACCTCATCGTCCAGCCCTTCCTAATTCGGGTCCTCACGATCAGCGGTCTCAGCGAGATCGCGACGGTGCAACCTGCGCCGGCACCGGCACGTGAAGACAGCGACGGTTAGAGACGTATTTCACGACCGCCTACAGGTTCGGCCCGCCACTGGAGAACGGTGGGGCCGAAAAGTGGAAAACGCGACGGCACGAGATTAAGTCGAATACCGTTCTTCCGTTTGGCTTTTCGCGAATGGTCACCGAGACGGTGGGTGACCCGAAAGCGTTGGAAGAAACCGGGTTCTTAAAAGTGATCCAACCGGAGTTGGTTGTTCCGATGGTCGTGTTCCCGGCCAGTCGCGACTGTGAGCTGACCCACCACAACTATTCGGCCTGTGGGGGTCGCTTCGCGCGCGTATTCGTCGGCCTTGGTGAGGGGTGGCTAGCAGCGCCCAATAGCCGGCCGACCGCCGATGACGTTGCAACTCATTTATCCGAGGTGTCGGCTGTCGAACCCTTCACGGTTCCAGGTTCGATCTTCGACGAGGTTTTTGCCGTTTGCGAACGGCTCGGGGTCACCGCTCTTCAGTAGGGAGTGCAGCGTCGGTGCGTACTGAGCCGGCAGACGACCCGGAAGAGCAGCTGGGTAATTGGGAAGTCACCGAGACACTCGTTAGCCTTTCGATAGCCGGCGACACGATCGATTCGGGCCAGGTCCCTTCCTGCGCTGAGTGGACTCGAGTGCGATATCGGTACGGTACGTGCCTGGGCAGGGCAACACACCACGCACCCGCCCCTGCCGCCCACGCATCAACGGCAAAGTCGGCCGAACCGACGGCTGGTGGTCAGTGCAGGTCGCCGGTCAGGTAGCGCTGCAGGGTGGGTCCGACGGCGTCGATGATGGTGTCGTCGTCGGCGTCGGCGAGTGCGTCGAGGCCGATCATAAACCGCAGGACGGCGATTCCGGCGATCTGTGAGGCGACCAGACCGGCGCGCAGTCGGGCGTCTGGTTGGGGGGTGACGGCGGCGAAGGCTTCGAGAAGTTGTGTGGAGAACAGGTTTCGGAGCATTTCGGCGGCGCGTTCGTGGGAGATTCCTGCCCGCAGCAGGGCTTGGAAGTGCTCGCGCACCTGGGGTTTTCGCCAGGCTGCCAGGGCGCGGCGAATCAGCTCGTAGCCCTCGCGTCCTGGATTGTCGTGCAGGGCATCGGTGATGAAGGTGGGATCGATTGGGAGGTCGAGCGATGCCGCGAGCAGATCGTCCTTGGTGCCGAAGAAGTGATAAATAAGAGCCTGGTTAACGCCGGCCCGCGCGGCCACACCGCGTAGGGTCGTGCGCTCGTAGCCGAACTCGGCGAACATCGCGCGGGCGGCGTCCAGTATCTCGCCGCGGGTTGTCGACGGTCCGATCCGACGGCCGGTGCGCGACGCGTGGTGTCGTCGGTCGGTGGCCGAGCCGTTGTCGGCGTGCGTCTGCATGCCCAAACCGTACTGCCAGACGGGGCTGGCATCCGCCATCTCCAGGCGGCAATTAAACGCTTGACTAATTAACGCGGCGCGACGATAGTCGGGTTGTCCCCGTTCTTCGGGCGCGCCCGGCCCCACTTTTCGAAGGAGAGACGGCCATGTCGACTCCAACCCGCGTCGTGCTCGTTGTCGCGGCGGTCGTGGTGGTTGGCGCACTCGTGCGGCGCCTCCGTATCGCGGCCGGGATGCGTCGCGGCGATCAGGCGGTGATCGACGCCAAGCGCAAACGCAACAAGCGCTTCGCCAACAAGATGGTCACCCGCGTGGGCCGCGCAGGCCGCCCGCACAGCGTTTTCGCGATCATGGACTGCACCGGCCGGCGCACCGGCCGCCGCTACACCACCCCGATCCGCGTGGTCGAGCAGCCGGATTGCTTCATCGTGCCGATGACCTACGGACCGAAAACCAATTGGTATGTCAACCTGCAGCACAACCCCGGCCAGCTGCACTGGCAGGGCCGCGCGATCCTGGTGGGCAACCCGACTCGGGTCCCCACCGGCACGGTGGCCCACCTCCTCCCGCCGCCGTCGCGGTTTCTGCTGTGGCTCGACGGCACCGACGAGTGCGTACGTATCCAAAAGCTGAGCGAGTCCGCCGGTGAAATTGCAGCGCGGACCGACGGGGAAGCCGACCATTCCGGCCAAGCCGCGACGTAGCCCAGGTTGTGCCGGCGTATCTGTTCAGCGCGCCGGAGGCCGCGTGTACTTCGCAAAGGACTCCCGAAACCTAGAGGCTTCTCTGCCTCCACAAGACGGGCAGTGCAGCCAGGAATGCCTCCGCCGCGACGTGGGCCGAATATCCGTGCGCGGGCATGAACTTGCTTGGCAGACTCGCGTTGTAGCGCAGCACATGTGGCAGAAGATCTCGTTCGCCCGGCCATGCGCGATTCCGAATTTCGCGCGGACGGCATGGGCGAAAGCATGATTTGTCCCGACGAATGCATTCGAGAATGCAAGCCCGCAAGGTTTGCGCATAGGGCATGCCGGTTCGCTGCGGATGGATCGTCGGGATACGAGTGTCATCGCCAGCCGCAATCCGGTATGCCTGGAGGCATGACCAGCATGTCACGGCGGACGTTCGGGCGGCTCACCGCGGGGCTCGGCATGGTGAGCGCGAGCGGTGTCGTTGCCGCGTGCGGCAAGACCCCGAGCACTCCCTCCTCCGTACCCGCGAGCCCACCTTCACCGCTGGGTCCCGGCGTTGGATTTGTGTTGTCGCACGAGCAGTTCAAGACGCCGGCACTGATCGACCAGGCTCAAGCGGCCGAACAGGCCGGGTTCCGGTATCTATGGGCCAGCGATCATTTGCAGCCGTGGCAGGACAACCAAGGGCATTCGATGTTCCCGTGGCTGACCCTCGCGCTGGTGGGTCAGCGAACGAGTCGCATCGCATTCGGCACCGGGGTGACGTGCCCGATCTATCGCTACCACCCCGCCACAGTGGCTCAGGCGTTCGCATCGCTGGCGATGCTGACGCCGGGCCGGGTGTTTCTGGGCCTCGGGACGGGCGAGCGGCTTAACGAGCAGGCCGCTACGAACCAGTTCGGTCCGTACGTGGAGCGTCACGACAGGTTGATCGAAGCCATCGAGCTCATCCGGCAACTGTGGAGCGGGGCGCGGATCTCGTTTCAGGGCCGTTATTTTCAAACGAACCAGCTGAAGCTCTACGATCTGCCTTCATCACCCCCGCCGATTTTCGTGGCGGCCGGCGGCCCGAAGAGTGCCAGGCTGGCCGGGCAATACGGCGACGGCTGGATCAGCCAGGCCGCCGCAGTCAAGGACCCGAAACTGGTCACGGCATTCGAGCAGGGAGCACGGGCGTCGGCTCGGGATCCGAGCACGCTGGCCAAGCGGATGGAACTGTTCGCCGTAGTGGGCGATCAGGACGAAGTAAACGCCGCCGCGGAACTGTGGCGATTCACCGCCGGCGCGGTTGACCAACCCAACCCGGTCGACATCCAGCACGCCGCCGAGACGAACCCGATAGAGAAGGTTATCGCCAGGTGGACCGCCGGGACCGACCCCGCGACCCATATCTCTGCGGTCCAAGCCGTTCTCGACGCTGGTGCGACGCCCTTCATGCATTTCGGCCAGCGCGACCCCATCGCCGCCATCGACTTCTACAGCAAGCGGGTTCTTCCGAAGCTGCACTGACGCGTTGCCGAGAGGGAAACGCTGTGCGAACTCGGGTCATCCTGATCCGGCGGCTCGATACACGGTCCAATCGCGGCCATCGAAGTAGCGCTTTCCGGGCGCACCGGAAGGGTCGGGATACCAGCCGGGCGGCAGCAGTGGTGCGGTCATGGCTTCGCCTCGTGACAGCACACAAACCGTTGGTCAGGATGCCGAAGGGAGACCAGCAGCTTCCTCCAGGGCCGTCAGCGCGGGCTCAATCGCGTCCGCCAGTTCGTCGATGTCATTGGCGATCTCCGGTGTGGTGACGAAGCCGAAATCGAGGAATCCGTGGTAGCTCAAACAGGTGATGTTCAACGCCACCTCCAGCATCACCGGTCCGAGGGGCACCAACTGCTCCACGACTGCGCCAGCCAGATAGATGGCGCAGTCGGGTCCGGGAACGTTTGAGACCACCATGTTGATAGGAGCGACGTGGCCACCAATGTGGCTGGCCGTATAGGCTCTGGCGGCCAGCGCCAGCAAGCCAGGCGGCGTGGTCTCCGTCAGACCCATGATCTGATGTGCGGTAAGCGCTTTGGCCATTTCCTTGGCGCCTTGGGAATTGCGGTAGAGGGTTTTCATTCGCTCGGCGGGGTCGGCGACGTCGGTGGCGAGGCTGACGGTCATCGAGCTGATCTGGTTAGCGATCTCGGTGCTCTCGCCATGGGTGGAGATCGGAACCTGGGCCACCAGCGGCCGGTCGGGGAGCTCGCCCCGGTCCAGCAGGTAACGGCGCATCGCCCCGGAGACGAGCGCGAGCACGACGTCGTTGAGCTTCACGCCGAAGGCGCACTTGACCGCCTTCACCCGATCTAGTGGCACTCTGCTGCTGCTGATTCGCCGCTGCGTCGAGATTGCGGCATTGAAGCGCGTCATCGGTGCCTCGAAGAATCGGGGCGGTTTGTTGCCCAGCCCGCGCACGGCCAACTGCTGAGACAGCGTTTGTTGAGCGATTCGCAAGAGGCGGTACGGTGTCCTGACCCCCACGTTGAAGAGCCCGCCGAGCGCCCGCAGCTCGAATCGCGGAATTCGGCCTCGCGTCAATTGTGGGCTGCCCTCGACGGCCGGTGGACGCGGTCGGGGGCTGATGTCGAGCAGGAGCTCGGTCAAACTGGCGCCAGATACGCCGTCGACAAGGGCGTGGTGCATCTTCGTCAGGGTCGCGACACGGCCATGCTCCAGGCCCTCGATGAACCATATCTCCCAGAGCGGTCTGTCCCGGTCGAGCGGGTAGGACATGAGACGGCCGACCAGGTCCTCGAGCTCGCGACGCCCACCGGGCTCGGGGAGCGCGATCTGCCGGATGTGATAGTCCATGTCGAGCTTGGCGTCCTCGACGAACCATGGCCTGTCGAGCCCCAGCGGGGCGCCTGCCACGCGGTAGCGCAGCACCGGCATCTCCGGGAGGCGAGAGGCGAGAATGTCTTTGACCGCACGGAAGCAGAAACCCGGCGCATCGGAAGGATCGCAGATCGTCAGCCCGGCGCCGTGCATGTGCCAGGCGTGCGTCTCAGCGAACCAGAACGCCGCATCGACGCTCGACAGGCGCCTCATGCCGACAGCGTAGGGGCGGGTAGGTCATGCCAACACGTAAACCCCCAAAAATGTTGCGGCGACGGCACGGTAGGGAATTTGTTCGGGGAATGCGGTTCGACGATCCGGTCGCGGCCGCGGCTCGCAAGTCCTCGCCGGGAGGGCCATTTCCGCAGGTAACCGACGGGGTTCGAATCCCCTTGGCTCCCCTTTGGGTCGAGAGGAGCTTGCCGATCCGCTCGCCCGACCGGAACGGGTTCGCGATCATCGGGTGCGCCTGATCGGCCAGCCGGCCGTGGATCAACGACAGCCGCGAAATGTCGGCGTTCACGAGCTGACCTAGAATTCCACGTCAAGCGGTGCGGCGGGTTCACCAGCGGCGGTAGTGAACGCCGTCAGCGCACGTACCAGCCCGCTACGCTCCCGCGTGGGCGTCTTCTCGACGATCCGGGCGATCTCGCTGCGCCGGTGCGCGGTAACCTGCTGCACCACCTTCCGCCCGTGCACGGTCAGCTCGGCCACCAGCTCGCGGCGGGAGTTCGGGTGCGGGTGCCGGTCGATCAACCCGGTGCTGACGAGCCGGTCAACCATCCGGCCGGTCATCGAAGGTTGCACATCCAGCAAACCGGCCAGCGTGGCCAGATTGACCGGGCCGCGATTGGACAGGATCACCAAGGTCCGGAACTGCGGAATGGTAATCCTCTCATCGACCAAGGCGATAGAGCGGGCCGAGATCGCGACCAGCAACCGCGATGCGGTCAACAACGCGTCGGTGATCGCATCCACCGGCTCACCCACCTCCGCGGCGTTGCGGACAGCCATCCCGGGGGGCCGCCCGCGGCCAGGCATGACCGAGACCCAAGGACCATAGCTGACTGCAACTATTTCATAAGGCCACTGTGACAGCCGGCAGAACTCGGGCGCGGCAGGCGCAGTCCCGCTGGCGCGCTCAGTCGAGGGGTGCCCTGCTTCAACAGGCGCAACAGTTGCGGATGCGCAATGTCAGGAGTCGAAGTTAGTGCTGGTGCTGAGCTGTTCCCATTTCGCGATCTCGTCCGCACGCGCGTTCGCGATGTAGCGATAGGCGGCGAGGGCGTCGGCTCCGAGGAGCAGGAATCCGGGGGGCTCGCTTGATTCGACGGCCGCGATGATTGCGGCGCCGGCCTTGGCGGGGTCGCCGGGCTGGTTGCCGTGCATGGTGTCGTGCTCTTTGCGCCGCTTCCCGGCGGTGGCCGCATAGTCGTCGATGACCGTGGCCGACTGGGTGAGCGAGCGTCCGGCGAAGTCGGTGCGGAATGCGCCGGGCTCAACGACTGTGACCGAGATGCCCAGAGGGGCGAGCTCGCTGCGGAGGGCTCCACTCATGCCTTCGATGGCAGCTTTCGCTGCGGAGTAGTAGCCGGATCCCATCGGCGTCAGCTGAGCGCTGATCGAGGAGATGTTCACGATGGCGCCGCTGCGGCGTGCCCGCATGCCAGGTAGGACGGCCTTGATCATCGCGACGGTGCCGAAGAAATGCGTCTCGAACAGGGTGCGGACGTCGGCGTCGTCACCTTCCTCGACGGCGGCGCGGTAACCGTAACCGGCATTGTTGACCAGGACGTCGACGCTGCCGAACCGCTCTTGGGCCTGCTGCACACCGGAGGCGACCTGCTCGGGCTTGGTGACGTCAAGGGCGACGGCGAGCACACGCTCGGGCGCGGCGTCGGCCAGGTCGGCGACGCTCGTGAGGTCGCGTGCGGTGACCACAGCGTTGTGGGCGGCGCCGATGACAGCTTCGGCCAGGGCACGGCCGAGTCCGGTCGAGCAGCCGGTGACGAGCCAGGTGGACATCGAGAATGTCTCCTTCCAGTCGCTGCGTAAGACGGACCGCATCTATCGTCGCGCACTACCAGGGCAGTGGCCCGGACACATCGAAAGAGCCCCCTGTGGGACCGTCCTGGGCCACCTGCGCCATCCGGACGATGATCTCGGCGCCGTCCTCGACGGTTTGGGTCCCCCTGCGGCCGTTGAGATCGGTTGCGGTGTAACCAGGTTCGACGGCGTTGATCCGCATGTTCGGGAATGCCCTGGCGTACTGCACGGTGATCATGTTGACCGCCGTCTTGGAGGCCGGATAGGCGACAGCCGGGTAGAGGTGGCCGGGTCCGTCGGTTGATGCGGCTCGCGTCAGGGAGGCGAGGCCGCTGCTGACGTTGACCACTACCGGCGCGGGGGAGCGTTGGAGTAGCGGCAGAAACGCGTGGGTCACCCTGACCACGCCGAAGACGTTGGTTTCGAAGACCTCCCGAATCGTGTCAGCGGTCACGTCCGCGGCCCCGATCACCGTATCGTCCGCCGCGCGAATTTCGATGCCGGCGTTGTTGATCAACACGTCGAGGCCGCCGTCGCCGTCGACCGTCTTGGCCGCGGCCGCGACCGACGAATCATCGGTGACATCGATGAGTACAGCTCGCGCGCCCAGCTGTTCGGCGGCGCGGTGTCCGCGTTCGCGATCGCGGCTACCGATGTAGACGGTGTGGCCGGCCGCGACGAGTCGTCGGGCGGTCTCGAAGCCGAGTCCTTTGTTCGCTCCAGTAATCAGGGTCGTCGTCATGACTACAGCTTCGGCCTTTCACTTCCGACGTGCGGCGCCTCAGCGGGGGCGGCCGGGCAGGCGTGGCTACGGACGCATCTGATAGGCGCCGTCGTAGGCCTTCACCTGCTCCCAAACCCGGTCGAAGCGGGGCGCATCCGTGACCGGTTTGCGCACGGCCGATAGAGCCCATTCCTGTTGTGCCGAAGTGGAACTCGGCTTGCCATGCAACGCGATCGCATGGGCGGAGAAGTCGCGAATCTGGATGGCGAAGATCTGGTCTATCAGGTCACGATCCAGGTCGATCAGACGGGCCTGCTCGAGAATCAATTGGCCATAGACCACAAGTGTGAACAGGTGCCCGACGACGAGGAGGAAGTCGAGGTCGCGCCCTTGCTCAGTGTCTGGCGCAGCCGTGGTCAGCAGCTCCTTCAACGCCCTGGCCTGCTCATAGAAGCGGGCCACGTTCGGTACGTCCAGAGATTTCTCGTAGACGGCGGTCCAGTCCGCGAACTGCACCTTGGATGCGCCCCGAGCCGGACCCTGCGCCCAGAAGAACACGTCGTCTGCCGGGTCGTCGCGCGTGCCGACCTCGGGGTAGTCGGCAGGGTTGAACAGGTAGTTCGGCATGAATTTCAGGATCTGCGCGACGTTGACGTGCACGGTGCCCTCCAGCCTGGGCAAGGCACCGATCAGCCGCGCGACCTCGCAGAAGTAGGTGTTCTTCTCGAAGCCTTTGGCGGCGAGGACATCCCGTAGCAGCGTGACCAGCGTTTCGCCTTCGGAGGTGACCTTGGACTTCGTCACCGGATTGAACAGCAGGTACCGACGGTCGTCTCGGCTCGCGCTGCGGAAGTAGTCGATCGCCCGGTCGCTGAACAGTTTCATCGCGACCAGGCGGGTGTACGCCTCGACGAAACTCGCGCGCACGTGCGGGAAATCGGTGACCGGGTTGCCGTAGAGAATGCGGTTGTTCGCGTGCGCGATCGCCTCGTAGAACGCATGCTCGCACATCCCGATCGAGCCGCTGCACAGATTGAACTTGCCGACATTGACGGTGTTGAGCGCGACCGAGAACGCGTCCGGCCCGGTGCACAGGATGTCCTCCTCGTGCACCGGGTAATCGTTGAGCCGGAAGTTGCTCACATACATCTGGCCGTGCACGACGTTGTCGATCAGCTCGTAATTCTCGTGACCGCTGTCGGCGACAAACCACACATAACCGTCGGCGCCCTCCACGTCCTTACGGCGCGAGAACACCGAAACCATGCCTGCCACGTTGCCGTTGCCGATGTAGTACTTCTCGCCCGACGCGCGAAAAACGATGCCCTCCTCGTCCGTGGGCGTCAGGAGCATGTCGGTGTTGTAGATGTCCGCGCCGTGCTCGCGTTCGGAGAGCCCGAACGCCATCACGTCGCCTGCCTCCAGTTGCCCGGCCGCGCGCTCCTTGGCTTTGATGTTGTCGCTCTGCCAGATCGGCCCAAGGCCGAGGATCGTGACCTGCTCGGCGTACCAATACGCCAGCCCGTAGAACCCGAGGATCTCGCTCAGCGCGGCGTTTCGCGTGGTATCCCAACGCTTGTTCGGGTCGCCGTCGCCATAATCCGATGGCGTGAGGAAGGTGGCGAAGATTCGCTCCCGCTTGATGAAATCAAGGAAGTCCGACACCCATGCCCCGTCGAGATCGTCCTGTAGCAGCTTCGCCTTGCCACGCCCCTCGAACCAGTCGATCACCGCCCGGAGTTGGCGCCTCGTCTCGGGGTCGAACTGCACCGGGTCATAGGTGTCGGGATTGAGCAACAGTCCGCTGGAGTTCACCATGGCGGGCCCCTTTCATCGATGAAGGTCCGGCGTCGGAATCTAGCAGCGACGTCGAAAAATCACGACCGGTGGCGCCGAGCGTGAAGGTACTGCGAAATCGCCCGGGCGCGAAATTTCGCCGTGGTTTCACAGTAGGCGCATCTACAAGAAGCAAACCGTCATCGCGTGGCTGGCGGAGGTACATAATCCCCCGTTAGAGCCAGGAGATAACGCCCATGAAAAAACGGTTGTGGCTGGTAGTCACCGCTGCGATGGCGCTGCTGGGGTGCGTCACACTCGTCACCCCCCGACTACCAGGGCCGCGTCGACAGTGCTGATCATGGGCGGCACGGGCGAGCCGGATCCCGGCGCTCTACCCGTTTACCTGGCTCACATGGAGCAGTATTACCTCGTCCCGTTCGGCCCCTGCCCGTCCGCCGGCAGCTGCGACTACGAATCCCTGGACACCCCGGAACAGTTCTGGCCGATACCGGGCTGGGGCGGGCCCACGGCAATCACCTTCAACCAGTCGGCGCATGACGGCGCAGCCGACCTCGAGTCCGTCCCGTTGACTCCGTTAACGCCGGCCGAGTCGCCCAGCTACGCGCCAACCGCCACCCGGCCGGCGTCGCTGCCGACACCCGGCCCGAAGTTGAGCGTCTTGCGCACATGCAACGGTTCGACAGCGAAGGTCGGGCCGGATCTCGTCAAGCTCGCGAAGACCGTCGACAGCGCCGCCAAGCCGACGCAGCACCAGCACTGAAACGAGGTTGCTTCCACTCGCACCGGAGCCATTCACGGCTCCCACCGACCGCGACAGAGCGCTGGCCCTTCGCCTAGGCGGTGGCCGGGCGGATGTCGGGCCAGCAGCCCGGAGAAGAAGCCCGCCCCTACGTCGAGGCGATGGCGGCGGAGGAGGACCGAGTTGTCATCCGCGCTCGCCCCTACGCAACATTCGCGCAGCCGCCGCGACACCTCCATCGCAACGATCAGGCTGAGCCGATCTCCCACTGGGTGTCGGCAACCGTCCAGTGGCACGCCGACGACCCGACGTGAGGACGATTCAGCGGGCGGCTACTTGAGAACCTCGGTAGGGACCGCGTAACGGTCCTGATAACCGCGCACCCGCTCGCGGACCTCGTCGGCGTCCAGCCCGGTGTCGGCCCACGTGTAGCGGCTGCCTCCGCCGTCGCCGGGATGGGCGGCCAAGAAGTCACGCATCCTCTGCTCGGTCTCTGGACGCAGTTCGCGCCCGAGCCGCTCATAGATCGCCTTGATCGTCGTGTACGGGTCGCGAACGAAGTCGCTGTAGCGAACATCGGTGATCCGGTCGGCCGACAGCGCGCCGCTGTCGCGCAGCGCCATCTCCTTGTGCAGCCCGTGGACGACCTCTTCATACGACTGCGCCGCGCACTCGGCGACCGTCGTCTCATCGGAGCCCATCCTGCGCAGGTGGTTGGTCAGCGCGCTGATCGACGAGATCACCTTGAGCGGATCGCGGTGGGTCTGGATGATGACGGCATCCGGATACTCCCGGGCCAGGGTGTCGAGCTGCCAAAGATGGGCGGGCGACTTGAGCAGCCACTGCCCGGGCACCCCGGACTGCAGGTGCTGCAGGAAGACCCGATGGAAACGGTAGGCCGCGGCGTGGTCGGCCTCGTGGAGCAGCCAGCGGTAGTACGTCGGAAGCCGGTACTGAACCGAGAAGATCATGCTGCAGAACTGGCCGGCGAAGATCCGCACACACTCCTGGCCGACCAGCGCACCCATCGGGTGGAAAGCAAGGAAGCCCGGAACGATCTGCTCCGACAACTCGATGCCGGCCTGCGTCTGGGCGATCCGCGGATCATCGTGATAGCTCTCCACACGAGGTGGCGGATGTGGCGCATCGACCTCCCAGGTCAGCGGCGGACGCAGCTGGCGATCCTGGGCCAGCAAATCGTAGAGGATCGTGGTGCCGGTGCGGGGCTGCCCGACGATGAATATCGGTTGGTCGATCTGCTCGGCGGCCACGTCCGGGTGGGCGGCCCGCCATGCCACGATGTGCAGCCGATTGATCAAGGCCCGCATGATGTCGGCGTCGGCGATCTCGACGCCCAGCGGGGACAAGCGCGCCTCACCCACGAGCCCGTCGGTGAGGCGGGCCAACCCGTCGCGCCAGCCATCGTCGCCGCCGAAGTCATCGCTGTCGGCGGCCTCGCACGCCTTCTCGACAAGGCGGTCGGGATCGAAGCGCTCGCTGAGCATCATCGTGTTTCTCCTTCGCGGACCGACACCGCGACGTCGGGGGCCGCGGGATTGTCCAGCCAGCGGATGACAACGAACCCGCGGTGACGACCGCCGGTGTCGAGCCAGTGCCCGAATCCGAAGTCCCTGGCGGAGATGGCGATTCGAACCCTTCCGTCAGGCTCAGCAGAGACGTTTCGGTTGGTCGCCGAGCTGTGCCTGCGACTCGGTTCGAGACACTCGTGCCAAATGTTCTCCAGGGTCACGTTCCAATAGCGGGTGTCGGGCGGGGTGAATTCGAGCACCAGTGCCTGATTGGGATCGAGGCGGAACGTCCCGATCATGTACAAGTTGTCGGGTGTGGTGTCGGCTGCGCCCAACGCGGCGGCCTCCGCGGTCAGCAGCGTGTTGGGCGTGGTCAGCAGTTCGGGCCGGATGGTGCGGTGCAGAGTGACAAGCTTGTAGAGGGTCCACGCCATCGCGGTGAACTGCCCGGCCAGTTCGGCGTCGGTGACCGGGCCCGGCGGGGGAGCGTCGAGCACCTCGATGCCCAGCGTGGCAGGTTGCTCGGCGGTGGGGTCGCCGATGTACTCGCGGACCACGATCGACGACGCGTCGCCGGGCACGGCGACCCACTGCGCTCCGTCGAGCTCGTCAGGTGCCGGCTCCTCTGCCGAGAGCACCAACGCGAATTTCCCGTCGCGCAGTCGCAGGTCGGTGTCGCTGACATATGCGGCCATCCGGCGGGGCGTGAGCCCCGTTGCGGCCAGGACCTGCAGGCCCAGGTATGCCGCCGTGCCACGGGTGCCGGTCACCCGGTAGCGGCGGTCGCCGCGGATCATCGCCAGGTAGTAGTTTCCGTCCGGGTTCGGGCCACCGACCATGCGGGTGGGTGAACACATGTCGAAAAACCGCGGCAGGTCCGGATCGGCCTCCACGGACAGCTGCGCGCACAGAGAAGACACCCTGGCGACGACCCGCAGCCCCTCGAGCAGCTCCGACTCCCTCTCGGCGTCCTCACAGACGATGCGGGTGACGTCGGAAAGCATCCGCTGGACCTGCGTCCAGGCTTCCTGTGCCAGGGGGGCCGTCCCGTGGCCGACGGTGGGTGTCACGGTGTAATCCGACTCCATGTGAGACATGATCTCAATTGGGACGCGCTCCTCGCCCGCGCTGAACGCGTGGACCCTGCAGATCTACGTTCGCTACGAGGCGGCCATCGCAGATCTGCTCGCCGCCGCGGTTCACCGACCTGCAGTCCGATGATCCCCGACCACGGTTACTCGGCGCGCTGGCAATGGCCTCCGTCCGGATCGCGCTCGATGACTGGCTGGCGCACGGCGGGTCGCTGCCGCAGCGGGTGCACGCGGCCCTGGCGTGCGGTCTCGGTGAAGATAGATTGCGAGACTCACTATCTTTGTTAGGGTGCCCGGGACGGAAGGATTTGAAGCGCCATGTATGACGTGATCATTCGCAACGGGTTGTGGTTCGACGGAACCGGCACCGCCCCGCAGCTTCGCACACTGGGGATTCGCGGCGGTGTTGTGTGTGCGGTGTCCGTCGAGCCGCTCGACGCGACCGGCTGCCCCGACGTGATCGACGCCACGGGTAAGTGGGTCGTGCCGGGCTTCATCGATGTCCATACGCACTACGACGCCGAGGTACTCCTCGATCCCGGGTTGCGTGAGTCGGTGCGCCATGGCGTGACCACGGTGCTGCTGGGCAACTGCTCGCTGTCGGCCATCTATGCCGACTCCGAGGACGCCGCCGACCTTTTCAGCCGTGTCGAGGCCGTTCCCCGGAAGTACGTAAAGGAAGCGTTGGACGCCAAGAAGACGTGGTCGACTCCTGCGGAGTATGTCAAGGCGCTCGACGACCTGCCGCTCGGGCCGAACGTCGGCTCGCTGCTTGGCCATTCGGACCTGCGGACCTCGGTACTGGGACTGGACCGCGCCACCGACGACACCGTCAGGCCGACCGACGCCGAACTCGACCGCATGGCCGAGATGCTCGACGACGCGCTCGAGGCCGGACTTCTCGGCATGTCGGGGATGGATGCGGCGATCGACAAACTCGACGGCGACCGGTACCGGTCACGTGCGCTGCCCTCCACATTCGCGACATGGCGCGAGCGGCGCAGGCTGATCAAGGTGCTGCGCAAGCGGGGCCGCATCCTGCAGAGCGCGCCAGATGTCAACAATCCGGTGTCGGCGCTGCTCTTCTTCCTCTCGAGCAGCCGGATGCTCGGGCGCCGCAAGGACTTGCGGATGAGCCTGCTGGTGTCGGCGGACGCTAAGTCGAACCCGGCCGCGGCGCGGGTGTTCGGGCCCGGCACCCGCCTGCTCAACGCCTTACTGGGCGCGAGCGTCCGGTTCCAGCATCTGCCGGTGCCGTTCGAGTTGTATTCCGACGGAATCGATCTGCCCGTCTTCGAGGAATTCGGCGCGGGGACCGCCGCCCTACACCTGCGGGATCAACTGGAGCGCAACACGTTGCTGGCCGACACCGGATACCGGCGCCGGTTCCGCCGCGAGTTCGACCGCATCAAGCTCGGACCGACATTGTGGCACCGGGACTTTCATGACGCAGTGATCGTCGACTGTCCCGACAAAAGCTTGATTGGCAAGAGCTTCGGCGAGATCGCCGACGGGCGCGGGCTGCACCCGCTCGACGCGTTCCTCGACGTGCTCGTCGACAACGGCGAACGCAACGTCCGCTGGACGACCACCGTCGCCAACCACCGGCCCACGCAGCTGAACAAGCTGGCCGCCGAGCCGACGATCCACATGGGCTTCTCCGACGCCGGCGCGCACCTGCGCAACATGGCCTTCTACAACTTCTCGCTGCGCCTGCTCAAGCGCACGCTGGACGCCGAGCGCGCTGGAGATCCGTTCCTCACCATCCAGCGAGCGGTCTACCGTCTGACCGCCGAGGTGGCGGACTGGTTCGGTCTCGACGCCGGCACGTTGCGCAAGGGCGATCGTGCCGACTTCGTCGTGATCGATCCCGCTGGTCTCGACGAATCGGTGGACAGCTACCACGAGGAAGAGGTGCCCTTCTACGGCGGCTTGAGTCGAATGGTCAATCGCAATGACGTGGCGGTGGTCGCGACCGGCGTCAACGGCACCGTGGTCTACCGCAACGGCCAATTCCGCGAGGGCTATGCAACGTCGGCGAAGTCGGGTCGGTTCCTGCGGGCCGGTGAGCGGCGCTGCACCGGTGCCGGCGTCTGAGATGGCCAGAACGCAGCAACAACGCCGGGACGAAACGGTCGCACGCCTGCTCGACGCCAGCATCGCCACAATCGTCGAGGTGGGCTATGCCCGTGCGTCGGCTGCCGTGATCACCAAGCGCGCGCAGGTCTCGGTTGGCGCATTGTTTCGGCACTTCGACACCATGGGCGATTTCATGGCGGCCACGGCACACGAAGTGCTGCGCCGTCAGCTCAATGAATTCACGAAACGCGTAGCAGAGATACCGGCCGACAGGCCGGCGCTCGAGGAGATCCTGACGATCCTGCGCGACACCACGCGCAACTCCACGAACGCCGTGATGTACGAACTGATGATCGCCGCCCGCACCGACGAAAAGCTCAGGACCACACTGCAACGGGTCCTCACCGAATACAGCGCGAAGATCTACGACGCTGCACGTGCGTTGCCCGGCGCCGAGAACATGCCGGAGAAAACCCTCGCCGCCCTGGCGGCGACCCTGACGAACACATTCGACGGCGCCGCGATAGTGGGAGCCGTCCTCCCAGCGCCCGAGGTCGATGCACAACAGATCCCGCTGCTAGCAGCGCTGCTGAGCGATGCGCACGGCTGAGCGCCCGGCTCCATGTCTAGAGTCCGATCATGTCTGACATCGGATACTCGCGATACGTTGCGATCGGTGACAGCCAGACCGAAGGGCTGTGGGACGGTGACGACGGCGTCGGGCTTGTCGGGTTCGCTGACCGGCTCGCTGCCCTGATCGACTCGCACTACCCCGGGCTGAAGTACGCCAACCTGGCGGTTCGCGGCAGAAGGGTGGGCGACGTGCTCACCGACCAACTGCCGCGCGCGTTGTCGCTGCAGCCGGATCTGGTCACCGTCTGTGTGGGCATGAACGACGTCACACGCCCCGGACGATCTTTCAACCGTACTCTGGCCGATCTCGAAGGCATCTACGCGCGACTCGCCCAATCCGGCGCAACCGTGGTCACCACCACTTTTCCCGACGTCGCAGACATCTTGCCGGTGGGCGGGCTGTTCGCGCCGCGAATACTGCGCATCAACCGAGTGATCCGGACCGCCTGCGACCGCCATGGGTTCAGGCTCGTCGACCTCTACAGCGCGGCATCGATGAAGGAGCCGGACACGTGGAGCGCCGACCGCATGCACGGCTCGACCAAGGGTCATGTCCTCTTCGCATCCGCGGCTGCCGAAGCTCTCGGTCTGCCGTTCAGCAACCACGACTGGGCGCACGCCAGCCCCGGCGCCGGCCAGCCGTCGTTCGGGTCGCGGGCGTACGCGCAGCTACGGTGGACGCAGTGCTTCCTGTTGCCGTGGATTTGGCGTCATCTCGTGGGCCGGTCCAGTGGCGACGGTTGTCTGCCCAAGCGGGCACTACTGGAAAGCCTGACAACACGACACGAGACGGGAACGGAAGGGGCCATCCGATGAGGACGCTCGAAGGCGTTCTGGCCAAGCATCCATTCTTCGCAGGGTTGGACCCGCGCTATCTCGCACTGGCAGTCGGGTGCGCCTCAAACCTGCGCTTCAACGCCGGTGAGCTCATATTTCGCGAAGGCGAGGAAGCGAACCACTTCTATCTGATTCGCGAAGGGAAGGTCTCACTCGAGGTCTCCGCTCCCGGCCGCGGCAGCCTGACCATTCAGACGCTGCGGGGCGGCGACATTCTGGGATGGTCGTGGCTCATACCCCCGTACAACTGGCGGTTCGACGCCCGTGCGGCGGAGACGACCCGAGCGGTTGTGCTGGACGGCAAGTGCCTGCGCGGCAAATGCGAAGGGGATCACGAGCTCGGATACGAGCTGCTCAAGCGTGTGACGTCGGTTCTCGGGCAGCGGCTCGACGCGACCAGGTTTCAGCTCCTCGACATCTACGGCACATCGACCTGATCGCGACAAACCCCGACCAGTGACTATTAGCGATGACGACTTCGAGCGCACGGTGCCCGAGGCCCACGCCGCGCGCGGGTCGACAGCGCGGGAACCGGACCGCAGGAGCCAACCGGCCGGCAGGGATTGCCCTGCCAGGCCGAGGTGCGCCGCGCGTCTCGCGCCGAAATTGGTGGAATTAAATCTGATTTACCGAACAAAATTGCTGACCTGCCCCGGTCCGTTAAAATGTGGAGGTAAGGGCGCTATTCTGCCCCCTTCTGTGCGGTTGCTAACACAACGTTGGCCGTTGCTGCGGCGGGGTGCGGGCGACAGGGGCCGCCGTAGTGGCGGGGATCGAATGTTGCCGAATGTGATGGCGGCTGTCAAAAGAAGCCGCAATAATGTCAACGTGGAGCGGCGACGAGACCGGCAGGCGGGCCAATCGCCGATGACTGTTCTGCAGGAGTTGCCTGCGCTCGTGGTTCTCGAGCGCATACCGGTTCCGGTCGTGGCGATCGCGCACGACGGCACGATCCTCTTCGCGAATCTTGCATTTGCTGAGATGCTGGGCTACGACCAAGAAACAGTAGTCTGCCTGAAGTTCGAGCAGATTTTTCAGACCCTGCCGCTCGACGAATCGGCGGTATCGGCCGTGCGCGCCCACGCCGACCTCATCGTCGAATTGCTGCACATGGACGGCTCGACCGTGCGGGCCAAGATGAGCAAGTCCGCACTGCTGCGTGGCGACGACCCGGTCGCGCTGGCGACGTTCCAGGATTTGACCGAGCAACTGTGGGTTGACGAGGTCTAGGCGGCACTACTCGATGGTCAGCGTGGGTTGCAGATAACGTAGCGACTCGCGGTGCAGGAACTCGCGGAAGTACGGCAACCCGCTGTCGGCGGCGATGGCGGGAAGCAGAATCTCCCATGCTGTGGTCAGCCGCCTCATCAGGTCGTCACCATCCGATGCCGCCGTGGACAGCAGCTCGGCCCCTAATATCGCGCTCGTCACGCACTCTGCGACGGCGTCCGCGTCGAGGTCCCCGCGAAGGTCGCCCTCGGCTTTCGCGCGCCGAGCCGTGGCCGCCATGACGCTCGACCAACCGTCATACGCACGGTTGGCCGCGTGATTGAAGCCAGCCAAAGCGCGGCCGAGTTGCATGGCTGTCCCGGCGGCGCTATCGGCCAACATGAGCTCAGCGACGACGAAGCTCCCGTGAATCATCGTCTCCAATGCCGGTGCGGCAGAGTGGTCGATTTCGCCGAACGCATCGAGCACCGCCGCACCGCCATCCTCGATGATCGCGGCGGCCAGACTTTCCTTGGAATCGAAGTGGTAGTAGAGCGCGCCCTTGGTCATCTGCGCGCGTTCGATGATCTCGCCCAATCCGGTTTCGGAGTAACCGACGTCGCTGAACAGCTCGACCGCCGCGTTGATGATCTTGTGCCTGGTGGCCTCCGACCGGGCTTGGCGCACCATCGCTAACGCACCTCCGGTTCTCGGCTGACGCGCTGCGGCAGCGTGGGCGTCGTCAGGCGTGGTTCACAGTAACAGCGGCGCCGGCGGTCCCGGCCTTAGCCTTCGCAAGCACGGTGCGACGCTTGATGAACTTCGTCAGATAGCCGATGCGCTCCGGAGCCGCAAAGCCCGGCAGCGTCAGCAGCCAGGACTTCTCCAGGTCGTCGAGATACTCGTCGGGATCGTCCAGGTTGCCGATTTGGCGGATTCCCGCGTACAACGCAACCAGCATCTGGCTGACGTCCACGGGGTCGCACCTTTCCATCACGTCGCCGTCGGCGATGGCGCGCTGGACGACCACCGCAAACGCCTTGATCCAGTCACGCAGCAAGTTGGCCCGTAACCCGTCGGTGTGGCCGATGGACTCGAGCAGATGCAACCCCGCTCGCGACAGGTCCTGGCTGACATCCTGCACGGCAATCAGATAGGAAATATCGACCAGCGATTCCAGGCCCGAAAGCTTCCGGGCCAACAAGTCGTTCACCGCCGAGCGCGTCACCTGGGTTTGAAGCTCGATGATTGCCAGCGCCAACGAGTGCTTGGACCGGAAGTGGAAATACATCGCGCCCTTGGTCACCCTGGCGTCGGCCAGGATGTCATCGAGGCTGACTTGGCCGTATGACCGGTGGGCGAACTGATGGCAGGCCGCGCGCAGAATTTGTTGCTGCGTGGAGTCTGCCGATGTGTCGCTGGTGCCGGTCACGCTGGGACCTCGGAATCTGGGTACACGCTTCGGGCGGGTAACGCCGTTCGCCGAAGGACGCTTCGCCGCCCAATTCTGCCAGGCTTCGGGCAGGGTCGAGGGGGTATCTGCGGCCACGCGCCCGAATCGGTCGGCGCCGCCCGGGCGGGCTGAGGGTTGAACACAGGCGTTCTCCCCCGTCCGGCGCCCGTCAAGTCGCTCCGCAGCGGTAACCACGCCGTAATACTTCAAGTCACCCGATTCGGTGCATTCCGTCCGAAAGGTATGTAAAGTACCGCCCCATGCAGGCCTTTGGTTTGTCGCTCGCGATAGGGCAAAG
>Ga0209656_10000473_pt1 | contig 26558 bp, 32 predicted proteins | sample BogFormECP12_OM2_FD_188239 | JGI IMG/M metagenome (GOLD analysis project Ga0209656, IMG submission 188239) | Bog forest soil microbial communities from Calvert Island, British Columbia, Canada - ECP12_OM2 (SPAdes) (version 2) | ecosystem: Environmental > Aquatic > Freshwater > Wetlands > Bog ...
ACTCACAGACAAACACTACCCCTGGGTGTATGCGTCAACCGGACAAGCATGCCGTGAAGCTTCCAAAAGCATACATCTTAGACCTATTCGGGGACGAGCAATTAAGCGACGTTGGTCTAGAAGAAGTCTCAATTGATGAGCAGACACGAATTTGGAAAATCACAGTTGGTTTTGCGCGCCCATGGGATAAAGTGGGGACGGGCTTTGCAACCGCCTTGGGGGCATCTCCCCGACGATCATATAAGGTTGTTCGCATAGACGACGCAACTCAACAAGCCATTTCCGTAATGAACCGCGACAGTGTGACGTGACAATTATTCTCGATGCGAATTTACTGGTACTACTTGTCGTCGGAATGACGTCGACGGATTATATTTCAAAACACAAACGCTTGTCATCTTATACTGTTGACGACTACGAGATTCTTAAAGGTATTATTTCGGAGGCTAACGATATACTTGTCACCCCAAATACTCTCACCGAGGCCTCAAACCTTGCCAAACATATTGGTGATCCTGCGCGCACCAAGATATATGAGTTATTCCGCGCGCTGGTCAATTTTGAAAACACTCGTGAATGCTTCGTTGAAAGTCGTTCTGCGGTCGCTCGGAAGGAATTTACGCGTCTTGGTCTCACCGACGCTGCTCTTTTGACCGTAGACACTGAACGTCACATTTTGTTGACGGCTGATCATGACCTATATCAAACCGCATGCGCGAACGGTTTGAATCCCCCGACGACCGGCCTGCCAAACTACCGCAACGAGGATCCCGTCTATCTCGCCATGCCCGAGCTCGCGAACCAGCTCGCCTTCGCGATGATCGACAATTACGATGCGCGCATGGGCGGCGGACGCGAGGAGGTCGCGCTCCCCGGCCCGATGACCGGCGTCAATTGCGAAACCCAGGCGCTGCCGACCCACAAGGGATGCCTGTCGGCCGAGGCGCGAGCCGAGGCGGACGCGCAGATGCGCGCCGAGGCCGTCCAGAAGTACCTGATGTGGGGCCGCGTCCTGGGCGCGACGGGCGAGCAGGAGCCGGGCGGCGCCATCGACCTCGACACCGGCGGCTGCGTCGACTGGCTGCGCATCGACGGCGCGGTGGCCGAGCTTTACGATATCGCCGTGATTCCCGGCTTCGCGCGCCCCATGGCGCTGACGCCGTTTTCCGGAGAGGCGGCCGGCTTGATCACGTTCGACGCAAACGGGCGCGACGCCAATCCGTCATGACTCAATCGCAAGGGGGCCAGCGGCGGCCATCGATCGGGGGCGTGGTTCGCATGATTGTCGATCCTGACGCCAGGCGAGTCGCCCGATGGTCATTGGCGGCGCTTGTTCTCGGCTTGGGTTCGAGCGCCGTCCGGTCGACGGAACCGACACCGCCGCCAAGGCCGGCCGAGACGGCGCCGGCGGCCAAGCCCGCGACCGTGTCGAGCGAACCGGCCATGACGACGGCGACGTATGGAGATTGGCTGCTTCGTTGCCAGCGCCCTGCCGAAGGCGACGCCGCCGCCAAGATTTGCGAAGTCGTGCAGACCATCCAAGTCAAGGGCCAGCAGGCGCCGATCGCGGTCTTTGCGATTGGCCGTCAGCCCAACAAGACGTTTCACGCCACCGTCGTTCTGCCGACCAATATCGCTTTGCCGAGCCTCGTGCGCGTGGGGAGCGCTGACGGCAAGGAGAAGGCGTTCGATCTCAACTGGACGAGATGCGTGCCGGGCGGATGCTACGCTGACGCTGCGCTGCCGGACGATATCCTGGCGGCGTGGCGGGCAGCATCCGAGGCGCGCACGCTCAAATTCGCCAGCGCCGCGGGCCGGGACGTCGAATTGCCGCTATCGCTTCGCGGACTGCCGCAGGCGCTCGACGCGCTCGCAAAGCAATGAGCTCTCTGGCGGACCGGCGCGTCTCGGGAACGTCGGGCGGCGCCGTTAGAGCTTGGCGACGACGACCAGCTTCTTGACCTGCCCGCTCTGATAGGCCCGCAGGAAGGCGTCGTAGTCCTTGAACGACACGCATCCGTTGGAATCGCCGTTCGGGCCGAGCATGTAGGAGTGCGCGAGCAGGCCAGCCCGTCCGTAGAGCGTGTTGTCGCCGACCGGGATCAAGCGCAGGGCCTGCACCCCGTGGAAGGACGCCTCCCGCGGCTCCAGTTCATAAACATTGGGCGGGGTGGGCCCGCGCATGCGTTCGCTCACAAAACGGGGATCGTCCAGCCTGTCGCCGAGGCCCGAATGGGCTTCGAGCCGGGTTCCGTCCGGCAGGTACACGGTGCGCGCAGAGATGTCGTAGACGGCCGTATATCGGTCGTAACCCGCGACCGGACCTGCGGGCGGCCCGAAGAAGCCGAATAGCGGCCTGCCCGTGACGCGGCCTTCCGACGTCGTGAAGGTCGCGCGAGTTTCCGGCGCGATCGAGGCGACGCGGCTTTCCGGCGCCTTGCCGGCGACGGTCGGCGCGGAGGGTTGGCCGAGCCCGAGGAGCTTCTCGAAAATGTTGCGATTGTCGACCGGCGCGACGGGGCCCGCGGGCCTGCGCGTCTGTTGGGCGACATGATTGTCCGGCGTCGCTGGCGACCCGAACTCGGGCGGACGGGGCGGCGGCAAAGGCGCTTCATCGGCGACCTGGGGCACGTCGCGCTTCGGCGGCAGCGGAACATTGTCGGGCAATGGGATCGCCGCGACGGGCGGGACGGTCTCCGCCTGCGGGATCGCCGCGGGCGGAGCGGACGGGATGGCTTCGAGGCTCGGCAGCGGCAACCCATCGCCGACCGGCGAGGCCGGGGTCAACTCCGCCACAAAACTGGGATCGACAATGATGTCGCCAAAAGGTTTGGAGGCGACCTCTGCCGCCGGCGCGTCCGCTGGGGCCGGCAGGGCGGCGACGGGCTCCGGCGCTGCGGTCAAACGCGCATGGAGGACCCACACGCCGACGCATCCGGCGAGCGCGAGACCCGCCGCGAGGGGAACGATCCTCAGCAAAGCCAGACCAGAGTCCGGACCCTGATCGGGCGAAACGTCGTCAAATGTTGCGTCGATCCCCAGCATCCCTTCGCCCAACCCTTACGCCTCACACTTTGAATCAAGTTATAGGAGGCGGGTTGATTGATTATTAACGCACTCCGCGGCGAATGGCCAGACCGGTCCTGGAGCGGCCGAAAGCCGCATCGGCGTCGGGTCCGTCCGGCCACGCCCGCTCACTCGGTCTTTGGCGAACCGCCGAGCCGCGCCATCAACCCGCCGTCGACGCGCACGACCTCGCCGGTGATGAAGGAAGCGGCTGGGGACGCCAGAAATGCGACAACTTCAGCGATCTCCTCGGGGTTGGCCGCCCGTCCCAGCGGATGCATCGCCCTGATCGCCGCCCGCACCTCGTCCGGGCGCTCGGCGAGGGCAATCGACTCCCGCAGCATCGGCGTGTCGACGGAGCCAGGCGCGACGCCATTGACCCTCACGCCGTAGGGCGCCGCGTCAACCGCCATCGCACGAACAAGGCCGATCAGGCCGTGCTTTGCCGTGGAATAGGCGACGACGCCAGCCTGACTCGCCAGCCCCTGGACGGACGCCATGTGGACGAGCGCACCCCTGGACGCGCGAACCAGCGGCATCGCCGCCTTGGAGATGAGGAACGCGCCGGTGAGGTTGACGGCGATAACTTCGTTCCATAAAGCCTCGCTCGTCGTTTCGACCGTTCCATAACGCTGGATGCCGGCATTGTGCGACAGAACGTCGAGCCCGCCTGCGGCGGCGGCGCAATCCGCCGCGCGCCGGCAATCCTCGCTCCGGGCGACCGAACCCGCCACAGTCTCGACTCTGGCCAGGGCGGCGAGCTCTTTTGCGGCGTCGGCCAGCCCAGTGGCGTCGACGTCCATCAGGATCAGGGTTTCGTGGTCCCTTGCGAGGCGTCTGGAGACAGCCCGGCCAATCCCGCGCGCCGCGCCCGTAATCAAAGCCCGCATCGAATCCTCATTCCCACAGGCGGACCCGATCCAATCGTCGCCGGATGACTACCCGCCCATGCTGAGGTTTGCCCTTTCACCGGATTTTGGCAATCTCGACCTGCAGCAGCAGACGGCCGCGCGTGGCGAGGCGCAACGTGCGCCCTCAGAATGGGCGAGGAAGGGGACAGCGGCCTAGCAGACGCTCTGTTTCTCCGCGACTTCAACCGCCTCGGAAAGCTGCCGGATCATCTGCTTGGCGAAGTCGACCGTCAGATAGATATTCATCGTTTCGACGTGGTCCGGAAGCCTCGGAGCCGCGACGGCGACCGTCAGATAGATGTCCTCGTCCTGCGCGACCGCTGACGGCGCCCGTCGCGCAATCAGGAACATGTTGGGCGCGCATCGATCGATCTCGCTCATCGTCTCTCCCGTCGTTCAGCGCTAAGCCGCGTTTCGGCCGGCGAGCAACGCAGGGGACTGAGAGACGGGGGCCGAACCGGGGCGGCAGGTGTAACTTTTCGTAATGAAGTCCTTCTCGCTTCTTTCGAGCATCCTCGCGGCGCCCACACAGGCGGACATTGGCGATCCGTAATCTGCAAACCACAATTCAGGCGGACTGGGCGCGGAAATCGGCGCCTCGCGTTCGAGGCGGAATGGCCCGGGCGTCGTTGTCGAAACCCACCTTGGAGTTCCATGATGATGAAGTTCCTCTGCGCCCTCGCGGCGCTCTCTGTCGCCGCAGGCCCCGCGCTCGCCGAAGGAAAATGCACCAGCGCGCCCAAGTCCAAATGGCAGCCCAGATCCGCCCTCGAGTCCCAGTTGCAGGCGGACGGCTACAGTGTCCGCCAGATCAAGGTCGAAGGCGGCTGCTATGAGGTCTACGCGACAGACAAGGAAGGCAAGCGCGCCAACATGGCGTTCAACGCCGAGACGCTTGAAAAGCTCAGCAACGCCGAAGCCGGCGAGAACTGACATCTTGAGCGCAGCGCTCCGCGCCGGGATGGCGACGATTCGCGTCTGGGATCCATTCGTGCGGGCGTTTCACTGGTCGCTCGTGCTGAGCTTCGCGGTCGCGTGGCTCAGCGGCGAGGGGCCGGAGAGACTGCACACCCTCGCCGGATACGCCGCGGGCGCGCTCGTGCTTGCGCGGGTCGCGTGGGGGTTTCTCCGGACCGGCTATGCGCGCTTCTCGGAGTTCGTGCGTTCGCCGGCCGCGGTCGTCGACTATCTCAAGTCGGTCGCGGCCGGATCGGAGCGGCGGTTCATCGGCCACAACCCCGCGGGCGGGGCGATGATCGTCGCCCTGCTTGCGTCACTGGCGGCGACCGCGGTTACGGGCTGGATGCTCACCACCGATGCATTTTGGGGCTCGACTTTCGTCCAGAGGCTGCACTCGGCTCTCGCCCATGGCATCCTCTTGCTGGCGCTCGCGCACATCTGCGGGGTCGCGTTGGCGAGCCTGCGGCATCGGGAAAACCTGGTCCGCGCCATGGTGATCGGCGACAAGCGCGCGCCCGGACCGGGCGACGTCACCTAAAAGCCGCCGACAGGCCTATTCTTCCCGAGCGGCGGTCGTCAGCGTGACCTTGAGGCCGGGATGGTTGTCCGAGGCCGAGCACTCGAGACCGTGCAGTTCGGCGATCGCCGCCACAAGACTGAGACCGAGCCCGCTTCCCGGCGAGCCCCGCGCCGCGTCCCCGCGATAGAAGCGCTGAAAGATTGCAGGCAAGTCCCGCTGATCGACCCCAGGTCCGTTGTCCTCAACCGTCAGGCGAACGCCGTAGGCCGATCGGTCTCCGCCGACGGCGATTCGAACGCCCTGAGGCGTATGCCTGAGCGCGTTGTCGAGCAGATTCGCGACCATCTGCGTCAGCAATTCCCTATCCCCCAACATCGGCAGTGGCGTGTCAAGACGCGAGACGAGCGTTCGGCCTCCTTCGTCGGCGGCGGGCTGGAAAGCCTCGACGACGTCACGCGCGATTTCAGCCAGATCGATCGGCTTGAACGCAGCCCGGCGGGCGCCGGCTTCGATCTGGCCGATGCGCAACAGAGCGTCGAACGTCTCGAGCACGCCTTCGATTTCGGCGATTGATCCGTCGAGCGCGCCTCGGATCGCGTCGGAGTGGGCGTCGCTGAGCCGCGCCTCCTCGAGGCGACGCAGGATGTGGGCGAGCGGCTTCCGCAAGTCATGCGCGATGTCCGCGCTGACGTGCTTGTTGGCCAGCAGGAGTTTCTCGATCCGGTCAAACAGCCGGTTGAAGGTGCGCGCCAGCGCGGTGAGGTCGTCGTTGACCGGGGTCAACGGAATGCGGCGGCCCCAATCGCCGGCCATGATGCCATGCGCTGCGAGCCGCATCGCGTCGACGCGGCGCAGGAATTGCGCGCTGAGCCAGAGACCTCCGGCGACGCCGAGCGCGATCGTCGCGCCGACCGCCCAAGCGAAAGCGGACAGAATGCCGCGCAAAGCTGTGTCCGCGCGCCGCCGCTCGTCGCCGACGATGAGGATCGACCCGTCCGCGAGCGGGGTCACCAGCGCGCGCAGAACCTCGGGCTTTTCCTCCGGCGCTTCATTGTCTTCGGTCTCCTTCAGTTCGCTCCAGCCGGTGCGCGGGCCGCCGGTGCCCGCGGCGCGGGCGCTCAGATTGCCCGCCAGCTGCCTGCCGCCCCGGCTCTGCAGCCCGTAGCTTAGCGCGCCGCCGCTCGAACTGCGGCGCGCCTGCAGGATTTCCGCAAGCCGCTCCCGGCCTTCCCTGGCGAAAATACGCTGAAGCGAGTCGGTTTCTTCGACAATCCGCTCATCGAAATCGGCGAGGATTTCGCGCCGCACGGAAAGGTAGACAAACGCGCCCAGCGCAAGCGCAGACAATGTGAACAGGAGAAGGTAAATCGCGGCGAGCCGAAAGCTCGTCGTCCGAACGAGACTAAGCCGGGGCACGCAGCGCGTACCCCGCGCCGCGCACGGTTTGAATCAGGGCGGGGGTTCGGCCCCGATCGATCTTGGTACGTAAGCGGCTGATGTGAGTCTCGACGATGTTGGTCTTTGGGTCGAAATTGTACTCCCATACCTGTTCGAGCAGCATCCTGCGCGTTACGACGCGGCCCTCGCTGCGCAACAGATATTCGAGCAGGCGAAACTCGCGCGGCTGGAGGTCGATGGCCTCGCCGCCGCGGCGCACCGTGCGCGCCACCAGATCCATTTCGAGATCGCTCGCTGCGAGCTTTGTCGGCGAGGCGCCGAGCGTCGGCCGGCGGGCAAGCGCAAGCAGACGCGCCATCAGCTCTTCGAAGGCAAAGGGCTTGACGAGGTAGTCGTCGCCGCCGGCCGCCAATCCCTCGACGCGATCGTCGATGCCGGAAAGGTTGGTGAGGAACAGCACCGGCGTCGATACGCCTTCCGACCGCGTCAGCGCCACGACGCCGAGACCGTCGAGATGGGGCAGCATGCGGTCGAGGAGGATGACGTCGAAGCGCTCCCGGATCGCCATGTCGGCCCCGTCGCGTCCGTTGCTGGCGACCTCGGGCTGGTGCCCGTGCGCTCTCAGCCCGTTCGCCAGGAAGCGAGCGGTCTCTTCGTCGTCCTCGATGATCAGGATTCTCATTCCGTCACGTCCCGGCGCGGCGCGCCGCCATTTCATACTGACCCTTCGTCCGAGGCGTTGGCCGGACGGCGACCCGCTCGGCGAGGAGAGCCCGGGCGAGGCTCCACTGGCCTGATCGCTCAGCGGCGGCGATCAGCGTCTGGTTGACGATGTCGCGCTGGGCGTGGCTGCCGCCGATGCGGAACGCTTCGTAGCGCACGGGCAGGATCGCCTCGACCGCGCTGCGATAGTCGCCGCCGGCGAAGGCGAGCGCGCCGTCGATGAGGGCGCGGCCGACCTCGGCGGTCACCTGCCGGTTGTGGCCGACGCCGTTGCGCTCGAAATCGTCGAGCGAGCGGCGCAGACGTTCGACGTCCCGCCGGTTCTGCGAGCGCGCCGCGGCGAGCGCGCAATGCAGATCGTTGAACGCAAGCACATGGTCCTCGACATGCGGCATCCAGGCGCGCGCGACCGGCTCCCACCGGTCGCCGACGTCGACGCCGGCGAGTTCGAGCCGCCAGAGGAGCGAAGCGGCGTCGACCCGATCGAGCGTCATGTCGTCGGCAAGCTTCGGCGCAGTGAAGCGGTCGTAGTCGGCAAGGACCTCGTCCGTCCGCCCCTGCTCGATCAGATAGAGGGCGAGATGCCAGCCGTTATGGCCGGCCATGAAATGCGCCGGGCTCCAGTCGGGCCGCGATGCCTTGAGAAAGGCGATTCCTTCTTCCTGGCGGTTCGCCGTCTCCATCACATGGGCCAGCGCATGCACGGCCCAGGCGTCGCGCGGATTGCGCGCCAGCGCTTCGCGGCCGACATCTTCCGCGCGGCCGAGCTCGCCCGTCTCCTCGAGCCCGAAGGCGTAAGCCCCGAGCACGAGGCTCGTCAGCGGATTGTCGCGGTCCCAGTCGGGCAGCACGCGCGCGATCGAATCCCGCATCGCCAGCGACTGGCCTAGAAAGTAGTAGCCGTCCTGTGCGAAGCGCAGCGCCAGCGCGTCGGTCGGCCAGTCGGTCAGAATGGCCTCCCAGGCCAGCGTCGCCTCCAAGGCCCGGCCGGCGGCCCACGCCTTGACCGCCGCGAGATGAAGCCTTTCGCGCGCGGAGGCTCCGTCGATCGCGGCTTCCGCCGCGCGAAACCCGGCCACGACCTCGGGATGGTCGCCGCGAAACCCGCCGATCATGAAGAGACCCGCGATCGCCGCGCCACCGAGCGCGAAGCCGGGATCGGCGGCGAGCGCCTGCTTGAGAACGCCGACTGGATCGCCGGAAAGCGCGTAATAGTCCGCGACCGCGCGATCGAAAGCCTCGGCCGACGCCTTCACGCCGGCGAGCGTCAACCCTTGCTGGTCCTTGGCCATTGACTTGTCATCCTTCATCCGGCGACGCTCGCCGCGCCTTAAGATAGCGCGAATGGATCGCCGCCGAAAACCAGGGCCCACAGGGGATGGTGATGAAGGGAAAAACCGTGGTCGCAACCGGCGCGACGTCGGGCATCGGCGAGGTTGCGGCGCTTGCGCTCGCGCGGATGGGCGCGCGCGTCATTGTCGTTGCCCGCGACGAGCGGCGCGCCGAAGCGACGCTGAACAGGCTCGAGGCCCAGGCGCCGCGGCTTGGTCATTGCGTGCAGTTGGCCGATCTCTCGAGCATGGCTGAGACGTGCCGCGTCGGCGCCGCGATCGCCAAAAGCGAGCCTCGCATCGATGTGCTCATCAACAACGCCGGCGCCATGTTCGCCGAGCGGCGCCTGACGCCCGAGGGTCTCGAACTGACCTTCGCGCTCAACCACATGGCCTATTTCGTATTGACGGCGGAGCTCGGCGATCGGCTAGCGGCTTCCGCGCCTGCGCGGATCGTCTCGACCTCGTCGATGGCCCATCAGGGCATGAACCTCGATTTTTCCGATCTGCAATGCGCCAGGGGCTTTAACGGCTGGAAGGCCTATGGCCGTTCGAAACTCGCCAATATCCTGTTCACCCGCGAGCTCGCCCGGCGCCTTGCCGGAACCGGCGTCACCGCCAATTGCCTGCATCCCGGCTTTGTCGCCACGCGCTTCGGCGATGCGTCGGGAGGCTGGACGAGCCGGTTGATGCCGATGATGAGGACGTTCGCGATTTCTCCCGGGCAGGGCGCCGACACGATCATCCACCTCGCCTCGTCGCCTGAGGTTCAGGGGGCGACAGGCCAGTATTTCGTCAAACGAAAAATCGCGCAGCCCTCCGCCGCCGCGCGCGACGACGCCGCGGCGAAGCGACTGTGGGAGGCGAGCGAAGCGCTCAGTGAAGCGAGCGCAGACTCGCCAGCCGTCGTCGCACTAACGCCGGCGGCGCGAAATGCGAGCGGCTAGGTCGATCGGCCTCGCCGCGCCTTCGCCTTCGCCGCGCCGTGGCGCCAGGCCATTTCCAGCGCGGCGCGAAGCTTCGCTTCGCTCAGCGCGCCAAGCGTCGCGCGCGTCCAGCCCCGCCGGCCCCAGGCGTTGTCGAGGGCAATAAAGGCGTCGGGCGCGACGGCGCATTTGAGCGCCTGCTCGTCGGGCGCGAATTTGATGTTCGCGGTCAGTTCGTCCGGCGCGAGGGTCGCGAAGGTGACGCGCGCCTTGAACGCGCGGCGGTCGAAATGGGGGTATTCCGCCGCGCCGTCGAATGACAGGGCGATCCTGCGGAAGTCCGCGGCGTCGGCCATGAGCCCTCCACCCAGAGTTTGCCGGGCCCCGGATGATATGGGCCGGCGCGATCCTTTTGAAGAGCCCGGCGCGCGCGGCGGGCCCCTTAAGATCATGGGCCAAAAAACGTTGTGCTGAACCCGACGACGCGCGTAGCATCGCTCGATGCCGGAAGGCGCGGAGGAACCCGCTCTGCTCAAGCGCGGGGACGGGAGGCCCAGGGAGGCCAAGGTGGACGCATCACGTTTCGACAAGCTGAAGACCGTTCTGCGCGTCACCAGCGGCAATTTCCTCGAGATGTACGACTTCTTCCTGTTCGGCATCTACGCCCGGCAGATCGGCCACACCTTCTTTCCCAACGACGACCCCTACGCCTCGCTGATGCTGACGTTCCTGAGCTTCGCCGCGGGCTTCGCCATGCGCCCGATCGGCGCCCTGGTGCTGGGTCCCTACATCGACCGGATCGGGCGGCGCAAAGGCCTCATCGTCACGCTGTCGATCATGGCCTGCGGCACGATCCTCATCGCCTTCGTGCCGTCCTACGCGACCATCGGCGTGCTCGCGCCGCTGCTCGTCGTGCTCGGACGCCTGTTGCAGGGTTTCTCCGCCGGGGTCGAGCTCGGCGGCGTCTCGGTCTACCTGTCGGAAATGGCGACGCCCGGACACAAGGGCTTCTATGTGAGCTGGCAGTCGGCGAGCCAGCAGGTCGCGGTCGTCGTCGCCGCGCTGCTCGGCTATGCGATCGCCAACCTGATGTCGCCGCAAGCCGCCGACGACTGGGGCTGGCGCATCCCGTTCTTCATCGGCTGCGCGATCGTGCCGTTCCTCTACATGATCCGCCGCTCGCTCGAAGAGACGAAGGAATTCGCGGCGCGAAAGGTCCATCCGACGACGGCGCAGATCTACGAGACGCTCGCCGCCAACTGGGCGCTGGTCATCGGCGGCGTGGCGATGGTGGTGATGACCACGGTCTCGTTCTATCTCATCACCGTCTATACGCCGACCTTCGGCCGCAGCGTCTTGAAGCTCAGCGAGTCCGACGCGCTCTTGGTGACGATGGCGATCGCGGCCTCCAACTTCATCTGGCTGCCGGTGTCGGGCGCGATCTCCGACCGCATCGGCCGCAAGCCGATCCTGATCGCCTTCTCCGTGCTGGCGCTGCTGACCGCCTATCCGGCGCTCGCCTGGCTCGTCAGCGAGCCGAGCTTCGGCCGGATGCTGACGGTCGAACTGTGGCTCTCGCTGATCTACGCCTGGTACAATGGCGCGATGGTCGTGGCGCTGACCGAACTGATCCCGGCCTCCGTGCGCACCGCCGGCTTTTCCCTCGCCTACAGCCTCGCGACGACGCTCGGCGGCTCGTCGCTTTTCATCTCGACCTGGCTCATCCAGAAGACCGGCGACAACGCCGCGCCGGGCTACTGGATGAGCTTCGCGGCGCTCTGCGGCCTCGTCGCGACGCTGGCGCTCTACCGGCGGCGGACGGACGACAGGCAGTTCGCCGGCAAGCCTCTCGGGGCCTGAGGCGAGCCGCGTGCAGTTTTGGAACCGCGCAAGCGATTTCAGGGATTTAGGCGCCTTTTTCTGTCCCTTTATCCCTTTGTCCCTTTCTAACTCCCAGGCGGGCTCCGTTTTGCATTATGCGTCCCTGCCGGGCAAACGGCGGACTGTAGCCGCGCTCGCCGAGCGCGGCTGGCGCGGTCAGCGACCGCGCCTACAAACGCTCCCAATGCCCGGCGGTGCAAATCCCCATCGCGGTTTTGAGCGATTTCAGAGGCTTGCGGCGACTTTTCCATCGCACCGTAACTTTGTAGCGGGGGCCAGCTTTGCGCGCATTTTGCTACAACCCGCTGCGACGAAGGCGTCGCCGGTCCCTGCTCCGTGCCGGTCCCATCTCCGGTTGCGCCGAAGCTATGGAGAACAAAGATAGCACAGAATCCGGCAATAGGGAAGACAAATTCGGCGCCATGAGGCGCCATGGCCGTCCGACGCAAAGAGGGACTGATCGGACCCAAGTCCAGGGCTAATGTGAGTCTGCGGCTGCCTCCTGGCGAACCATGGCGGCTTTGGGATTGTTCAGCCCCCGTCGCGACTTGGCGCTCATGCGGCGACTCAACGATCGGGTCGTTCAATGGTGCATCGCAGCAATCTCTTGTGCGCCGCACCATATTGTGTTAGACAGCGCCGTCTAGGGAAGCATCGCTCGGGGCCCCCAAAGCAGGATGGAGATCCCATGCAGCACTTCAATCCGCAAAACCGTCACGAAATCAAGGACGCGAAGCCGGGCACATGGGCGACGGTCCTTTTCGGCGACATGGATACGTTCAGCGAACTGTCGAGGAACGGGTTTTATCTCGTAGAGATGCGCGGCGACGTCTGGACGATGCGCCGCGTGGGCGGCGACGCGACAGGCTGACGCGGCGCCCCATTGGCGCCGCGCCCAAATAGTCTTTTGCGCGCCATGCAAGATGCCTATATTGGTTGCGCGCAACCAAGTGAAGAGGGCCAGATGCCGCGCACAAAGCGGGTTCCCGCAGACGGCCTGAGCAAGTTTCAACGCTACCGGCGCGATCAGCGCAGGAAGGGTCTGAAGCTCCTGCGGGTATGGGTTCCCGATCCTTCGCGCCCTGAATTCGCGCTCGAAGCCGAGCGGCAAGGCAAGCTGCTCAGCGGGCGTCCTGAAGAAAAGGAGGCGATGGCCTTTATCGAGGCTGCGTTCGACTGGCCCGCTCCTTGAACCGCGGCAACCTCGTCATTGTTTCGGCGCCCGGGGACTACGGCAAACCACGCCCCGCGGTTGTCGTGCAATCCGACTGGCTGAGCGCAAACGACAGCGTGCTCGTCGCCCTTTGCACGAGCACGGTTCTCGACGCGCCGTTTTACCGCCTCGATCTCGCGCCCAGCGAAGCCCACGGCCTGAAGGCGCCCACGCAAGTCATGGTCGACAAGATCGTCGCCATGCCGCGGGAAAAATGCGGCGCGATCATCGGCCGGCTTGATGAACGCGAGATCGCCGTCCTCAACCACATGCTTGCGGTTGTCATCGGCATCGCCGATGGGCCCAAGCCAAAGCGCGATCGGCCTCCCCGCTATGGCAAGGCGAGGGTCGGCAAGGCCAGGTTAGGATCGTAGTCTGCTGAACGCGTCCTCAAGGGGCTGGCCTCATTAGCCGGGCACATGGGCGACGGTCCTTTTCGGCGACATGGACACGTTCAGCGAACTGTCGAGGAACGGGTTTTATCTCGTAGAAATGCGCGGCGACGTCTGGACGATGCGCCGCGTCGGCGGAGATGCGACAGGCTAAGCCGGGCGCTCAGATGATTGCACGCCGATATCGGCCGGCTTTTGTGGTACAATAGGCATATGAACCGGGACAGGATCATCGAGAAGCTTAAGGAGCGCGAGGCCGACTTGCGGGCGCACGGCGTGATGCACGCCGCCCTGTTCGGTTCCGTTGCCCGCGACGAGCAGAACGCGGAAAGCGATATCGACATTCTGGTCGATCTCGATCCCGCGATTGTGGTGACGATGTTCGACTATGCGGGCTTGAAGGACACCGTCGCAAGCCTGTTCGAAGGTTCGGTCGACGTGATCGACCGGGAAGCGTTGAAAGCCCGCCTCCGCCCTCGTGCGGCTGCCGACGCCGTCTATGCTTTCTAGAATTTGACACTTTATTCAACCACTAAACTTCCTTGATCTCCGGTCGATCGCGCGTTCGCCTAACTCTCCGATCGTGGGCGAATTTGGGGGTTGAGTAATAGACCGGTCCGCACCAGACACGCTATTTGAGTGACAACGCTTTGTCTAGGTTCAGCGTTGGCATGACCGCCCCCAGTTCGGCTTCGAACTTGGCCAACGGTTTGTAACCGAGCGCCGCGTTAGCACGACGCGATCACGGCGAGAATAAGTGCGTTCGAGACTTAAGCAGCAATCTTAGTTGCAAATACACAAGGTTCTGCGTCGGGCGGGGCTGCAAGAACGGGCCACCAAAACGAATGACCTCCCCAATTTAAGTCAATAGTGCCTACTTGTTGCAGTAGCACCAATGCCGGCTTCCGTCGCGAAGGGTTACGCAGTGTGTCTCGAAGTGCCGTTCCTATGATCGACAGACCGGATTTGTCACCCGAATGCTGTCGGTCCAAACGGCGTCCAATCTCGACAAAAAGGTCTACCTTCTCTTTGGGCTTTCTACTATAAAACTCGAGAAGCGCTTTCATGGCAGTCCAATCGAATGACTTATCCAACATTTCCAATGTTGGTTCAATAGCATCAATTATTTCGATCGCTGTTTTTAGCTCAATTTCGACCGAGTTCCCCTTCTTGACCTCAGTGGGAATGAGCCTTCTTATCGTACGATCCGATCCGGAAAGCACATGAGCGCCTTTTGTCAAAAATCCTGTAGGAAGGTAGAAGCCGCCCGGCCGAACGGCCACGAGATCACTCAATAACAATTTGTCGGGACCACAAGGGCGCACGCGCCCGCTTCCGTCGGCCCGGATGAAAACGACGCCCTGATCGTGGGCCCCTTTTTCAAACGCTTCTCTTAGTGTCGTCTCGAAGCTATTTATTGTGTACATACGGCCATATACTGCGGGCGATGTGTATAAACGGGTAACTGCGACGTCGGCGCGAGACCGGTTCCCGTACATCCGTGAGTGCTGTAATACAGTGTCAGCCTGGGTTGTTTGCGGATTACGACCGTAATAGAAAGAGATCAAATTTGGTATGGTGATTCCACGATCCAAAATACTTCCACCATTAAAGATATTAAACGATGTTCTTAGCCGCAGTTCAGCCTTGTCATCCAAAAGAGCAAGGACATCTTGATCAGAATTAACAGTCTCACGGACGACTTCGTCGCCCTGGAACGCCTCTGTGAACATTTCAAACGCAGACTCTATATCCGGCATTTGACCGCCGCTGGCAGCAACCGATCGACTCAAATCCTGATATGCCACTCCAAATACCTGATCGAGTGACGTGGGAGCTACTTCAACAGCGCTAGTTATTGCCTGAGTGATCCACTCCACAACGGAGTGCTGCCAGGAATGTGCAGCCTTTTGTGTATCGTTGTGAATGACCATTGCATATTTCGTTCGCCTTTCGAGCGCCTCCCGCTGCTGCCACTGTCGCACACAGGCAGCGAGGACAAAAGTGACAACCGCGCGAGTGAGACCGGCAGCATTCGGAGTCTCCAGAACGTTTGACGCTTTAATACGCCTGCGATCGTTGCTCCGCAGCGCGTTCTGCTCCTCTAAAGAGACGGGAACGAATAGATAACCTTCGACCGTGCCGGGCGTCCGTGCGCCGAAATATGTATCTCCACCGACATAACCGCTGTGCATCGGCAGAAGGACCGTAAACGCTGGCTTCATTGGTTTATATATTGGGTCGTTGTTGTGGTCAAAATATCGCTCTGGCTGCAGGTATAGGGAATATGGAGTGGCTGTTACCTGCAAGAAGGCAGTTGATTTTACGATAGTACCAAATTCAACCAATTTCTCTGCTATCATTCCTTGCTCTACATTGCTCACACCGGCCCGCCTTAAAAATCGTATACTTGCAAGGTCAGCTTCATCATCAATCAATAATACATTCGCTGCAGCGAGACTCGAATAATCATGTTCAAACAATCGATTCAACCGTTCAAGATTATCAACTTGCTTTTTGGCAACGATAATCAACTTCTTTCGCAAGTCTCCTTTGATGAGTCTCCCGGGTGGTTTCATGATATCAAAGACCAATATTTCGTCCGTTTCAATTTCGTCATTAAAGTCTGCGTTAAGGCGCGCAACCGTCTGTGCAGCTAATGTTTTGGTGCCCTTAGTGAGGATAACGGCGATATCAAAGCCCCTATCGAAGGCTTTCGCCGTTACGCCGATGAATGCGCGCGTTTTCCCGGACTGAATACGTCCAAGCAGCATCCCGGGCCTGTCCTCGGATGTCTGTTGACTTTCCAGGCGTTTTGCAACTTCCTCAACGCAGGCCTGCAACTCGCTGCCATCGTTACGACGCCGCGCAAGGCGCGCATAAAAACTAGCTCGGTAGCTATCTGTGTCATCAACAGCCGGAAGCTTGTCCAGAGCGGTTTTTAATAATTCCTTCCTGGCCGTTAGGTCGGACGTAACTTGAATTTGCAACCAAAAGCCTGGCTCGAGTCCAAAATATTTACATAAGCGAAGATCGGTGTCCGCGGTAATTTTACGCTTGCCAAGTATAATTTCGTTAATTCTTCGCGGAGGAACCTCTATTGCTCGAGCCAATGCATTTTGGCTGAGCCGGCGCGGCTGCATGAACTGATCGAATAATACCTGTCCGGGCTGAGTTGCGGGAACCATTTCATACTCCATAACGCTATGCGTTATGGAGTATGGCGCATGACGTTATAAGTCAAGTAGGCACGCTCTTAAGGAGTCAAATTCGTCCATGCAATCGGCTGGCAAGCACCTTGTGCTACCCGCCGCTTCCCCAAACCCCCCGCCACGGCGTCTCCGGCACGGGCGTCAGCGGGGGCTTGCCTTCGGACCAGGCGACCAGGTTGTCGACGACGCAATCGGCCATCGCGCGGCGGGTCTTGACCGAGGCCGAGCCGACATGGGGCAGGAGCACGGCGTTATCGAGCGCGATCAGCTCCGCCGGCACGTTGGGCTCGTTTTCGTAGACGTCGAGGCCGGCGGCGAGAATCGTTCCCGCCCGCAGCGCCTCAATGAGCGCGGGCTCGTCGACCAGCGTGCCGCGCGCGATGTTGATGAGAACCCCGTCCGGCCCCAAAGCGCGCAAAACCTCGGCGCCGACGAGGCGGCGCGTCTCGGGGCCGCCGGGCGCGGCGACCATCAGAATATCGCAAGCCTTCGCCATCTCGGTGAGCGACGGATAGTAGCGCCAAGCGACGTCGGCCTGAGGGTGGCGGCCGTGATAGACGATCTCCAGCCCAAAACTCTGCGCGCGCCTGGCGATCGCCTTGCCGATCCGCCCGAGCCCGAGGATCCCCATGGTCCGGCCGCGGAGCGAAGCGGTGAGGGGGAACGGCGCTTTGAGCCATTCGCCCGCGCGCAAAAAACGCTCCGCCTGGGGCAGGCGGCGCACCGCCATGATGGTCAGAGCCATCGCGATGTCGGCGACTTCGTCGTCGAGCACGCCGGGCGTATGGGTGACGATGATCCCATGCTCGCCCGCCCATTCAGCGTCGATATGCTCGTAGCCGACGCCGAAACTGGCGACGATCTCGAGTTGCGGCAGCCGGCTCATGAAGCCTGAGTCGATCGGGAACTGATGCCCGTTCGAGGCGAGCGCCCGCAGCCGCGGCCCCTGCTTGGCGAGCCACGCGTCGGGATCGGCCTCGAGCCAGAGGCGATGCAGCGGCAGCCGCTCGGCGATCAGATCGTCGACCACGCCCATGCCCCGCGAGGGCATCATGACGTCGAGGGGCTTTGGCGCTTCCATCCGGCTTCAGCCTCCCACTTTCGCGCCGCCGCCGGACATGGCAGAGGGCCAGCCCATGGCAAACCCGGACGGCGCTCATTCCGCGCGACGGCGCCCCCTCGTGCGCCGCTTGATGCTCAAGGATTTCCGCTCCTATGCGGCGCTCGATCTCGCGATCGGGGGCCGTCTCGTCGTCCTATGCGGCGAGAACGGCGCCGGCAAGACCAATCTCCTCGAGGCGCTCTCGCTGCTCGCGCCGGGGCGGGGCCTGCGCCGGGCCGAGCTCGCCGAATGCGCGCGCAGGGGCGGCGCGGGCGGCTTTGCGCTCTCGGTCGAAGTCGACGAGGACGGCGAGAGGCGCCAGCTGGGGACGGGCTGGTCGCCGGGGGAGGGCGAGGGCGGGGCCGAGCGGGTGAGCCGCATCGATCGCGCGCCGGTCGCCTCGTCGCGCGCCTTTTCCGAGCACGTGCGGGTCGTCTGGCTGACGCCCGCGATGGATTCGCTCTTCTCCGGGCCGGCGAGCGAGCGGCGCCGCTTTCTCGACCGTTTCGTGCTCGCGATCGATCCCGCCCACGGCGCGCGGGTCGGCCAGTTCGAACGCGCTTTGCGGGGGCGCAACCGGCTGCTCGAGGAGGGCAAGCGCAACGCCTCTTGGCTCGATGCGATCGAGCGCGAGGCGGCCGAGCTCGGCGTCGCCATCGCCGCCGCGCGGCTCGATTGCGTCAACCGGCTCGAGACGCTGATTAAGGCCGAGCGCGACGACGCCTCGCCCTTTCCCTGGGCGCGGCTCGCGCTCGACGGCGAGGTCGAGGCGCTCGCGGCGAACGGGCCGGCGCTCGATGCGGAAGACCGCTATCGCGCGATGCTTCGAAACAACCGCGCCCGCGACGCCGCCGCCGGACGGACGCTCATCGGCCCGCATGTCGGCGATCTCGCCGTCCGGCACGGACCGAAGGACGCGCCGGCCGCGAGCGCCTCGACCGGCGAGCAGAAGGCGCTTCTCGTCGGGCTGGTGCTCGCGCATGCGCGGCTCGTCGCCGACATGTCGGGCATTGCGCCGATCGCGCTGCTCGACGAAATCGCCGCCCATTTCGACCCCAAGCGCCGGGCGGCCCTCTTCGAGGCGCTCACGCGCCTCGGCGGCCAGGCGTTCCTCACAGGCGCGGACCCGGCCGCCTTCGCCGGGCTCGAGGGCAGGGCAGAGATGTTCGAGGTGTCGGCCGAGTCGGGCGTGCGGCCGAGGAGCCCCCACCACCGCGCTTCGCGCGGTCCCCCTCCCCCGCAAAGCGGGGGAGGATAGGCGCCCTCTATTGCGCCGGCTCTTCCTCCCCTGCGAAGCGGGGAGGGGGACCACGCCGTAGCCCGTCGAGAGACGGGCGTCGTAAACGACGCCCTATAGCGTGGTGGAGGGGGGCGCGGCCCTCAGGCGTGGCCGGCGTCGGATGAGAGCATCGCCTCGTGGACGCCGAGCATCGCCAGCGCCTTGCCGTATTTGTGGTCGAAATCGGCGTCGAAGATGAGCTCGGGATCGGCCGGGCAGGTGAGCCAGCCGTTGGCGAGGATTTCGCTCTCGAGCTGGCCCGAGCTCCAGCCGGCGTAGCCGAGCGCGAGCAGCGCATGGGCAGGCCCGGTCCCCTTGGCGATGGCGCGGAGTATGTCGATCGTCGCCGTCAGGCAGACATTGTCGGCGATCTTCACCGTCGAGTCGGCGCCGCCGTAGTCGGCCGTATGCAGGACGAAGCCGCGCCCGGTCTCGACCGGGCCGCCGCGCAGCACCTTGACCGCCTCGGCGCGCGACGGCAGCCGGATCTCCTGTCCGCCCGGAACGATGTCGAGCTGCACAAGAAGCTGGGCGAAGTCGATCTCGTCGGCGCGGTGGTTGATGATGAGCCCCATCGCCCCGTCTTCGCGATGGGCGCAGAGATAGACGACCGACCGGGCGAACGGCCCCTCTCGCAGTGACGGCATCGCGATGAGGAACTGCCCTTCAAGGCTGGTCGGGGGCGGAGGGTCTGCCCGTCTCATGTTCGCCTCCGGGATGCGGCTCCCATCAGATTGCCGTGAATGTTAGTCGAATCCTTGGCGACGGTATAGAGAGGCATGACGACGCATCCGGGCGAAAACAATGATCGGCGCCAAATCGTGAAGGGTTTTGTGAAAAAGTCTCGCTTTTGCTTATGGACAATGCGCGGCGCGGGACAACGTTCCCTCGCTCCGTCGCTGCGAATCGGAAAAATCGCGCTCGCGGTCGGCGGATTTGCGGCGCCTGCGATTGCCGCGGACGCCTTTTCGACCGACTGGGCTGCGGGAGCAAAGTCGGAGGCGCGCCTCGTCGCGGCGGGCCGGGATCTCGCGGGCTTCGAGGTCAGGCTCGCGCCGGGCGCGATCACCTACTGGCGCGATCCGGGCGACGCCGGCGTGCCGCCGACTTTCGATTTCGCCGGCTCGGAAAATCTCGCGAAAGCGGAGCCCGTCTTCCCCGCGCCGAAGCGGATCAGGGAATCCGACGGCGGCGAGGCGTATGGCTACGAGCGCGACGTCGTCTTTCCCATGAAAATCGAGCCCGGCGACCCCGCAAAGCCGGTCACGCTCAAGCTGCACGCCAATTTCGCGGTGTGCGAGAAGATCTGCCTGCCGGCCGAGGCGCGGCTTGCGCTGACTTTGCCGGGCGCGGGCTCGCCTCACGCGCCCTTGGTCGAGGCGGCGCTCGCCGCCGCGCCGCGCCCGATACCCCCGAAGGCCTTCGGCGATCTGGCGAGCGACGGCGCCGACGGTTGGCGCCTCTGCGCGCAGGCCGAAGCCGGACCGGCCCGCGACCTCTTCGTCGAGCCGCCGGAGGGCTGGTGGGTTTCGGTCGCCGCGGCGCCCGCCGAAGCGGGGCGCGACTGCTTCAGGCTGACGCTCCGCCAGGCGCCCAAGGACGCCGCCCCGCCGGTCGCCTTGCGCCTGACGCTGACCGGCGGAGCGGGGCCGGTCGAGACGACGGTCGAGGCGCCGGCGCTGCGGTAGGGTAATCGCATTCAGCCAGTCGAGGGTCAGCCGTCGTTAGGCTTCTGCGACGCCCGACCCCGGCCGGCCTGTCGATGACGGTCCAGCCAATCGCGCAACGCGGCGTTGACGCGAGTTTGCCATCCCTCGCCCTGTTGTCGAAACGCTGCGATGATGTCGGCGTCCAGGCGGATCGTCGTCGACACTTTTCGGGTCGGGGCTCGCGGCCGCCCTCGGCGAACAGGCGTCGCGGCCAGTTTGGCGGCCCATTCCGGCGTCGACAGATCCGGGGCGTCGTCAGGGTCGACCCAGACGGGGGCCGTAGAGCCTTTGTTCCGATTCATGCGCCTTCCTCATGGAGATGATCCGGCGACCGCCATCCCGCGGCGTCCATACGACGACGACCATCCGCCTGTTCAAGAAGCCCAGGGTGAAGAAACGATTCTCGCCATGCCGGTCCGAGCCAACGGTCAGAGTCGGGCCGGCGAAGACCTCCCCCGCCATCGCCAGATCCAGCCCGCGATTATCGAGCTGGCGCTTGGCCGGATCGAAGGTGATCTTCACTCCAATTCCTGTTACTACAAGAATGGTCGGATGGCAATGTTAAGCCCTCAATACGTGCGCCGCCGAACTCCGCCCGGCGACGTCATCACCACGTCACAGCCGGCGTGTGAAATTGGCCAACCGCAAGTTGTGTTCGCACGGGGCGTCGCTGCTCATCCCGACAGCAACCGCGCCTCGCCGCCGATCGCGCCGATCAGCGCGACGGCGTGTCGATCGAAGCTCGTGAAAACGCTGCCCCCGGCGCGCCGGCCCTCAAAAGCGATGACGCCATCGGCGAAATCGCCGCCTCTTTCGAGAATTGCAAGACCGGCCTCAACCGCCGGCCGGTCAGCCACAACGCTTGCGCTCTCCACCAGTTTTCGCACCGCTGCTGCAACCTCCACGGCGTTTCTCTTGTAGCCGCGCATCAGCACCCAAACGAATTCGCAGAGAGCAGGAAGCGTCGCCGCGACCATATCCGCTTCGATGAGCGCGGCGACGGCGAGCGCGCTCTGCATCGGCTCGTCCAAAACCGCCGCGCGCACCAGAACGTTTGTGTCCGCCGTGATCCTCACCGCCGGCCCGCCCAGCCTTCGCGAGCGATCACATCCATCTCTTCGATCGAGAGCGTCGGCCCGCCAGCTTTTTTCAGGCAACCCACGAACGCTTCGAGACTGGCGCTCGCCTCAGCCGGCCTCAACTCCGCGCGACCGGGAGCGATGAACTCGACCGTGATCCTGTCGCCCGGCCGAACGCCGAGCTGGTCCAGCACCGCCTTGCGCAGCGTGACCTGACCTTTGGAGGTGATTTTCAAAGTGTTTTTCATGGCGGATTTCGAGGAGCGTCGATGACGAGGCGTTCAATCGCCTCTGAGGATAGTGTAAGGAATTGTTGCCTTACTTTCAAGCCGCTTGCGTGCCCGACGGGCGCCCCCCTCTCCCGTGCGGGAGAGGGGCCGCGTAAGGGCGTGGACGCGCGTCGCCTGATTGCGCAAGGCGCGCGCGAAGTCACGGCGCTCGGACGGCATCGGCTCGGTTCCCTCACCCCTGCCCCTCTCCCGAACGGGAGAGGGGACGCCGCGCACCCTAGTACCCTCGCTTCCGATCCACCACATTCCGCCACGGCTCGCCGCGCTCGAACGCCTCAATCTGCCTTGCGATGGCGGCGGCGACGGCGGCGGGGGCGGAGATGGCGGCGTTGTGGGGGCTCACATAGACGGCCGGGTGGGTCCACAGGCGCGAGGAGGCCGGCAGCGGCTCGCGTTCGAACACGTCGAGCGAGGCGCCTGTGAGGACGCCGGAGTCGAGCGCGGCGAGGATGTCGGCTTCGATTTGCAATCCGCCGCGTCCGGCGTTGATCAGCACCGGGCCGCCAAGCCGGCCGCCCTGTTTGAGTCGTGCGAACAGCGCGGCGTTGAGCAGGCCTTGCGTCGCCGGGGTCAGGGGCAGGAGGACGACGAGGATGTCGGTCTGCGCGAGGAGGACGTCGAGGCCGCCCGCGCCGCTGAAGCATTCGATTCCGGGCGCGGATTTCGGCGTCGCGCTCCATGCCGAGACCTTGAAACCGAGCGTCTTGAGCTTCGTCGCGGCGTCCGCGCCCAGCACACCCAGGCCAAGCACGCCGACCTGAACGTCGTCGGCCTTCGGCTGGCCGTCGTCGTCCGCCCAGACGCGATCGCGTTGCTGGCGCTCGTAGCGGCGGAGCTGGCGCAGATGGATCAGCGCATGCATGACGACCCATTCGCTCATCCGGTCGCGCAAATCCGGATCGACGACGCGCACGATCGGCCGGTCCGGCAGGGCGGGGTCGGCGAAGAGATGATCGACGCCCGCGCCGAGCGAAAAGATCGCCTCAAGGTTCGGCAGGTCGGCGAGCGCGCCCGGGGGATGGGCCCAGCTCAGCACGTAGTGGATGGTGGCGCGGTCGAACGGCTCGCCGTGGATCGCCACGGCATGCGACGGCAGCAGCGCTGTGAGCCGCGCGCGCCAGAGGGATGCGTCCCATCCGGGCGCCGCGAAAAGGATGCTCATGGAGCCCCGGCGATGCGCGCGACCACCGGATCGGCAAGCGCAGGCGGCGCGTCGCTGAGCGCATAGGCGGCGCGGAGACGCCGCGCGGCCGCTTCCGCCTCGTCCGCGCTCCGCGCATGCACGCGCGCCAGCGGCGCGTCGGGGCCGACTTCGGCGCCGATCGGCGCGAGCCCGGTCAGCCCGACCGACGGGTCGATCGTATCGGCGGCGCGCGCCCGCCCGCCGCCGAGCTCGACCACAGCGAGCCCGACGGATCGCACGTCGATTGCGGCGACGAAACCGCGACGCTCCGGCATGGCGTCGACGAGAACCGGAGCGCGTGGCAGCACGGCGTGGGCTTTGGACAGAAAATCCTTTGGGCCGCCGAGCGCCGCGACCATGCGCTCGAAGCGTTCCGCTGCGGCGCCCGAATCGAGCGCGCGCTCAAGCGCCGCGCGGCCCGCTTCGACGTCCTTCGCGACTCCGGAGAGCGCCAGCAATTCAGCGCCTAGGGCAAGCGTCACGCGATGGAGGCGCGGATCGCGTTTGGCGCCAGTCAGATAATCGACCGCGTTGCGAATCTCGACGGCGTTGCCGGCGGCGCCGGCGAGCGGCTCGTTCATGTCGGTGATGAGCGAGACGGTGGGGAGCCCAGCGCCGCTGGCGACGGTCGCGATGCTCTCCGCAAGCTCGCGCGAAGCCTCCAGCGTCGGCATGAAGGCGCCAGACCCCGTCTTCACGTCCATGACGAGGCCCTGAAGCCCGGCGGCGAGCTTCTTCGACAGGATCGAGGCCGTGATGAGCGCGACCGATTCGACCGTCGCCGTCACGTCGCGGATGGCGTAGAGGCGACGGTCGGCGGGGGCGAGATCGGCCGTCTGGCCGATAATCGCGCAGCCCGCTTGCCTCACCACGCGCCTGAACAGCGCAAGGTCGGGCTGCGACACGTATCCGGGAATCGAATCGAGCTTGTCGAGCGTGCCGCCGGTGTGGCCGAGGCCGCGGCCGGAGATCATCGGCACGAAGGCGCCGCACGCCGCGAGCATCGGGGCGAGCATGAGCGACACGTTGTCGCCGACGCCGCCGGTCGAATGCTTGTCGAGGATCGGGCCAGAAAGCTTCGCCTCGCGCCAGTCGATGGTCGCGCCCGAGCCGGTCATCGCACGGGTGAGCGCGACCCGCTCCTCGAGGCTCATGCCGCGAAAGAACACCGCCATCGCGAAGGCGGCGGCCTGCCCCTCGCTGACGTCGCCGCTCGTCAGCCCCGCGATGAACTCGGCGATCTCGGCCTCGCTCAAGGGCCGACCGTCGCGCTTGGCGCGGATGATCTCCTGCGGCAGGCTCATGGACGCTCAGGCGCCGCAGGCGCGGATGAAGGCGCGCAAGAGGCGCTTGAACGCGTCGGCGGCCTTCGCCGCGACCTCCTGCGTCTCTTCATGACTCGGATCGCCGCCCGCGAGGCCCGCGGCGTAATTGGTGACGACCGAGACGGCCGCGCAGCGGAGGCCGGCGCGACGGGCGAGAATGACTTCCGGAACCGTCGACATGCCGACGAGATCGGCTCCGAGCACACGCGCGGCGCGAATCTCGGCCGGCGTCTCGAAGCTCGGACCGGAGAACCACATGTAGACGCCATCATAGAGCTCGATGTCGGACGATCGCGCCGCCTCATGGAGATCGGCGATGAGCCCCGGGTCGTAGGCTTGCGTCAGCGGCACGAAACGGTCCGGCCCGGAATAGCCGATCAGCGGATTGGCGCCGGCGAAGTTGATATGGTCGCGGATGGCGACCAGCGCCGGGGGCCGCCATTCCTTGTTGAGGCCGCCGGCCGCGTTGGTCAGGATGAGGGTCTGGCCGCCCAGCTCATGGAAGGTCTCGATCGCGACGCGCATCGCATTCGCGTCGCCGCGCTCGTAATAGTGGCCGCGTCCCTGAAACAGCGCCACCCTGCGGCCTTCGATGGCGCCGACGACGAGCCGCCCCGCGTGGCCCTCGACGCTCGGCACGGGAAAGCCGGGAATATCGGCATAGGAGACAGCGACCGCGTCGCTCGCCTCGTCGGCGAAGGGGCCGAGACCGGAGCCGAGCACAATCGCCAGCGGGGGCAAGGAGTCGAGGCCTTTAGCTTTGAGAGCGGCGATTGCGGCGTCGGTTGATGACATTCGTCACGCCCTTTCGATGTTCGGAAATCATTCGGCCGAATAGAGTCGCCATTCGCCGGAGACGCCCTTTAGCAAACTGCCGCCATGATCGCGAAAGCTCAATCCAGAGCCGGCGACCAGGTCCTTGACGGTGCTCGAGACCAGCACCTCGCCGGGTCCGGCAAGCGCAGCGATGCGAGCGCCGATATGGACGACTATCCCGCCGATGTCCTCGCCCATGACCTCGCATTCCCCGGTGTGAAGGCCGGCGCGGATGTCGAGCCCGAGCGATCGCACGCCATCTGAAATGGCCCGAGCGCAGCGCACCGCACGGGCTGGACCGTCGAAAGCCGCGAAAAACCCGTCACCGGCGGTGTTAATCTCGCGGCCGCGATATCGCGCGAGTTCGCGCCGCACCATTTCGTGATGACTGTCGAGCAAGTCGTGCCAGCGACGGTCGCCGAGGACACCCGCCTTTTCCGTGGCGCCGACAATGTCGGTGAAGAGGACGGTCGCCAGAACCCGGTCGGGCTCTGCGCTCTGGCGCACGCCCGTCAAGAACTCCTCGATCTCTCCGAGGATCGCGTCCGCGTCGCTGAGCCATGGAAGGTGATCCTCCCCAGGCAATTCGACGAGCCGGGCGCCCGGAATCCGCTCCGCCATGTACCGGCTTGCGCCGATGGGTAAGGCCGCGTCGCGCACGCTATGGAGCAGCAGTGTCGGGACACGGATCGCGGAAAGGATATGGCGGATGTCGATTTCGTCGTTCATCGCGACGAGGCCAGCGTCGGTTCTTCCCAAAACACCTCGATGTTCGAGACCCATCCCATCACGAACACGAGGTCTCGCGGTCCGTCGCCCAGGACCTGGTAGGCGATGTTGACATCGCCACTCCGGGCATAGCGAGTCTCAGGGACCATGCGCCAACCCACAATTCGAGCCGCATCGCCGTCGTGCGACCGCTTCGTCGATTCAAGACCTTTGCAGGTCTCTCGTCAAAGTCAGTCGCAGCCACACCGGGCGGGCAAATGCTCCGGCCCAAAAGACTCCGGCAATAGCTCGCCCAGTTTGAACGTCGCGCGTACCCCCTCCGGCCCGGCGACATGGATCAGGGTCGCGCTGTCGGCGAATTCGCGGATGCGCTGCCGGCAGCCGCCGCAGGGCGTGCAGAGCGCCTCGCCGTCGCCGACCACGCAGATCTCGACGATGCGCCGCTCGCCGGCCAGCGCCATGGCGGAGATCGCGCTCGTCTCGGCGCAGACGCCTTCGGGATAGGCGGCGTTT
>Ga0209656_10000476_pt1 | contig 26443 bp, 32 predicted proteins | sample BogFormECP12_OM2_FD_188239 | JGI IMG/M metagenome (GOLD analysis project Ga0209656, IMG submission 188239) | Bog forest soil microbial communities from Calvert Island, British Columbia, Canada - ECP12_OM2 (SPAdes) (version 2) | ecosystem: Environmental > Aquatic > Freshwater > Wetlands > Bog ...
TGAAACTGAGGGGTTTACGGTCATAGATTCCTCAACCGTTAACGCATTTGCTTTTGGCGGAGGCAAAGTAGTCGTTTTCGAAGGCTTTCTCGACATGATATCGAAGGACAATGGAGGAAAACCCGATGAAGATATGTTGGCAGCCGTCCTTGGTCACGAGATGACGCACAACGTCCGGCGCCATGCCCTTCTTCGTGCAAGTATAAGCGGTTCGATGGAATGGATCGTCGCGCATTTGAATGACATCGAGAAGGATTCTCAAGGCACACTTAGCCCTGAAGAGATCACCCGACTGGAGGCGTTGGCGAATGCTCGTTTCCAGCGTGTCCAGGAATTCGAGGCGGATTTGCTCGGGACGCTCTTTGCAACCCGAGCCGGCTTTGACGGGTTTAACGGCGCACTGCGCTGGATGCAGATGGCAGCGAATGATCCCACATTAGAGCACTCGATGAGCGAATACATTCCGAAGGACGTGGGAAAGGCAATGGACCATCCGACCTGGAAAGAAAGAATCGCGAAACTTGAATCCTACAAAGAGACCATCTTGAACCTGGCCGGCGAGTTCAATTGGGGCGATTATCTGCTGAAAACGTATAATTTTGAAAAAGCAGCTCAGTGTTTCAAAGACGTAACAAAGATATTCCCGAATAGTTTCGAAGCTTGGAATAATCTCGGTCTCGCATACCACTGGCAATACCTACAGACGGCTGGCAAGTCGGAAAAGTTCCAACCTGGCCTGGTTGACTATTTTGTACAAATGCGAGACCGCGTTCGCGGTGAGAGTCCACTCAATAAAGCGATTCGGGCCTACCAGCAGGCACTGCAAATCAACCCGCACGCCGCCGGCACCCGATCAAATCTTGCGATCGCGTTGATCGAGACTCACGACCCTGAGAATCTCGAGACCGCTGAAGGCATTCTCGAAAAGCTTTTGAAAACAGATCCAAATAATCCCATCTATATAAACGATCTTGCTATACTCACCTACTGGAAGACGCAGGGAAATACCGAGACGCCCGGCAAGCAAAATGACGTCGAAGGCCTCTTCGCGAAAGCGGCAGCGTTAGATTACCTTCCAGCCAAATACAATCTAGCTGTCCTGCGGTTGGAGATCGGTAAAGAGAACGATGGCGTTGTTGGCCTTCAGGCATATCTGAAACAAGACTCGTTTAGTCCCTGGGCGAAATTAGCAATCGACCTTATTAAGAAACAAGACCCCAACTTTAAGGACCCCCCTCCACCGATATCGCCGGCTGCGGTTAGCGTCCTGAATATTCGGTTTGGATCAACGCCCGACGAAGTGATCACGGCTGTTGGCCAGCCCGAGCGAACGGAAAAGCCGGTTACCTCGGAGGAGGAAGAGGGGATAATCTTCCATTACGACAACACACTCGGAATCAATGTGGTGTTTTCCAACGGTAAGGTGATCATGATCAATGTTTTCGCGCCGCAGCTTCCTGGCTCTCAGACCGCTCTGAAACCGGAAGTTGCCGGCGTCGAAGTCGGAGCCAGCGTCGATGATCTTAAGAATAAGATCGGGCAACCGATCCAGGTTCGGCCCGATCCAAATTCCGGTGAGACAATGTACTTCTACTCCACCGCTGACTCGATTGTTGACTTCACCCTTTCCCAACTTAACAGAGTCCGCGTGATCAGCCTTATGAAACGAGCTTGAACCTGACACGGCAGATCCTAAGCTTTGGCGCTATTTCAGAAATTAAAAACTTACGAACCTAGATCCAAAAATCGCCCAGAATCCTTTCTTTTCTGCTCTCGATCCACATTCGTAGAACTCGAGGAAAACAAAATACAGGAAACGGAGACCTAAATTACATCTACAAAACGATGAATACGAAAATCAGCGTGATGTTTCTCTCTGTAGCCCTACCCACGGCCCTCCTAGCCAGCCAGAATGGACTGACGTCGGATATTTTGAATCAAGCGAATTCAGAAAAAGCTGATCCCGCTGCTTTCGCAGCTCCCATCGCTGGCTCAGACCGAATGCTTCAATGGACTGCGACAAACGAAACAGCTTCTCTCGTGGATACTCGATCCTCGCTGGTGGCCGACAATTCCGAGAGCGCGGAAACCCAAATTACCAACGAACCCTCTAGCCTCGACTCGTCCCTTTCCTCGCGTTCGACGGCGAACGAAACAGCTTCTCTTGTGGATATTCGATCCGCGCTGGTGACCCACAATTTCGAGAGCGCGGAAACCCAAATTACCAATGAGCCTTCAGGCCTCGACGCGAATTCTTCTCGGCAGGGATCCGACCCAAGGCGTAGCGCCGATCAATCCGAAGGCTTTGTCCAATAAAACAGACTTTGCGCTACCGGGCGATCGAACAAACTACAAATTCCGGAAGCCCAGCGAGACGAGGCCATCGCTGGTTCCAATGTGAGTCAAAATGTGCCATCATCGATGAAAAAGCATCTTCTCTTGTTCTGCGCGTTTAGCGCCACCCTACTTGCGGCTTCGCCTTCGTTTGCAGCCAATCCGTTTGATACCAATCCACCTGCTCCCGCTTCCGTAAACATTTACGACTGGTACAACCTTGGTGAATATTTGGGTGCGGCCTCACAGTTCAATTTTAACGTGGTTATCTACCAGCAGATGGATGACCACTACAAAAAGGTTTACGATTTGATGGTCAAAGCGCAGTTAAGCGACGGAACGATCGGCGCGTTCAAGCAATGGTACCCGGTCTTGAAGGCGCTTCCTTGGGATAAAGATTGGCAAACCTGGACCAAGGAGCAGCAGAATTCGTGGAAGAACTCACCACTGAGGGGCGCCTGGCTCAAAGGGGTGCGCGAAGATGCAAACCGGGCACCCGAGTCGGTGTTTTTTTATTGGCTCGGTCATCATACTCTTAACTTGGCGTGGGCGGTTCCATACTATCAAAGCCAGGGCTGGACTAAAGACGTTAATGACTTAATCGCCAGCTCGGCTACAGACTTTTTCGACTTATCGACCAATTCTTCTTACAGTACGATTTTCGGCGCTTTAACACCTGAGGTCCAGAATGCGATTACTTTCATCGCGGCTGCGAAGAAGAAGTTTTCTAATCCCCCGAACCCTTTCGATAAGTCCGGCCAAACAGGTCTGACTCCGGATGACATTTCCAAGATCGTTGATGCAGCTAAACAGATTCGTGCAGCCGCTCAAGCGAATCAGCTTACCAAATAATTTTGATCGTTACCGCGGGTCAATAAAGACAATGCAATCGGTTCCGCCGCTTGGACGTTCGGTCCCGGATCGCCCTGTCGTCACAGACGGAATCAAGAGCGCGAGGATGACCCCGAAGAGGATCACCCGTTGCGACTTCGATGTGTCCCTGTAAGCCTTGCTGCCACGCACCCCGAGGCGAATGTCATTCAGGACGGACTCCAGCCGGCGAAACGGCGCTCCTGTCCCCTGCTCGAGACGGGAATCATACAGTCGCTCATAAAAGAACTCTCGCAGCTCCACGAGCGGTTTGTACTCGGAATTGCCACGCAGGATTTGGTCCAGCACCAGCACGGCTAGAAAGAAATCGCCCCTGCAAAAAGTGATATCGAATTGCGGAGGGTATTCGCCCTCCTCAGCCGCCTTGATCGCCTTATCCAGCATTTCTTTCCAGAAGCCGACTAGGTTGGTCACATTGCGAACGGTATCGTGGGACGCTTCGGGGCCGAATTGTTCGCAGGCGCTCTCAAAGCTGGTCTGGAGTAGCACGAAATCGCCTGGGCTGAAATAGGCGTAGAGTTTCACCCCGTCGTTAAGCGCGCCGGGAATCTTTGTGGTATCGATGTCGCTCATGTTGTCTTTTCCGTTTGCGACACCGAAGAGCCGGAATTGCCGGTTTTAAACCGTGGAGAGTTTGTTTACCTTCTGCAAGGTCACATCCCGAGGTCTTCCTCGAATAGCACCGTAGCTCTCCATGCCCCGGTTGCTGCGCTTTTCCAAGCGACTCTCGATGTCTGCAACACCTTTCGATGTGGGTAGTACGCAGGTCAACGATCAATGGACTCTAACAGATGCCGTGACTTGGCCAGCTTCGGCAACTTATCCAAGGCCGCTCGCCTAAACGGTAGCGCGATCAGCTCGGCTCTCGGAGCCGGCATCTCAACCAGAATCGCTCGTGGAGCAACGTCTGGAATCGGCTCGGGCTCCACGTATACAGCCGACGTGACAGTTGGGGGGACTGACGGATCTGGACGAGTGTTTCCAAGTACCACCAGCACCCCGATGAGCAGGACGACTAAAAGTAGTAAGGCACCCGCACACCCTGCTCCCTGTTCATTCGATGGCTGAGATGGCTGCTTGTCTCCATCGTTCAGGATCATTGCCACCAACACGAGCCAAAGCAGCGAATCATGATGACAATGACGGTGCATAGGATCACTCCCACTCCTCGTCCTCCTCCTCCAGGATCTCCGGTACTGGACCCAAATAAATGCCAGGATCTTCGCACAACCCCGCGGCATGCCCGAAGCAACGAGCAAGGTGGAGTTTTAGTTCTTCCGGCAATTGGTCGTAAACAGCCTGACCTTCGTCTGGATCCGAACAAAACACTCGGCTTAAATCGATCATATTTCCTTTCCTACCAATTTTTTGTCAGGTACTCAGTGAGCGGCACCATCGCGCCGACGACCAGTGCAACGGGCTCGATGTTCGGCCACCAGAAAAGAAGTTTCTGGGTGGTAAGTTCCCACGCGGCATGAGACTAGGGAACCGAACACTTTCCATATCTAGCGATTTCCGCGCCCCCGCGCGGAGGTCCTGGTATGATGTTTTCCCCGTTCGCTCCGTCCAGTAGTGCCGCTTACGCGGCTTTTGCACGCCCATTCAAACATTGTTCTACACTTTTCACAGCGGTCTGGTAGGCCTGCTCGACCGCATCGAGTCCCAGGTGCTGGTAAATCTCCAGGCTCTTCTTCGACCCGTGTCCCGAGATCAGTTGGATTTGAGCGTCAGACAAACCGCTCCGAGTCAGCGCCGTAATCATTTGATGGCGGAAAAGGTGCGGGTGAACGCGGTCGCCGAGACCAGCCCGCTGCCCGTATTCTCGCATGATCTGCTGGATGCGGCGAGGTGTGTAAGCCTTGAAGTGACGACTCTGGAAGAGGTGTTTGTTTTTCGGGTTAGCCGATAGGTGACCGGCCAGCACCAAACGAAAACTCTCTGGAAACAGAATGTATCGGTCCTTGCTGCCTTTCCCTTGATTGATGAAAACTTTGCAGTTGCCCAGGTCCACGTCGCCCACTTTGATGTTGACCAACTCGTTCACTCGAACCGAAGTATAGAGCAGGAACTTCAGCATGATCTCGTGTTGGACGTTCCCTTGAACTTCTTGGAAGAACCGTCTCAGATCGTCCTCGCTTAATAACTGCGGCAGGATGCGTTGCCGCTTGGGTCGACGTAGGTCTACGTCCTTCCTAACCCTCTCAAAGATCTCACAGAGCCCTTTGTAATCGATTCCGTGCTTGCGGACCTGGAAAGAGAGCTGTTTGACGATCGAGGACTTGGCACTATCGAGTTTCGTAAACTCGCCTGCCACAACGAAACTGGCAGGTTTTTCGAAGGTATTATCATCGGAAACTATCTGTAAACTGTTCATGAGTTTCGTAGTGCTGGAATTATGCGAAATCTGGTTTAGCTGAGTTGTTCCTTTCGATATAAAGGATTTCACACTCGCCGCTGCGAGGGCTTTTAAGCGATGAAACGACAAACTCGACTTGGCTTTCAGTAATCGATTTATAAACTTTAGCGACTAGCGAACGATGTTCCCAGCGCGTCCAGGCAATCGTAAATGCCGGCTCTTTGCGTCGAATAGAAGAAGCTTTCATAAGTAAGATCCGCCTAACTGAAGGTACTGCCTGCGTACGCATGTATCAAGCTGCTATTTGTCGCTATTAGCGATGTTTTCACTAGTAAGCTGTTGTGTGCACCAGCGAATTACGGTTTATTATTTCCATGGGCCAACGAACCGCACAACTACTGAAAATGCTGCGCACTTGGTGCGAACCGGAGAGAGGCAGGCAAACCCAAGTTGCCAAAATCCTGGAGGTCGGACCGAGCACGGTTGCCGACTGGCTGAGCGGACGCCGGCAATTTACGGGCGAACAAAGCTTAAAGGTGCAGGATTTCCTGAGGACGGTCTATGGCCCGGAAAAGCCGAATGAACCCGAGCCTCCACAGGCCTTACCTGAGGATTCGATCCGAGCGCTTCATGCCGGCTTAGAAAATCCCGCCAAAAAGAACATCTGGTTTCGATCCTTTCCGGGGTTCCATCATCTGATCATTGGAGGCCCGAACAGAGACGCGGCACTCGAGGAGATTGTAAAATTCCTGAAGCGAAGTCAGAAGTGAGTAAGCTTCCCTATGGCCGCAAGACAAACCCCTGGCAGTCCCTATCACGGAAAATATAAGCGAAAAATGACGCTGAACACGCCCGGTGTCCCACGGAGGCGCGTATGTCATTATGTACGAGCGGACCTCGATGAACGGCTAGCGCTCTGGGCAAATCAGGAAGACGTCAGCAAAAGTCGAATAATCGAGCATCTCATCGAGCGGCATCTAGCGGTCGAAGATCCGGACGGACGGTGTTTCATAAGCGAAGTCATTATCCCGCCTAAGCCTAAAAAGGCTCCGGCCCCTATCCCTACGATCGATGACATCCGTCTCAATTCTTATCCGCCGTTCCCGGTAATACTTCCTTCGCCCAAGGCTAAGCCGTACGCGCCGGGGTACACCGAATACGGTCGAATGCCGATCTAAAATCCTGTCTACGCGCGCGTGCGTGTGCGCGCGAGAGGTCGGCTCGCTCGCGCTTTGAGCCAACATGGTTATTCCGTTGCGAACATGGCCCAATTTCTGTCATAGCGAAACTTGCCCACGGTCGTAATCATTCGCGTCTAAAAATGGGTGGATCGATAGAGCGCCTGTGGTAAATGTTGCCACGACAGTTTTAACCGGCTGAAAAACGGCTGAAAACCTAGGTTTTCCGACACTTCGGCGGACTAACGGTTACCAAAAACAGGCTGAATCACGTACTAACAGTTGTTACAACCTTGATAACCCGATTGTTTGCAGCAACATTTAAGTGTGAGTCGAGGTCTAGGACGAATAGAGACACGGATTTTAGAGCACATTGACAAGGTACTGCGAGGTGAAGGAGGTCACCGATGCATTTTGCTGAGTTCGCGGGACCTAGCGAGATCCTTATCTAAAGGTGTTCCATCGACTGCGGTGCGCAAGGCAGTGGTGCGGGCGATGCACAGTTTTTGTAAGAAGTTCCCGGAATTTGCTGTCACAAAAGCACAGGGACAGAAACCGATGTTTCTATTCGAGCCGGGAGACTGGCGCAGTGGCCGGTGGGTAGAGGCGAGTATGGCTAGCCGGGATCCAGTCCCGTTCTCTGCGTTACACGTATCGTGGGGCCGTCGAGTGCACTTCCCGACCTTTGGCTACGAGAAGCCTGGGCACCCTTATTACTCCAGTGTGACTGCTGTTGTTGTGCGTCACATGCCGGAGAGGTCGATCGAAAGCAAGATAAGAGAGTTGCTTGAGAAGCAGACTCTAGCGGATCGTAATGCTGCCATACAACTTTCGAAATCCTTTGGACGGGCCTCGTAGTTTCTTGAGCTGAAGCATACCGTCGCGGCTACCGTATTTGTCTGGCTACCGCCGAGCTACGATCCAAACAGCACTGTCCCAACGATCTCCAGGCTCGACTCTTTTGAGCAGTTCCAGTTCCTTGTTGGCTATTGCCTTTTCGATTGCTGCCTTGAACTTTGGGATTTTGACCCAGGCGCGCAAGATCGGGGTGGTCCGCTACCCAGTTACTAAATGTTCCCGCCCTGACACCGTTTGCTAGACACGCGTACTTAAGCGGTAGCCCTAACTCGAGCGATTGAGTGATCTTCTCGACCACTGCCCGGCTATATGAGCTGGGTCGGCCTCGTTTCTTGGCGGGACGGCGTGGATTTCTGGCCATGAATTAACTATCGCCTTTTTTGTGCGGAAGAAAATCGCGCAATTCGCGCCCCATTTTGGCGCTTAATTTTATCCAAAAGACCGCTTCGGTGGGTTTTGTTGCACCCCTAGTACCCCAACGAAATGCAACGAAACGTTGTCTTGGGACAACCGAACAGGGGTTGTCCAACAACTCGTTGCGCAACGGCCCTGGGGAGAGCGTGCAACAAAATGGCACTCTCGTGCAACGAGGCTTGCAACGAAGTTTTTGGAGTCTGCAACAAAAAAGAGCCGTTTCCCTCGAGAACCAAACGCAACGAAAAAATGTTAAAAGGTGGCCCTTCGTTGCACTTTTGGGCAGTTTTGTTGCATCAACCTGGGTGGTTGGTTGCGCCGTTGGTTTTCTTCATTAGGCCCCTGGCCGCGTAAGAACGGCCGGACTTTTCGATCAGCTTGCTTTCGACAAGACGGGTACATGCTCGCGAAACGACGCTCTTATCGCGCCCAACGGCCTCGGCGATATCCGTAACACTGGTAAGCCCGTCCTGAATCAGTTGCATCACTTTCTCGTCAAAGGAGACTTCGTCGCAGCCGATAGTTACCTTGCCGTCAGATTCGGTCTTGAACGTCCATTTTCGGGGCCATTCTTGGAAATCGGAATTACGTTGTTTCTGGAAGGTCGTCTCGAAGTACGCGCCTCGTTCGTCCGGGGCTCGGTCGGCCAATGGTTCGACTTTGATGACCCAGAAGGCGGCGTCTTCGCGCCTGGACGTACCACGCATTGTGCCCGAGCGGCTACCGTGCGCTACGATTAAGACCGAGACGCGTCTTCTTCGCAGGTCAAGTAACCAGTTAAGCACCTTTTCCCACTCATCGGCGTCGTTTTCCTTCATGTCTCGGAACAGGCAAGAGAGGTTATCGAGCACTAGCATCTTAACCTTCTTGCGGATACACAGGTCGGTGAGCACCCGTTGGACCTTGGGATCGGTGAGATTCATTATGAGCCCGGTCTTTTCGAACAGTAATTCGTGATGCAGAACGAACAGACGCTTATTTTTGGGCGCTAACCCCATCAAACGGTCGCGGCAAGCGTCAGCGGGCATTTCGCCGTCTACGTAGATAATGTCGATAGCCTCGGGGACCTCCCAGCCGTGCAACTCTTTACCGGTGGATAAGTGTGTAACTATGGCATCAACAAGCCAAGTCTTGCCGCCGCCGCGTTCGCCGTAAACGAATCCGAGATCGCCTTCTTTCATCCATTTACCCATGAGCGGTGCTCGGGGCCGGATCTTCATCGTCTCGAGGTCTGCAGAGGTACAAAGCGCTGACTCGTACCTGGAAACTAATTCCTCGAAAAGCTGTTGCTCACGCTCCTCTTCCGGATTCCAATCGGCACCGGCATCACGGGGATGATCGTTGTTTGTACTGTGCGACAACCACTTTGCCAGGGGTTCTGTATCAACCGCCATGCGCCACCTCCCTGATAGGCGTGTTGTCTGCTTCGGGATTGAGGTAGAGTAACGCCTGCATCCTGCCGGTTTCGCCCCGCCGACAATTCGGTAACCGGGTTAACCGCACAGCGGTCAGGGCATTATAATCCGCACCGAGCCGGACTAGCGGAGGTCCCAGTTTCTGCCGAACAATTTTATTCCATTCGGCTTTCGATTCGGCGTTAATGGTGACCAACGCGTGAATGCTGGACCCGCCGCTGTCATAGATCGCCACAATCGGTAACGGCAACTGAACGAGCACGCGCAGCCAGAGATCTTTCGGAGCTTCGTCACTTTCGATAACCGCGAATTTCCATGCAGTGATTGATTCCTCCGAGCGCCTGGACTGCTTCTGTTCTCGCGGATTCCAGTGCCATTTACCGTCGACGGGATTAGCCAAAAACCAGACATTCTGACGGCCTTCCCGCAAATGGTTCAGGGCCACACCATACTTCCATATACCGCGCCCCTGGCTCTCGAAAACGTCGAAAACCAAAACCTTATCTTCTGGCTGATAAACCTGATGGAGAAAGCCCGCAGGGGAAGTTACCGTGGATAGCGGCGAGATCCGCTTGAGCCAATCAGCGGTTACTTCGCCAACCTGTCCGGCTACCTTGTGAAGCTTATCCGGCTGATAGACCGGCTTAGGCGCTTTGGGCACGATGGCCTCACCGGCGTGATCTCCGGTGTACTCATAGGCGCGCCGGATCTGGCTGTTGAGCTTCCCGGCCTTTGGGTGATCACCGGCCTCGCGAATCCGTTGACACACTTCCTTGATGGCATGCTCAACTGAAATCTTTAAGCTTGCAGCCCGCAGGAAGGCGCACCAGCTCGAGTTATCGAGTTCGCCTTTTACCCAGGCCAACGAAGCCACGTACGAACTCCAATGGTCGAACGTGTTCATTGCGCTCCCTCCTGGTCAAAGGGCTGTACCGGGTCACTACAGTCGGAGCAAAGCCTGCAATCGGGATGTTCGTAGCCGAGCGGATCGAGGCAATCCTTGCCGCAGAAACAGCACTTGAAAGGGGTCAGGAGACCGGCCCTCTCGCGGTCAGCTAAGATTTGAGCATAACGAGATGAATATTCTGAGCTTGACATAGTGACTTGACAAAACGATCGCGCGCTGCCACTATGTTCGCGTTAGCCATAGTGCTAGCGTTACTCGGTCGCTTTGGTCGGTGGTCGGGTACAGGGCTGGGGAGACCCAACTTTCCAAAGAACGGCATCAGTTGGTAGCTGATGCCGTTCAAAGTTTTAAAGGGGTCAGTTTTGGATTGCATAGGGTCATGAGTCGGTTGCGAATCGCCGTCACCTATGCGAAGATTTACTTGGCAGGAGATTATCTTCGATTTCGGATTCGGCGCAGGACCCAGCAATGCTGGGTTTTGTCGCGTAAAGGGGTTAATTACTCACCAAAGCGTCCTCCACTTCTGGGTCCAGGTTCGTAGGCTCCGCTTTGGGTTTGCGGAGGTTCTGACCCGAATTGTTTCGGGGACGTTCGAGTGTCACTCCGGTCTTTTCCATCAGCCAGAACTCGATTATGTTATTTCGGTCCCGGTGTTGCCGAGCCGCCTCATCTTCGACGGCTTCGAGGATCGCGTTCCTTAAACGGATTGAGATTACTGTGCTGTTTGCCATGTCGTGCGTTTCTTAGGTTAGGTAACCTCTAACTGTTCGTTTGAACATGCAAGGATTATATTTAATACGGGTGAAATTTCAGCCTGTGCTAATATTAGCGCTTGACAGTTGTTATGGTCGTAGCGGTTGCGCTGAGTAGACTTTTCTTCTTTCCCGGTCGCCGCCAATATCTTTGAGCCGACCGTTCTTGAACCGTTTCCGGCGACCTAGAATCCAGATTTTCGTCTTCCAGTCCTGAATCCAGAAAAAGTCACGTTCGCCAATCTGTGATGGGTAGTCAGTTTTCATAGTTTTATCTCCGCTCCATTACTCACCCTCATCGCTTCCAGTGCCGCTTTGGTGTTGTTGCGCTTACGCTTCTTCGAAGGCTTCTGTTCGAGCTTCTGAAGCGACGCCACAACCTTGTCGAGATCGTACAGAACAGATAAACGCCCTGTTTTTATATACGGTATGATGCCCGCATCGCGGAAGTAACGTAACCTCCGAGGGTGGACATGGATGGCTTCCAAAAGTTCTTTTTCTTCAACTAGCGGCATGATTAGACGTATCCCATCCTTTTGACGCTCGCTAGCGCTTTATTGGCTTGCTATGAAGATTTAGGGATGGTACATCTAAACCATGGGACGACCGCTTAAAAATGCCAATCATCCGCTTGCAAGACTGCGTGCGCAGTTATCGGTATCGACCGCACCCGAGTGTCAGATGACCCGAGCGCAACTCGCTAAACGAACCGGGGTGCCGGAGCCAACAATCAAAGACGTCGAGCTTGGAAGGTTCAAACTCAGTTTCAAAATTGCGATGAGGATTTGTATCGCAACCGGTGTCGATGCTGGGAGTTTGCTTCGAGGTGATGAACCTTTGCTGGACTTGGAATCAAAACCGGTTACACACAAAACCCGCTTTACAGGTCGTAAAACGGATGAACCTTTAAAACAACTTCGGAGCCTGATATACGAAACCGCTTGCAAGGTCGCCGATGACCACGGCATGGCTTCCATCGTCCAAACGTGGATAGAAGACTTCCTGATTCAGTCTTTTACAGAACTCGGTCTCAATAGAGCATTCGCTGATAAGCTGGAAAAACTACAAAGCAGCAAACTTAGATTTTCGCAAGTTTACCTTACGATGATTCGGGAAGGTCGAACCATTAGCGAGGAATTTGAGGCGCGAGAGAAACTCAAGCGACAAAGGAAATCACATTCTGGGGCTGGCAAGGCGGCATGATACTCCAGAATTTCTTGGCTTCCGCCTCGGTCGTTCCTCGGTGGTAATGCGTCCACAAGGTTCGGGTATTACCTTCGTGTCCCATCAGTTCCCGAAGTCGGTTAACGTCCTTGTGCTTGGACAACCAGAAACTGGCAAACGTGTGCCGCATACCGTCCTGCACCCAATGGCTTATGCCAGCCGCCGCCCGATTCTTTCGCCGATGGGCTAGCAAGGTGTTGTCTCGGAGACCGATGATTTTTCCATCCATCTTTCCACCCGCCTGGGCGTAAGCCTGAAGCCATGCGACCGCATTGTCAGATAGCGCAGGAAACCTTCGCGTTTTGGTCTTGGAGACTTCCGCACTGACTGTGATTTCTTTGGATGCCAGATCCACGTTCTTCCAATCCAGTTCGCTCAATTCCTCGGGTCGGATACCGGTAAAGAATCCAATGGTGATAAACGGCAGCAATTGTAGATCGTGTGACAGCGCATGTTCAAGCATCCGGGCAACCGCCTCTCGCTCAATTATCTCAACCTCTTTGCGCTTCACCTCGACGACGTCCAGACCGGCGACTGGATTAGAAACCGCGTATCCCTTTTTGATCGCGTAGTTGAAGAACGATTTGAAATGCCGAATGATCAGGTTCCGACCACCGGAGGGGATCGCGTTGAGCAGCGGTTCAAGAATTCGCGCGTCAATATCACTGACCAACAACCGGTGCAATGACGGAAACCGGTTACGGGTGTTGCGTAGACTTTTTAGGTGACGCGGGTTTTTTCCTGCCTTGGCAGCGAGATATAGATTGCACAGATCCAGAAACGGAATCGACGACGTGCGCTGGTTGTGGATTTCCAGGAACTTGGAGACCGCCTCAAGCAAGCCAATATTGTGAGGCTCCAGCAACTCGATTGCTTTTGCCGCTTCGCTGATATCAGACGCCGAAAGCAACAATAACGAACTGCCGAAGTTCTTTTGTGTGACCCTTACCCGGTTGCACTCTGCCTCCGCTTCCTTCTGGCTGCGAAAATACAACTGCCGCCTTTTGCCGGTCTCCGACAACTCCGGAGGGACGTTTACCGCCCAGGCAGCAACGCCTTTAGCGTCACGCTCGGGTCGGAACGCTGGTTTAAGTCTTGGGCTTCTCGGCATACCCCATACTCGCACCTAAGTGCGCTAACGACAAGCCCGTAAGGTCTCGCTGCGACTCGCTGCGCTCAATTTCCCCTCGGGACGGCGCGCTTACGTAGGGGAATACAGATGATAGACAATCTGCCGCACATCCGGGACGGTCAGCGCAATGTTGATCATGACTGCGGCCTGGTCGAGTGAATCCTCCAACGCATCAATCTTCACGACTCCGTTGTCGGTGCGGATACGGAAAGTATGGGACCGCAGTTGTGGCTGGGCGGCAATCTTGGATCTGAGTGAGGATGTAATGATGGCATCGGTTGTTAGAGCCGTCGGTTGCAATGAATCGGGTTGCTCCGCTGCCTGGACAACAATCAACCCGAAATCGAAACGGACGAGGGTCCCACCATGGATGCGCCTGGAAAAATCAGATTGCGCGTTGGAATCGGCATCTGAACCCTCCGAGCTCGTTCCTACCGCGGTCGGCGTAAAACCGGTTTGATCTTCCGGCCCAACGTGCGAAAGCGACGCCTGTTTCACCGTCGATGTGCCATAAGGCAGTTGCACTGTCGCCTGCGTCATCGAGTATCTACTGTCTTTTCCATTGAGAGCGCAGCCATACAACAGAATGATGGCTGATGCCCGGGCGACGAGATTGAAAACATCTGATTTACGCATGTTCGGGTTTCAAAAATCAAATCAGGAGTTAAGCCTTTGGACGTGAGACGCACATTGTTCATTACGATTATTTTCTCTTTCTCAATTTTGTTGCCTGGTTGCGGACTCGATAGCCCCGAAAAAAAGGGAGATACCGAGGCAAGAGCGGGGAGATTCGAGTCGGCCATTTACTGGTACGAAGCGGCACTGGGATCTGAAGATCGCGAAGCAATTCACCTGAAGATGGCCGAAATTTTTGCCGGTAAGCTTCATGACCCTGCTGGCGCTGCATACCATTATCGGAGGATCCTGGCGCTTCATCCGAATGGAGCGCGCGCGGATGCGGCAAGAGTGGCGCTGCGCCATCTCGAATCAGGCCCTGGCAACCTGGCGGTCACTCCAAATCATTCCCACCCGTCCGCGACACCTAAGCCGGGCTCGCCGCAGGAGGCTGCGCTCGAAGCCGAAAAGGCTGCGAAAGGCAAGGTTCGCACCTACGTGGTTCAAAGCGGCGATACGCTTGTCTCGATCTCAAAGAAGATTTACCAAACCACTTCTCGCTGGAAGGATCTTCTGGATGCGAACCAGAACCAGCTATCCAACCCAGACGAATTGAAACCGGGCCAGACAATCATCCTTCCTTGATTCATTGTGAATCTTAACGAGTTTTGAAAATGGGTATGAACAAGTTCATTGGTCTCGCGCTACTCTGCGCGTTTGCATGGATCGCTGCGCCTCTTGCCGCGCACACAGAGGAGATGACAGCCGATCAGTACGCGGCGCGCGCTGTTCAGTCGGTGAAGGACGGCAAGCAGGATGAGGCCCTCGCCGATTTTAACAAAGCCGTTGAATTGGCGCCGGACAAAGCAATCCATTACCGGAATCGAGCGGCGTTTTACGCTTTAACGAAGCAATGGGATAAAGCGCTCGAAGACTATGATACCGTGCTGAAGCTGGATAAGGACGATCTGGCCGCCACATTAAACCGCGGTCTTGCCTACGTGCAGCTTGGAAGGTTGAAAGAGGCGGCTCCAGATTTTGAGAAAGTGCTAAAGGCAGATCCCGGCAATGAACGAGCGCTCAAATATCTTTCGTACGTTAATGCGGCGCTGAAGAAGAGTGGCGATGCCGTCGAGAGTTTAACGCAACTCATCGAGAAAAATCCGAACGATCCCCAGAACTACAAAGCGCGCGGCGACGCCTACGCAAGTCAGGGAAAGTGGCCGGAAGCCGTATCGGATTACAGCAAATCGCTGGAACTGAATCCCAACGATCTCGACTCGGTGTCAGCCCGCGCGATCGCTTACCTTCACGCCGGTGACAAAGAAAAGGCATTGCAGGACCTCAATAGCTTCCTGGTGGCGAAACCGAACGACGCCGAAATGATCAGGCTGCGGGCGCAAGCCAATTGCGCCACGAATCAATTCGATGCAGCCATTGCGGATTACTCAAAGGCGATTGAACAGAAACCGGATGACGCGTCCCTTTACAGTGCGCGCGGGTTCGCAAAGCTGAAGAAAGGAAACAAGAACGGCGCCCTGGAGGATTTCTCCAAAGCAATTGAGCTGAACCCGGACGATGCGTCGTACTACGAAGCGAGAGTTTACATTTACGACGAGCTAGGGGACGCGGAAAAAGCGCTCGGGGATGTTAGCCACCTCATCGCTCTCAAGCCGTCTGACAACTCGCTGGTTCTCCGTCGCGCGGACCTGTACATGAAACTCAACAAGTACGACGACGCGCTTGCTGATTATCAAAAAATCGTGACTGCCGATTCAAAGAATGCCGCAGCATTGGCTGGCAAAGGCGAAGCAGTCGCCAAGAAGGGGGATAAGAAAGCAGGCGCAGCCCAGATGGAACAGGCCCTGGAACTCGCCTCCGATCCTAAAGAAAAGGAAGCGATCCAGAACAAACTCCGGGAGATCGGCGTAGGCCCCTTGTAGCAGGGAAGGCAAAAGGCAGAAGGAAAAATGAAGAAGTAAGGAACAGGCGTCCCGCCGCTCGGACCTGTGATCGTAACCGTCGGTTGACTGGGGCATTGGAGGCCGTGGAGTCACAGACCTCCAAAGAGAAAAACACGCGGCACGCGTATGCGGTACTGCGCGAGTACGCCCGACTTCGATTCCTAGGACGAGTGCAACGACAACATCAAGTGACGCGCGCAAGCGAACCCGGAACTTCGAACCTCGAACTTTGAACGCTGTCAAACGTACGAGCTATCGTCGCCTCCGCCGCCGAGGTCGTCACCGCCAGAATCTGTGTCATCCGGCGAGTAGTCCGCCGTGGTGAGCCCGGGGTCCGAATTCGGATCCAGATTGGGATCGACGCCGGTCGAGACGTTTTGGTCGCCGCTTCTTGGATCGTACTGTTCGCGGTTTTGGTCGCCCTCGGTGTAATAGTTATTGACGATTTCAGTGGTCTCAACAGGACGATCTCCACCGAATAACCCGCCGGACGGCGCAAATGTGCCTGAAAATGGACCTGGGTTATGGCCGATCAAATTTTCGATGCCCTGCACCAACAAGGTGCCGCCAGCGACCCCAGCCGCCGTTGTCAAGGCGCCCTGGAGAAACCCGCCACCGCCGCTAAACCGGCTTGGCGCCTGCTGCTGCGGCACAGGGGGAGCATACCCGTAGGCCTGCGACTGCGGCGGAGGAGCCTGCTGCTGGAGCGGAATAATTGGCGGCGCAGCAGGGGGTGGCGGCGGCGTTGCGCGCTGCGGTTGTCCTCCTCCGAACAGACTCGCGACTCCCGATAGAAAGCTTCCGCCGCCCTGGTGAGGCTGGGCGACCGCCGCACCTTCAGCGACCTGTTTCTCCAACGCCGCAATACGCGTTTGCGCGTTCGAAAGTGCTTGCTGCATCACGAGAATACTCTGGGTCAGCAGGTAAGGGGCAGCCGGATTTTCCGCGACTTTGCTTCGGATCAACTGGTCCGCTTCGAGATCTTTGGGTTGACTACTTGCTTCGCCCAATCGATCGAACAGACCGGATATGAGGTTCTTTTCTTCGGGTGTCATGCATTAAGAAAATGCTGATTACTCAGTTTGGCAACATTCAACCGGCCAAATTCAAACTGCGTTCCGCACGCCGAGCCATCCTATGCGCAATTGGATGACCGGTTGCAAGTTGGCTTACGCACCCTCGAAGCTGTATTTACCGGGACCTACAAAAAGGAACACGATCATTATGCAAAACATCTCAATCGCGCGCGAGTATTGCGCGAAATTATGGGGATGCTCCCGGAACGTCGAAGCAAACGCGACAATCATCGTAAAGGCGATCAGCGCTGCAGCGGGTCTGAAAAGAAAACCGAGAATTAGCAGGATTCCGCCGGCAAACTCCGATAGTGCCGCAGCGAGTCCCCAGACATTTGGCATAAAGCTGATTCCGAGGCTGGCCATCGCATGTCCGTAATGTGTCCAGGCGGCCTGTCCACCCGATAGCTTCTGCCAGCCAAACAGGATAAATATTGCTCCCACACCTAGACGGCCTATCAGCAGTCCGAGATCGCTGTGTTTCGCCAAAGAGTTGAACATGAGTCTCGATTAAACCAGGGCCTCACGATCCGTCAATCGGAAGGCGCCGTGAATTCTCTCTGCTCCGGGTAGATCCCGGCCGTCCCCAGTAACGGCACAACAACTTCCATCGGTAACCCGACGACATTCGTAAACGAACCGTCGACGTACTCAATGATCAAATCTGGCGAATCCTGCGCTGCGTACGCTCCGGCTTTATCAAGCGGATTGACTGCGTCCAGGTATCGATCGATTTCCGCTTCTGAGAGCGGACGGAATTTGACCTCGGTCCGTTCAGCATGAAGAAGAACTCTTCGCTGATTCGGTTGAATCAGCGCGACGCCGGTGATGACAACGTGGATCCGGCCAACCAGGCTCTTGAGCATGCGGCGTGCATCGTCAATATCTCGCGGTTTTCCGAATACCTCACGGCCGAATGCCACGATCGTATCAGCAGCTAGAACGACCTTGTCGGGAAACCGGGCCGCGACGGCAACTGCCTTTCGGTGGGCATTGAACAATGCCAGTTCGCCCGGACTAAAGAAGTCGCTGGAAATTTCATCAACTTCCGATGCGACGACGTACGGGTCAAAATTAGATTCCCGGAGCAGTTGGATGCGCCGAGGCGAGAGTGACGCAAGAATCAGGCGGCTCATGTTGTTTCACTGTCAGGAAACGAGTGACCGGGCCGGGTTTTGGAATATCGGCCGGGAATGTATCCGTTCAATCCAGGAGCTTGAGCCGCCCGGGCATAGTTACTTTTCCGATTGACCGGCATCCTTTTTTGAGGCGCCAGGCAGCGAGAGCTCTTTGTAGTCGGCAGGCACGCTGAAGTCGGTGTCCGGCAGGTCCGTTTCCTGCGTTGAAGTGATGTTCACGACGAGTTTCTGTCCGTTGATCGTGTGGACCGTACGCAGTGGCAAACCGGGAAGCTTTTCAGCGGGGATGACTAAATCATGCGCTTCGGCAAAGATCGGGCAGGTCTGTATTTGATAGATCGCCGTCACGATCTGCTGATAGTCGGGATAAGACTTCGCAATAAAGAGGCTCGTCGGAACTCCGTTCACTTCGGTTGTGTATTCCTCGGTGTCGTATCCGTCGATTTGCTCGTGATGTCCTGTCGGCTTCAGGTCGACTTCTGCAGAAGCACCAGACTGGGAAGCATAAGTCTTTTGTCCCGACAATCCCTTGAGCGCCTGGATCTGCGCTTTGACCAATTCCGCATTAACTTTCACTAGAATTTTTTGCCCGTGCACGAGGACGGTCATATCGCCAGTTGCTGAATCGGCGATTACCGAGTTGGTTCCTGCCAAATCAATCCTGATTTTTGTCCCCTTAACTTTTATTGAGACAGGTTGAACCTTTCCGGAGTGTTCGATTTCCTCCTTGATAACATAGTCGGCCTTGGCAGTCAGAACGAGGCAGGCAATGGTTGCAAAGGCGAGGATGGCTTTTTTCATGATTGCGGAGGCAGTGTAACAGACGTTCATTGCTTTGCATCCGGGAAATTTTACTGCTTGATCACGGTGATGAGGTCCAGTTTCTGGGGAACCGGGAGAGTTGTCGGAACGCCAAACAACATCGCCGGACCCAACTTCCAGCGGGCGAAATTATAACCGGATACATCGAACGTTTTCCAGCTTGGATCCAATTGAATCTTGGTGAGCGATTCTTCGTTCACAACACAAAGCGCCGGTCCATGTTGATACATGAAAGCGGCAAATTCAGACGCATCGATACGTTTGTGAAACGGATGCGTCTTTCCACGCAAATACCAGATCAAGCTTTGCTCGTCGTAGTTAAGCGATGCGGTCCGCGTATCCGGTGAGACGAGAGGGAGCGCCTCCTGCGCAATACGCTTCGAGAGAAAGTCCGGTTCGATCAATCGGAACCCGATGAATCCCAAGGCCATGTAAAGCAGCAAGGCCGCTGTGGCGATTCCATACCTCCATCGACTTTTAGCAGCTTCTCGCGCCACAAGGATCGCAAGCATCGGGTAGGCAGGCAAAACGTAGTGAGGCAACTTCGTCTGAATGATTGTGAACACGAAGAAGACGATCAGGATCGGTCCCAGGAGATAAAATTCGTTTGATTCCCTTTTTAACCAAAGTCGTTTCACGCAAAGCGGCAAGTACAGGCACCACGGAAAAAAACTGAACAGAGTAGCAAGGAGATAATATGGCAGGGACAGCAGGTAACCAATGACGCCCGGCAGACCATGGCTTTCCATCGGGTGGAGTGAACGCTGAACAACATGTTTTCCTAGCCCGATCGCCAAATATGCGCCGTTTGTCGCGATCAATGCCGGAATACCCCAAATTCCGATAACGGCGAGGACGACGAGTGTTCCAAGAAAAGTGGAGCGCAAATCGATCCTTCTGGCGTCGTGAGTGAGAAGTAGTTGCATCGGTCCGAAGAGCGCCGGGAGCAATGCGACCGGCCCCTTTGCGAGGAAACCGAGAGCGAGCGCAATATAAAATGTCCACCACCACCTGGCAGATTTCGGGGTATTACGCCGTTCCCAGTCCGCCCATGTGGCGAGCAGAAAAAAGAAGACGAGCGGCATGTCCGCAACGGCCGCACGCGCGTGGATGAACACTTGCAGGCTCGTGCCGAACAGAACTCCGGCCCAAACGCCAACTCGTTCTCCATAGATTCGAGTCGCAAAGATCAAGGTGACGACGCCTGTAAGGGCTGCGAAGACCGCCGAGGGCAATCTGGCCGCAACATCGTTTTCGCCGAACAGATCGTAGGAGAGAACTTGGCACCAGTAGATCAGGGGCGGTTTGTCGAATCGGTAGTCGCCGTTGAGCCGTGGTAAAAAAAAATCCCCGCTTTGGCGCATCTCACGGGAAGCCTCGGCAAAACGTGGTTCATCGCGGTCGATCAATGGCAGCGACCAGTTTCCAATTGAATAGAGCAGAACCGCTCCCAGGAAAAAAAGTATCAGGTAGAGCGGCTTAACCATTTGCAGCAACGATTCGACAAAAGGTTCGGCTCGTGTAGGTAATCTCCGCCATGGAAAACCACCAGAGTAACCTAAGCAGCCGAAAAGCAAGCGAAGTTTGGTCCGGCCGCGCTGCCGCTCTGGTGATCCTCTGCCTTCTCATTTGCGGGCTCAGTTTCTTTTTCGACGACGCCGTAATCGAGTGGGTGAAGGCTAACGATTCAAAGCCGCTGAAGGAATTTGCCGGATTTCTCAGCAGGTGGGGGGATTGGCCCGAACTGATGCTTTACGGTGTTATCGGGCTCGGTATCAGCTCGATGACGCGAACACGGCAACTCTTTAAGCTCGTCGTGTGTATGATGATCGCCGCGACGATCGCAGGCGCCATCGTCAATTCGGTTCGACTTGTTAGTGGGCGAGCCCGGCCTAATAACAGAGAAGCGGTTAAGGAATGGAACGGGCTATGGAACGGGAAGGAGTTTTTGCTGTTCAAAAGTAAGTATCACTCGTTCCCTTCCGGGCATACCAGTGCAGCATTTGCGTTTTTTGGCGTGCCGCTCTTTGCGAACAAGCGGGATTGGTGGCCTTTGTTGGTGGCCGCAGGAATCGGATGGTCCCGGGTTTATCTCAATGTGCATCACCTGTCCGACGTGGTTGTTGGAACCGCTGTCGGACTCATCACGGCAGCTTTTGTTTGGAGACATTTAGGAAAAGGCAAAAGTAAAAAGGCAAAAGGCAAAAACGAAGAAGGAAGAACGCCGCTCACCAGTGCCGAGTAGGACTATCCGATCCTTATTCAGTCTTCATTTTGCCTTTTGCCTCTTTACTTTTGCCTTTTCCTAGATGTCCTCCGCGCCAGCGCCTTTCTTGTTCGTCAATCCGCGGAGTTTACCTTCGATGAATTCGTCGAATCTCAATGTGCACCACCTGTCCGACGTGGTTGTTGGAACCGCTGTCGGACTCATCACGGCGGCTTTTGTTTGGAGACATTTAGGAAAAGGCAAAAGGCAAAAGGCAAAAGGCAAAAAGGAAGAAGGAAGAACGCCGCTCACCAGTGCCGAGTAGGACTATCCGATCCTTATTCAGTCTTCATTTTGCCTTTTGCCTTTTTACTTTTGCCTTTTCCTAGATGTCCTCCGCGCCGCTCCCTTTCTTGTTCGTTAATCCGCGGAGTTTGCCTTCGATGAATTCGTCGAATCTCAATGTACACCACCTGTCCGACGTGGTTGTTGGAACCGCCGTCGGACTCATCACGGCGGCTTTTGTTTGGAGACATTTAGGAAAAGGCAAAAGGCAAAAAGGAAGAAGGAAGAACGCCGCTCACCAGTGCCGAGTAGGACTATCCGATCCTTATTCAGTCTTCATTTTGCCTTTTGCCTTTTTACTTTTGCCTTTTCCTAGATGTCCTCCGCGCCGCTCCCTTTCTTGTTCGTTAATCCGCGGAGTTTGCCTTCGATGAATTCGTCGAATCTCAATGTACACCACCTGTCCGACGTGGTTGTTGGAACCGCCGTCGGACTCATCACGGCGGCTTTTGTTTGGAGACATTTAGGAAAAGGCAAAAGGCAAAAAGGAAGAAGGAAGAACGCCGCTCACCAGTGCCGAGTAGGACTATCCGATCCTTATTCAGTCTTCATTTTGCCTTTTGCCTTTTTACTTTTGCCTTTCCTAGATGTCCTCCGCGCCGGCGCCTTTCTTGTTCGTTAATCCGCGGAGTTTACCTTCGATGAATTCGTCGATTGCACCGTCCATTACGGCTTGAACATTGCTGGTCTCAACGCCGGTGCGATGATCTTTCACCATCTGGTATGGTTGGAAGACGTATGATCGGATCTGGTTTCCCCAGGCGATATCGCCTTTCTCGCCATATTGCCTGTCCAGCTCGGCTCGTTTTCGATCCTGCTCGATCTGGTAGAGTTTGGCTTTGAGCATGTTCAAGGCCATTTGGCGGTTTCGCCCCTGGCTCCGTTCGGCCTGGCAGGCGACCACGATTCCGGTTGGGAGGTGTGTAATGCGAACGGCCGTTTCAACTTTATTGACGTTTTGGCCCCCTTTGCCGCCGCTTCGAAAGGTGTCGATCGTCAGATCTTTTTCGTTGATCTCGATCGCAACATCCTCTTTGAGTTCCGGTACAGCGTCGACACTCGCGAACGACGTGTGACGCCGCTTATTCGCATCGAACGGAGAGATTCTCACAAGCCGATGGACGCCTCGCTCGGTTTGAATGTAACCGTAGGCGTATTCGCCGGTCACAAGCAGCGTAACCGATTTGATCCCGGCTTCGTCTCCCTCCTGAATGTCGATAATCTGGCTCTTGAACCCATTCCGCTCAATCCACCGCTGATACATCCGGAACAGCATGTCCGCCCAGTCGCACGATTCGGTGCCGCCTGCGCCGGCGTGGATTGTGACGAAGGCGTTGTTCTTGTCGAGCTCGCCCGACAGCAACATTTGGAGCTCGAAGCTCTCCAACTCCTTCTGGACCGCGGTGAATTCACTTTCGACTTCGTGAAACGCGGTTAACTGAGCATTGGCGTCGGCTTCTTCTTCCGCCAGCGATTTGAGGATCTCAAGGTCGTCGGTCTTTTGGACGAGCGCCTCGAGTGGGAGGATCTTTCCGCGAAGCGCCGTTGCCTCGTCTATGGTCATTTGTGCGCGATCCTTGTTGTTCCAAAAATCCGGTGCTGCCATCTGCTGTTCGAGATCCAGCAGGCGAGCTTGTAGCCTGGGGTAGTCAAAGATACCTCCGCAGCTCCCCGATTCGAGACTTTAAGTTATCAGTCTGAATGGCCTGAAAATCGATTTCCATAAAACAAAGTTCAGAATGTTGCGCTGCGCCGCAAGAAAACAAGCGCAGTTTTTTGGGTTGAGGCAGCGCGCCTGACGAAGATTATCCGACGCGCCTTCAGCATCTCCAACCCGCACGCAGGTATTTTTCGGCGTGGGAACATTCGTTTAAGGGTGCGGGTGCTTCGCACAATAATTGACCCGCGCTCGAGACTCCACCGCCCCTTCAGGGCGGGTCGCTGTGGGGGGGTGAATTCCCGGGGTTTCACCCCGGGCTGAGCCCTATCGCCCCGCTGGGGCAAACAACGCCGAGTAGCTCGGATATTGTCGTGGCAGTTCAGTTTGTCGATCCAAATCGAGACGAAATTCGAGGCGAAACGTGGTCCCAAAGGGACCAGAGGACCTTAGCTCGGGGTGAAACCCCGGGATTCCACGCACCTAACAGCGATTCGCCCTGAAGGGGCGGCAGATCGGCGAACACCACTAACAGCGTCCGGTTACCCGATTAGGCTTCGGATCGGGTCAAGGTCGGAATCGGACTTTGCGATCGAAGCGTAGCCCGCGTCCAGATCAATCGCCCGTCGCAAATAGTCGAGCGCTTCGGTCGTCCGCCCCAATTGCGCCGCGTAACAGGCAAGGTTGAACTGGATCGTTGCGCAGTCCGGAAATTTTTCGGCCGCCTGGCCGAGAATTTCGTTAGCCAGTGTCAGACCGCGAGTTCGCCGGGTTGCATAAGCGAGCGCCACCGCCCAACTCGGTTCTTCAGGCTGCATCTCGAACAGCCGCGCCGCAACGAACTCGGCCTCAGACCATTTCTCCCACCGTTGATAAACGTCCAGCCAAACCGTCAGGACGGGCGGTTGCCCTTTGAACGGCTCAGGAAGCTCCTCAAGCTGTTCGACCGCTTCCTGAAACAGCGAAAGCTCAGCGTACCCGGAAGCGGCCAGGAGCCTTCGCTGCGACTGCGGATCAATGATCATGTCAAACCCTTTGGAGAGAAGAATATATGTAGGAGACTAGATCCAGGTCCCGTCCGGAATCACAGCATTCTTAGGGATCACGACAACTCCGTCGCGTATATAATAATTGGAACCGTCCACGTTTGGAGCTTTTCCGTCAGGCGTAATTACAACGCGTTCCCCAATTCGGGCATTTTTGTCGATGATTGCCCGATCAATCACAGAGTTTCTTCCGATCCCGAGCGGCGGACGCGGACCGGTTCCGTGGACGACCTCGTTGACTTCGTCTTCGTAATAGTCGGCCCCCATGATCACCGAATTCCTGATCGTTGCGCCGGTCTCAATGATGCTCCGGATCCCGATAACTGCCCGTTCGACATGAGCGTCCGAAATAATGCAGCCGTCGCCCACGATTGCACGCCGGAATGTTGCCGCGTTCACCTTGCTTGCCGGGAGAAAGCGGGGCCGAGTGTAAATTGTAGATAAACGATCAAAAAAGTTATACGGAGGAAGTGTGTCAGTTAGCGCAAGGTTGGCTTCGAAAAAGTTACGCACAGTCCCAATATCCACCCAATATCCTTGAAAAATATAAGACACCACCTTCTGTCTTTGCAATGATGCCGGGATGATGTGCTTAGCGAAGTGTTTATCGTCATTGTTCAGGCACTCCACCAGGGTGTCACGGTTAAATACGTAGATGCCCATGGATGCTTGATAGAGCTCGGCGGTTTCCGGTTTGCCAAGTTCGGTCAGAAGCGGCGCGGGAATTTTGAGCTCGTCCAGAACAGCTGGGTCCTTTGGCTTCTCTTCAAACCGGAAAATCCGCCGGTTTGCATCGGTACGCATGATCCCGAACGACGAAGCCGCCGTGCGGTCGACCGGCGTCGTCGCGACCGTAATGTTCGCGCCAGTCTCAACGTGCTGGGTCAAAAGGAGGCGGTAATCCATCCGGTAGAGTTGATCTCCGCTGAGTATTAAAAAGAGCTGATCCGAACCCCGGAGAAAGTATCGAAGGTTTTGGCGCACGGCATCGGCTGTTCCCTGGTACCAGCGGGAGCCTTCCGGGGTCTGTTGAGCCGCCAGGATTTCGACGAAGCTCTGGGAAAAATTATCGAATTTATAGCTCGCGTTGATGTGGCGGTGCAGCGAGGTGCTGTTGAATTGCGTTAAAACATAAACCCGCCAAAGCCCTGAATTAAGACAATTGCTGATCGGGATATCGACGAGCCGGTATTTGCCCGCCAGTGGAACCGCCGGTTTAGCCCGGTCTTTTGTCAGCGGAAAAAGGCGGGTTCCAGCTCCGCCACCCATGATAATGGAGAGTGTCCCACTCTGGAGGTCGGCTGTATCCATAGTTCGGCGAGAGCTTGGAGCAATGCAGAATCGGCTCAAGTCATCTTGCAAGTGTCCGATTTCTTTGTCACGTTGGTTTTTCACATATGTGCGGCATAATCGGCTACATTGGCAACTCGGAGGCCACGCCAATCTTGATAGATGGTTTGCGCCGTTTGGAATATCGCGGGTACGACTCCGCCGGGATTGCAACACTTGCCTCCGGGAAGATGGAGCTTTGCAAGTGTGCAGGTCGAATCGCGAGCCTGACGCAGCTTATTCAAAAGCATCCCATGTACGGTACTGTCGGAGTTGGCCACACTCGTTGGGCTACGCATGGTCTTGTGACTGACGATAATGCGCACCCTCATCTGGATCAGAGTGGGAAGTTGGCTCTCATCCACAACGGGGTGATTGAGAACTTTCAGCTATTCCGTGATCAATTGATCACCCAGGGACATACCTTCCGTTCGGAGACCGATACGGAGGTTCTTGCGCATCTGATTGGACATCTCTTTGATAATCTGCCGGGACCGCGAAACAAGCAGAACCTTTTACATGCGTTCAAGCTCGCATTGAAGCAGGTCGTCGGGACGTACGGAGTTGCGTTGTTTCATGTGGACGTGCCAGAGGTGGTCCTTGGAGCCCGGCGCGGCAGTCCGTTAATCCTGGGGGTTGGCAAAGGGCAGAACTTCATTGTGAGCGACGTCAGCGCAATCGTGGCTCATACGCGTGACGTTGTGTACCTGGACGACTACGATGTGGTCGCGATTGAACGGGATCAATTCGATATCACGTCACTCCTTGGAACTGATTCGTCATTCC